>Ga0070734_10002218_pt1 | contig 24483 bp, 13 predicted proteins | sample Coa_R1_8_FD_66444 | JGI IMG/M metagenome (GOLD analysis project Ga0070734, IMG submission 66444) | Surface soil microbial communities from Centralia Pennsylvania, which are recovering from an underground coalmine fire - Coalmine... | ecosystem: Environmental > Terrestrial > Soil > Unclassified ...
GGATGTAATCGACGCTTGCGCCGGCCAGGCGCGCCATCTCCTTCCTGTAAATCTCGACGATGTCCGACAGGAATGCGGACCGGGTGGCATAAGCTTTTTCGCTGACGCCCTTCTTGAAACTGATGGCCGGAAACTGCGTCGGGCTCGGCAGTGTAATTTTAAGCGGGCCGGGCTTGTGCGACGCCAGGAAATCCGTCTCGTAGGCCGTGAGCGAGCGCTTCGCGCGCAGCCGCGAAGTTACGATCCCGGTCACCTTGCTGACCGCCGGCGCGGTTGCGGCCGCGGCGCCGCCGGTCGCAGCCCACTGACGCTCCACCGAATCGTCGTCATCAAATCCGTCGACGGCGTCGAGAAAATCGCTCATGAAATTCTTGCGCCGCAGCTCGCCGTCGGTGAAGATGCCGAGTCCCAGGCCGCGCTGTTTGGCGAGCACGCGCAAGACGTGCCGATCTTCGAGCTCGGCGATCCGGTCCGGGGATGCGCCGGTTTGCCGCGCTTCGAGAAGCTCGACCGGCCGAAGGAAGCTGCCTACGTGATCCGCTCGATACAAACTTGGCATCGTATTCTATCCCTTCTTTGGACAGCCATCCCGCCGCAGCCAGGAACGCTCGCTGGGACGTCGTACGAAACGTAGTCTATCTTAGCTGAGTTGTCTGGACAGGCACGCTGTTATAATGCCTTTCGCAGTTTCGAGAATGCCAAGCGGACGAAAGGAATCGCTGGCGAAGCAGTAGTTTGAACCCAAATCAGGAGAAAGCAGGGAAGTTGATTATGCCCGCAAAAAAGCTGTTGATGTTAGTCGGCGATTACGTCGAGGACTACGAAGTGATGGTGCCGTTCCAGGCGCTGCTGATGACCGGCCATACCGTACATGCGGTCTGCCCCAAGAAGAAAGCCGGCGAGAGCTGCAAGACGGCGATCCACGATTTCGAGGGAGCGCAGACCTACTCGGAGAAGCCCGGCCACAACTTCACGTTGAATGCCACGTTCGCCGATGTGCGCGAAGCCGAATACGATGGCCTGGTCATTCCGGGCGGACGCGCCCCGGAGTATTTGCGTCTGGACGCGCGCGTGATCGAGATCGTCAAGCATTTCGCCGGCGCGAATAAACCAATCGCGGCGATCTGTCACGGCGCGCAGCTGCTCGCCGGGGCGGGAGTCCTGCAGGGCAAGAAGTGCAGCTGCTATCCGGCCTGTTCTCCGGAGGTGACTGCTGCGGGAGGAACCTATGCCGAGATCGGAATCGACCAGGCTCATACCGACGGTAATCTTGTCACCGCACCAGCCTGGCCCGCACATCCGGCTTGGCTCGCGCAGTTCCTGAAGGTACTCGGAACGAAAATCGAGCTTTAATCGTTGTGACGGGGCGAACGCGCCTTACGGCTCATCAAACGCTTTGCCAGAACTTGCGTTCCTCGCCTCCAGGATCGTTCACCGTTTTACAAGTGGTGTTAAATACCATCGTCGCCCGATCCTGCGTGGTGTAGGCAGGCCAATTTGGCAATCCTTTATGATTTGGATTGCCGGTGCGGGCAAAGTGGATCCAAGCCTCGCTGGTGTTCGCGGCTAAAGCTTTTTCCGTGGCACTCCCGGTGGTCATCACTTTCGGAACGTCCGTGTTGTCGAAAACGAATGGGAGCTCAACGGTGTGCGGCGCTCCCAGCTTCCCGCCCAACGCCGGTGTCCGCCACGCGAACAGATACATGTACACAGGAGCCTTGCCCTGTTGGAACTTGCGCTCGGCCAGAGTAATAGACTGCAGGCGCGTGGACCGGTCCGTCGCCATCTGGAAATAGATGTCGCTGGGGCTGCTTCCGGGGTTCATCTTCTTGTAAAGGTCCAGCAACGGCTGCGCCTTCTGCTCGCCGACGAACCCGACTGCACGTTGGTGGAGGCCGGCGTCATCCAAATCGAATGCGGCCTTATCACGCGAGAGCGCGAAGTAGGCCTGCTCGTGAGTATTGCAGCCGACCAGGATCGGAAGGGTGTCCGATACGGGAGTCGCCACGGGGTCGAACGGGTCGGTCGGGAGAATCTTCCCATCCACGAAAGGAGAGAACTGCGTCGCCGCCGCGCCGGCGCCCCCACGCTGCGACATGGCCGCCATGGCGGCCGTCAAACGCTCCGGCGGAACCATTTGCATTTCGTCCACGCTGGAAACGCCCGCTTCGGACATCAACGCTTTTGCGGTGGCCGTGGCACGATCGCGCGTATTGGATTTCAGCAGCGCCCCGCTTTCGATCCCGGCGCGATGGAAAAGTCCTTTACCAGCGGGCATGGCGAGCAGCGTGCTTGTTTTGAGTCCGCCGCCCGACTCGCCAAAAACCATGACGTTTCCGGGATCCCCGCCGAACTGAGCGATATTGTCACGCACCCATTGCAGGGCGGCCACGATATCCAGCATGCCGACGAGTCCGGATGCTGCGTACTTCTCTCCGCCAATATCTCCGAGGTGGCAATATCCGAAGAGGTTCAGGCGATGATTCATGTTGACCACGACCACATCGCCGCGGCGCGACAGCGCCTCTCCATTCACCCACGGCCAGGAGGCGCTTTCCTGGAACCAGGCGCCTCCGTGACACCAAAACATCACGGGCCGCTTGTGATTCGTGTTGGGCTCAGGAGTCCAAACATTCAGAACCAGGCAATCCTCGCCGGTTCCCTCAACCTTGATGTCCGCCTGTGGCACGAGAACATCGCTGTAACCCATGTTCTGCGGGCACCAATGACCAAACTGGAACGCGTCGCGCACCCCGACCCAGGATTCGGGTTTGACAGGCGGCATGAAGCGGTTTTTTCCCGCGGTGGAAGCACCATAAGGAATTCCCTTGAAGGAATGGATTCCGTTGTGCGCCATGCCTCTCACTTTTCCGTGGGTTGTTTCGACGGCTCCTCCCACCTTTGGCTCTTGGGCCTTTGCGGGGAGAGCGAGGAACGGGGCCGTGAAGGACGCTGCTACGCCCATGCCTGCGCGCTCCAGAAAGCTCCGCCGATCAATGCCCGCGGCCCCTGCGAAATCAGACCTCTGATGTTTGGTTGTGCTCATGGCTGCAAACTCCTTGTGCCGGCTTTCCGAGTAAGTGCTAACTTGGCATCCGATGAGATGCGTTATTTTACATAACCCCGTTCCCGGTAATACCGCACAGCACCGGGAGCCATGGGGATAACTTTGCTTGATGCGACCAGTCGCGTGTCGTAGTACCAGGGATCGCCATACATCCGGAACAACTCCTGATGCTCGTCCAATGCCTTGGCAACCGCGTAGGTGAAACTGTCAGGCGCCTCATCGCGGACATAGATGACGTGCGCGGAGCGCATCAGAGTCGGAATGGGCCGCTCCAGGCCACGCAGGAGCGCGATCGGAGCTGTTGCGCGCTGGTAGCCGCGTTGTCCGGCCAGCTTATCGAGTAGCGGCTCGGCCAGCTGGAAGAAGACCAGATCGTTGAGCTGGCTGGCCTCGTACCACATGCGCTGCTCCGGCGTGTCGACCAAGAGGCCGCCCCCAATAAAGACGTCCGCTCCGGCGCGCTCCTCGCGGCTCTGCGTGCGAATGAATCCTCCCCCTTTGGCCTTCAACCCTTCTTCCGTGATGCCGTAGTAAGAAAGGACCTCCTCAATCACGTTGTCCCGAGTGCTGGTGGCGACCCAGGTAGCCTGGGAACGGCTTTTTACCTGTGAAAGATCGGTTATGCCGGACTTTTTGCTGGCAGCTGCCAGCAAAAAATTGGGTTGCTGAACCACAGCGACAATCCGGTAGTTCCGGCGTTGTTTGTGATCATTCGCATAGGCGGCTTCGCCATTCCAGGCGTCCAGGAGATTTATTTCGCTCGTGGCGGAGATGTCGGGTACCGCATCCGGAGGTGGCTCGACATACAATGCCGTCGCCCCGCTGCCGGCGCCCGGAGGGACCACCGGCTTCGTCTTATCGCCCATCTCCCGCGGTCCGAAATTGGACCAGCAGACCCAACAAACCTGGACATCGTACCCGTAATTCTTCAGCGCAGCCTGTGTGATCGCGGCGAGAACTCCCCATGGGCAAGCCTTGCAGGCGCCCGCGAATACGGGACGCTTGATATCAATACCGGTCTTGCCGACATCGACGGGTTTAAGGCGAGTATCCGCCGGCGACGGCGCCTGTGCGAAGGCGAGACCCAGAATGGCCGCCAGCAATAGAATCCAAAGTAACTGCGTGGAAAAGAGTCGCTTCATTTCTTTTGCCTCAATTCTTCCTGAACTGCCGCAAGAACGTCGACACCGGCGCTGTTGAAGCGCTCCATCTTCGACGTGGTGTCAATCTTGAACCAGTACTCATCTTTCGGGTTGTACGGCGCCCAGTGCTCCAGTCCTGGCCCGTTGGGATCCAGGTTCTTCGCGAAGTTCGACCACCAGGAGGACATCTTATCGGCAACGGTGCGGTCGGCATCGGTCCAGGGCAGGTCCCGCATCCGGAGATTGTTGAATACGTAAATGACTTCGGAGAAATGGACGGCGCCGACCTGCGGGATCTGGTTGTTGCCGTTGCCCTGAGGATGCGGCGGCGCGTGGCTGAAGTCGTACACGTAGACCGGCGACTTACCGGTAGTGGCCGCCAGCTTGGCCCAGGTGCGGTGGCCCGCGAAGTTGATGTCGCGCTGGACATCGTGATAAGCGGTTAGGGCCTCCGCATCGTTATTTGCAGGGTAAAGCTTCAGGAGCTTGTCGGCGTATGAGCCGAAGCTGTTGCGCATCCACTGGTTATATGCCGCAAGCGTCTTGGGGGTCCCACTGCCCTGCGGATTGCCCGGCGCTCCCAGTGCGACAAGATTGCCGCCCTCATCATTCGTGACTCCTGTTATCAAGGGAATGTCAGTCTGCTTGCCCTGCGAGTAGATGGTGTAGATGTCGGTAGGCAGGAACCATCCATCGACGGTCGCAGCCGTGAGGCCCTGAGGCTTCTTCTGCCAGGCGTCCAGCGTTTCTTCCGCGGACATGGCTCGCAGCTCGGCAAGGGAGTTCTTTCCTGCGGCCTTGGCCAAGGCCACGCCGTCCGCCTCGCCCTCCGCGAGACTCCGCATCCTGCCCAGGCTGGTGTGCGACTCTGCAATGGCGCCGCGGGCGTATCCCTTGAACAGCGGTGAAGGCACGAGGAAGTTTACACTGCGGCTGCCGCCTGACTCGCCGAAGACCGTGACCTTGTCCGGATCGCCCCCGAATTTCACAATGTTGTTCTTGACCCATTTGAGGGCGGCGAGCTGATCGAGCGAGCCGTAGTTACCCGAAGAGTGATGCGGTGACTCCTTGGTCAACTCGGGATGGGCGAACCAGCCGAATATGTTCACCCGGTAGTTCATGCTCACCACCACCACGCCCTTCTTGGCCATATCATTGCCGTCGAAGTACGGCTCCGTGCTGGAGCCATTGACGCCGCCCCCGCCATAAATCCAGACGATAACGGGCAATTTCTCGTTGTTGGAGGCGGCCGGCGTCCAGACGTTGAGGTAGAGACAGTCTTCGCTCCGGTTCAAGAGCCCACGGCTACGGCCGTCGTCAACCCCGTTCCAGGCTCCCTGGTTCTGCGAGACCGGTCTCATCATGCAAGTGTTCCCGAAATGATCCGCCGCCCGGACGCCCTGCCAGGGAATCACGGGCTGCGGCTCTTTCCAACGCAGATTGCCGACCGGCGGCGCGGCGAACGGAATGCCGAGGTACTCACGGACTCCCCAGCCCCAGCCGGGAATCCCGCTAACTTGGCCGCCGTCGACGGCGATGGGTTCCTGGATAGCTGCTACAAGCGGCAACCCCATAAAGAGCGCCAAAGCGAAACGTGGCATGCGCATAGCTTTCAAATCCTTCCTGAAAATACCAGTGCACCGCAAATGGTCCGATCATTACCGGTGCCCATTTCGATTACGGCACGACACTTGGCGGGCAAAAATAAAAAGCCGCCCGTGAGACTAATGTGCCCACGGGCGGCTCTCTGATACTCTCGCCCTCGCTCAGCGACGATAACACGAAATCGCTTGGTTTGTCGACCGATCATTTAGGATCACTGTTTTAACTACGGGACATGCGCTTGTTTTGCTTCCTCGATTAATTCGTGCCCGTCGGCGCGCGTTATCCAACGCAGTTTGACTAATCTCGCTACATCGTCTGCAACCTTGCGCTCGTAGGTGTTGTGATCACGGTAAATCTTTTTGAGCCGCGCTGGATCGAGCGGATCTTCATGCCCCGCGATAAAACAGAACGATTCTCCCGTTGACGAGCCGGACCAAGTCGAAGTCGGGACATCCACAAAAGGCGAGCGCACGCCTCCAGTAAGGTTACCGAACTCGTCCAGGATAGGTTTCCCATTCGCAATTCGAATGGGTTCCGCGTGGGGGGCCGGAATTCCCTTCCTTACCCAGTTGTCGAGTGCTCTCCACGCAGCGTTGAACGCGATAGCACTAGGAAAACGGCTGCGAGGCCCTTCCTTACAATTCATGGGAGGCACCTGGCGCCCGGCTTTCACGATATCGGCGGGTGCAGGACCGTAGTAGAGCTCGTCCGGCGTGGCATGTGCGGCACCCGCGATCTCATAGTTGCGGAACTTTTCTGTTGCGGTGTCGCTGTCGGGTTGGCGCGCGGCGATTGCCATCAAATAGTCGGAGCTCGTCATAACCCGGATAACGGGCACCCCTGTATCGTGCACCTTTCTGCGCGGGTCATCGGGAGGTATAGGGCCGGCACATTGATTGATCGGCGTGCCGAGCACGGGCGTGCCGATCAGGTATCCGTCAAACATCGGTTTGCCGTTCGCTCGAATGTCGAGAGGGTGAATCGCATTTGCGTAGGTCACCAGAAATCCGCCCACCTGGGAAAAACCCCATGCGTAGATATATTGAACAGGATGGGCAACATTCGGCGCCACGCCATACAACAGGGGATTTGTTTTGTCCCGGCTCCGAAGCCAAGCGGCCGTTTGCGTGTTAATGTCCCAGACCAGTCCGTTTTCTGTAGTCCGCGCGCTGTCGTTTGCGACCTGCGTGCAGTTCCGCGGATCGTCGAGCGGCACCGGGTTCGCCCAGGAAAGGTCATGATAGCGTTCCGGATCAAAGGCTTTTAGCGCGGCGATAGCGATGGGTTTGGCAGTGATTCCAACCCACGTGTCACCGTTCCGTACGAATTCGTTGTGCGAAATAGCCCAACCGATATTAAGATCAAAGCGGTTCGAGGGATTCAACATCTCGACCGCTACTGTTCCACTAAACTTCTTCCGGCTTATCGGACGGCGCACCAAAACACGCGTCGTGTACGGCGCATTTGCAACTTTGATCGTCGTCGGCCCTAGTTTTGGCCAATCGTAGACATTCGCCGTACCGCTGATGAGAAATTCTTCCTCAACATATCCGACCCGCTTGATATCTTCGGGCGTCAGGGTATGATCGGCCGCGCCGAAGGGGTGAGACGCTGCGCTCACAGGAAGGGGGCCCTTGACGGAAGGCACGGGCGTGGCGGGCGCTGCTGGTAACGCGACGACCGCCAGCATGGCCAGCACCAAAACAGGTTTACCGGTGACTGCTCGATTCAGTGTGAGTTGCATCCACTTCCTTCGTTTCCCCAATGTCACTGCGGCGCCTCACGCCTGCAGCACAAAATAAATGCGGACTGATCATTTGTTTGCAAGGTCCGGACTGCAACTCGGCTAGTGCACGACACTCCTTAATAGGATGCCGGCCAGCACGCCACCGATCAGGGGTCCAAAAACCGGCACGAGTGCGTAACCCCAATCGGACGTTCCCTTGCCAGCGATCGGGAGGATGGCATGCGCCAGCCGCGGTCCAAAATCACGGGCTGGATTGATCGCGTAGCCCGTGGTTCCGCCAAGAGAAAGCCCGATCCCCCAAACGAGCGCCCCAACCAGGTATGGGCCTAAGCCTGGCACCGGACCTGTCGCGGCCACCGACTTCGAGAAAATCGCGCCGACCACAAAAACCAGAACAAAAGTCCCTAGGATTTCACTGATCATGTTTGCAGCGAAGCTCCGGATCGCGGGTCCTGTACAGAAGCAGGCAAGTTTGAGCTCGTGATTTTCTGTCTCTTTCCAGTGCGGCAGAAAGTGGAGCCAAACGAAAACGGCGCCGGCGAACGCGCCCGCCACTTGCGACAAGAAAAAGGGCAAGAGTTTCGAAAACTCGCCGGAAGAAACCGCAAACCCGACTGTCACGGCGGGATTCAGATGCGCGTCAGGACTGCCGCAGGCGATCGCGGTGAACACCCCGGCCATGACCGCGAAGGCCCAGCCGCTGGTAATCACCATCCATCCCGCGCCTTCCGCCTTGGAACGGCGAAGCAGAACGTTCGCCACCACCCCATCGCCCAGGAGGATCAGGATCAGGGTCCCCATGAACTCGCCAAAACATTTTACAAGCACGCCGAATCTCCTTTTAAACTGCCCAGTCGAACGACCGAGTCACAGCCCGCTTCCACGTGCTGTAAAGCGCATCACGCTCATTTTCCGGCAGCTTTGGAACCCAGGTGCGGTCGACAGCCCAGTTTACTCGAAGGTCTTCCAGATCCTTGTAATAACCGACGGCGAGACCAGCGGCATAGGCCGCACCAAGGGCTGTAGTAGCGTCCTTCGCCACCGGACGCACTACCGGCCGGTTCAAAATGTCGGCCTGGAATTGCATCAACAATTCGTTGGAGACCATCCCGCCATCGGTACGCAGTGTGTCCATTTTGATGCCGGAATCCGCTTCCATGGCTTCCAGGACATCCCGCGTTTGAAACGCTGTGGACTCGAGTACGGCGCGTGCGATGTGTCCTTTGTTGGCGTAACGAGTCAGACCTGTGATTACGCCCCGTGCGGTATCTTTCCAGTACGGCGCGAACAAGCCTGAGAACGCGGGCACAAAATACACGCCACCATTGTCGTTCACGGTCTTGGCCAAAAGCTCGATGTCGGAACTCTTTTCGATCAGCCCCAAGTTGTCGCGCACCCACTGCACCAAGGCCCCCGTGATCGCGATACTTCCCTCTAGAGCGTAGTGTACGGGCTGGCTTCCGAACTGATAACCCACTGTGGTCAGAAGTCCGCATCTTGATTCCACCTTCCGAGGACCTGTGTTCATCAGAAGAAAACAACCGGTACCGTAAGTATTCTTGGCTTCGCCCTGCGCGAAGCAAGTCTGGCCAACCAACGCTGCCTGCTGGTCACCGAGGATGCCGGCAATTGGGACGTCCTGGATCGCCGGCACTTGGGCCAGACCCTGATGCTCACTGCTTGAGGAGATTCGAGGCAGCATGGCCTCGGGAATCCCGAAGGCCTCAAGAATCTCCTGATCCCAGGCCAAAGTCTCGAGGTCCATCAGCTGTGTGCGGCTTGCATTGGTCACGTCGGTGACGTGAACGCCTCCGTTCACGCCCCCCGTCAGATGCCACACAAGAAAGCTGTCGATGTTCCCGAATATGACTTCGCCCTTTTCTGCGAGATCGCGAACCCCGGGGATGTGATCGAGAATCCAGCGAATCTTCAGACCGCTGAAATAGGTTGCCAAAGGCAGACCGGTCTTCTTCCGAAAACGGTCCTGACCTTCCGTCCCTGCGAGTTCCTGCAGATAACACGAGACGCGAGTATCCTGCCAGACCAGAGCGTTCGCGACCGGTTCTCCGGTTTTTCGATTCCAAACGACCGTGGTTTCGCGCTGGTTCGTGATGCCAATGGCTGCGAGGTCTTGCGCTCGAAGGCCGCCCTTCGTCATCGCTTCCGCAATCACTTCGCGTGTGCGATGCCAGATTTCTTTGGGGTTGTGCTCCACCCATCCGGGATTCGGGTAGATCTGCTCGTGTTCACATTGCGCGAGGGTTACGACGCGTCCCGAGCGATCAAATACGATGAAACGTGTGCTGGTGGTGCCCTGGTCAATCGCACCTATAAATGTCGCCATGTCCTAAGAGCTTCTCCTCTTTTTGTAACTGAGCCGACCGGGGGTATCTTTGTTGTCTGTCAAGGGCGCTCTGGGAACGGGGCCGAAGTGGGGATGCAGGTCCTTCTTCAAATCCAGAATCGGCAATCGCTCACGGATACCGCGTCGATACCTGACGCGAGCACGGACTCAACTTCCTTTAAGTCGGCTATCAGCCCACCCGCCACAACTCGCAATGACGGATGAATCTCTCGAAAACGGCCGGCTACGCGCGGAGCCGCGATGGCAGGCAGGATTTCGAGCGCGTCCGGTAGAAATTGATTCGTTGCTCGAAGACCCGCGTCGACGGCGGCAGAATCCAACGCGAACGTCCGCTGCACAGTAATCAGTCCGAGTTTACATGCGGCACGTAGCACTTCGCCATGAGTCGATACGATGCCCGCAGCCCCATTGGCGGCCAAGAACTCGGCATTCACCGAGTCTCTCGAAAAACCTGTCAGAAGATCCAAGTTCACGAGCGGAAGCTTCCCACTGTTGCGCAGGGATTTCAGCATGCCGCCGATGTTGAGTGGATTACCGAACAATAAATAGACGACCTCCGCAGGGGCCGCTGCCACCTTCTCAAGTGCCGCAGGATTCCGGATCGCCGCGATGATGTGACGCTCTTCCATAACATCGCGCCACTGAGGATACAAGCTCTCGATCTTTCGAGCATTCATTGAGGTCGATTTATGCAAATTCTTCACTCTCGGTGCGTACGCCGACGGCCTGCAGGAGCCGCTGGATCCGCGCCGTGTAACCGCGTATCTCCCGCTCCATACGGCTGCGACTCCAGCCAAGCTCTTCCGCCAACGTTCCTGCCGCACGAGGGGCGATTCGAAGGGCCAATCGCCAATCGAGGAATTCGACTCCTAGCCGGCGGCTCAGAAGATCATCCAAAGTCACCACCATCTCCTCTCGGGCACAATATATAACTTCAGCGAGTATGTATGGCGCTCCCTCCACTAGTGGTTCCATCAGGTGCGAATCGTCGCGAGTCAGATTCATCACCTCAATGGCGCGAGAGCCGAACTTATGACGCAAATGATCAGCGGTATCCGGCTCACTGGCGTACGAGGAACGCAGCTCCCGTCCCACCTCCGCCACGCCCATCTCCGAGCCGACCAGAGGATAGTCATGGGTCTGGCATTTGCTCGCGGCGCCCAGCAGCCGTTCCTGGACTGCGTCCACGGCGTCTTCGGCCATGGCGCGGTAAACGGTCCATTTACCTCCCAGCAGACTGATCAGCCCGCTCTGAGATTCTATTTCTATCTCATAGTCGCGCGCAATATTCTTGCTGTCTCGGCCGTCGGCAGGCTGAATGAGGGGCCGCAAGCCGGCAATCGCTGCCACAACATCATTTAGCTGAAACGGTCGCGACAAATATCGATTCAAGTGCCTTAAGAGAAACTCTGCCTCCGTTTCGCTCACAATCATCTCGTCGCGACTATCGGCGTCACTCTCGGTGGTTCCCACCAGCAGGCGGCCCATCCAAGGGATGGCGAAGATCACGCGGCCATCTTCTGTCGCGGGTATCAGCAACCCACGCTCTCCCCAGTCTGGGCAGAGCGGCAGAAGAATGTGAACACCCTTGCTCTGCCTTAATCGATTCGGAAGCTCCGGGGCAGCCAAACGCCGAACTTCATCCGAGAAGGGGCCCGTTGCGTTGATAAACGCGCGCGCGCGCACTTTGAAGCTTGATCCGGATTCCGCATCCTGACTGTCGGCCGCGACGATTGTGCCATCGTCATTCTTTTCGAAGGCGGTTACGGACGCGTAATTCAGAGCGTCTCCACCGGCCGACACAAAGCTTTGAACGAGAGCGAGGTTGTATCGCGCATCGTCGAATTGCCCATCATTATATACAACGGTTCCAAACAGGCCATCCGGGTTCAGCCATGGCATCTCCTTCAGGGATCCGGACCGTTCCATAAAGTAGCTGGGAGCGAGCCCCTCGCCACCGGAAAGCCAATCGTACAGCTTGACTCCGACCCTGCTGTAGAGAGCCTGCGCCAGGCCATGGCACGGAACTGCTAGGGGACGGCTGCGAGTCAAATATTGTGCGTTTCGCATCATGCGACTGCGCTCATGTAGAGCAGTGCGAACAACGCGATACTGGGCAACGTCCAACTTGCTGACCGCCAGCTGCAGATAGCGAAGGCCGCCGTGAATGAGCTTCGTGGACGCGGTTGACGTCGCGCATCCGAAGTCCCCACGATCGACAAGGACGGTTTTGAGCCCGCGAAGCTGCGCATCCAGAGCACAGCCCGCCCCGGACGCTCCTCCGCCTATGACGCAGACATCATAGGACGTGACAGGGACCCGCGAAGCAACCTCAGTTCTTTTTTGCATTTGTGGTATCTTCCTAGCTCTCAATCCGGCCAGTCCATAACTGGGAAGAAAAGGAGCTAGAGGCTCGCCCAAAGTTTTCGCTCATCGCTACCCGGGTCGTTCACCACTTCGCAGGTCTTGTCGAACACCATCGTTGCGCGGGTTTGGGTGTCGTAAGGTTTCCAGTCCGGGAGTCCTTTATGATGCGGATTCCCCGTTTTTGCAAACTGAATCCATGCTTGACTGGTCTTTGCAGCCAGTTCTTTGATTTCCGGGCCGCCCTTCGTCATTACGGTTGGCGTATCCGTGTTGTCGAATACGAAGGGAATCTCCACGGTGTGAGGAGCCCGGTATTTGCCGCCTACTGCTGGGGATTTCCATGCAAAAAGATACATGTAGACCGGGGCACTATGCTGCTGAAACTTTCGTTCGGCGAGCCGGATAGAGTTCATCCGCATGCCTCGATCTGTGAGGGCCAGGAAAAAGATATCGCTGGGTGTGAAGTCCGGATGGCTGTGCTTGTAAGTCTGGATCACGCGATCGGCCGGAGCCGCGCCGACGAGAGAAACCAGGCGCTCGCGAAGGCCATCTTCCGATAGGGTGAACGCCGCTGCGTCGTCACGTGAAAAGAAGGTCTGTTCGGTTGCATTGCAACCCACCAGGACCGGAACGGTGGCAGAAAGCGGCGAAGCCTGCGGGTCGAAGGGATGTGCAGGCAGAAGCTTATCATCGAGCACCGGTGCAAAGTTCGCGCGCCCCGGCTCAGGCTTGTTCAACACATTGGTCATGGCTGAAATCAGGCGTTCCGTCGGCAGCGACCGGAGAGCATCTAGGTTCTTCTCGTCGATGCTCAGCTCTTTCAGCATGGCGTGTGTCATCATGTTCGCCGCTTCGCGAGTATTCGAGCGAAGATTGGCCCCGCTTTGTATGGCGGCACGATGAAATAGGCCCTTCGCGCGCGGCATCGCGAGCAACGTGCTTACCTTCGCCCCTCCGCCCGACTCCCCGAAGATCATGACATTCCCCGGGTCGCCGCCGAATCGGCTGATGTTATCGCGGACCCACTCCAGTCCAAGAATCAAGTCCAGCATTCCCGCGTTTCCCGACGCTGCGTATTCCTCCCCGCCGAGGTCTCCCAGGTGAAAATATCCGAACAGGTTGAGCCTGTGATTCAGGGTGACAACGACGACGTCGCCTCGGCGCGAGAGGTTCTCGCCGTAGACCCAAGGCCATGTTCCGCTTTCCTGCGCGAATCCACCGCCGTGACACCAGAACATCACCGGTCGCTTTCGATTGCCATTCACCTCCGGCGTCCACACGTTTAAGCAAAGGCAGTCCTCGTCGTAGCCCTCTGCTGCCCCATCTGCCTGGGGCGCGAGAACATCGACATAATGCATGTTTTGTGGACATTGATGACCGAAGTGAACGGCGTCTCGGACGCCGGTCCACGGCGCCGGCTTCGCGGGAGCTTGGAATCGCATTTTGCCGCCGGTCGGAGCACCATATGGGATTCCTTTGAACGCGAAGATGCCCGCATTCGCCGTGCCGCGAACCTTCCCCGACGTGGTATCAACGACTGACGGTGGATCGGACTTACCGAATACAAACTGAGGCGAAAGGGCCGATGCTGCACCGACTCCGGCCACTTGACTGAAAAATCTTCTTCGATTCATAACAAGGCTCCTTTTTGCACACTTCTACCGTCAGCGTGATCAATGACGTGGGATGGGCCGTTAAATTTCCATCCCCGCTATGCAGTGGGCCCTCGCGCCGGGCGCACCATGTCACCCCACAAGCCTCTACGGCCGCGGGCCGTATTGCGGAACCGGCTTGCCTAACTCATACGCTCCGAGGTCGGGAGCGCGTCCCGTAAAGTCATCGTTGATGTTCGGCAAGACAACGCCGGCATCCACCGCCGCCGAGCCTGGCCGAAGCTCAAAATTGAATCCCGACGGATCATACACGCGTTGCGGATCGGTCATGTCGGGTTTTGCCACCTTTACAAAAACGTCGTAATCGATAAGAACACTGTGCTTTTCCTGTCCCGTGGCTTCCCTGTAATCGTTGAGTGTCTTAAATCGCCGAGCCACAGGGTTCTTGGTGAAGTCGGCCGGGATTTCAAACGGCGGGGAATTCCAATCGAAAGCGTCTTCCACGCCGGGATTCGGCCGAAAACCGTTGTAATCGGAGGTCGTGTAGTTCGTGAACGTTGTGATGGCGAAGACCGGATCGAATGCGCCCTGCGCCAGAATCAAATTGTTGCGAAATGTTTCGTTAGAGGCGGGCCCCGCTCTGCCCTCGCCGATGATCGTATTGTTATACGTGAGAATCCCCGCGGACTCTTCGATGTACTTCAGCGATCCAGTCGGCGCGTTGTAGATCAGATTCTGGTAGAAGTATACGGGCCCACCGAACACCGGCTGGACACTCAAGGCGCCAGCGGCGGAGTTGAAACAGCGGTTCTTGAACACGCGGATGTTCCGCGCGCCCCCGTCCGTTTCGAAACAGTTGTCGCCCATGTTGAAGATGTCATTGTTGTAGAAGTCGATCGCGAGCGGGACCCGGTCAGGAATGTCATTCGGAGCGCCGTCTGGCGTGCCATATGTCGCGATATCGATGCCGTCGTGCCAGTTCGCGACGTAATTGTGCGCCACGACGTGGCCCTGTCCATAAACCTTCACAGCGTATTCGGACAAAAGCAGCTCAGGGTAACCCGGGAATTTCGCCCAGAGGGCTCCGTTCCAGCCCATCATCTTATTCGGGTCGTGACGCCCGATCATTACATTGTCGGAAATGTAGAAGTTCTTAGATCCGGACCAGTCCGCCTGCACTACGCGTCCAACGTCAACGATGCGTGAGTGCTTCAGCGTGAAACCGCTTGAGCCCGCAATACCCTTGATCCCGACCAGAAAGGCGACATTGGCGTTTCGAACGGTGATTCCTTCGAAGTAGTTGTAGTTCGCGGCCATGACGTTAAAAAAGGTCTGGCAGCCCGCGCCATCGAAGATCACCTCGCCGTCGCCCGCTCCTTTGATCACGATCGGCTTGTCGGGCGTGCCGCTCTGCGTGAGATAGTAGGTCCCGTCGAAGAGATTACCGAGGGCCAGATAACCAGGGCGAGGCGCACCGTTCATGTAGTGGAAACGATCTCCGACATAAAGGCCGGCGTGAACCAGGATCACGTCGCCCGGTTGCACACGGGGCGGGAACGCGTTCTCGTAATCGAAGTGCGCGCTCCCCGTATAATAGGCGGCCATTAAACCGGTGAAAGACGGTTCCTGGCGAGGCCCTTCGTATCCGACCGGATAAACGTGATAGGTGTGGCCGCCCGGAACTGCTTCCGGTTCTTTGCGAGTCCTCACCTTGACGGTCTTCTCCGTCGGGCCTGCAACCCCATCAGGATCCGCAAGGACGAGGCGGCACTCGTACTCGGTGTCCGGATCCAGGTTGAGAATGCTTCCCGCAAACATGTTTGGAGCCGTGTACTTGAACAACGGATACCGTCCAGGGCCGAACGCCTCGCCGCCTCCAGCTCCCCCTCGCCCGCCACCCGTTGCATTGGGCGGCGCTGGAGGTGGATCGCCGATCAGCTCATGCTGCTCGCGCATCAGCGGCAGCGCATTCCGCCATTTTGCCTCGCCCGTTTTGCGGAACGTCACATCGACGTGAGCATTCCGGTTATCGTCTCCGGTGATTCGCCACTCGAAACCCAGGGAAATTAGCGTCGCCGGCTCGACCGTAAACTCGCCGGAGGTGGTGTTGTTCTGCGCCACCGCCAAAGGAACGCAGAACAGCGGAAGGCACGCGAGGAGGGCAACGCGTCCCGTATTCATCATGAGCGGCAGTTGAGCGAACGGCATCTTCGTAACCTCAGTCGCGCGGACCGAAGTGCGGTACGGCTTGCCCGACTTCCAGAGCGCCGAGATCAGGAGCCTTCCCCGCGTATCCATCAGTGACGTTCGGAAGAACCACGCCGCGGTCTACGGCCACCGAGTCGGGCTTGAGCCGGAAGTCGTAATCAGAAGCCTTATAGAGCTTCTGTACAGTCTTCACGTCGCGCCCATCCAACTTTGGCACGTTGACGAACGCATCGTAATCCACGACGATGCTGTGCTGATCCTGGCCAGTCGCCTTCTGGTATTCCTCGATCGTCTTGAACCGGCGGTTCTCCACCGAGGCGTTGTGGCCGCGGCTGTTGTAATCGGCCATGACGCCGGCCGGCGGCGAGTTCCGTTCAAATGCGTACGGAGCACCCGGATTGGGCCGGAAGCCGTTGTAATCGGACGAAGTGTAGTTCGTGTACGTAGTGAAGCCAAAGACCACGGGCGAAGGACCCAAGTCGCCGGCACCGCCGCCGCCTCGGCCACCTCTGCCTCCGCCATCTTCGCCGTCACCGTTCGCGGCAGCACCGCCCCGGCCGCCGCGTCCCGTGCCAGGCGCACCGGGTGCACCGACTGCACCACCCCGGCCACCGCCGCCGAAACCGCTGAAGGAATTCTGGGCCAGAATCAAATTGTTGCGCCAATGGGTATTCGATGTGGTTCCGCCGGCGAATTCGGAAAAGATGGTGTTGTTGTAGAAGAGAATACCGGAGCCACCCGCGAGCCGGGCCGCGCCGCCCGGCGCGTTATAGGCGATGTTTCGAATCCAATAAATCGGACCGCCGAGCGCGGGCTGGTTACAGAGTGGCTGCGAAGCGGAGTTGATCATCATGTTCCGCATCACCCGAATGTTGTGCATGCTCCCATCAATCTCGAAAGAGTTGTCATGGAAGTTCGTCATGTAGTTGTTGTAGTAGTCGATGGAAACCGGCCGTCGATCCCAGTACTCTTTCGGCGGATATTTCGGCCCGTCGATAGCCGCCGAACCATCCGGATTGCCGTAAGTTTCGACGTCGATCCCGTCGTGGAAATTCGCGACGTAGTTATACGCCATCACATGCCCGGAGCCATAAACCTTCACGGCGATATAGGAACGCATCTTTGGAGGGAATACCTGACCTTCGACTCCCGCGAACTGGGCCCAGAAATTCCCAGACCAGCCGATCTGGTGGTCAGGATCGTTGCGGCCGATGATATAGTTGTCCGCGATGTAGAAGTCTTTGGAGCCGGAGAAATTGCTGTACACCGCCATTCCGATGTCTTCAATCCGGCAATGCTTCACCGTCAGGCCCTTTGAACCGACGATGAACTGCGTGCCGGCCCAGAACGCAATTTCCGAATTGCGAACAGTTAGGCCTTCGAAATAGTTGTAGTTCCCCGCCTTCACGTTGAAGAGGTTGAACGCACCATTTCCGTCGAAGATGGCTTCCCCGTCCCCGGCCGCCTTGATGGCGATTGGTTTGTCGGGCGTGCCACTCGCGGTCAGATAGTACGTTCCATCGAAAGGCACCGTGCTGATCGACAAGTCATTGGTATAGATATAGCGATCGTACTTGTAGAGGCCGGCGTGGACCAGAATCGTATCGCCAGGCTTGACCCGCGGGCGTGAGGCGGTCGCCCAGTCCGTGCCAGCGCACGTTATGTAATACGCGCACAGAAGTCCTTCGAAAGCCGGCTGGATCTTTTGCCCCTTGAAGCCGTGGGGGTAGACATGATAGACGCTGCCGCCGGCGTAGGGCTTCGGCTCCGGGCGGGTCCGAACGGAGACAACTTTTCGAGCCGGACCCTTCACCCCATCCGGGTCAGTCATCACAAACTGAGCTTCATATTCAGTATCGGGTTCCAGGTCGAGGATGCTGCCGGCGAACATGTTGGGAGAAACCACGTCCATGCGATCGCCCTGGAAAATCTCCTCGTTCTGGAGACGGAGGAGCGGAAGGGCCTGCTTCCATTGGGATTCGCCCTTCTTGCGATAGGAGACTTCCACGGCCGCGTTGCGGTTGTCATCACCTTCGATCCTCCATTCGAATCCGAGGTTGATCAAAGTTGGCGGATCCACGATGAACTCGCCCGAAGTAACAGCCTTTACTTCCCTACCCGCCTTTACTTCCTTGGCGTCGGCCGCCCGAACGGATCGGCCGGCGCAAAGGATCAGCGTAGCAACCGAGACCGCCATTAGAGCTTTTGTCTCAAATTTCATCACGAACCTCCTCAGCGACAATATTCAACGCGGCCATAATACTAGAACTCGTACACCAGCCCGAAGCGGGCGATTCGAGGTGACGTAATCGTGCTTATGTTGTAAAAGTTAACGCTCGAGTTGCTGGTCGTATACGCCCAAACCGATGAGCTATTGGCGAGATTCAGCATTTCGAGAGTAGGCCGGAGCATCCCGTGCTTCTCGAATTTGAAATCCCGCGAGAGCCGCACGTTCAGCAGTGTTCGAACCGGGCCGCTAATCTGCCCGTATACATTGACGGGCATAACGATCGTTCCCGCATTCAGACCGGACACACTCTCCAGCTGTTGCCGCCGGATGCCGTTATAAATCTGCATCGTGGCAGCGAAATCGAAGTTCTTGGGCAAGCGATAGTTTCCAGTCACACGGGCTTGCCAGTTCCATGAGGTGTCGATCGGGAAGTAATTCTGGTTGGGATTGGTAGCAATCGGCTGTTGGCCTTGGTTCGCCGTTCCCGTGTTCAACCAGTTGTGGTCCCGGATGGCGGTGAAGTTAGCGACCACGCTCCATTTCCCCCCTCCGGTGCTTCGTTTCGTAACCGTCGCCTCATACGTCGACACATGGTTGGTATTACTGTTCGGCGTGTTGACATATTGCGTGGTGGAGTACAGCGCATTCGTATACGGAGAGCCGTTTGGCAAATCGTAAACAGTAAAGTTGGGTCCGGCTGCTCCTGCCGGGCACTTATTCACCGGCGCCAACTCACACGCCGTTGCAGTGGGCCCCTGGTTAAGGAAAGTATCTTGCTGCGTCCATGCGCTGTACGGAATGCACGGACTTGACGAAGCAGCGTTCCCGCACGGAATCGGCGTTTGCAACCACGTGTTCACGCTGTGTACGTACGTTACGCCAAATCGAGCCGCTACGCCGGGTGCTACCTGTGTCTCGACAAACCCTTGCACCACGTTCGAGTACTGTTCCTTCAGATTGGGATTGAGGGCGCTATTTGCAAGTTTTGTTCCGGACCCGTTATTGCCGCCTTGCGTGGACTTGTGATCCGAACCGTTCGGATTCAAGTTCACCGTGCCGGGAATATAGTCGCATCCGGCAGCGGAAGCTACCGCGAACGTGCAGGTGTTGCCGGGCCCGGCCGGGTTGTTGGCGTTGATCACCGCCGCACAACCTCCGTTGTTTACCTTTCCCGGAATGCAGCCGGCGGACGTTGTCCACTGGTAACTGTTGATCGTCACTTCATTAAAGTTGAAGGGCGAAGCGAAATCGTCACCCGGCGTCCAGTCATAACGGCCATAGCTCGCTTTAAGGACCATCTTTCCGTTGCCGAAAGTGTCCCACGCACCACCGATTCGGGGAGCATAGCCAGTCCAAGATCCCGCGGCAAGGTGCTGATATTGATGCGCGGCGCCCGTCCAGATGTTCGAACCTGCAGCGGACTGGACCCAAGAGCAAAACGTGGAATTGCAGAGTCCGCCGAATGTCGCCGCCGCTTGCGACTGCGCCGGAACCGAAGCGATGTAGTCGTCGAAGCGCAACCCAACATTCAGCGTAAGGCGCTTCGTAACATGCCAGGCATCCTGGACGTAGAGGCCGCCATCGGTCAGGTTCTCCCTGTTTTCCGTGAGCGGATAGTTGTAAACGTTGAGCTGAACGGGATTGCCATTCGCGTCAAATTGCAACTGGTAGTTCCCGTGGATTCCTTCGGGCTCGTTGGTTCCGGTCCACATAAACATCCACGTATATCCAACCTTGAACTCATGAGTGCCCCAGAAGGACCGGGTGGGCATATAGGACGCATAACCAGTGATTTGCGTCTGGCGGCGGCCGCGATGATCTTGCCCCAGAGTCGGCCCGTTCACGAAGCCGCTCGCCGAGGTCATGGTCGGTATGTTTAGCGGATCCGGATTCGCGCTGTAGTTGGCCTGGTACATGTGGTGGCCGAGAAAGAAATCGAGCACCAGGTGCGAGTTCGGCGTGCCTTGGAATTCCCCCTTCCACTCACGAACCGGCTCATGATAGAGCACTGTGCTGAGCAACGGCGTTGTGGCGCTGCCATTCCGCAAAGGATAGTTCACCAGATCCTGTGTCCAAAAACCGATTAGCTTATAGTTTTTGGTGAGCTGGTACGTGCTTTTCACGGTCCAATTGGTAGACGTGATTCCCTCGATAATCGGAACACCTTTCGCGTCTACGAAGCCCACTTCCTTCTGGTGGTCAAAATTGCCGTGGCCTCCGCCAAAGAACCACCACTTATCCTTCAGGATTGGGCCGCCGATGTTCGCGTCGACGTCCTCGACGTGCGTCACGCCCGCGTCGCTCGTTACCCCGTGGCTGCTCAGGTACGGATTGATGTTGCTGCTTTCAAGGGCGTCCGTTTCCTGGGTGTATTCCGCGCGGCCGTGAAATCGATTGCCTCCCGATTTCACGATTGCGTTGATGTAAAGGCCTGGCGTCTCGACCTCGGCGTTGCCCGCAGTCGGGACCAGCTGAAATTCCTCCAACGTCGGAAAGTCGATGTCCCCTTCGGCGCTGTTCGAACTCTTTCGCGTGTTGATTCCTTCAATCAACATTGTTGATTGTCCGGTAATTCCGTAAGCGGAAAACGATCCCGAGGGAACATCGCCTCCGCTCAAGTTCGGAGCGCCTGTGGGAGTAACGCCCGGTGCAACCGTCACGAAGTCCTTGGTCGTGCGTGTCAAGGGCAGCTCATCAGCGAGCATATTGCTCGAAAGACTGGTGTTGATCTGTGTCGAGGTAGTATCGACAACGGGACCTTCGGCGGTGACCGTCACAGTCTCCTCCATTTGGCCCACGCTGAGCTGCACATCGATGGTGGCCGCAAATCCCGCCGAGATTTGGATGTTCTGACGGACGAACTTGCTGAAACCTGCTTGATCCACGCTTAGAGCGTAGGTGCCGAGCGGAATCTGTTCAAAGTGGTATGCACCCGCCGTGTCGGCTTGCATCGACTGCGGCACGATCAGCGCAGGACTGGTAATGGTAACGTTGGCTCCCGCGACCGCTGCCCCGGATTTGTCGGTCACGGTCCCGAAAATCCTTCCGGTCTGGTTCGTTTGACCGAGCGTGACGGAGGGGAGAGCGGTCACCAGCGCCAAGATCAACAGTACAAGCAGAGTATTGTTCGAAGGATGCCCCATGGCGCCTCGAAATGGAATCAGCGTTTCGCACCGGTGCGGTGCGGTCAACCTGGACGAATGGAACGGCGTGGTCCTGCCCTGCATGTTTGCTCCTCCATACGCCGCCTCCCCGTCACCATGTAAGCTTCAGGGCAAACTGACCGATTCGTGCGGGGAACGACGAGGTGATGACACCAAACGCGCTGTTGGCCCGGTCGCCATTCGGCGCCTGGAAATTGGTATGGTTCAGCGCGTTAAACAATTCCGCTCGGAACTGAAGGCTCATGCCCTCCCTCATAAGCGGAAAAGACTTGAAAATCCCTAAGTCGACTTGGTTCAGCCCGGGAGCCCTCAGGTTATTCCGGCCGCAATTCCCGAAGGGGTGGCTGGGATCCGCCTGAAGTGCAACTGCGGCCGTGTTGAAGTATTGCAGTGTGATATCCGCGCCCGGGTTCTGGTTAAGGAGGGGAGCACCGCTGCACATAGGCCGATAGGTTTCACCGCCGCGCCAGTCGTTCAGGTTGCCAACGGTTTGAAACGCGGTTGGCACGTTCAGCCCCGACCAGGCACGCAGGTTGATGGGCAGTCCTGACTCCGCCGTGTTGATGGCGGAAAGCTGCCAGCCGCCCAGCACCGAGTCCACGATCTTTCCACTATTAGAAAGGTAGCGGCGACCGTGACCGACCGGAAGCTCGTAAATCACGCTGACGATGTCCACGAACTTGCGATCGTAGTTCGAGGTTCCTTTTTCATCCTTCATGTCGCGGAAATTCTGCGGACTGGCTTGATCGCCGTTGGAGAAATCGAGCGATTGGTCTCCATTGTCGATGGCATGACTGTAGGTAAACGCGTTCACGAAGGTTAGCCCGTGCGACGTCCTCTTTTCGATTTTGCTCTGTAGTCCGTTGTAGTTTGAGAATCCGACCGCACAGAAGCACGTGACCGCGGCGGCGTTCGCGTATGGGCGGCGAGCCTGCAGGGAAAGATTGCTGGTCGCCGTTGGCTGAGCGTAGGCTTGGTTGTAGTCCACCATAAGCGGCTCCGCGACGCCGTGATTACCGACGTAGGCGATGTCGAAAATCAACCCGTAAGGTAGCTCGCGTTGAAAATCGATGGTCCAACTCTGAATATAGGTGTCGGGAATGTTCTTGGGTATATAAGTCGAGTTCGAATTCAGCGGATCAAAGGCGGAAGGCTCCACCACGCCGGCAGGAAAACCCTGCTGAACCGTTCGGAATTTGGGATCCAGCGGATTGGTCTGGTTAACGGTGTAAACCGGACCGTACACCCCAAAGATGCCGAGTTCTTCAGCGCTGCCGACCCGGTGCTCATGCACATAACTCATCCCATAGGCGCCGCGCAGCACGGATTTGGGCGCGAACGACCAAGCGAAACCTAACCGCGGGGCGAAGTCTTTCAGTTGAGGATTGAGCAGCGACCGGTCGTAGACTCCGCCGGCCTTGGCAAGGATAAAGGCTCCCGTCGTGGGGTCGAAGTTGGACATCTTGTTGTCTCGTTCATACCAGGGTGACCCATATTCCCACCGAAGGCCAAGATTAAGGGTCAGGGTAGAAGAGACGCGAAAATCGTCCTGCAGATAAGTGTAGTAGAAATGCTTTCTAAAATTCGGCGTGAAGGAACTGGAAAGCACATATTGGCTGGAAAGGCCGAACATAAAGTCGGCCAAGCTGTACGCCCTGGCGTTGGCCGGGGCGCCGGCCGGCTGGCTGAAGCTACCCAGGAACGAGTATTTTCCGTAGAACGGATTAATGTCGAGAACCTGTTCGCGCAACACCACCCATTCGAATCCAACCTTGAGTGTTTGTCGTCCGATGATCTTCGTAAAGTTAATCTTGGAGCCAAAATCCAGCGGATTCTGAAATTGCGGAGTCGCCGTGCCTCTGCCCAATGCCGTGAAAGGAGGGCTCAGTGTCATGGAAGGCAAGCCGCCGCCACCGATATTAAAGCCGCCGACGATATTGGGGCCGGTCGGTAGCCCTGGAATGCCGTACCCGTCCAGCGCGTTCACGCCGCCGACAATCGCTGGCCCGCCGCCCGCGTCAGTCCTCGTGATCGAAAAACGCGGCTCGAGAATCGAGGTTGGACTGATGGTCCAAACGTAACCCGCGACAGCCTGCTGATTGAGAACGTGCGTGAAACTTCCCGTGTTGTAGTTGGGGCCTGGAACGGTAGGGTTGGTGAATCCGTTCAGCTTCCGCTGGCTGATGCGGATAAAGCCGGACATCTTCGGTGTGATCTGATCATCAAGCTTGACATCGAACTTGTCGCTGTAGGTCTTAGCGCCCTGGAGCTCTTGCCAATTGTTGGCAACCGATCCCGCAGAGGTGGCGGTCGGGAACTGGGAAAGGATTTTCAGTGCGTACGGCTGAACGGCACTGGCCGGAATCGGCTGGTTGGCGGGATAAACTGCACCGGTGAGAGGGTTTTGAACCGGAACCGGGAGAATCCGCTGGATCTCGTTCGCACTGGGGATGCTCGCATAAAGCAGCGTGCCCTGCTTATTTCGAAAACCTTCATAGTCGCTGAAGAAGAAGATCTTGTTTTTGATGACCGGTCCGCCGGCGGTAAAGCCAAACTGATTCTGATGGAGCGGGGGCTTAACCCCTCCGAGTGGCTTAAAGTATCCGACAGCGTTGAACGCCGTATTGCGGTCAAATTCATATGCCGAGCCATGGAAAGCGTTTGTCCCACTCTTCATGACCACGTTGGTTGTTTGTGAGCCGCCGCGTCCGAACTCGGCGCTGTAGTTATTGGTCTCAACCTTGAATTCAACAATCGCGTCCGGTGATAACTGGATGGCTTGGTTCGACGAACCGTTGTTGCTGGTTCCGTAGGCGTTGTTGTCGATCCCGTCCAGCAGATAGTTGCTAAAAACACTTCGCAGGCCGTTGACGTTGAAGGATCCCTCACGAGCGGACTGGGGGGCGCGCAGGACTCCGGTCGTTAGAAGCGATAGGTCCGACGCGTTGCGGCCGTTCAGCGGCAGCTCTACTACT
>Ga0070734_10002219_pt1 | contig 24481 bp, 16 predicted proteins | sample Coa_R1_8_FD_66444 | JGI IMG/M metagenome (GOLD analysis project Ga0070734, IMG submission 66444) | Surface soil microbial communities from Centralia Pennsylvania, which are recovering from an underground coalmine fire - Coalmine... | ecosystem: Environmental > Terrestrial > Soil > Unclassified ...
CTGTTCCTCTGCCACGCCAAGCCTCGCGATGAGGCCCAGGCCGCGGTGTGGAAGAACCTGATCTCGGGAACGCTGACGACGCCCGACACTTGGGAGGTCGCTCTCTCGTCTGGAGCGAGCAAGCGCGAGGCTTGGGAGCGTTTGCTTCGCGAGCAGAAGCTCAGTGCGCTGGCGCTGCTCCGTAACTTGCGCAATATGCGTGAGGCCGGAGTGGACGAGTCACTTGTGCTCTCTGCGCTTGGAACGATGAGTTCTGCCCGTGTGCTTCCGTTCCGGTTCCTGGCTGCGGCGCGTCATGCTCCGCAATGGGAAGAGGTGCTTGAGGGAGCTATGTTCAAGTGCCTGGCCACACAGCCGAAGCTCGCAGGGAAAACGGTTCTTGTGGTTGACGTTTCGGGTTCGATGCAAGGTCGACTTGCACGTAATTCGGAACTGGACCGGATCGATACAGCCGCCGGGCTTGCGATCCTCGCTCGTGAAATTTGCGAGGATGTGGTTGTGTACGCAACTGCCGGCAATGACCACACTCGCGTACATGCGACCGAGCAAGTGCCTTCACGCAAGGGGTTGGCGCTCGCAGATGCGATTCGCAAGTCTGCCAGTCAACTCGGAGGCGGAGGTATCTTTCTCGTGCAGGGAATGGACTACATCGTCCAACGCGAGAAGCGGGCGGATCGGGTAATTGTGTTCACAGATGAGCAGGATTGTGACCTTAAGCTCAACCCTGCACAGGCAAATGCTTTCGGACTGCACAATTACCTGGTTAATGTAGCCTCGTTCAAGAACGGTATCGGCTACGACAAGTGGACGCACATCGATGGCTGGTCCGAGTCGGTCATCGACTACATCCGTGCTCTCGAGCAGACCAAGTGGGTCAACTGAATTCACAGGCCTGGTATCACCGGGCCTGTGGGTTCCTCACAATGAGCTAAACTTTGAAGCATGTGATCCGTGCTTTTGACTTGTAATAACCGTGCTACACTCGGCTTGAAGATGACTATACAGACCAAATCCATTATGAGACGGCGCGTCAATCGCGCTCGGCCCTCGGGATTGGTCTGACTAATGCGCTAGATTTCTAAGTTCAGATTCGATTTCCGAGGCTCCGACAAAAGTCGGGGCCTTTTGGTTTTTGCGGATATTTCTTGGCCGGTAGCCAAGCTGGAAAGGCACGTGACTGTTAATCACGCCATGCGCAGGTTCGAATCCTGCCCGGCCAGCCAAATTTCGAGACGTGGCTCGCTAGTTCAGTAGGAAGAACGCGGCTCTCATAAAGCCGTCGTGGATGGTTCGAATCCATCGCGAGCCACCAGTGGAGGGGCCTCCGGGAGGAGCAGCGGCTTATACCCACTTCGGCGCCAGATTAGCGCGGCTAGGCAGGTTCGACTCCTGCACCCTCTACCAGAGTTTTGCGCCGGTAGTTCAACGGACGAGAACAGTTGGCCTACACCCAACAGATGCGGGTTCAACTCCCGAACGGCGCACCAGGCAGGATTAGCTCGAAGGTCGAGCCCGCGGTCGATAACCGCGAGGTGTTGGTTCGATTCCAACATCCTGCACCAAGTTTGATGTTGAACATGGGTGACTGGCAGAGATGGCTAATGCACTCGCCTCTTAAGCGAGACCAGGCTGGTTCGATTCCAGCGTCACCCACTAGGTTCGCGGGATTGGCAGATATGGAGATGCACTCGCCTTTTAAGCGAGACGAAGCAGGTTCGATTCCTGCATCCCGCACCAAGCAAGAATGAGGCGGCATAGCATAACGGATCAATGCTCCGAGCTTCTACCTCGGACGATGAGAGTTCAAATCTCTCTGCCGCTTCCAATGTGGGGATGTGGTCCAACGGACGAGGGCGCAAGGCTACGAACCTTGAGATCAGAGTTCAATTCTCTGCATCCGCTCCACATTAATTAGGCTCGCGTGGTCTAAGGCATGATGACGCTTCGGTCCTAACGAAGAGATCCGGGTTGGATTCCCGGCGCGAGTTCCAAAGGGTGGGTAGTGTAACCGAACAACACGGTAGCGTCCGAAGCTGCAAATCCGGGTTTGACTCCCGGCCCGCCCACCACTTTTGGGTATTGACGAATTTCAGGAATGATGTAAAAGTCCGCACTCTCGCCCTCGCTAAAGATCTGGGTCATCGTTCCCGCTTAGGCAGGTGCATCTTCCCTGGCAGGAAACGCTAAACGGAACGCCAAAAACGCCAGCCCAATCAGCACATACGCCAACACGCTTCCTTCCGGACCCGCCGATCCTCCCGTGAGCCACGCAGGACCGTGGAACGATGAGTTCAGGAGATGCCCCGTGGCGGGCGTACCGCTATTCGGAGCGCCATAAAAATAGATCTCCCCCCAATCAAATGCCGCATGGAAGCCGACGGCGAACCAGAGCGTTCCGGTACGCAGCAGCGTAAAACAGCAGAACAGCCCTAATAATGCCACGGAAACCTCACCCCGCCAGCTTTCTCCTGGGTTCCCCGCGTGCGCCAAGCCGAACAAAATCGATAACAACACCGCGCTCGGCCAAAATCCTATGCCGCGGGTGAGCGTGAACAGCGTATAGCCGCGAAAGAGAAATTCCTCAAAAAACCCCACCAATATCACTACTGCGGCCCAGAACAGGGCAAACTTCGCTGCGCGCGCTCCATGAATTTCCGCCGAACCAAAGTAGAAGCTGCCATTCACACGCAAAACGCACAGCAAAACCGTCAATGCAGAAAATCCCCAGAGCAGTCCGGCAAAGAATCTGCGCCCAAACGCTTGCGCGCTCGGTAGGCCATAAGCTCCAAAATTGCGTTTCTCAATTCTGGCCATCACCAGCGCTGGCAGAAAAGCAACCATGGCAAGAAGTGCTTCCTGCGCCAGAGGCTCCCAGACGCTGCCTTTGAGCGCATGCATCGGCTTGCTCAAGCCGCGTAATGAAAAAAACACCATGGCAACAACCATGCCCAGATAAAGCAGGAAGCCCCATCCCGATCGCAGGCCATCAGGACCCATGAACATGCTGCTTGGTTTCGGAAGCGGGACAACGGAAATAGGGCTGGCGTCTGAGGTCGTTTCTGCGGGTGCATCAGGTAGAGGATTGGTCATAAACGCTCCACTAACCGGCCCTGGCCAGAACCGGCTTTCCCTCATCCTGTCAGCTGCGCTTGCCCCAGTCTTGAACGATAGTGACCTTCTGCGTAGGCGGCAGGGGTCATCCCAGTAAGCCGTTTGAACCGTCGCTGGAAATGACTCTGATCTGCGAAGCCCAGCTCTAGCGCCAAATCACAAATTCGAGTGCCCTTCTTAAGACGTTCTCTGGCCACGTCGATTCTCAATTGGAGAAGCCATGCGTACGGAGGCATGCCCACCACGCGGCAAAAGGAACGAATCAAATACGCTTTCGATAATCCTGTGAGTCGGGCAAGTTCGCTCAACGCGACGTTGCGGCGAAGATTGGCGCGCAGATACTCCTGGATCACGGCTATATGCCGTGGCTCGACTCCGGTCTCCTGACGAACGCAAACGTGGGCGTGCCGGACGAAGAGGCAACTTAGAACGGCAAACAATTTCGTTTCGACTGCGAGGGTGGAACCGCCCGATTCCAGCAAGCGGCAAACACCGCATAAGCGAAATGCCAGGTCGGAATCCTGAATGCTTGCCTGCGGGAATATCGGCGAAGCGGCAGCGTCGGACAAAACATTCCTCACCAATTCGTCACCGACGTACAGCATCGAATGGCTTATCCCGGTTTTTTGTAGCGGATAGCCCGTATGAACTGTGCCAGGGTTTACGGCGATTACGGTTCCGGGGCCGAGGGACTCATTCGATCCACGATGCCAAATGCCACCGGTACCTTCATCCACAATACCGATGGCCCAGGTCGAATGGCTGTGCCGGGGATATTCGTGGACGAAGCCCACACTCCGAAAACACTCCAAGTGCGGTATCTCGGCCAGAATCCAAGAGCGCATTCGCGACGTCAACATCAAGTTCACCATTCTACTCTCCGCGGAAGGTTCGGGTTTGAGACCACTTCGTGACTAAGGCGATTGCGCAGTGCGCGACATGGCGTCTTACGTTACTCGCCACACGTAAGTAGATTGGCCAAAACGGTGCCTAGATCGGGTGGTCGGCAACTCTTGGGGTAAGTGCCTATGGAAGAGTTGTCGGCAAACCGGAGATTGGCCACCACTTTTGGGTATTGACGAATTATATGAATGATGTAACAGTGAGGATGAGCTACCAACAATGATGCGCAAACCCCATACCGATAACTGCCCGACGCCGGCCACATTTATGTGGCAAGGTGCGGGGGAAGGTACGGTCATGTAACGGGGGCGCATCCATAACGCGTGGTTTTTCTTAGCCTCCGATACAAATCGGGGGCTTTTGGTTTTTATGGCGCATTTGTCGGCAATGCGCAGATCGGAGGCAGCGTCGTCTAACGGTCAGGATGCGGCTCTTTCAAGGCTGAGATGGGAGTTCGATTCTCCTCGCTGCTACCAAATTATGAATGCACAAGCGATTGAACTCGAAGGCTTTGAGATCGAGCTTGCATCGGACCTTTACTGCGAGCGCGGAGGAGATCACCACGAGTTACTGGATCGTGCGCGTACAGATCGCAGGAGGCTCGGGCACAACGTCGATGAATCGGCGGTGTTGTGCGTGCGGTGCATGAAAGCGATACCGCTGAAAGCGTGATGCCGGGTCGTCTAGTGGCAGGACTCTGGACTTTGAATCCGGATACGGGCGTTCGAATCGCTCCCCGGCAGCCAGTTCTTTGACAATTTAGAAATTCCCTCTTCGTCTAATGGAAGGACGCCGCGCTCTGAACGCGGAAATCGTGGTTCGAGTCCACGGGAGGGAGCCGGAGCTATGGTCTATCGGCAGGATGGCTGACTGTCTCTCAGCAGGGACGGGTTCAACTCCCGTTAGCTCCGCCATAACTTTGCGGGAGATTCGTCCAGCGGCTAGGACACTGGTCTCCAAATCCAGGTACGAGGGTTCGAGTCCTTCATCTCCCGCCATTGCGAGCATGGTATAGCGGCTGGTGCCTCAGCCTTCCAAGCTGATGACGCGAGTTCGACTCTCGCTGCTCGCTCCATGCGGAAGTCGTCTAGTGGCTAAGACGCGACGTTGCCAACGTCGAGACCGCGGGTTCGACTCCCGCCTTCCGCTCCAATGTTGTTAGGTGGCGTAGCCAAGACAGCAAGGCATCTGCCTGCAAAGCAGATCATCGGGAGTGCAATTCTCCCCGCCACCTCCAGAGTTTTGCGCTGGTGTAGCTCAGTAGGAAGAGCGCGGGCCCCGTAAGTCCGTGATCGGCGTTCGAATCGCCGCGCCAGCTCCGCTGGTATAGCTCAACGGCAAGAGCAGGCGCACGGTAAGCGCCCGACCGCAGTTCGAGGCTGCATGCTAGCTCCAGGTTTTTGCTGGTCTAGCACAGTGGCAGTGCAGAGAGCTTGTACCTCTCCGACGAGTGTTCGATTCACTCGACCAGCTCCAGATGTTTTATGGCGGGATTGGCCGAATGGCTTAGGCACTGGATTGTGGCCCCAGTCACGAGAGTTCGATTCTCTCATCTCGCCCCAAGTGGGCGGTTCGTATAACGGGATTACTCACGGCCTGCAACCGTGAAATGCGAGTTCAATTCTCGCACCGTCCACCAAAGCTTTGGCTCGTGAACTCGACGGAAGAGTGCTGGTCTGAAAAGCCAGTGGACACGGTTCAATTCCGTGACGAGCCACCAATGTCCGGGTGTAGGGTAGCGGCCACCCACATGCCTTGGGAGCATGTCCACGCAGGTTCAACTCCTGCCACCCGGACCAATTCGTTTGCTTAGCCGATTTGTGGCGCGGTACTAGCTAGGGACAATACGATCGGGCTCATAAGCTTTGAACGCAAGGCACAAGTCCTACCCGCGCCGACGATCTAAGAATTAACAACTATTACTGTGGCATAATCCAGCGTGGCATTTCGGCCTAACTGTTCTCATTTTCCGCACCTCGGCAAACGCTATCAGAGGCTATTCACGTGGATCAGCTTTCTTCAAGAAGCTTGAGATGGGCTCTCACCCACATTTTGAAGTTTGGTGATACTGACCTTTTTCCCGCTCTGTTTGAATTTGAAGTCATTCGCTCACATTGGTCTGAATTCGTCGGGTTCCTGCAGAGTATTGATCTAGCGTCTCATAAATGGAGACAGTCCCGAAGGTGGCTGATACCAAAGGATCAGCTTTCTTTTCGAGCTGCCGTTCAGCTTGATCCTTTCGACTCGATATTGTTCACCGGAATTATTCGCGACCTAGCTCAGGCGGTTGAAAGTAAGCGGCAAGACACTGTATTCAGTTATCGCGTAGGCTTAACGGACGACGGCCAGCTATACCTGCCGCGCACCCGCAGCCGTTTCTGGGATACATCACGAGCCTTCATCAGCGATCACGATTTTGCTGTCGTACTCGACATAAGCGATTTTTACAATCAGATCGACCATGATGTTATTGCTGCACAGTTGAATGACGTTGGCGTGCCGTCCGAGCGGATTACAGCTCTGCGGAACCTACTGCAGTCCTGCTCTCAGATTGCGGCCCGCGGCATTCCAATAGGCCCTCAACCCTCCCACCTCCTCGCAGAGGCATCACTGATGCCGTTGGATAATTTTCTTGCGTCCCAATACGACTTCGCTCGATATGCAGACGATATCCACGTCTTTTGTGATAGCTACGAGGCGGCACAAACCGTAGTTTTTCGCGTTGCGGACTTCTTAGACAGGCATCAAAAACTCTCCCTCAACCGCCAGAAAACGAAGGTACTAGCTGCCCGGGACTTCGAGGAGGCGACGACCCGGATGTTGGAAGACGATCCGATCAACAAGGCAGAAGCACAGATGCTTGAGGTCATCCGGGCCCGCCTAATAGAGGAGGGTGTGCGCGACACCTTTTACACCGGTATTGAGATTACTACGCTTTCGGGGGAAGATCTTGAACGCTTTAGCCCGACTCTCATCGAACAGGTGCTCAGCGCTTACATGGGCTCAGACTCCGCTCACTACATACGCCTTAGGTGGTTCTTGCGAAGGCTTGCACAAGTCGGAGTACCCGGTGGCGTTGACTTCGTAATACAGAATATCGAACGCTTCGCTCCGGCTATCGTTGATGCGGTGCGATACTTGGGGTCCGCCTCGAAGAGCTATCAAGGAAGCTGGGGTCATTTGGGTGATCTATTGCTTGAAGCTCTTAATCACGAGCTTCTTCGAGCCAATGAATACCTACAGACCGTGATAGTCGGGTTATTCTCAAATATCACGGATTTGAACAACGCCAACCGTTTGATTGCGCTTTTTCCTGCGAGCGGTCCGGCAGTCCGACGTGAGATTGTTCTTGCGGGTGGCGCTCAAGGCAAGGCTGATTGGCTCCGCCAATATTGGAGCGAACTACCGCATATGGATTCATGGCTTCAACGATCTGTATATTTCGCTGTTCGTCGGTTGCCTGAGATGGAGCGAGTCAGACTGATTAAGAATGTTGAGGAGGGGATAGATGATGTAATGACACGATCCTTACTGGGCACATCGACTTTGCCCGTTCGCAGTCTCCGCCGCAGCAAGGAAAAGCCCGATCCCAAGCCGACACTCGCGATCATCACAGCGCTTCCGCTCGAATTGGCAGCGATGCGAGCGGTGTTGATGAAGCCGACCCGTCCCAAGGTAGAGAGACAGGGCGGAATGAGAGAGTACTACGTTGGAACTATCCCGGCTCGCGACGGTGAATACCACGAAGTCGTGTTGGCACTTTCGGGAATGGGTAACAACGTAGCGTCAGCCCGCGCAATGGCGGTCGTCCATGACTTTCCTTCAGTCAGTTGCATATTGATGGTCGGAATCGCTGGAGGGTGTCCGAATCCTGACATCCCGACGGAGCACGTCCGACTTGGAGACATTGTGGTCAGCGGCGAGCACGGCGTTATTCAGTATGACTTTGTTAAAAAGACTGTCGATCATACGAATCTTCGGTTTCGACCACGACCGCCAAATGCTTCTATGTTAGAGGCTGTCCAATTCTTGCGAAGCGAGCACATTGCCAATCGAAACCCACTTGGTACGTTGATCGGCCAAATTATGAAGAAGCTTCGGCAAAAGCGGCCAGCACCGGGCTTAGATGTTCTCGCAATCGGCAAGCATCCAAAAGACCCTGCGAGGATTCGGAATCATCCACGAGTTTTTGTGGCTCCGATAGGATCGGCAAACATCCTGCTGAAAGACCCTGAGGTGCGCGACATGCTGCGCGACCGCTATGGAGTACGTGCGATCGAGATGGAGGGGTCGGGAATAGCCGATGCCACATGGGCACTTGAGGTCGGCTATATGGTCATTCGGGGCATCTGCGACTATGGTGATGAGACAAAGTCTGATGTCTGGCAGCCTTATGCAGCAGTCGTGGCCAGTGCGTATACACGATGTCTTCTTGGGTCCATAGCGAAAAGTGTTCTCTGAACAATTTGCGGTTGCTATCATTCGTGGCCTGCTTTGCGTGGACGAGAATTCCTACAAGGAAGGTGTGGGACGGAATATTCTGACGCCACAGATTTAAACACCTGTTTCTAAGACAGGCCGCCATTCCAATTCGCGCGCGCTGGCACATGGTGCACAGGGGAGGATTTGAACCTCCGCGTCCCACTCGGGGAGACCGGGTTACAGCCGATCCGTTTCAGCCGGGCTCACGCACCTGTGCAAACTTGGCGGAAGGTAGACGAATCGAACGCCCGTCGCTCATCACGACGCTCTGGTTTTCAGGACCAGTTGCCGACCATTCAGCAGTACCTTCCGCATGGCGGAGAGTGCGGGAGTCGAACCCGCTAGCCTCTTGCGAGAACCCTTGTTCAGCAGACAAGTGCCTTACCGTCCGGCCCACTCTCCGTTGAATTGTCAAAGAACGACAGAGTTCTGGTAGGCCCGGTGGGATTTGAACCCACAGAAAGGCTGCTCTTGAGGCAGCTGCGTATGCCAGTTCCGCCACGGGCCTGGTTTACTAAGTTGAATTTGGATGGAGGTTCAGTAACTCAGTCGGGATCGACTGAGGAGTCGTAATGACGATCGAAATTGAAGCTGGCGCTTCACAACCTCAATGTAGCACGAAAGGCTCACGCCGACCGTCGTTTTTCAAGGATGTTTTCTTGATCAATTTGTACTCAACTCCTACACATACGCGGTAGCACGCGCCCCACCGTTCAAATGCGACTGCTTGGTGGTAACTGATTCTTTAGAGCGATTCAGAGAAAGCCTTAGTCTCTTATCAACAACCGAGTATTTGGAACCGTTCCACGTTTGACAGGGAATTGACTGCGGCCAGCTAGCTGAATCCATTGCACCTCAGGAAAAGTAATGTTCCAGCCTTTCAATGACTACGGATACTTACGGCACGACGTTCGATGCGGAATTGACTGCGGCCAGCGGCAGGTGCTGAAGGAGAATTCGCTTATCGGATCACGGGACGGACCGCAAGGTTCGTAAGTTATTGAAAATATGGTGGGCGTTATAGGATCACTGGACAGACAAAATCCACCGTAAGTTACTGAAAATAATAGACTTGGTGGGCGCTATAGGATTCGAATTTTAGGGTACACGTAGTTTCAATAACATAGAGCGCACGGCGGGCACCGTAAGGCTGTGGAAGACGATGGTAAGCAGCGCTAACGGATCACAAATGGATCACAATTCAGCGCTCGTCTTATCGACGATGTACGGCTTCGGGCTGTGGGGACGGCTTTGTCCGCTGTTTTTTGTGGAACCATTCTCGCTGATGACCAGCAACATCCCCACACTGGCCGAACCCGTTCAGATTGACGGTTGAGCGAGTCAGCCGCTCCAATAGCGCTCGCAGTGTACCCGAAAACCGTCCTGTCCCAAGCCGTCCGAGAATGACCGACTGTGGTTACGTAACGAGAGTCAGCGCCCGTAGGAGCACACGCAAGCGCTGCGTGATTAAGGTTTTTGTTCTATGGCTCTTGTATGACGAGCATTAGGGCGCCGCAATCGTTCGGGTGCCTTCCCGTCAAATTGAAAAGCGATAAGGGCTCCTCGCCATCTTTCCGCGCGCGGGTGTGCTCACGGGTCAAGCTGCAAAAATCGACGCGCCAGCAATCAATATCCCAGTTTTCAGGATCTGAGCCTGCAACCATTACCCGCATATTTTGAAAACAGTTATATGCGTCTTCGTGATGTTCATCGGATGTGGCGTGATTAGCAGCGAAGCGCAAGGTCATGCTTCGATAGGCTGGGTGAAGGCCCTTTGTGCGAAAATCCACTTTGTCAAAGCATACCGGGTCCTGTCCCGCAGGAAAACAGATGTTTTCGACCTTGGGTTTGCTGTAACAATCATTATAGACAAGGCGTAGTCCCCTCGCTCGAGCGCCATCAACGATCTGACTTTTTGCGGCGGCTTGGTCATCAACGAACCGTTGCGAACCGTGCTGATGAATCCAAATCGGCTCTGGATGCAACGCCACGATGGCATCCGGGCGCGGTGCGATGAAGACAAATCCGCAGTTAGTTTCAGGGATGCCGACGAAAGGGTAACTGATGCGAAGCATCTCCTTGGGATTCGAGTCGCACATGCCGCTTCGTTTCAACTCGAACGAAAGTTCATAGACCCATCCCTCCCCGCCCTCGTCTTGAGGGAGTGCAGCCTCAGTAAGACCCGACATAGAGATGTCATTTGTATCAGTCAGCAGGTTTGCAAAATGTTCGGGACAGATCGGCGCATGGATGCAGACTTTGTCATTCTTGACATGCAAAACAAAGGGCCCATTAAGGTCCAATATCAGTTGAGAGTGATGAATGTCTGCTTGTTCATGTTTCTCAATAGTTTCCTGCTGCTTGTCGCTCATGTGCTCTCCTTGCATAAGTCAGAATTCCGCGCCCTTCAAGAGTTACCGAATACAGAGAAAGAAGCCCAATAAAAGGGATGCCGATAGTTCGGATGACTTCGAATTGCAAGAGTTGCGGCGTGTAAGGACGCCGCTGGAGTCTTGCCAGACATCAAATTGGAATAAAACGCTCGCATCAACTGACGGGCAACCCCGGAATCCACTCTCCATCGGCTGGCCACGACTTGCGGTATGCCGTCAGCGACGAGAGTCCGGACCAAGCTGCCGATATCCGTGAACTTACCTGTTTCGCCGCTTGCTGTGTCGCATGCTGAAAGCACAACCAGCCTCAGATTACGAGGATGCCAATTTATCAAGTCGTGTGCACTCAAGAGTGTGTTAGGCCCGAGGAGTAGGCCCACACGATTCACATCCGCCACGCCGTGACCCGCATAGTGGAAGAGTTCGGCATCCTGCAAGTCGCGGAGCACTTCTTTTCGGTCGACTTGACTGCCGGATACCAGGACGGGGCGTTGAAAAAAAGAAGCCACATCATTGGATTCATCGCTTGCTTCCGTCAATACGGGCAGGGAGGAGTTCGCAGGTCCCCAGGCCGCGACGATCAGAGCTGCACTCGCCGACGTAATCGGCTCGTAGGCCGATTGTGAGTGAGACCGAACTCCGTAAGCAATGCCTTGGGAAAAGCTGATCTCGAATTTGTCTCCAATATAGGCACCGTCCTTGCCCTGTAGTAGATGGAAAGGGATCTGGTCGAGGGCGCCGTCGGTCTCGATTTCGAGCATAGTTGTGCCTTGTAACTCCGACTCCAGGGGAGCAAGTAGGATGTCGTAAATCCGCCGACCTTCGACGCCGAGCAGACTTAGGTCGGTCGATCCGTCGGAGCAATTGTCGAGGAAACGACTGGAGAGCTGTTCAAGGTCGGAGGGTCGCGGCTGCATCATGAGGATGATGTGGCCATCCCGCAGCACGAAAGTTGCAATCGCGTTCTTGAGCAGTGCGAACGAGATCAGCGATACTTCGTGGGGCAGATCGATGGAGTAATTCGGGATATCCTCAGTTCCCCCTTTTAGCGATGTTGAGTTTTCCACGGTCGATGCGCGAAGCGAAGCGCTGCGGTACCACTCCCACCAGCGGAATGCTTCTTCGGGCGACCGCGACCGCAGCTTGATCTCCAGCACGTCACGATATACTTGGGCCTGGAGGCGGCTCCACGAAAGCCTCTCAGGCTCGCGCGGAAGGTCCGCAAGCCCGGTCTCCACGATAGAAATTGCGCGATCCAAAAGCGGCGCGGCGGACTCGTTTTCGCCAAGCGCAATAAACGCCTCGGCGTAGGCCTGGAAGTATTCGGCCTTTAGCAGGCCCGCACTTGAAGTTTCGAAATGCTCCCGGAGTCCGGCGAGAACAGCAACCGCCTCCTGCGGACTACCCTGATGCAATTGTATGGCTGCACCCTCAAGCGCAATTTCTGCCTTTTGGGATATGACCGCGCCGTCATCCGGAACACGTATAAGGTCCAGCTCCGCACTTTTTAAGGAGCGCTCGGCCGCCTTATAGTCCCCAGAGCGTTCCTGCGCTCCTGCGATAATCTCCCGTCTCACGGCTTGATCGGTTGGATCATTCGTAGGAAACCGGTCTACTATCTCCGATAAAGCCAGAGCGTCTAGGAGGGGCTGATTTGTTTCATCCGCAATGTCCGCTAGCGTCGCGTAAAGATTTTGGCCTCGTGTGTTCGAAGCGTGTGATTGCCAAAAAATGCGGAGCGCATCGTTGAGTTCGCGGAACGATTGGTCCGCGCCGCTCGTGTAGGAGCGATATCCTGCAGCGAACGATGTTGCCCTCAGTTCCAGCCCAAGATAGTGAAACTTCTTCGCTACCTCAAACGCCCTTAAGGTAATGCGGAGCGCCTCTTGCGGAAGGGGCACGTTTTGAAGGCACTGCCCTTGTTCGATCCATACCTGAGTCTGTAACCACCGATATTTTTGTTGCTCCACCAACCAACTTGCTTGGTTTGCTGTTTCGAGACACTCGTCAAACTTGTGTGCGAATGCCTGAGCCATCATCAACGAGAACTTCGCGCGCAGTTCGCCTGCCCGGTTCTTCGAGCGGGCGAAATCCTGTTCCGATCGTTTTGCAAAATCGATACCGCGCCCATAACGCCCCGTTATCAGAGCTTTGTCACTCTCTACGAGCTCACGGACTGCTCTCTCTTCGGGTGCGGAAGGTGGGCTGCTAAGAAAATCTTCCAGCCAACTATCGTCGTGGTAGCGCTCCAAGATTTCCGCAAGGCATTCAAGAGCGCGGCGAGTGTCACCTGTAGACGCATCGTGATCCAACATTCCTGGCAACCATGAATGGAAGGCTTGATCAAGATAGCGCTCGATCTGTTGGTCAATCGCTAGCACACCCTTTTCGTTCGGCGAATTTGCTACGGCAACGAATTCACCCGGCGTCAGCAGTGGCTCCCTTTGGCTTTTCTCGTGCTGCTGCAATTTCTGTTTAATGGCCTCCAGCCTCTTGCGCGCTTCGTCCGCCCACCCCCCCTGAGGGTCGACCCGCAAGTAATGCTCCCAGTCGTCAATAGCTTGGGTGTATAGGAACATGTGTTCGCAGGCCAAGGCTTGGTTGAACAGTGCCACCGGGTCGTCTGGCGTCTTAGTCAACGCCTTGCCTAAAGATTCGATTGCATTGCCATAGTCGATGGGGCGATTGGCGGCTTCAGCGCGGACGTAGTAGGCGGCGCCAAGGTCACTCAGCACCGACGGTTCATCTGGATTGACTTCCAGTGCACGTTGTAGAGTCTTAATTGCCGGGTCGTAATTTCCATCCAGCAAATCGGCACGGGCTTTGGCTTGCAGCCACGCCACGTTGTTAGGATTTTTCGGGAGGTTCTCGGCGATTAACTCTTCGGCTTTCAACAAGGCCGGAGGTTTGTCGATACTCGATCCGGTAGTGCCACGCTCCACTCGCATCGGTGCATATTTCGCACCTGGAATTCGCACTTCTATAGTGCGATGCTCGGTATAAGCCTGCGCGAGCAATTCTCCGGCAGATCGAGGATGCAAAACCCGCATTCCAATCCACGCCCCTGCGGCAACGGCGACGATCCCCAAGAATGCATACGCTGGCGCCGGCCAAACGAAGACCGCCTTCCACCACACAGACTTGGCTTGACGGTCATGCGCACTATTGTGCAACGTTACGGCCATGTTCTTCTGCCATTCGGGGCGCGCACTCTCCAGCGACGCCAGAAGAGCCTCTTCGCTCGGAGTTGCTTCGTCCAGGAGCGCTTCTGCCGCGTTCTTTAACAGTGGTCCGCAATGCCCGCATTGTGCCGCGTGCTTCATCAGTTCTTTTGTCTTCTCTTCCGGCAGAAGGCCGGCCGCCACTTCCAACCAATCGGCATCTCCCATACACTCGGAACTCGGCGGCGACGGACGAGGCACCCGCATACGTAAAATCTCGCTGTGCACGAACTTGTGCCTTTGCAGCTTTCGGCTGCAATCATGGCAAGACTGAACGTGGCGTTCGGCCTCTCTTAGAGCTGGCTCCGAGAACTGTTTCGAATCGGACACACTCGTTCCCTGCAACGACACGAGACTATTCAGTTCGTCGCTGTCGAGATGTTTGTCGAATGGCCGTGTCAAAATCTGCTACTCCTTCTAGTACGAAATTCCTTGGCAGAATCATTTTCTTTACTACGTTATGGCACCGCCGAGTCTGGCAATTCCGAGTTAGCCAAATGCTCCCGCACGCAGCGAGTCAGACGAAAAATCACAGCTTCCACGCCCTTTGCCGTGAGTTTGATGGTTGCCAAAGCAGCAATTGCTTTCGCGCTCATACCTTGCAGATAGTAAAGCCAAAATATTATGCAGTCCCGTTCCTGAGTGGAGCCGGCGGCGCACTCCTGCACCTGATCGTTGACTTGTTTTAGAAACACCTCGCGGTCCAGGGTGTCAGGGCCGCCGTAACTGCAGCCGTGCGCTGCTGGGTCAAAGTCTTCGTGTAACTGATCGGTTTCTGCGGCGCCGCGCTTCTGTGAATGAAGTGATTTGAAGTAATCGTGAGCAACATTGATCGCGATTGTCTTTATATATCCGAGCACCGCCCCATCGGGATGTCGCTTGGCAAATTCGAGCAACAAATGGCACTTATCCGCACATAGTTTGAGATACGTCTCCTGCAGCAAATCGTCGACAAACTGGGCGGGAGGTTTTCCCCATTGGCAGGCCGTTCGCTGGATAGAAAGGCTTATCGGTCGCTGAAAGCGGGCGACAAACTCAACCCATGCCGCAGGGTCGTTTGCTTCTGCACAGGCACGAATCAGCTCTTCCGTAGATTGGGACGAAGTGTGGACCACAATACCCCGTAGTGTGCTGAATCTTACACGAAAAAACAGGGCCGATGCAGGGAGCAAGCACCTTTCCTGCGAATTGTCTGGCTCTTGACGGGAGCACCTGTTTTCTTTCGCCTTGACCCAAAAAAGGATTTCCACCGTCCTTCTCGTCTCTAGGTTTGAGTGCTTGACGCTGCGGCGGGACGGATTGAAGCGTCCGAAAGGTTGATGACCAATGAATAAAACCAATACTTATCACTCAGCGCTATCGTTTCTCTTTTTGTTCTTGATTCTTCCGTGCTTAGTGTCGGCAGATTCAACTCCGCCTGATAAAAAAGCAGACAGCGCTAATACCTCTTCACCCGCTGCGACCCAGCCCGCTACAGTGACACGCCCCTGGCACGTGGCCGTCGACTCCGTCGCTAGTGATCAATCGTCGCTAGATGTGACGGCACTCTACCCCAGCCTTAGCGACAAAACGGCGACGATTCCAGGAACGGTGTGCGCCACGCAGGAAGTGACGTGCAAGAAGCTGCATTTGATCGTGCAAGATAGTGTCGTAAAAGACCGGCTCAAACAACTACACGAAGGTGACCACATACAAGTGGTTTACTCCTCGGCAACTGATACGACCAAGAACGAGAACGTACTTAAAACGTTGACTGTGGATACGGTGTCGTCCACCGCTGGTGTTTGGGTGATCCTGGGATCGGCGGTTATCGTCCTTTTACTGTACTGCTGTCTCTCTGGCTTTAAACCCCAACAACTGATCATCGGCCAAGACAACCGATACAGCAATTCGAAATTTCAGATGGCATTGTGGTTCTTCGTTCTAATTACCTCCTACATCGCCGCACTCTGGATACGCGTGTGGGCGGCCGGCACAGACTTCATCGGCGGCGTAAACATCCCCAACAATCTACTGCTGCTGTCCGGCATGAGCGTCCTCACCTACGGCGGCGCAAAAGCAATTACCTCAACCAAAAGTGGTGCGCCGGGGCAAACGTTAAAAACCAGCGCTGATGAGCCTAGATTTCTCTTCGATTTGACCCACGATGATGGCATTCCTGCGCAACCAGCACAGGCGGCGACAGGTAACCAACCGGCAGTAGCTTCACAGCCTGCAATTCCTCCGCAGTTCGATTTCGGAGATTTCCAAATGCTCATCGTTACACTCATCGCCGTTGCCACCTACATCGTGCTGATCTTCAATTTCTTTGGAACAGTCTCGTATCTAAGAGTAACGAGCCTTCCTGATGTTGACAGCACATTGTTGGCAGCGTTCGGACTTGGACAAGGGGCGTACCTCACAAAGAAAGCCGTAGGAGACGTAGGGAAATCGTAGTCGTATCACGATATTCGAAGCCTGATTCGACGCAACAAAACTTCAGTGTGGAGGCTTGCTATGGCGCTAAAGGAAATTCCGGGCGACATTCAGGGTGCAAAAGGTACAGTCGAGACAATCCAGATTGTTCCAGGACAAAGAGGAACAGTCGTCACCATCGCTTCCGTGCTCTACGGGAGTGACGCAAACGGACCATCTGCGGTTGCAATCAATCCTGACAAAACGTCGTTTAATCTGACCGTGCTGCCGGGGTCTAACTTACTCCAAGTAACTCTCTTTTCCCCTAACCAGATCGATGGCACTGCAATAGCTCAACAAATACTTAACGGTGCGACGACTGTACTCGAAGACGATATCGAGTTTGTCGGCGGAGTGGCCGTGTGGAGCCCGGAAATCTTAGGCGTCTAGGCTTCACAAGCGAAATAGTTGAGCAGCGTGATCGTTCGATTTCGTTGGGAAAAGGGCGTGGATAATACTATGAGGCAATTAGGCAGGCAACATCTTTTTGTGTTGGTCACACTTCTACTTTCCGTTACCGCTATTGCTCAAAGCAAGGAACATCAAGCCGTTTGCAAGAAAGCAAAATCGGAAGTTGCTGACGTTTACTGCCGGGCATTGGATGACGAATTCAGCAAAGCTAGGTTTGCCAATGGCAGCTATCCGCCAAACGGGGCACTGCTAAACCCTATGACGCAACCGGTACTTTTCACCGGCGCGATCTTCCGCAAGGCATACCTTCATGTCTTGTTATCTGGCCTAACCGCCGATGCCAAGTCACTCGCTAGATCGGCAATTCAAACTGAGGCCAATCAACTCGCCCAGATCTTGTCGACGAAAGCGGCTGTACCTCAAACCGGTGCAAATGCGAACACAAATGGGTCGACAAACCTTGTTTCCAAACCAACCACAACGGACTTTGTCTCACTTGCTGCAGAATCGGGGGCTTTCACAAGCACGGTAAATGGTACGACTGTGACGGCTCAAGCCAACGCAAATGGCCTTCGTCGATATCTTGCGGGAGATAATTTTTCGAGCTTGAATCCGACAGCGATCGACACCTTGCAACACCTCACCCTGCTAGCTACTTTTAACGTAGTGCAAGGAGGGACTACATCGGCAACAACTACCGGTCAAGCTACGAGCGCAACTCCTACAAACATCACAAGCGTCGTGCTCCCTTCGCAGAATCTATCGTTTAGTTCGGTCGGGGCGAACCTGGCTGTGTATAGACCCTGTACTCCAACTTCAAGTGGCTTTGGTAGAGCATGGGCTTCAGCCATCGTTAAGAACCAGGATTCGATTACCACGGCAAGCAAGCAGCTGTTCGAGGATTACGAAAAAGCGATTCCTAGTCAGGGAAGCGTATTTGCCAGCTCAGCAGTAAAGACCGCCCTCGATATATGGAACAAGAAAGCAGTAGAGGACGAAAAAGCAAATAACTTTCAAGGGTTTGTTTCAGACTTCATTACATTTGTGGATGTCATACTCGCACAGCTCGAGACCAATACTTCTTTTTATCAGAATATTCTCAACGCGGCTGCGGATACTGCCCGGCTTCAGCAAGTTCGAAACACCGTGCTGGATAATGCGCGAGGGAGTCTTGCCACCCTCAGATATACATATTCGACGCCGCCGGATAAGCCTGCTACGCATGACGCGACCGCAACATTCGGGTACGTCTGGAGCCAGCACAATAAGGGTGCGCAATTAACACTCAATGCAGCTGGCTCTTGGTTTGCGAGCGTACCTGCAGGAGCTAAGTATGGCCACCTTAAGGATTACCAGTTATCCGGAGAGTTTGATCAGCCAATTGGAGCAGACCGAAGCTCGCCCAGAGCCATTCTTAGTGTTGCCGGTTATGGCCAATACCAGTACTCTGCCAACGTTCTGAATGTTACAGTCGCAAACGTGGTTCCAGGGACGAATATCTCAGTTCCGCCAAATTCGCAAGTGTTTACGAGCACGCCTGGTTGGATTGGTGTAGCGCAGACAAAGCTGGTGTTCAATATCGGGAAGGGCACCTCGATTCCCGTTGCGGTGAAGTGGTCTAGCAAAACAGATTTGCTGACCGGCAGTGATTGGAAAGGCCAGTTTGGAATCAGCTATGACCTATCGGCTCTTTCTAGCATTCTACAGGCAAAATGATTTCGCAAATCGTCAGCGGCCCCTCAAGTCTCGCAATGACTATGGAAACGTACCGCACGACGTCCGATTCGGAATTCACAGCGGCAAGCAGCAAGGTTGCAGAGAGAGTTTTGGTGCCGTCCGTTCTGCGATCCGATAGTGGTTCGTAAGCTATTGAAAAAATGGTGGGCGCTATAGGATTCGAACCTATGACTTCCACCGTGTGAAGATGGCACTCTACCGCTGAGTTAAGCGCCCACTGACTTGCGGTAAGCCCATGTTAACACACCAGTTCCCCGGCCCACTTCATCACAACTGACTTACCCTTGGCTTCCCGGACTCGTTCTCGTTCTTCTGAGCGCAATGCCAACATGGGCTGCGTACTTTTCTTAGGTAGCGCCTTCCGCTTTACGGCGGCTGTGACTAGAGTAGAGGGTCCATGTCTGCTTTTCTGGCGGCGTAAGAACGCCTGAACTACAGCCGGAGTTCCTACGCCTCCATCAATGTAGCCGTAGAGTGATGGGCCCGGGCCCAGTTTTGTCGAGGCTCCTCCGTTGTAATCCAAGAAAACTCCTTCGTCGCACGGCTCACACGCGACTTTGATAAACTGACGCAGACGCGAGCAGGTCGCGTCATGTCCGCGCAAGGGCCGCGCCCACCTGCACCCAAAGCAGGGTTCCCTTTCCGATGAACCTCTTTCGCCTGTCTTGCGGACCAGGCACATGAAGGAGGCGATCTTGAATCTCGAACAACAGAAGAAGCAGGCCCGCGAATTGTTGCGGGATCTCCGTGCCGGAAACAACGCGGCGCTTGCGCGGCTGCGCCGTCAGCATCTTCGCTGGGCCGCCGTGGATGATGCGGGAGTTCGGCAAGATGTGGCCTTGCATGATGCGCAGTTTGTCATCGGGCGCGAGCAAGGGTTCACCAGTTGGACAAAGCTCAAAACGTATGCTGAACCTTCCCCAGACGGGCGCCACACGCGGATCTTTGTCGCCGATGTGAAGTGGATCGCGGACCGGGTCCACGGACTTCTGCGAACGCGGGGCTCAGCGGGTCCGGCGGCGCTGGAACAGATTCGCACCTGGCATCCACGGTTTGACGGCTGCTCGGACGCGGAGATTCTTGAGGCACCGTTTAGCGAAGCAGACGCACAGCTCGTCTACGCAAAGGAGCATGGATTCGAGAGATGGGGCGAACTTGTTCAGCGCGTGAACCTGCTGGCCTCGGCCTCGAACCCTGAGGAGACCGAACCATTTCTCGCTGCCTTTCGGGCCTTGGAATCGAGAGATGTCCGGAAGCTGGGCTCGTTGCTGCGACGTCATCCGCGGCTCGCGCGGGAACGTGGTACCAACGGAAATACGCTTTTAAACCTCGCAGTGAGCCTCGGTGCCAGGGCCGATCTCAATATGGCGACAGATTTCGTGGACACGCTGCTCACAGAGGGCGCGGACGTGAACGATGCCAACGACCGCGGTTGGACGCCCCTCCACCAAGCGGCTTACTCCAACCAATCCACGATTGCCAGCGCATTGATTAAACGCGGAGCTGATCCTGAATCAGACGCTCATGGTTCGGGTGGAACTCCGTTGATCATTGCGCTGTTCTGGGGGCATCGCGAAGTAGCCGATGAACTGAGCCGGTACTCAGTTGCTCCCGGGAATTTGCGCGCCGCCGCCGGGCTGGGCAATGATGAGCTTTTGGAAAACTGCTTTAGCGGAGAAACGAGGCTCAGGTCAGAGGCGTTTGCAGCGCGTGGATTTTACCGGCCACACAGCGGGTTTCCCGATTGGCGCCCATCCAGCGATCCGCAAGAGGTTTTGGATGAGGCGCTGGTATGGGCCGCGAAAGCTGGCCGTACCGAAGTGCTGCCGCGGCTGATTCGCGCTGGGGCACGCATCGATGCCGATCCTTATCGGGGAACACCGCTGATTTGGGCCGCGACGCGCAACCGCCTGGAAACCGCCGAGTGGCTCATCGACCACGGCGCAACCATCAATCTGAAAGCTACTTTCGGCGGTCCCACGCACGGCCAGGGCGTGACTGCGCTGCACATCGCATCGCAGGGCGGCCACCTTTCGATGGTGAAAATGCTCATAGAAGGAGGAGCGGATCCGAAGATCAAGGACGATCTCTACCAAGGGGATGCCGAGGGAGCCGCTAACTTCTTTGGGCAGATCGCGGTTCGGGATTATCTCCGCTCGCTGGGAAGTTGAGATTCACTCGCGGTGCTTCAGGCGCACCAAGTGGAATTTGCGAGCGCCGGGGCCATGTCGTGGGACCAGCGCTCGCATTCCTATTTGCTGAAGTAATGCACTCATGGCTTCTTGAAGAAATCGCTTAGGTCGACGGTGGATGCATCTCCAGCGCCTCCCAAGAGTGGAGTCACGCCGAAGATCTCTTCTACAGTCTTCAGCGTGGAGCTGTGAGTGTAGTAGATGGAGTTGCTGTATTCGCTCTTGCCGCTGCCTTTGGCAAAGGGCGATAGCAGAAACATTCCAATGGGTCCGTCGCTGAAGGCGCCACTATCTTCTGCCTCATCCCAGATTATAAAGAGCGCGCCGCCCGCTTTGTATTCCGCAGAATTCGTGATGAGCGGGACGTTCTGTTGCAACCAGGTGTCTCCGCGCAGGGTATTGTCAGAGGGCTCGTTCGAATCGCACGGGTGAATCTGCTCGTGCCCGTCATGGCAGAGGTTGGGCGTAATGAAATTGTACCGGGCCGAGGTCTGGTTGGCCAGGTCGGTCGCGATCTGGTAATACGGCCGAACATTATTAATACATTCCTTCGAGTGCTTGCTCAATCCTTCGTTGACATCGCTGAAGTAGACGAATGCCAGATGTTCGACGTCGAAGTAAGTGAAATCCAGCGGGCACACGTCGTAAACCGGACTGCTGAAGTCGGGTTCCGCGTAGGCGCGCCAGGAGATTCCCGCATTCTGCAGGAGAGTTACCAGATGCTGGCGAGTGGTAAGTTGCGGCTGGCCGGGCTGCGTATCCGCCAAAATGCCAAAGTTGGTTCCGGCCTCAAGCCACAAGTAATTCGGTTGACTGGGATGATTTCCCGGAGGATTGTAATACTGCTCGGCGTGCGCCGAAGTGGCGAGCAACGGACCATTCACATAGGGTGCCAAACTGCTGCCCTTGATATCTGGATCTCCAAATGCCGCGCCGGTGTTGTTGCCTGTCCAGTTGTGGTTTTCCATCAGGATGATCCAGACGGTCTTCACTTTGCTCATTTGGGCTTGGGTAGCTGGTGTCGCGACAAGCAGCAGTGCGCAAAGGCTCAACTCGAAGGTCTTGCGGAAGCTCTTCATAGCATCTCCTCCTCTGACGAACAAAAGCGGTGTGTCGTCTTTTTATGAAAGAGGTATTGAGGCTCGATGAAGGGAAGATGAATAGTTTTCCACCGGGCAACGAACGTTAATCAAATGTCCAGCGGGTGGCCGTTTTCGGGAAGGTCTTTTCGATGAGGCCGAAGACACGTTTTGGGCACACACGGTAGACGGGCTCGGAACCACCACCGCCGCTCATTCCATACTTGCGAAGCGATATTGGCTCTAACTTCTTTGAGATCGCTGCGTCTGTAATGACTTCGGCGACACCCTCCAGAATCACTGCTTCGGCGGCATTTTGAGTGCCCACGATACAGTTCGGATTCTTGGATAAATTGCGCGCCTTCTGAGTTTTGCTGCCTGTGCCGAACCAAAATGCTCCATCGAACCACAGGCCCCAGATGATCATGGCGTGGGGCCGCCCATCCGGCCGTACCGTCACGATCCAATACTCGCGAGACTCGGAGAGATTCTTCACGGCCCACTTCCATTGCAGCATGCCGGTTTTGCTTGTGCTGATTCCGTAGTCAGGAATCTGTGGTCGTTCAGTTCGAGGCACTGCATTGCTTTGCTTTGTTTTTGGCATGGGGACCTCCTGATGTTGAAGAGAGTGCGAGCGAAACCTGATGGGTAGCTACCGGAGGGATTGTATCGAACGCATGGCCGCAGGCGCTAACTGGTAAATGGCTGCACTCGGAATGGCCTGTGGCAAAGGGTTTGAGCGAATTGGTATATGGTTGACACAGTTATTGTATGCAAGATCGGTTGCCAAGTCCGTTCTAGCCGAGAACAGGGCGGAGAGCAATAGCTTGACTCCATTCAAAAACGCATTGCAGGCAGCGCAGGGTGAACAGGATACGTTTAACTGTTGAGGTATGGGAAAAAAGTCTAGGAGCCTTAGACCCTGAATGTCTGATTCTTGCGAGTTGGCCCATGCCTGGATGCCTGTATCGGGCTGAAATCCGCATGAAATGGGCCACAAGCGAGGCTCAATGAGATAGGATGGTAAGGGTCAAATCGCCGCAACGGGTGTGGTCGTGACGAATCCCGATTCCCTCATCTTCCTTTTGGGGAAATTGAATGAACCCCAGGCCTACACCGTTGGACTGTCGACGCGGACACCAGCGAACACCTGCGAGGACTAATAAATGCAAAAACAAAAAGGTTTCTCACTGATCGAACTGCTGATCGTGGTGGCAATCATCCTGATCATTGCAGCGATCGCCATTCCGAACTTGATCCGCGCGCGTATGTCAGCTAACGAATCGTCTGCCGTGGGCTCGGTGCGCACAATCAATACTGCTCAGATTTCGTACAATGCCGCGTATCCGTCAATTGGATTCGCCACTTCGTTGCTTAACCTAGGTAGCCCGGTCGGCACCTGCACGCCTACGACTGCAACGGGCTGCTTCATCGACAACGTGCTGAGCACCGGCACGAAGAGTGGATACACCTTCACCTTAGCTGCCAGTGGCGGCCCGCCGCAGAGCAGCTATCAGGTCGCAGCAAATCCAGTTACGGCAAACCAGACCGGCGTTCGTTCCTTCTGTTCATTCGAAGACGCGGTAATCCGTTATTCGACCGCCGCGGGTCTTTCGGATACGACATGCACCGGGTCCGTTGCACCGTTGCAGTAATTTACGTTTCCCAAAGCACTGGCTGTTTGATTCGGACTTCTGCCTAGTAAACATCGAGATCGTGTGCCGAAACCACGGCACCGTTATACCCAGCCGCGCGTACCGCATCGAGCATCTGGCCATCGACGATTGGTTTCCCCATCTGGTGGTAGAGGACCAGCAGCTTAGGGCGCGCCTTGCCGGCAATCGCGGCCAGTTCCTGCGGATTCGTGTGAAACGCCGAAAAGTATTCGGACGATCCTGCCATCGAATCGTCATACATCTCGTGTAGCAAAACATCACAACCGTTACAGGCTTTTGCGACTGAGTCTGTGGGGGCGGTGTCCCCAGAGATCACGATACTGCGGTCGGGCGCGTCGAAGCGGTAGCCAAAAGCCTCATCCCAGCTGCCATGTTTCACCAGGAAGGCGGTGACCGTTACGTTTGCATCCTTATACACCACGCCGGGGTGAATTTCATGAACTTGAACGATCGGGGGACCGGGACGTTTCTCGAGACCATGGATCCGAATATCGATATCCTTCTTCCACGCTTCGAGGATGTGACCGGTCATCTCTTTTAAGCCCGCCGGACCGTAGACGTTCAGCGGACCATCGCGGCCTAGCACCCACGGTGACAAGATGAGATCGGGATAGCCGATGGTGTGGTCGGAATGCAGATGTGTAATGAAGGCTATGTTCAGCTGCGATGCGGCGAGGGCCGGGACGCCGTTGCGCTCGGCGGCTGCAGCCCGTCGCACCACGCCGGAACCGCAATCGACCAAGTAGGCCGTTCCATTACTCACGATGGCAACGGCGGGACCAAAGCGATCGGGATCAGCAGCGGGCGTTCCTGAACCGAGGA
>Ga0070734_10002220_pt1 | contig 24472 bp, 27 predicted proteins | sample Coa_R1_8_FD_66444 | JGI IMG/M metagenome (GOLD analysis project Ga0070734, IMG submission 66444) | Surface soil microbial communities from Centralia Pennsylvania, which are recovering from an underground coalmine fire - Coalmine... | ecosystem: Environmental > Terrestrial > Soil > Unclassified ...
CGGAGGAGCCGATAGACACTTCTGCATCGTTAGGCGTATTGTGATGGGTGGGCTGGCAGGTGGTAGCGAAATCGACTCACCGCGATAGTGTCCGCGCTCCGATGTGCTGCCAGCCCACGCTCTAAGCTATCGCCGTCAGGCATCTTCCGGCAAGAAAATTCTGGCTCGCTAATGTGCGCCTCGGCACCCCGGCTGCCTCCCCCATTCGAAGAGGAACCCCATCCACCGTTTGCCGGATCGGCGTATACCCGCGGCTTTAAATGGTCTTTACCTACCGTTCGAACCAACTGCCGGTCTATTTCTTCTTCCCTGCCGCGTGGTCGCGGAACGTGTTGAACAGCGATTCGTCCGAAGGCACGCAGCGGTCTTCCAGAATCCCCGACCAGCCGCCCACCTCCATCTTGTCCTTCGGAACCAGGCCCCAGACCTTCAGGCTCGCCTTCCACGGCTGCGTGTACAGCTTGGGATCGGTTAACGTCAACTGCACCCGCAGACGGTTGGGAGTCGGCCGGTCCCAGCGCTCTTCGAGCACCGCGTGGTCGCTGATCGGGTACCCGTATTGATCCAGCCATTGTCGGTCGTCGAACCCGGTGGACGTGACGACCAGTGTGTCGCCCTCCCACTTGCCGGTCGAGTATCCGTTATACCGCGGCAGGTAATCATCAACGTTCGGAATCTTTCGCCCGTCCATCCAGATTTCGCGATTGTCCCAAGTCCATTCGAACCGCTGGATGATCCGGTCGTTGGCCTGCGTGGGAATCATCTCCATGGTCGCGCCGCCGCCCGAAAACGTGATCAGACGCGCCAATCCCAACGGCTCGCACCGCGCTTCCGGGTCATTGCCGAAGGCGGGCAATACCGCGCGCCGCATCCCGATGTCCAGGTCGGTTCGCCGTTTCGCCTCCTCGCTTCCCAGCTCGAATCCGCGCCCCGGCTTGTGCGCCATCAGCAGCTTCTCTCCCTCGGGCGTCCGCGGCGGCGGCGTGCCGTTGAACCCATACGCGTTGCCGGGCCACGGCCCGGGATCCCGGCATTCCGGACAAGCCGGAAGGCCGTATGTCTGCGGGTTGCGGCTCCACAGTCCGCCGAAATCGTGCTTGTTGTATGGACGCGTATCTTTGTCGGACGAGATGAACGCATCCTCCGGCTTCCCTCTGCCGGGCCCCTGACCCGGCAGCATCACCGGAATCGCGGCCAATGCGACCGCCGCACGTACCATGAGCCCCGTCCTAAACCGTGAGTGCGCCATGACGAATCCCTCAGTTTTCCTGGCCGGGCAGCTTGTCCGCGCCGCTCGGCTGCAGTCCGCCCGGCACTCCGTCCATGTCCACGCCCGTCGCATTGGTGCGCGTGCCGACAATATTTTCGCCCTGCTCATTTTCGAGCTTCATGATGATGCCGCTGAACCCGCCCGCGCGTGAGGTTCCGATATACAGCTTCACTCGGGTGCCCGGTTTCAACGCTTCCACGCTTCGGCTCTTGGTCCAACCCGCGCGCACCAGCTCCGACGGATTCGTCAGCAGCTCCGCCACCCAGTGCTCGGTTTTTCCATCCTTTGTCACGCGATCGAACGTCATCGACGGATGCGGATTCAGGTAGTTGAACTCCGTGACCGTAGCCCACGTCGTCCATAGGTGAGCGGTGTCATAGGAAATCGCGCTTCCATGATGGCCCCAGCTCAGCCCGGCCAAAAGCAGAAGTCCCGCACCGAGGGCGAGTGCGGCGCGTCGTAAGTTCCTCATAATTCTTACAGTGTACGCTCCCGAAACTCGCCGCGTCACCTGGTTTTGTTAATCTTTGTTAAGCCGTTCCGGTCCCGCGGAGAGCCCTCGCTCGCCCTCGGCGATATAATGGCGTCGTTGGAAGACGTCATTGTCCTTTATACATGACAAAGCTCCGCGAGTCTCGCGCTGCCTGGCCCTGGCCCTTGCCTTCGCGGGCGCCTGCAGCCGCAAACCCGCGCCCCAGACGCTCTCGATTGCCGCGGCCGCTGACTTACAGTTCGCTCTCGAAGATCTGGCCCGCGGCTTCCGGGCGGCGCATCCGTCCCTCGATCTGCGGCTCGCCTACGGTTCCTCCGGAAATTTCTTCGCCCAGATCCGCAATCAGGCGCCTTTCCATCTGTTCCTCTCGGCCGATGTCGCCTATCCCCGGGAACTCGTCCGGCAGGGAATCGGCGCGCGCGGCTCGGTCTTCGTCTATGCCATCGGACGACTCGCGGTTTGGGTTCCCTCGGCCTCGCCGCTCGATCCTGCCGCCGCCCTCCAGTCCTCTCCCCTGCGCCGCCTCGCGATTGCCAATCCCCAGCATGCCCCGTACGGGCGCGCCGCCGAAGCTGCCCTCCGCTCGCTCGGCGCTTACGATCGCCTCAAGGACAAATTGGTCCTCGGCGAAAATGTCGCGCAAACTCTCGAGTTCGCGCAAAGCGGAGCCGCCGACGCCGCCATCGTCGCGCTTTCTCTGGCTCTGGCTCCCCCGGTCCGCGGCCAGGGACGGTATTGGGAAATACCCGCGGAAGCCTACCCGAAAATCGAGCAGGGCGGTGTTATCGTGAAAGACTCGCCGGCGGCTCGTGAGTTTCGCGCCTGGATGCTCTCCCCGCCGGGTGCTCGCGTTCTCCAGGCGTACGGATTCGCTCCCGCGGGAAATTGACATGGATTGGCAGGCCCTCTGGCTCAGTCTAAGGCTCGCATCTCTCACTGCCGCGATTCTTCTGATCGTCGGCACGCCCCTGGCCTATTGGCTGACGTACTCGCCGCGCCCCTGGAAGTTTCTGGTCGAAGCCGCGGTGGCGCTGCCGCTGGTGCTGCCTCCCACTGTCCTCGGCTTCTACGTGCTTCTGGCGATCGGCCCGCGCAGCCCGGTCGGCGTCTTGTACCGGACCCTCAGTGGCGGCGGCCTGCTCCCCTTCTCGTTCCAAGGGCTGCTCCTCGCGTCCATCCTTTATAGTCTTCCGTTCACCGTCCAACCGATCACCACCGCGTTCGCCTCCGTCGATCGCAAGCTGGTCGAAGCGTCGTGGTGCCTCGGTGTCTCGCGCCTCTCTACCTTCCGCCGCGTCGTCGTGCCCTTGTCGGTTCCCGGTATTGTCACGGCCGCTATCCTGAGTTTTGCGCACACGCTCGGCGAATTTGGTGTGGTCTTGATGGTCGGCGGCAATATCGCTGGGACCACCCGCACCGTTTCGATCTCCATCTACGATCAGGTGCAGGCGCTCGATTACCGCGCAGCCAACGAAACTTCCCTGTTTCTGCTCGCGGTCTCGTTCAGCGTGTTGGCGGTGACCTACGCGCTGCAGCGGCGCATCTGGGCGGTATGGCCCACCACCTGACCTGCGTCTGCCGCAAGCGGCTCCCGTCCGGCTTCACCGTCGATGCGAACTTGCGTATCCCGCTTGAACAGGCGCGCGTCACAGTCTTGTTCGGCCCCTCCGGTTCCGGCAAAACCACGCTCCTGCGGCTTCTGGCTGGCCTGGACCGTCCCGATAATGGCCGGATTCAATTCCGGGATCAGGTCTGGTTCGATTCTACGACCCGTGTGTCGCTGGCGCCGCAGCAGCGCCGCGCCGGCTTCCTGTTCCAGGATTACGCCCTGTTTCCGCACCTGACCGTCCGCCGCAATGTCGAATTCGCCGCGCCTCACCCCGGCAAGGCCGGCGAGTGGTTGTCCCGCTTTAACCTCACCTGGCTTTCACCGCGACTCCCGCGCGAGATTTCCGGTGGCGAACAGCAGCGTGTTGCCTTGGCCCGCGCCCTGGCCGCCGAACCCGCGCTCCTGTTGCTCGATGAACCACTCTCCGCCCTGGACGCCGCCACGCGCACGCGGCTGCGCCATGAACTGCGCCGCAACCTCGTGGATGGCGATGTGCCCAGCATCATCGTCACGCACGATCGCACGGAAGCCCTCGCGCTCGGCGACTGGATCGCCGTCCTCGTCGGCGGAGCCATCCGTCAGGCCGGCCCGGTCGAAGAAGTCTTCCGGCATCCGGCCGATGTGCAGGTCGCCGAATCGGTCGGCGTTGAAAATGTCATCCCGGGCGAAGTCATCGCTCGCGAATCGGGCCTCGCCACCATCCGGGTCGGCGCGGCGCGCCTGGAATCCGTCGACACCGGCGAGACCGGCCTCGTGTTCGCCTGCATCCGCGCCGAAGAAGTCACCCTGGCTCCCGGCGCGCCCTCCGCCTCGAGCGCCCGCAATCGCCTCGCCGGCCGCATCCAGTCTGTTCTGCTCGAAGGCCCTGTTGCGCGCGTCGAGGTCGATTGCGGTTTCCCGCTCGTGGCCCTTGTCACCGCGCAATCCGCCGCCGACCTGCAATTCCGCCGCGATGAGCCGGTCTCCGCCGTAATCAAAGCCACATCCGTTCATCTGCTTTCCCGATAGCGCCAGAATGAAAGCATGCCTGACCGAATCGAACGCGACAGCATGGGTGAAATGCGCGTGCCGGACTCCGCACTCTACGGCGCTCAAACCGCCCGCGCCCTCGAGAACTTCCCGATCAGCGGCAAGCGGTTCCCCCGCTCCTTCATTCGCTCCCTCGCGTTGATCAAGAGCGCGGCTGCCAAAATCAACAAGCTCTCCGCCATCGAATATGCCGCCGGGCAGGTGGTCGAAGGATATCATGACGCCCAATTCGTGGTCGATATCTTCCAGACCGGCAGCGGCACTTCCACCAACATGAACGCCAACGAGGTGATCGCGCATTTGGCCGGCGCGCACCCGAATGACGACGTCAATCGGGGGCAGTCCAGCAACGATGTGATCCCCTCGGCCATGCACATTGCCGCGGCCGAAGCCGTCACCGTGCGCCTGCTGCCCGCGATGCGATCCTTAACAGCTTCTCTCGCGCGCAAAGCGGCCGAGTTCCACAACATTATTAAGATCGGACGCACGCACCTGCAGGATGCGGTGCCGATCCGCATGGGGCAGGAGTTCAGCGGCTATGCCCAACAGGTGGAAGCCTCGTGCCGGCGCGTCGAAGCCGCTCTCCCTGGTATTTACGAGTTGCCGCTGGGCGGCACTGCCGTCGGCACCGGGCTCAACGCGCCGCCGGGATTCGCCCGGGAGGTGATCGCGGAAATCGCGTCCCGTACCGGCCTCCCGTTCCTCGAAGCGCGCAATCACTTCGAAGCCCAGGCCGCCCGCGATGCGGTCTGCTTCCTGAGCGGCGCACTCCGCACCTACGCCGTCGCGCTCACTAAAATCGCCAACGATATCCGGTGGCTCGGCTCCGGCCCCCGCTGCGGCCTCGGCGAATTGAAGCTTCCCGCCGTCCAGCCCGGCTCCAGCATCATGCCCGGCAAGGTCAACCCGGTCATCGCCGAAAGCCTGCTCATGGTCTGCGCTCAGGTGATCGGCTACGACGCGACCATCTCCTGGTGCGCCGCGGCCGGTAATTTCGAGCTCAACGTCATGATGCCGGTAATGGCGTACGACCTGCTCGATTCGATCGAGATGCTCGCCGCCGGCAGCCGCAATTTTGCCGAAAAACTGGTGGATGGCCTGCAGGTTGACCGGGACCGCGCCGAAGGTTTCGTCGAGCAATCGCTTGCGATGGGCACCGCGCTCGCGCCCGAGATCGGCTACGACCGGGCTGCGGCGCTCGCCAAAGAGGCCTACGCATCCGGCCGCACCATTCGCGAAGTCGCGCTCGAGAAATCCGGCATTGCTCCGGACCGGCTCGAGTCCCTCCTCGATCCCGCCTCGCAAGTGGGTTAACGTGGAGAAAGCATGAACTACTACCAGCAGCACCAGTCTCAGTTCGTGGAGGGCCTGTCCACGTTCCTGCGCATTCCGAGCATCAGCACGCTCTCCGAGCACAAGCCCGACATCCAGCGGGCCGCCGAATTCGTCCGCGACGAACTGCGCGCCGCCGGCATGACCTCCGCCGAGCTCATCCAGGGCCAGGGCAATCCGCTGGTCTACGCCGAGTGGACTGGCGCGCCGGGCAAGCCCACCATCCTCTTCTATGGCCACTACGACGTGCAGCCGCCGGATCCGCTCGACGAATGGAAGTCGCCGCCGTTCGAGCCGCAGATTCGCGGCAACGACATCTTCGCCCGCGGCTCGGCCGACGATAAAGGCCAGGTGTACATCCAGATCAAAGCAGTCGAGGGCCTCCTCAAGACGACGGGCAAGCTGCCGGTGAACGTGAAGTTTTTGATCGAAGGCGAAGAGGAGTGTGGCGGCGAACACATTGAAGCCTACGTGAAAAGCAAGCCGCCCCGTTTGAAATCCGATGCCGCCGTGGTTTGCGACACGGAAATGTTCGCGCCCGACCTGCCCACCATTTGCGTCGGCCTGCGCGGCATCGTCTACGGCGAGTTATTCGTGCAGGGAGCCAACCACGATCTTCACTCCGGCATGTACGGCGGAGCCGCGCCCAACCCCATCCAGGCGATTGCCGAAATTGTGTGCGCGCTGAAGGACCGCGACGGCCACATCAAAATTCCCGGTTTTCACGACCGCATCGTCCCGCCCAGTCCCAAAGAGCGCGAAGCTTGGGCGCGGCTTCCGTTCAATGAACGGGATTTCACGGAAAAAGAAATGGGTGCGCCCGCGCTCGTCGGCGAACCGGGAGTCCCGCTGTTCGAGCGCCTGTGGGCCCGCCCCACGCTCGAAGTGCACGGCATCCGCGGCGGATTCACAGGCGAAGGCGCCAAAACCGTGATTCCGGCTCGTGCCGTTGCCAAGATCAGTGCACGCCTGGTGGCCGATCAGCGCATCGACGAAGCCGCCGACCAGCTGAAGGCGGCCATCAACGCCGCCACTCCGAAGGGCGTGACCGCCGAATTCAAGGTACTGCATGCCGGAGCTCCGTCGCTAACGAATCCCGACAACCCCTTCATCCACGCCGCGGCCGATGCCATGAAGCAGGTGTTCGGCAAAGAAACCGTCTACATCCGCTCCGGCGGCTCGATTCCGATCGTCGGCCTGTTCGATAAGTTCCTCGGCATTCCCAGCGTGCTGATGGGCTTCGGCCTTCCGGACGACAACCTGCATGCGCCCAACGAAAAATTCCACTTGCCGAATTTCTTCCGCGGCATCGAATCGATGGCCCGCTACCTGGAGATTCTCGCGCGCTAACTCAGCGCCAGCGGCCTTCGTGGAACCGGTACCCGCGGCGCCCATGTTCGTGACGTTCTTCCCAATATCCGGGCGCCCATCGCGCATGCGGCCTGGGAGGCCGTTGCCAGCGTCCCGGCTGCCAATCCCAGCGGCCGCCCCGCCAGCCCCAGTATCCATCAGTCCATACATAGCCCGGGCCGGGCGCCACGCCAATCACTCCATATCGCGGCGGTGGCGGCCCATAGCCCACCCCCACGTATCCGCTGCTATACCCGGGACCGGCACAGGCGCTTAAGATAGCCCCGGCCGCCAGCATCGCTCCGACCAGAATTTTCCGTCTCATCTGCTGCCGTACCTCTCTACTTATTTGGACCGCGGCAGCCCGCATTCCAGTTGCACTCATGAACGGTACTTAACGTGACCGCTTGTAGGCCTTTACGCCGCGCGCAGCACTGTTGTAGTGTGACGGAGATGACCCCTGACTCGCGTTTCCCGGTTTTGTTCGCTTTCGTAGTAACTGCGGCGTCCGCGCAATGGGTGGACTTCCGCGAGCCCGGCGTGCCGCGCACCGCCGACGGCAAAGCGAATCTTTCGGCGCCGGCGCCGAAGGCGCTCGACGGGAAACCGGACCTCTCCGGCGTGTGGATGCACGAGACCACCACCGCCGAAGAAATGAAACGGCTCTATGGCGCCAGGATTGACGAGTCGATCAAGGTAGACGCACCCGGAATGGAAATCGGCACGCAGCACCGATATAGCTCCAACATTCTTCTGGACTTCAAGCCGGAGGAATTGCTGCGTCCCGAAGCCGTTGAACGGATGCGCCGCGACCGGGGATTGAATAGTCTGTCCGACGCGTGCACTCCCGGGCGCTCCATGGGTTTTCCGCTCGCCGGCCTGGTTTCCGAGCCCATCAAGATCGTTCAAGCTCCGCGCCTGACCGTGGTCTTTTATGAAGCGGGCAACTTCAGCCGCCAGATTCATACCGACGGCCGCGTGCTTCCGAAAGAGTTCGATCTGCCGGCCTTCAACGGTTACTCGGCCGGGCATTGGGACGGCGACACGCTGGTGGTGGAAACGGCCGGGTTTAATGACAAGACGTGGCTCGACGGCATGCGGCACCCGCACAGCGAGGCGCTGCACGTAACGGAGCGCTTCCAGCGCCGCGACTTCGGACACCTGGAATACGAAATCCGCTTCGACGACCCCAAGATGTATACGAGGCCGTTCAGCGTGAAGATCCCGCACGAGCTACAGCCGGATACCGATATCTTCGAGAATTATTGCGAGAACGAAAAAGACTCGGCGCACTTACCGAAACGGTAGCGTCACTGCTGCCGCTCCGTAACCGTAACCGGCGCGCTCAGCTTAAAGCTGATCTTCGTCTCCGAGGGGATCGTCGCCGCTTTGCCCCGGGTCAGCAGCACATCGCCCGCGCCGGCGCCGCCGCCCACGCCCGCGCCGATCGCCGCACCCTTGCCGCCGCCGGCGATTGCGCCGATGATCGCGCCAATCGCAGCGCCGGCGCCGACTTTCGCCGCGTCGGTCTTGTGGGTCGTGTCGGCCTTGCGCTCGAAATTATCGGTCTGGACCGCGATGGTCTGCCCGTCGGACAATTTGATGCGCGTCAACTGTACTGTGATGGAAGCCACGCCGGAAACCTTGCCGCCCTGATCGGTGTTGGCAACGCGTCCTTCCACCCGCGCGCCGCGTTCCGCAATCACCAGGCCATCCACGACCAAAGGTTGATCGAGCGTACCGGTGAAATTGTCACCGGGATGATTCCGCTCCGTGGACAGACCATCGATCAGGCGCACCGGAATCAACATACCGGCGTTCAGCGTCACCTGCTGCGGAGGCGGAGGCGGCGGCGGAGCCGCAGCGCGCTCCGGTTCGCGAGGCGCGGGTGGAGGAACTTCTGGAGCCGGCGGAGGCGCGGCCGCTGCCACAGGCGCAGGCGCGCTGGGCGCGGGCGCACTCGACGCTACCGCGACCGGATCCGGATCCCGCTTCACCGGCTTCGGCTTGGGACGGGGCTTCGCCTTTTCGACGAAGGGCTCGGGTTTTACCGGTTCGGGCGGAGGCGCGGGTTCTGCCGCGGGAGCGGGCGCCGGCAATGGCGTTTCCTGCGCCACGACCGGCGCGGGAGGAGCCGCGGGTTGGGGCCGTGAGGCGACCTTCATGACCACCGCGCCCCCCACTGCGCCGGCCACCACCAACAGAGCAATCTGAAACGGCTTCATCGCGTTTCTTTCCTCAAACCTCTCAGACGAACAATCCCCCGGTTTCGTTTCTGGCATTCGCCCGGTTAAAATCAACTAATAACAGGGCTATATGGATCTGTTTCCGTCCCATTTCGAGATCGGTCCGGTCCGCATCGCTCCCGCCACCGTGCTGGCTCCGATGGCGGGGGTGACCGACACGGTTTTCCGCCGATTTATCCGTAACTTAGGCGGATGCGGACTCATTATGACCGAATTCACCAGCTCGCACGGCGTGCGGGCTTCGCTGGGCGCGCGCAAGCCGAGCAAGACGCTCAAATATCTCGAATTCGAGCCCGAAGAGCACCCCATCTCGGCGCAACTGTTCGGCTCCGACCCCGAAGTAATGGCCGATGCCGCACGCGTCTGCCAGGATCTTGGGTTCGACATCCTCGACATTAACTTCGGCTGCCCCGTAAACAAGGTGGTGAAGTGCAACGGCGGCTCCGGGCTGCTGCGCGACCTGCCGCTGGTGGAGCGTCTGCTGCGTACAGTGCGCGCCGCGATTCAGATTCCGTTTACGATGAAATACCGCGCCGGCTGGAACGATTCGGAGCTCGTCACCGTGCGGATGGCGCGGCTGGCCGAAGAGTGCGGGCTGCAGGCGGTCGCGCTCCACCCGCGCACGCGTGAGCAGGGTTACAGCGGGAAAGCCGATTGGGTCCGCATCGCCGAAGTGAAAGCCGCGGTCAAAATTCCGGTGATCGGCAACGGCGATATCGTCACGCCCGAAGACGCCGTCCGCATGGTGAGAGAAACCGGCTGCGACGCCGTGATGATCGGGCGCACGGCGTCGTCGAACCCGTGGATCTTCCGGCAGATTCAGCAGTACCTCAAGACGGGCCGGTATGATCAGCCGACGCAGCGCGACCGCTACGAGATGATGCGCCAGTATTACGCCATGCTGATCGAGCGCGACGAAAAAGATACGGTGGGCAAGATGAAGCAGTTCGCGACCTATTTCACGCACGGCGTGCGTCATGGCTCGCATCTCCGCGCTGAGATTTATCACCTGCACGATGCGGCGGCGATTCTCGAGCGGGTCGACGAGTTCTTCCAAGCCGAGCCTGTTCTCGCCCAGTGAAAAAGGTCCATCTCATCACCGACGGCGCCTGCCTGGGCAATCCCGGCCCCGGCGGCTGGGCCGCCATTCTTCGCTACAACGGCTATAAAAAAGAGTTGTGGGGGTGTGAGCCGCACACCACGAACAACCGCATGGAGCTGCGCGCCGCCATCGAAGGCCTGCGCACATTGAAAGAAGGCTGCGAGGTGGAAGTGGTGACGGATTCGGAATACCTGAAAAACGGCATCACAACGTGGATCCACGGCTGGAAGCGCAAGGGCTGGATGACGGCGGCGAAGAAGCCGGTGGTCAACCAGGACCTCTGGAAAGCCTTAGACGAAGAGGTGGCGCGCCACAAGACCACGTGGGTGTGGACGAAGGGGCACGCGTCGCACGAAGACAACAACCGCTGCGACGAACTGGCGAGCCGGGCGGCCCGGGAACAAGAGTGCGGGACGCAGTAATTGGGGTTTTTGGAGGGCCGCGGACGGGCCAACGGTTTGAGGGTGAGCGGGTGGCGGGAAATTCTGAAAGTGTGTGACCGTATTTCGGGCGGTTCTGCGGAATGGGGTGAGCGAGAGCTTTGATTCAGGCGTGTCGTCTCGCTACTGTCCAGCGCGCGCTTCCGCTTCGGCCAGCCAGCCGCGGCGCAGACGGTCGGGCGGGACATTCGAGAGATAGGGCTTGATGTCCAGGATCGGAGTGCCGTCCAGCATGTCGACGCCGCGCACGCGCAGTCGGCGGCCGTCGCGGCCCAACAACTCCACAATCGTGAGACCAATCGGGTTCGGACGGCGCGGCGAGCGCGTTGCGAAAACCCCGTGCGGACGGTTGTCGCTTGGCGGCGTTCCCAACAGCTCGAATCCGCCGGCACGATCGAAGACCCAGAGCACAATCAGGTGCGAGAAGCCTTCGATGTCGGTGAGGCCCGGCTCCAGGTCGGCGCGGATTTCGAGCGTCCCTTCGGCTTCGTGCTTCGCGCCGAGTCCTTTGGGAACCTGCGCCGTACTTTGGTGCGGGCTGCGTACGTAGCCGATCGGGCGCATCGAGATCGGCGCGTCATTCGGGTCCACGCTTCCATGCTAACGCGCGGCTCATGCCTACCCGGCAGCATTCAAGTGCCTCTTTACGGTTTCTTAGCCAAGCGGCACGGTTCATGCAAGCGACAGCCGGAGCTGCCGCGTTTTTGGCTGCGCGCAGGCGCGCTTTCGCTTCTTATCAAAGTGCGGCCCTGCAGAAATTCGTCCAGCCCACTTGACATCTCCGTAAGTATCGGCTTACCGTAAGGTATGGCTGACCGATGGGATATGTTGGGCGCGCTGTCGGACCCGACGCGCCAGACGGTTCTCGCGCTGCTGCGGCGGCGGCCGTCGACGGTCGGCGAGCTCGCCGAGCGCCTGCCTGTCAGCCGGCCCGCCGTGTCCCAGCATCTGCAAGTGCTTAAATCCGCCGGGCTCGTAGAGGAGGAGCGGCGGGGCACTCGCCATTATTTCCGTCTAAATGCCAAAAGCCTGGCGGAGCTGCGCGCTCACATCGATTCCATGTGGCGCGACGCGCTCACCGCATTCGCCGATTTCGCCGATCAGGAGACTCACCATGGAAAACGAAAAGGAAACCCGCGATCCCATTCGACAAAGCGTCCACGTTGACTGTCCCGTCGAGGAAGCGTTCCGCCTCTTTACCGAATCGTTCGCCGATTGGTGGCCCGGCGACGACTCCGAGCATCGCGCCGTGGAAGGAGGTTCGGTCAAGGTCTGGGACCCGCCCAGCCGCATCGAGTTTACCTGGGCACACGAGGACAGCCAAACGGTGAGCGTGGAATTCGAAGTGGAAGCCGACGGCACACGCGTGACGCTGACGCATCGCCACTGGCAGCTATCGGGCATAGCAACCTGCTTCGCCGGCTATGTTTCGAGGCAATTGGCGGCGGTCTAGGAGGAACCCGCATGATTCCGATGGTGGTGGAGCAGACGGCGCGCGGCGAGCGCGCCTACGACATCTATTCGCGCCTGTTGAAAGAGAACATCGTCTTCATCGGGACGGCGATTGACGATGCGGTCGCCAATCTGGTGGTGGCGCAGATTCTCTTTCTGGCCGCGGAAGACCCGCAAAAGGATATTTCGCTCTACATCAATTCGCCGGGCGGCGTGACGACCGCGGGTCTCGCCATTCTCGACACCATGAATTACGTGCAGCCCGATGTTGTTACGATTTGCGTCGGCCAGGCCGCTTCGATGGCCGCGGTGCTGCTGGCCGCCGGCGCCAGGCGAAAGCGCTTTGCGCTGCCCTACTCCCGCATCCTGATTCATCAGCCGCATGCGCAGGGGCTGGGGGGGCAGGCCAGCGATCTTGATATTCAGACGCGTGAGATCCTGCGCACGCGCGAGACCCTGAACCAGATTCTGGCCGGCGCCACCGGGCAGCCTCTGGAAAAAATCCAGCGCGACGTCGACCGCGATTACATTATGGATGCGCAGCAGGCGCTGGAGTACGGCATGATCGACCGCGTCGTGAGCCGCCGCGAACTCCCGGGAGCCGCGCCGGTTAACGGTCATTTGAACGGATCAGGGCACTGAGGGCGGGGGCACGCGGCGCCTGGTGGCCTGCTCGAAAGCGTATGCCAGCGCGATCAGGCGCGGCTCGCTGCAGGCCATGCCGGTGAAGCTGACGCCGAACGGCGCGGGCTTAGGGTCGAACCCGGCTGGAAACGGCTGCGGCGGCGCGTTCGGCACCATCCCGAACGGCACGATGACGGTCGGGTACCCTGGCTTTGCCGCCAGCGCCGCGCCGTTGGGCCCGGGAAACAGCAGCGCATCCAGATTGTTGGCGCGCATCACTTCGTCGATCCCGTGGGTCGCGGCCAGGTCAATATCCTTGGCGCGGTCGGCCTCGTAGCGCGCGCGATCGGCCTCGACGTCCATTTCATCGGAAACATCGAGGTTCGACTGACCGTAGCGGATCGCCCCCGCTTTGGTATGCGCGATGTTCCACTCGCGCAATTCGGTGAGCGTCTTGACGGGCGCCGTCGGCCCGAGCGAGGCCAGCCACTTATTAAAATCGCGCTTCATGCCGTACTTGAGAACCACGGAACAATCGGCGTCGCGCCCCTTGGCGTCGTTCCAACCCGAGCAGGTATTCCAGAGCAGAATATTTTTCGACGGATCGGTGGTGACGATACTCGGAATGTCCGCCGGATCCACGAGAACGGCGCCTTGATTTTTGAGAACATCGATGGCATCGGCCATGACCCGGGCCTGCTCCGGAGTGAGGCCGCCCCGCGGCTCTTTTCCGCCGGTCTTGTCATAGAAAAATGCCCGGGGAATGCCGATGCGCGCGCCCTTGAGGGCGCCGGAGTTCAGGAAGCGGGTATAGTCACGGCCCGGCGGCGGCGTGCAGCGGGTGGTGGCCGGGTCGTTGGGATCGGGGGTGGCGCTTTCCAGTACACCGAACAGAATCGCCGCGTCGGTCACGGTCTTGGCGAGGGGACCGGCGGTGTCCTGGTCCGCGGTGATCGGAATCACGCCATAGCGGCTGATACGCCCGACGGTCGGCTTGATGCCCACCAGCATGTTCTGGTTGGAGGGGCTGAGAATCGACCCGGAAGTTTCGGTGCCGACATTGGCGGCCCAGAAGTTCGCGGCCGTGCCGATGCCGGAACTGGAGCCGCCGGTCTGCAGGGCGGGCCGCCCGTCGCCGGTGGCATCGCGGGGATCGCGCCGCGGATCGTATGGGTTATACCCGTATCCGCCGACGGCGTTGTAATTGGCGGGCATGGGGGTCGGCCCGCCGGCAACCCAATTGGCCAGCTCAGTCAGACCCGTCTTGGCAATGACAATGGCGCCGGAATCGCGCAGATTCTTAACCAGCGTGGCTTCATAAGGAGGAAGGAAGCCCTCAAAGACCAAGGCGCCGCCGGTGGTCGGCAAGCCGGTGGTGTGGATATTGTCTTTAAGAGCGACGGGAATGCCGTGCAGGGGGCCGCGCAGCCGCCCCTGGGCGCGCTCCGCATCGCGGGCAGCCGCTTCTTCGAGCGCGCGCGGATTTACGGTCAGGGCCGCATGGAGCTTGTCTTCGTAGGTGGCAATCCGCATCAGGTACTGCGTCACCAGCTCGCGGGAGGTTACGCGATGCTGGTCGAGGGCAGTACGCATCTCCGCGATCGAGGCTTCGACCACCGAGAACGGCTGGCTCTGTCCGAGCGCGGCGCCGCCGAGCGAGAGCGCGAGCAAGAAGCGATAGTTCATGCGGATCAGTCTCCAATCGAGGGCGCGAACGCGGGCGGGCGCCGCGCGACGGTGGCTTGTTCGAATGCATGGGCAAGCTTCAACAGCACGGGCTCGCTCCAGGCCGGGCCGAAAAACGAAATCCCCACCGGAAGTCCGCGGACGAAACCGGCCGGAACCGTGATGTGCGGATAACCGGCAACCGCGGCGGGTTTGGCGCAGCCGGCGGAATCCGGGTCGCCGGTGCGCACCGCCGGCCGGGCCGTCGGCGCGACAATCGCGTGGAGCTTGTGTTTTCGAACTACGGCATCGATGCCTTCGGTCCGCGCCAGCTGGATGCACCGCGCCCGCGCCTTCAGATAAGCCGGGTCGGTCAGGGGTCCTTTGAGCTGGGCCCGTTCCAGCAATTCCTGCCGGAAGTACGGCATCTCCTGGGCGGCGCGCTGCCGATTGAACTCGATGATATCGGCCAGCGAGCGAACCGCGAGACTCGACCGGCGGGCCAGGTAGGCATTCAAGCCGGTCTTGAACTCGTAGAGGAACACTTCCAGTTCGTCATCGTCATATTCGCCATAGGAGGGAAGATTGGCCGGGTCGACCAGCGTGGCGCCATGGCGCTTCATTTCGGAGAGGCAGTTTTCCAGGATGCGATCCATGGCGGGATTGACGCCGAAATAATTGCGCTCCACGCCCAGCCGCACACCGCGGAGGCCGCGCGGATCGAGATATTTGGTGTAGCCCGCACCGGTCTTGCCCGCGAGGGCATTGAGGAGGAGGGCAGCGTCGCGGACCGTGCGCGCCATCGGGCCCGCGGTATCCTGACTGCGGGCGATCGGAATCATACCGGCCGGGCTCAGCAGGCCGACGGTCGGCTTGATGCCCACGATCCCGTTGACCGCGGCCGGAGCCGTGACGGAGCCGTCGCTTTCGGTTCCGACCGCGGCCGCACAGAAATTGGAAGCGACCGCGACGGCCGAACCGGAGCTGGAGCCGCTGGCATTGCGATCGAGCGCGTACGGATTGTGGGTCAGACCGCCGCGCCCGCTCCAGCCGGCGATCGAGTGGGTGGAACGGAATCCGGCCCACTCGCTCAGGTTGGTCTTGCCCAGAATCACGGCGCCGCAAGCACGCAAGCGAGCGATGACCAAGGCGTCCTGCGAGGCAGGGCGGCCCAGCAGCGCGAGTGAGCCCGCGGTGGTGCTCATGCGATCGGCGGTATCGAAGTTGTCCTTGATCAGCACGGGCACGCCGTGCAGGGGGCCGCGCACGCGCCCGGCGCGTCGCTCGCGATCGAGCGCCTCCGCAAGGGACAGCGCGTCAGGGTTGATCTCGATGACGGAGTTAACTTTGGGCCCTCTCTTGTCGAGCGAACCGATCCGCCTCAGGTAAGACTCGGCGACGCTGCGGGCCGTAAAGCGGCCTTCGTGAAAGCCGTGCTGCAGGTCTTGCAGCGTGATTTCTTCGAGCGGCGGCGGTTCTCCATAGGCCGCGCGCGCGGCGGGCAGGGCGAGAAGCGCGTCACGTAGGAATTGGCGGCGATCCAAGCCCTAGTGTATCGCGCGGCAGTGTGATCCAAGCGCGATCGGATGGGACGGTCCGGCCGTGTCCGCAACACCCAAGATCGAAAGTTTAAAATAGTATGCGAACGGACGTTTGCCGAAACCGCGGGCCGGGGGCCGGTGACGCCGGCGCCTCCACCGGAGGTTTCGCAAGCGTCGCAGCGAAGGGAGGAAAAGAACGACGATGACTCTGGGGAGGGGTCTGAGAATTTCGGTCTTGCTGGCCGGCATGGCCGGGCTGGCTGCGGCCGAGGAGGTAAAAGGAGTTGTGATGGACCAGGCGTGCTCGGGCAAGGCCGAGGTGCGCGTGCTGTCCACCGGAATCGAAGGGGGAATGATCGTGGCCGAGGCACACACGCGCGAATGCGCGATGATGCCGGCATGCGAGAAGAGCGGCTACGGGATTTTCACCTACGACAACAAGTTCCTGAAGTTCGATGCGGCGGGAAGCCGCAAAGCGGCCCAGGCGATCAAAGCTTCCAAGAAGCTGGACGACCTGGAGGTTGTGGTCACCGGCGAAATCAAGGGCGACACAATCAAGGTCGAGAGTCTGAAGCTGCTGTAGCAGGCGGTTGGAACCGATGCAGCTGCGCGGGGCCTGAGGATCAGTCGTAGACGAAGTGCAGCAGTTTTTTCAGGTCCATCCAGGCTTCGCGCTTGGCGTCCTGGTTGTAGGGGCGGAGCAGGTAGGACGGGTGGTAGGTGACCATCACGGGAATGTCGCGCCACTTGAACCAGCGGCCGCGCATTTTAGTGACGCCTTCCTTGTGTCCGGTGAGGGCCCGGGCCGCGGTGCCGCCTAGCGCGCAGATCGCTTTCGGTTTGATGACGGCCAGCTGGCGATAGAGGAACTGACCGCAGATTTCCATTTCGTCCGGCTCGGGCGTGCGGTTTCCGGGCGGCCGGCACTTGACTACGTTGCAGATATAAACGTCGTCGCGGCGCAGCTCGATGCCCTCCTTCTTGGACGTGTTCTCGATCATCTGCGTGAGCAGCTGGCCGGCGCGACCGACAAACGGAATGCCTTGCGCGTCTTCATCGGCGCCCGGGCCTTCGCCCACGAATACGATTTGCGCCTTTTCATCGCCGGTTCCGAAGACCAGCTTCGTGCGGCCCTCGTGCAGGCGGCAGCGGCGGCAATCGCCGATACCGGTCAGGATCTGGAACAGGGTTTCGTTCTCGGGAGCCATCGGAGGCAGAGGTTCGGGAGGCTTGGGCATTTCGGCGGTGGGCGGCACGGCGACGACGGGCGCCGGCGCAGGCGGCGCAACCAGGAGCGCAGGCCGGAGACCGGTACCACGTACGTAGAGCGTTTTGATGCCGAGATCCTGGTAAAACTCGAGGTATTGACGGAGCTGGTCAGCGTTCATTGGCGGCGTGAAGCGCGAGCCGGAGCTTCAACAGCTCATCGAAGATGCGCTCGGCGATCTCGCGCTTGGAAGCACGGGAAACGGGAATCACTTCCCCGGTGCGCAGAACCAACACGACTTCGTTCTGGTCGGATTCAAAACCGGTCTCGCTGCCGCCGACGAGGTTGCCGACCACCATGTCGCAATTCTTGGATTCCATTTTGCGGCGTGCTTCCTGCTGCAGATTTTGTGTTTCGGCGGCGAAGCCGACCAGCAGGCGGTCGCCTTTTTTGCGGCCCAGCTCGGAAAGAATATCTGGCGTCGGATCGAGCTCGACGGAAATGCGCGCGGCGGTTTTCTTGACCTTCTGATCGGGAATACGGGCCAGATGAAAATCGGCGACCGCGGCAGCCTTGATCACGATTCCGGCGGGAGCCAGGTGCGCAAAGACCTGGTCGCGCATTTCCGCGGCGGTTCGCACCCCGATCAACGTAACGCCGCGCGGAGGGGGCAAGTGCACCGGGCCGGAAATTAGAATGACACGGGCGCCGCGAGCCGCAGCGGCTTCGGCCAGGGCATAACCCATTTTGCCGCTGGAGCGGTTGGTGATGTAGCGGACGGGATCGAGCGGTTCCTGGGTCGGGCCCGCGGTGAGCAGCACGGTCTCGCCTTCCAGATCGCGCCGCGCCTGAATCTCGCGGTCGACGGCTTCGGCGATGGCTTCCGGATCGACCAGCCTACCGGCGCCGGTCATCCCGCAAGCCAGGTAGCCGGCGTCGGGACCGACGATCCGCAGCCCGCGCTGCCGGAGCGTCTCCAGGTTCTTTTGCGTGGCGGGATGCTCCCACATGTTGACATTCATGGCGGGCGCCACCACCACCGGGCCGGTGAAGGCGAGGTAAAGAGTCGAGAGAAAATCGTCGGCCAGACCGTTGGCGAGTTTCGCCATCAGGCCGGCGGTGGCCGGCGCAATTACGAGCAGTTCGTGCTCCTGCGCGACGGAGATATGCTCGATGGCGTTTTCGATGGCGAACAGATCGGTAAGAACCTTGCGGCCGGTGAGCGCAGCGAAAGTCAGCGGCCGGACGAACTCCTGAGCCGCGGCGGTCATAATGACCTGGACCTCGTGGCCCCGCTCCATCAGCAGGCGCGCGAGCTCGGCGGACTTATACGCCGCGATGCCACCTCCGACGCCGAGCAGGATTTTCATACGGGAACTCAGCCCCGAGATCAGAGCACCGCTTCAGCCTGCGGCTCTTCGGGCGGCTGCGGTGTGGTGGTGTTGTACTTGACCAGGCCGCGGCGCACCTCCTCCATCGCAATGACGGTGGGCTTCTTGGAAGCGGTGGGCAGAACCGGCCGCGCGCCCCCCTGTAACTGCCGGGCTCGTTTGGCCGCGACAATGATGAACCGGTAGGTGCTCAGTTCGGGATCGTCGGGGATGGTGCAGTGCGCGTTGTTCCGGGGAGCTTTGTCAGCCATGATCTAAACTTCCTTGTTCAATTGAAATGTGTCGAGGATCGGCCGGATCTGATCTTCGATCCGGGTCCGGCGCACGCGCTCGGCACGCACAATGGCGGCCAGCGTAGCGTCGGATTCGGCCAAATCCCGGTTCACTATGACATAGTCGTACGCCTGATAATTACGAATCTCTTCCGCCGCGGCCCGCAAGCGGCGCTCAATCACATCCTCGCGATCCTCACCCCGCGCGCGCAGCCGTTGTTCCAGAATTTGCCGGGACGGAGCCAGAATAAAGACGGTAACCGCCTCAGGAATCTGACACTTCAATTGTCGCGCACCTTGGACATCGATGTCGAGTACCAGATCCCGGGCCTCGGCCCGGGCCTGTTCGAGCACGCCCCGGTGAGTCCCGTAAAAATTGTCGTGGACCTCGGCCCACTCCAGAAATTCGTTACGGGCGATCATGGTCTGGAAATCGGGGCGGGAAACGAAATAGTAATCCTGCCCGTCCACCTCGGCTCCGCGGGGCCGGCGGCTGGTGTAGGAGACGGAGAACTTGAGGCTGGGCACGCTGCGGATGAGGCGGGCGACGAGCGTGGATTTGCCGGATCCGGAGGGCGCCGAGATGATAAAGACCGTGGTCATTCGAGGTTCAAGGACTGCTCGCGAATTTTATCGATTTCGGATTTCGCGGCCAGGGCCAACTCGGTGATCGTCAGCCCCAGCTCGCCCAGGCCGCCGGTCTTGGAGAGCACGGTGTTGGATTCGCGGTTCATCTCCTGCAGCAGGAAATCCAGGCGTTTGCCGACCTCGCCTCCTTTGACGATCATCTGGTCCAGATGCTCGGCGTGAGTTCGGAGGCGTGACAACTCTTCGCTGATGTCGCTGCGGTCGGCCAGGATCGCAGCCTCCTGAGCGATACGCTGGGGGTCAACCTGAGTGCCTTGCAGGAGTTCGGCCAGCTTGTCGCGGAGACGTTTTTGGAAGGCGGGAAGGGCGCCGGCACGGATGTCCTGCATGCGCTCGACGAGGCCATAGATCTGCTGCGTACGCTGGCGGATCTCCGCAGCGGTGGCCGCGCCTTCCCGTTCGCGGAATTCGTTGAGGAGCGTAACCGCTGCGCGCGCCAGGTCCCGGGCAGCGTCGGCAACACAATCGTCGATTTCTTCGCGGCCGGGCGTGCCCAGCATCCCGGGAATGGCGAGCGCCGCGCTGACGTCCGGGCGGCCTTCGGCTTGCAGCAGGCCGGCGGCCTCGCGGAAGGCGCGCAGGTAGGCATCGAGGAGCGGGCGGTTCAAAACGGAGGCGCCGGTCTCCGCGGTCCGTACGACGGCGAGGTGAATCTGCAGATGCCCGCGCACCACGCGCTCCTTGATGATGCCGCGCAGATCCGATTCCAACGCTTCGAGCTCCGGCGGCACGTGAAAATGCAGATCGAGCCCGCGGTGGTTGACGCTCTTGATGCTGAGCACCACCTCGCCGGCCGGGAGATTCTTTGTGACGCGGGAAAAGCCGGTCATGCTGCGGACGCTCACAGATCCAAAACCTCCGCGTCTACGAACTGCAGCGCATGCAGCTTCTGATAAATACCACCCTGGCTCACGAGTTCCTCATGGGTGCCGGTCTCGCGAATGCGCCCGTGTTCGATCACGACAATCTTGTCGGCGCGCCGGATCGTGGAGAGGCGGTGCGCGATGACAATGACCGTGCGGTGCTCCATCAGGTTCGCAAGTGCCTTCTGGACCAGGATCTCGGACTCGGTATCGAGATGGGAAGTGGCTTCGTCAAGGATGAGGATGGGCGCGTTCTTCAGCAAGGCGCGGGCGATGGCGATGCGCTGACGCTGGCCGCCGCTCAGCTTGATGCCGCGGTCGCCGATGACGGTGTTGTAGCCTTCCGGAAGCCGCATAATGAATTCGTGCGCCAGAGCGGTCTCGGCGGCGCGCCGGATTTCTTCGGGCGCGATGCCGGGGCGCCCATAGGCAATGTTGTTGGCGACCGTGTCGTTGAACAGGAAGGTGTCCTGGGCCACGATGCCGATCAGCGCCCGCAGGCCGGCGAGATTCAAATCGCGGATATCGCGGCCGTCGATCCTCACCGCCCCGCCGGTGACATCGTAGAACCGGGGTAGCAGGTTGGCAAGCGTCGTCTTTCCGCCGCCGGAGGGCCCGACCAGGGCCACCACTTCGCCGGCCCGCACTTGCAGGGTGAGGTCCTGGATTTGGAAACCATTCGGCGCACCGGGATAGCGGAAGGAAATGCGCTCGAATGCAATTTCCTGCTCGAAGCGGCCGGGAGGCGGGGCGCCGGGCTTGTCCGCGATGTCCTCGGCGTGATCGAGATGCTCGAATACCTTTTGCGAGGCGCCCAGTGCTTGCTGAAAAATATTGTGGATTCCGACCAGCCGCTTGACGGGCTCGTAGAGCAGCAGCAGCGCCATGACGAACGAGGTAAAGTCGCCGGCCGTCATGGCGCCCGCCTTGATTTCGGTGACCGCGTAGGTGAGAAGGCCGACGATCGTCAGGGCGCCGAACAGTTCGATCAGCGGCGACGAGAGCGCCTGCTGGAGCGTGTAGCGCAAGTTGCTTTTGAGCAGACGGCGGGAAGCCTCGCGGAAGCGGCGCGATTCGTACTCCTCGGCGCCGAACGCTTGCACTACCATGTGTCCGCTGAAGGTTTCCTGCAGGATTTGATTGAGCTCGGCCTGGCGATCCTGGGTACGGCGGCTGGTCCGGCGAATGCGGCGGCCGATCAGGCGGGTAGGCCACAGCACGAACGGCAGCACCGTGAGGCTGACCGCTGCGAGGCGCCAGTCGTTGCTCAACACCACGAAACCGAACGCGATGGCGCTGAAACTCTGGCGGAGAAAATCCGCCAGCATCTGCGACGTGGCGAGTTGCACGCGATCGACGTCGTTCATCAGCGAAGACATCAGCTGGCCGGTGGAATGCGCTTCAAAAAAAGCGGCTCCGTGGCTCAGGACCTTGTCGAAGACGGCATCGCGGAGGTCCGTCACGGAGGAATAGCCGGCATAGCTGATCAGGTAGTTGCCGGCGTAATCGCAGAGGCCTTTAATCAGGAAGACCGCGACGATGGCGATGCCGACCAGAGTCCAGACGGTACGGTGCGGGAGCGGGATGATCTGGTCGAGATAAATCTGGCGGCCCCAAAGCGGGTGAGGCAGCAGCGGAATGGGACCGGCGGCAGCGGCGGGGTTCAGGACGCGGTCGAAGATGGGCTTGGGCAGCAGCGCCATGGCGCCCTGGGCCGCGCCCGCGATCGCCATGAGGATCACGGAACCCAGCAGGTGCGGCCAATACCGGCGCGTGTAAGACAGCAGCCGCGCCAGTTCCTTCATGCGGCTACCCGCAAGCGCGCCAGCGCGCCGAGCACTTGTTCCACGCTGACGGCGCCGATTCCGCCGGGCGCGGTGACTACCTCGGCGGATGTGCGCCAGGGCCCCCAAATGGCGGGATTGGAGGCGCCGAAGATCACGACCGAAGGGACGCCAAAGGCCGCGGCCATATGGGCAGGGCCCGAATCGTTGCCGACGAAAAGGGACGCCGCCGCCAGCAGGTTCTTGATTGCCGCCAAGGGCACGCCGCATAGTGCTGGAAATTCGCGAAACGGGGAAAGATCGTCGCCCGGACCGCCAATGAAAACCACGTTGGAATGCGAATCGCGCAAACGGCGCGCCACCGCGAGAAATCGGTCGGGCGGCCAGGTCTTCGCAGCGGTGGCGGCAACGGGATGGATCACGGCAGCGGACGCCAGCTTCTCCGTAGCAGCCAGATGCGCCCGCGGAATTTCCGTCAGCGGCGCGCCCAGATAGAACATCGCCGAAGCCAGATGTTCGGCGGTGTGAACCGTGCGGTCGAGGTTCAGAATTTCTTGCGCACGGGGAATGCGCACGTTGTAAGCGAAGCGGTGCCGGAAGTGGCCGAATCCGGCGCGATACCGCGCGCCGGATAGCGCGGTCATCCAGGCGCTGCGGCGGCCGCCGTGAAAATTCAAGCACAGGTCGGCACGCGCGCCACGCACCGCCCGCCATGTGGCCGGCAGGATTTCATCGATATCCGGATTTCCTTCGAACACCGCGCGCCATTGCGGCTCGACGACGACGGAGATGCGGAGATCGGGGCGGAAGCGGCGCAGGAGCGCGAGTGCGGGCGTGGTCAACACGCAATCGCCGAGCGATCGCAACCGGATCACCACCACGCGGCCGGACCGCGGCAATCCTTCCAGGACCGTTCCCACGCGGCTCCTATTCTTCGATCTTCGCCTCGTCGATCAGCATCACGGGGATATCGTCGCGGATCGGGTACACACGGTGGCACTCGACGCACTTCAGCCCGCTGTTATCGGACTTGAGCTCCACCGTAGTTTTGCAAACCGGACAGACCAGGATTTCCAGTAATTCCTTGCTCACAGCCATAACGAATCTAACAGTTTAACGCGGAGGGCAAGCCCGGGCCCACTGTTCGGGGATATGTTCACGGGGAAGGTCAAACCGCGACTTAGAATTCGGAGCTTATTTTGGCGATTTTTGCCGTATTTCGATGTATAATTCGAGCAGGTTTATCAGCCGCTCTCCGCGCCCTCACACCACATGAAACTCCATCCATTTACCTTTGTTATTGCCGGACTCGCATTGGCGGGCTCGGGCGCCCTGGCGGCGGTTTTCCCCCGGATTACCGCTGAAGAGCTAACCGCCCAATCCCAAGTGATCGTAGAGGGAAACATCGTCCGCTCGTGGGCGGCATGGGATCCCGATCACAAATACATCTGGACGCATTACGAGATCTCGGTAAGGGATCAGCTACGGGGAGCGCGCAGCGCCACCGTGACCATCAGCGAGCCGGGCGGCAGCCTGGACGGCGTGAACCAGCAATTCAGCGGCGCGGTTTCCTACGCGACGGGGGAAAATGCAGTGTTTTTTCTTTATCAAACGCCGATCGGGTACTGGCGGTCCGTAGGCGGGCCGCAAGGAAAGTTCACGGTCGATCGCGAAGGACGCGTGCACAGCCATGCAGACTCGGCCGCCTTTTTAGAGAATCCCGGCCGGGCCGGTACACCGCTCAGCTCGTGGGAAGGTCTCAGGCTCGGAGATTTCAAGATCCGCGTGCGGCGGCAGGCGGCGGCGAATCCATTCCGGGGGCGACGATAACGATGCGCGCGCTGTTTTGTTTGCTCATTGCCTTGTCGGCCGGACCGCTGGCATATCAATCCGCGGCGTACACCCGGAATGCAACGGCAGCGGGAATTCCGCTGTTCCGGCCGGACGCCTCGTCGATTCAAGTACTGGTGAACGGCAGCATGCAGGCGGGCGCGACGAATGCCCAAGGCGCGGTCGTCATCACGGCGGGAAGCAATCCGATGCAGGCGGTCATGGCGGCGGTCGGGGAATGGACTCAGGCGGGTAGCGCCGCCATCAACTTCGCCACGCCCCTGCCCACTACATTGAGCAACGATCCCAACGACGGCAAATTCG
>Ga0070734_10002221_pt1 | contig 24470 bp, 22 predicted proteins | sample Coa_R1_8_FD_66444 | JGI IMG/M metagenome (GOLD analysis project Ga0070734, IMG submission 66444) | Surface soil microbial communities from Centralia Pennsylvania, which are recovering from an underground coalmine fire - Coalmine... | ecosystem: Environmental > Terrestrial > Soil > Unclassified ...
ATGAACGTCCATGCCGATATACTTTTCTTGACTCATAAAGACGCTCCTTTTCGCTAGGTTGGCGATCCGAACAATCTCAACCTACCGCAAAAGTGGGCGCCTTTTTATATTGCGTGTAATGGCGAGTAGAGTCGAGAACCGGCGTAGTGGTGTTAGCCTCCCGGTGGCGGATGACGAAGCTTTCGCGTCGTCGCCTCAGTCCGGTTTGGCTTGGCTTTTCTCTGTTTCCGGTTCCCGCTCGTCGGTAGGGTCGATATGGAGATGTGGAGCTTTTCGGCAAAAACTCCGCCTGAAGTCGTCCGGTCAATGCCTCCTTTCGCGCCTCGATTCGACGTGACTCTTTAACTAGAATTTGATTTACTGCTTGGGCGTAACGGCCTCAGGCTCGACCATTCCATAGAACTCTTCAAAAGAGCGCCACCACTGTCCGCCAGGAGAAAAATATGCCGCCAACTATGAAGCCGGGCACGATCGTACGTGAAACGTTGACCTTACAACGGGACCTGCTCAATGGCCTGAAAATATCCGAGTTGATTCGCTGGATTGGGGACTCGGAAGTACGTCAACTGGTGTTGCAGCACTTGGCCTTCGGCAGAATTCGTTGGCCGAAGTCCAACGGAAAGCCACTGTCCGCGGCGCTCAATCAGGGATTTACCATCCTTCACTGGTCCATGGTTATCAAAGTCGAAGAGCTGCAAGATGGAGATGTGGTTACCACCCAAACTTGGCAAGCCCTGCCGGAGCCCTTTAAGTTTGACGAACCAGATGATTCCGATCACTACAGCGTCGGGTTTTTCGCTCAGATCCCCTCGCCATTTCCTCAACATATTCAGCCGACGTTCGCCAGCAGCGTCGCTTGGCCATATGTTTTGATCCATTACCGCTCAATCGAGCCTTTCGACTGGTTCGGCTCGGAGTCGGAGACAGGTCCGGTCATTATTCCCGATTTCACCGTCTCACTACAGCTCTATTGAGTTGGGGAAGAACTCTAGCAAACCCGACCGCTGCCGTCACCTCTTTCAGCTTTCGGTCGGGTCTCCGACGGGGGAGAAAATCATGAGGCCGCCACGAAGCGGGAGGCACCGGGTGACCGGTGTCCCTACCGCGAATCGATAGTTGTCTTCCCGTGAATCCACTGAGAATCGAGCGAACGAGCACGACCGAAACCAAGAAGCCAGCAGCGTAGGTAAATAGCGTCGAAGCTATGGCGAGGGATGCACGCGTTTTGACGCAGCAGATCGTAGTGCGATGATGGCAAGAATCACAAATGCGATAGATCCGACGGCGATGATCTGAGGCAGACTGTGAATGAACGCTCCCGCCAATATCCCGAGCCAGCAGTTCGAGAATCCGAGAAAGAGTCCTATGGTGAACCTTGCTCCCGAACGGGGAATCGAAATCTCCTTCTCAACCGCGCGTCACATCATTCAAAATATCTCCAAATGTTTATCATCTAGTTAACAACATGTGTCATTTCATTCGTCTCTATCTCCTGTCCCCGAACACGCTTGACTGGGATCAAAACCACAAATACGTTGGCGAACTTTAGGCGAACCGACCATTCCGACCATCGGTGAAAATCTTAATTCCAAAGCAGCCAAAATCACCGGAAAACTCGGTATTCAAATGTATCGTAACTGCTTGTAAAGTTAGACAAGACACGACATTTCTAATCCGAGGGTTGCAGGTTCGATTCCTGCCGGGCCTACCACGCCTTTCGCGTTGAAACAGCCGGTCAGTTCAAGGGTTGAGTATCGCTCTCATCGGCTTTTGCAGATTTACTATGCCCGTGACTATGACCGTTCCGATGTGATTCAAGCATTTTCATGGCGTCCACAATGTCAGATTGAGTAGCGATTGCGTGCGGGATTACGAAGCTGGGACTCTTTTCTTCGAGCGGCGCTCGGACGCCCATCGCTCTCTTTTTGTCGTGTCACTATGAAATCGCCGTAGACACCGGGTTTTGACTATGGCGAAGCCTTTCTAATCCGACAACTACTAGTCTTGGATTTTCCCGGATATTGAATCACTTAAGGAGAGATTTAGAAGCTCAAACGCGGCATTTCATGCGGCAGCAGCTTTTCACTCGAAATCGGGATCATCGGGACCGACTGGTTCCAGTTTCTTTGATACAGGATTAAATACCCAGATCTCGGTCTTATCGAGCGCGGTTTGACCACGCAGCGCCTTGAACTGAGAGCGCGAATGCCGGGCGCCCAATTTCATCTTGGCAACCTTAAAGAATTGCGCGACCGCTTTCTCTGCATCCTTTGGTTGTGACCTCGGACTAAGCAAGAGCTTCAGCCGCCTGCCATCGCGGAACTCACAGATTGCAGAAAGCTTCATTGAAAATCTGTTGGAGTAACCGGGTTCCGAAGTGTGATGGAGGTTCTTCCAAAGACGTGGGAACCCGCGCTTAAGGGCGCTGTACGCGTCTTTAGCGATCACGCCTGCAACTGCCGTTCCACCCGCCTCTAACACCTTGACGATCACTTCCACTGCGGTTGGCAGTTGGGCGAGTAGTCCACAGCATCCTTGAGGCCCTGGCCAATCCTGCACTCTAACCGAGATGCCTGAGTCCTGGAACGCGCCGATCATCGGCTCTAGCAATGCATGGTCGACGCTGTCGAAGTGTTCGATCACTACGTGTTCGTTTTGTTTCTCGACCATGGTGCCCTCCCGAAACAGCGAGTTGAGCACAGAGCAATTCTAGGCCTGTGCTCTGCGGATTTCATCTTGGAGATTCACAGTTCCGGAAATTGCAGCAGCACAGCCTTTTTCGCCAGCGCTGTTGAACGGGACCTATGTCTGAAATATGTCTGTTCGGCCCAGACAGAACCTCACCAATCAAGGGGTGCGTGCGCGGTAAGCGAGGAATATCTCCCGGTCCCATCCCCATACCACAGCCAGCTCAATAGATTTTGAGGATCAAGGAGGGTAACAAGTCACTATCAAGTCCACAGACTTGCACGGAGCTAGAGAAATACACACACGTTAGGAACGCCGCCTTAGCCAAAAGGAAAAGCCCTGCCTATTTTGACAGGGCGTTGCCAATTCAAACGGTTAGTTTTTCACGGTCATCGTGTCCGAGTCCACGGCCTTTTTACCTGTGACGCCCTCTAATCCGGCAAGAATACCGCGATAGTCATTCTTGTCGCATTGCATCGCAAACCCACCCTTTTTGTCGCCATCTGCCCATGTGAGGCCAACGTAATGCTTCTTTGACTTAGTCAGCGCCATGAGAGCACCGATTCCGAGAGAAACAACTGCAAGACCTATCGCCGCGCCGATTCGACGGTGTACGTCTTGACCATAACTAATTTCCGTCACTGAGGCTGCGGGAATCGTAACGAGATCATGTCCGTCCTTGGTAAGGCGTATATGATCTCCTTCGATATAGAGTTTGGTACCCGTACCCGCTTTCACGTCCTGAATTGATCCCCCATCGTAGGTGACTTTGTACCCACCGTCAGATGCACAAACGGCAACGGGCATTGCGATACACAGAACAATAGCGATCAGACTCTTCATCAGGTTCTCCCGAAAAGGTAGTTTCCCCCTCGCGTGAATCATGCTGGCATAGACAAGTAAGACGCAACGGTACTTCTGTAACCGAGGCACGCTTTGGGTGCGTGTCGATTCTGCTGAGACAGAGCGTTCACGTCTGTGATGCTGGTCACGTCCACGTCGACATTGCTGGGTATGGCTTCATCCGCGAGGGCGTCGAACCGTTCGCGAACTTCAGTTACCCGATGTTGAACTCGGCATCGTGGTGAATCGAGGGGCGGAGGTTGCCCCGTACCGAGCCCTACAGGGACCTCACGGATGCCAACGGGAATACCTTACGCAACAGCCGAGGGCGTGTTGATGGGAGTAGAAGCGTCCGGTAGGTTTGCGGATTCAACCGGGGACTGCGCAAGAGAATCCTTCAAGCGCAGGAACCGTTCTTCATAGAATCGGCGAGAGAGATACGCGGCTGCGACAGCCACGCCACCTGCGACGGCGAATTTTAGTACAACAAGCCCGAAATGATTACTGGATGGGAGCAGCTGCGGAAAATAGTTGCGGCAGATGCGGTCGTACATGCGGAATGCGAGTAGGTGATCGAGGTAGAGACCGTAACTGATGTATCCGAAAAAACGAAGCACAGCGGAATTCACGTAGCGCTTTGCTGAACTCGATCCGACGATAAGAACGAACAAGATGAGTCCAGCAAAGAAGGTATCGATGATCGTTAGCTGAAGCGCCGCGCCCAGGGGGCGTGTACGCGTGAGAATTCCGAAGGGACGGCCAGCGAGAGCGGCCAAAAATGCTGCGGAAAAGAGGAAAACGCATAAGCGCGTGACTCTTGCTCTAGTGATATTGCTGCGGAGAATCACGGCCATTAAGCAGCCTGTAGCCAATCCATCTGCGACAAACCAGGTATACCAGTCGAGGTTATCGCGCCATCCTGCGAAAAAAGAAGTCACGCGAAGGATTGGGACAACGACCATGATCGAGCCGGCGACCCACGCCAAGGCGCGCGCGCTGAATCTGCGGACGACGGTGGGCCAGAGGATGTAAAAGTGTTCCTCGACCGCGAGCGACCAAAGTGGGCCGTAGTCGCAGGTAACTCCGAAGAAGTTGGTGACGTTCGAAAGATAAACAAAGCTCAGTCCAACAAATGCCGCAGAACTAGATCCCAATAACAAAAGCAAAAGCAAGATCGTGTAATACGCCGGAAGAATGCGAAGTGCGCGCCGCGTGTAAAACCGTCGATAAAAGTGAGGGCGACCCTTCGAGTCGAGCAGGATTCCTGTAATAAGAAAGCCGGAAAGCACGAAAAACAGATTGACCCCGAGTCCACCAGGTTGGGTCAGATTCAGAAATGATTGAGCCCCGCCACCGAAAGACAATTTGCCGTATTGCCAGAAGAAGCCGTGGAGGAAAAGTACGCCAAGCACCGCGATACCGCGGACGGTATCGAGTTCCGGCATATACGGTCGGAGGATTCCGGCCGTTGCGCCTGAGAATTTGGCGTTTTCTGATTGCGGAGCCACGGGATCGTTCATTGGAAACCAGAGGATGCTGCTTCGTCAATTGCATTGCGTCGCGTTGGATCGAGTGGTTCCCAACGGCCACGGAGCGGAGGCGAAATTGATGACCGAGGCCTTGCTTCAAGCTTCGCGCGTCACTAATTTAGCTCGCTCAACTCCACAATCGATCCCAGGAACGTTCTTGATCCCACTGCGGAGTCGGCTCGAAATATCCCGAACCCGGCGCCAGATGCTGTTTCACCATATCTTCATTAAGTGTCACGCCGAGTCCCGGTCGGTCCGGCACGTCGATCCATCCGTGATTCACGATCGGCGTCTTCACTCCCTCTTCGACCAGCGATGACCACCAAGGCACATCCAGCGAGTGATTTTCGAGCGCGAGAAAGTTTAGAGTCGCCGCCGCGCAGTGGACGTTGGCCATGCACGCGACTGGAGTCCCTGCAAAGTGCATCGCCATCGGTACCCCGAACTCCTCGGCCATGTCGCCAATCTTGCGCGTCTCCAGAATTCCGCCCGCTGTCGCCAAGTCTGGCTGAATCTTGCCCACGGCGTGCTTCTCGCACAAGACGCGGAATGGCTCTTTCAGATAAATGTCTTCTCCAGTCAGGATCGGGGTGGGGCTCTGCTCGGCAATCTCTCGCAGCAAGTCGGTGTACTGCCACGGAATCACATCTTCCATCCACGACAAGTTGTACTTCTCGTAGGCTTTGCCCAGGCGGATGATTGACTTCACGCCCAGATGTCCCAGGTGATCCATCGATAGTGGAATCTCCATACCAACCGCGCTGCGTACCGCAGCGACATACTCCTCCAGCATCGCGATCCCTTTGTCCGTTACTTCCATTCCGAGGAGTGGATGCGGCAATTGATTCGCGCGCCACTGATCAAGGTCTGTCGCGTTAGTTACGGTACCGGGGGTGTCCGAGACCATCTCCACGCCGAGATCCATCTTGAGCCACGTCAGGCCCATCACGTCTTTGCGCTCTTTCATTCGTTGCGCATAAATCTTGGGATCCTTTGACTCGGTGGTATCGGCATAGATCCGGATCTTGTCGCGAAACTTTCCGCCTCCGAGCAACACATAGACCGGAGCGTTGTAGACCTTGCCCATGATGTCCCAGAGAGCCATCTCGATTGCGCATACGCCGCCGCCTTGCCGTGCGTGTCCGCCAAACTGCTTGATCTTGCGGAAAATCCTGTCGAGTTGCAAAGGATTCTCGCCGACTATGCGGCTCTTCAGGAACAACGCGTAGGTTGGACTCGCACCGTCGCGCACTTCGCCTAATCCGTACACTCCCTGGTTCGTATCGATGCGAATAATTGGACATGGGCTTGGGCCCGGTTTCACCACGGTCGCGACTCGCAGATCGGTGATCTTGAGAGCGGAAGGGGTCGAGTTTGTGTTCACCGCTTTCGGATAGGCTTCGGCGGAATCGGCAAGCAAAGCGCTTCCGAGTGCCAAGGCAGATGTTTTCAGGATGTCGCGACGATCGATGCCTTTCATCATTTTGCTCATTCGTTGATCCTGGTCAGCGTGGATTCTTGAAGCGAGAACGACGACCACGGCGGCTAAAAGCCCTCACTTAAAGCGACCTTCAACGTGGCCCTGAAGGGCCGCTCTTCCACGGCGGCACGTAACGTTCCTCGATGTCACGGCATTAACCAGTGAACATCGCCAAACCTCCAGTTGCGAAATAGAATTGTATGCTCGCTGGCGATACTGATTTTGAAAATTCTTCTGTTCAGGAGACTTCCGCGATGACACAAGTCCAGGGAATCGAGATGCGTGCAGCTGTTGCAACATTTGCCAAAGTGGTCTGCGCTGCATGCTTTCTCGCTTCCTCCTTTGCGTACGCTCAGTTGTTCACCTTCCCCAAGCAGGACCTGATCGACTACACGGCAAAGTCTTCTTTTGACAGGCTGCCTGATGGACGGCCCAAAGTTCCCGACTCCATGATCGAGCGCGCTCGCGGCATGTCTGCCGAGGAGGTGTGGGCCACGCTGGAGGAGAAGGGCTACAACAACCAATATGCCGACGGATTCCAGATCCTTCATCCCGGAAAGACGATGGTCGGACGCGCCTTCACTGTGCAGTTCATGCCACGGCGCGACGACGTGGATGACGTTGCTGAAGCTAAAGCCAAGGAGCGGGGACTGCCACACCTCGGCAATCAGTTCGCCATCGACATGCTTCAGCCGGGAGATGTTCTCGTCGTCGACTTGTTCGGAAAGAAAGTTGACGGCACCATCGTCGGCGACAACCTGTTCTATTACGTCATGAAAGCCACGCATGGTGGAGGGCTTGTCGTCGACGGCAGTGTTCGCGACCTCGATGGGCTCTCGGAGATCGATATGCCCGCCTACTTTCGTGCTGCCGATCCCACGCCTATCGGCAATGTGATGCTCACTGGAATTAACGTCCCGGTGCGTATTGGAGGCGTGACCGTCATGCCCGGCGATCTCGTCTTCGGAGACCTCGAAGGTGTTTATTTCGTACCGCCTCAGTTCGTGAAAGAAATGCTCGACCGCGCTGACGAAATTCACGTCCACGATGAGTGGACCAAGAAGAAGTTCGATGAAGGAAAGTACAAGTCATCGGAAATTTACGGATCGCCCAAGGATCCTGCGCTACAGAAGGAATATCGCGAGTATCTGAAAAAGCGGCTCGACGAGATCCACAAGAAGGAGGGGCAGCAATAAGATCGACGAGATCCTTCCCTGGATAGCCGAGCTCTACGACGAACATTCGCAAGAATCGATGTGCTACACGCGAGATCCCTCCGCCCGCTGGTGAAATCGCGGGCGTTCGGGGTGACGACTTCGAGAGTCGAAGTCCGGCTGAGGCGTTATCTGAGCCTACTGGAATGAGACTCAGTCAGAACGGCAGCCCTAGAGCTCCGCTCAGAAACTGCGCTAGCGGCGACATCTTCTTACATGCAGTCGCGAAGGTCGCCATGAATTTCGGACTGCACACTTGCGAGTCGGTGAATTCGACTGCGGTGCCTAGGTCGCGGAGCTTCAGGTCTTCCACGAATTCGTGATCGCTGGGGAAGCCACGGGGCGGACGCGACAGCTTCGTGGCGTCATCCCAGTTCAGCAGCTTGCGGATCGGACGCCACTCATCGCATCGCTCGACCATCGCCGTCCGTACCTTGAGCAGCGTGGTCGGCTCAGGATGCCACAGACCTGACGCCGCAAAACATCCTCCCGGCTCCAGGTGCAGATAGAAACCCGGCGAATGTACGTCCTTTCCACGGTGTGAAAATCGCATCGCGACGTGCGTCTTATACGGACGTTTGTCAGACGAAAACCGGGTATCGCGGTAAATGCGAAACAGGGAGCCGCGAGAGGTCCGCGGATCCGCCATCAGGTGTGGCGTAATGTCATATAACGGTGCCGCAAAATCCGTGATGAACTGCACCGCGGGACGGAGCGCGTGCGTTTCGTACTCGTGCTTGTGAGCTTGGAACCACTCGCGCTTGTTGTTGCGCTTTAGGCGGGTGAGAAATCGGAACAGTTCGGGAGTGAAGTACGCGGGCATGACAAACAATGTAACTCAACGAGGCCAAATTCTGTCCGCGTTTCCTGCGAATGCTTGGCGCTCTCGGCGGTGTTTTTTTACCGCTGAGTTCGCTGAGAACCTCCGCAGGGATCGCTGGGAACTGCAAATCTGGATTGGTGCGGGCAATCTTTTCCTTCCATTGCTATTCGTTGCTTCGACACGATAAGATAGCTCGTACACGTCTTCTCCGCTCTTATCCCAGTAACTTTCGCAAGCCTGCCCGCGGTTGAGAAGTGTGCAAACGCGGTTGTGATGCAGTGCGTGTGCGTAATCTCTTAGACCGGAGCCTGGAATTGAAAAAAGGCAAGACTGCGGTGATCGTTGGCGCCCAGTGGGGCGATGAGGGCAAGGGCAAAATCGTCGACGTACTGTCGGAGAACTTCTCGGTCGTCGCCCGATATGCCGGCGGACACAACGCCGGCCACACCGTAATCATCAATGGCAAGAAGTTTATTCTGCAGCTCGTGCCTTGCGGCGTGTTGCGCGTCGGATGCCGCAGCGTCATCGGTAATGGGGTCGTTCTCGATCCGCTCGCATTTCTCAAGGAAGTCGGGGCCTTGCGCGACGCAGGCGTCAAGGTCGACGGGAATCTCTTTGTCTCGAACCGCGCGCACGTCATTCTTCCCTATCACCGCATGATTGAACTCGCCGCCGAGAACGCACCCGGACGCGTGAAGATCGGCACCACGTCTCGCGGCATCGGCCCCGCTTACGAGGACAAAATGGGACGGCGCGGCCTAAGGGTGGCCGACCTGCTTGACTCCAAGCTGCTCAAGAAGCACATCGAAAATGCGGTCCGCGAGAAGAACATGATCGTGCATGCTCTGTTCAACTCCGAACCGGTCGACGCCGACAAGATGTATGCCGAATATGCCCAGGCTGCCGAGAGAATCGCCCCTTTCGTGGCCGACACAGCCATCCTGCTGAACAAGGCGCTAAATCAGGGCGAATCGATCCTGTTCGAAGGCGCACAGGGGACGATGCTCGACATCGATCATGGCACCTATCCGTTCGTAACTTCCTCCAGTGCAACCTCCGGAGGAGCCGTCATCGGTACCGGGATCGCACCGAACGCCATCAGTTCCGTCATCGGCATCACGAAAGCGTACTGCACGCGAGTCGGCGAGGGCCCATTCCCTACAGAAGATAAAGGGGACGCCGGCGATAACCTACGCAAGCGCGGCAACGAATACGGAGCTGTCACTGGGCGCCCCCGGCGCACCGGATGGCTCGACCTTCCGCTTTTGCGCTACTCCGGGATGATCAATGGAACCAACTGGCTCGTCGTCACCAAGCTCGATGTGCTCGACGAACTCGCAGAGATTCCAGTATGCATGGGTTTCAAAATCGATGGCAAGAAAACCGATGAGCCGCCTGCCCAAGCAAGCGATTTCGATAGGATCGAGTGTATCTACGAAACGCTTCCCGGTTGGCGGACTTCGACTGAAGGCATCGTCCACTACGACAAGCTGCCCAAAGCCGCCCGCGAATACTTGTCCTTCGTGGAAAAAGAGGCTGGCGCCAGAGTGGGCATGATTTCAACCGGTCCTGACCGCGACCACACCATATTGGTGGACGACTTCATTACGGAGTTGAAGGTGGCTGCAAAGAAAGCCTAGAATGACCATCCCCGGCACACGTGCCGCGCAAGGAGCAAGCAGATGGTGGTGTTGGCTGTCACCTGGATGGCAAAAGTTGGACACGAAGCTGAAGTAGCCGCGCTCTTCGAAAAACTGACCGAGCACTCCCGCAAAGAACCAGGATGTGCCATGTACCAGGTACACCGGCACAAGACGGAACCCCGTCGATTCTTCATCTACGAACAATACAAAGATGACGCCGCGCTCGAGGCACATCGCGCAGCACCGCACTTCCTGCAGCACGCACGAAAGGATTTGCCTAAGATCGCCGAGCGCGTCGAAGGACATCTCTTCGAGCCGCTCGGATAGCTGGCGGTCCCCCGGACGAGCGCGTCCGGGGTTCCCACGATCCGTCACTGGAGATTATTGAGGCTTCTTCTCGTCGGAAGCTTTAGCTTGAGTCGCGCCACCACGGCTGTACACGATGCTCTTCGTTCCGCCGTCGCAGCCACCGACCACTTTGCCATCGCCTTCCTTGCCCTTATCGACAACGTCGAGCGAATAACCGACGACGCCCTTGTCGTCGAGTTTCTTGGAGATTTCGGTTTTCAGGTCTTCGCAAGACTTTCTCGCCGCTGGAGCGGTTTGCGCGGTCTGTGCCAACCCGTATGTACCTACAAAAAGCAGAGCAGCGGCCACTGTCCACGTTTTCATGATGGATCCCTCGCTTTCGAGCGAAGTATAAACACTTAAGGATCGGCGAATGTATTACGAGGGTAATACGATGGGTAACTACTTGGGCGGGGCTTTATCGATCATCAATTCTCCGCCGGAAGCGTAGCTTTCCTTCGGCACTTCGTTGAACGTTACGACGATTCCCTCGCGGCGTGCCCCGGCTTCTTCCACCAAAGCGTCGGTGATGCGCCTGGCGATCTTGCGCTTCTGATCGGCTGTGCGACCGGCGAGCATGGTGATCTGAACCACGGGCATAAAAGCGTTCTCAGGAAATACGGCCTCCTTCGTGCACCTTAGTGTCCTTTGTGGTTTAGCGATCTCCATCAACTACAAAGGACACAAAGGTACACGAAGGAAACAATGGACCTACTTCGCTAACTCGTATCCTGCAAAGAAGAAGCTTAACTCAAAGCGTGCGGTATCTTCCGCGTCTGAGCCGTGAATCGCGTTGTATTCAATATTGGTCGCCCACTTCTTGCGGATCGTGCCTTCCTCGGCATTCGCCGGATTGGTGGCGCCCATCAACTTCCGCAGATCGGCAATCGCGTTTTCTTTCTCCAGAGCCAGCGCGACGATCGGGCCGCTCGACATGAAGTCTGTCAGTGAGTTGTAAAACGGACGGCTGGCATGCACCGCGTAAAACTGCTCGGCCTGATGCTTGGAGATTTGCAGCATCTTCATGGCCAGGATGCGGAAGCCGTTCTTCTCGAACTGTTCAATGATGTCGCCGATTGCATTCTTCCGAACTGCGTCCGGCTTCACGATGGTGAGGGTGCGTTGCAAAGTCTTCATAGAATTGATATCAGTTTCCCTTGGGTTTGGATCTTGTCATTCCGAGCATGACGAGGAATCTTCTGTCCCCCTGCTCGCGTCGGTCCTTGGTACTAAACGTTCACTCCCAGAGCTGCTGCAAGCGTCTCCCCAATCGCCGCTGGGGATTTCGCTACCTTGATGCCTGCCGCTTCCAGCGCTTTGATCTTCTCAGCGGCAGTTCCCTTGCCTCCTGAGATGATTGCGCCTGCGTGTCCCATACGGCGTCCCGGAGGCGCGGTCTGGCCGGCGATGAATCCGACGACCGGCTTCTTCATATGCGTCTTCACAAATTCGGCTGCGGTCTCTTCGGCGTTTCCGCCAATCTCGCCGATCATGATGACCGCTTCGGTCTCTGGATCGCGATTGAAGAGGTCCAGAGCATCGACGAACGTTGTCCCGATGATCGGATCGCCGCCGATTCCGATTGCAGTCGACTGCCCAATGCCGCGCTGCGTTAGCTGATGCACGGCTTCGTAGGTCAGCGTGCCCGAGCGCGATACGATACCGATCGATCCCTCTTTATGAATCGAGGCCGGCATGATGCCGATCTTGCACTTGCCCGGCGAGATGATGCCCGGACAGTTCGGCCCGATCAGCCGCGAACGGCGGTCTTGCAGGAACTCCCAGGCGCGCACCATGTCGAGCGTGGGAATGCCTTCGGTAATACAGACGATCAAATCGATCTCCGCATCGGCGGCTTCCATGATCGCGTCGGCGGCAAACGGTGGTGGTACGAAGATCACCGTCGCGTTCGCGCCAGTCTTGTCGACTGCTTCGCGCACTGTGTTGAAAATCGGCCAGCCCTCGTGGGTTGTTCCGCCTTTGCCGGGCGTCACGCCACCAACGATTTTCGTTCCGTACGCCGCGCTGGCTTTTGCATGAAATGTACCTTCGCGGCCAGTGAGGCCTTGGACTATCACTCTCGTATCTTTATTAACCAGGATTGCCATATGAATGAATCCTCGATTCCACAACTCGGGCTAAAGCCCGTATGAATTTCGAAACCCTCTGACGCGGCCCTTAAGGGCAGCTCTTCCGACGGCTGCTCAACGCCGGTGACGCCAACCTCTTTCGCCCCTTCGGGGCTTGGCAACAGCCTTAATCTTCCCCACGGCTTGCGCCGTGGGCTGCATTCTTTCGCCGCTTCGCGGCTTTCGCCCCGGCGAATCGTCGCCATCGTTGCACGAACAACCCAACTTCGACGTGCTTTCGCGATCGCGCACACTGCTAAGTGCTAAATGCCAAGTGCTCGTGGCCGCTAGCGCCACTCTGTCACACCCAGGGTTCCGCGCGCTGCAGCCACTACCTTGTCGGCAGCGTCCTTCATGGTGTCGGTGACCAAGAAATTTAATCCTGAGTTCATCAGGATTTTCTTGCCTTCCTCGACGTTCGTGCCTTCCAAACGCAGCACGATTGGCAGCTTCATGTTCGTCTTGCGCGCCGCTTCGACCACGCCAGTCGCGAGCGTATCGACACGCAGGATGCCGCCAAAGATATTGATGAGCACCGCTTTCACGTTCTTGTCGCTGAGCAGGATCTCGAACGCGTGCGCCACCTGCTCCGAGTTGGCTCCCCCACCGACGTCGAGGAAGTTCGCGGGCATTCCGCCGGCATATTTGATGATGTCCATGGTCGCCATCGCCAGACCGGCGCCGTTGACCATACATCCCACATTGCCGTCGAGCTTGATGTAATTCAGGCTGTACTTCGACGCTTCGACCTCGAGGGGATCTTCTTCGGTAATGTCGCGAAGCTCTCGCAGATCGGCATGGCGAAAGAGCGCGTTGTCATCAAAGTTGATCTTGGCATCGAGGGCGAACAGGCGCCCGTCAGTCGTTGTAATAAAAGGATTGATTTCGACCAGCGAACCATCGGTGTCGAGAAAAGCCTTGTAGAGGCTCGTGAGGAACTGCACAGCTGGACCGATCTGCTTCCCGCTGAGGCCGAGGCTAAAGGCGATCTTGCGTGCTTGAAACGCTTCGAGCCCCATGCCGGGATCGATGTGCTGTTTCAGAATTGCGTCGGGATTCTCCGCCGCAACCTGCTCGATGTCCATGCCGCCTGCCGCCGAAGCCATGAAAACAGGCTTGCCTTCGGCGCGGTCGACCAGAATTCCCAGATAGAGTTCCTTCTCGATCGGCAGGGTCTCTTCGATCAGCAACCGCCGCACGATCCGGCCCTCCGGGCCAGTCTGATGCGTGACCAGCTTCATGCCCAGCATCTTCGCGGCGAGATCGCCGGCCTCGTCGACCGACTTCGCAATCTTCACGCCGCCGCCTTTGCCGCGGCCTCCAGCGTGAATCTGCGCCTTTACCACGACACCGCTTGATCCGGAGTCGAATAGTTCTTTTGCGACCGATTCGGCCTCTTCCTGCGAGGTCGCCATCGACCCGCGCGGAACCGTCACACCATACTTCTTTAGGATTGCCTTTGCCTGATACTCATGAATTTTCATAATGAATGCTCTTCAGTTAGCAATTGGGAGGACCCTGCTTGCGGCATCGCAGTGCGGGCAGCAAACTTTTGATTTTATAGAAGAAGATCAGCCTTCGGCAAACGTGGGGTAATCGGACAGCATTCTTTTTCTTGCATTTCCCAAAATGGCGTACTCCGTCGGGTGCAGTTTTTCTCGACGGGTTGCGGGACCGGCCAACAATCTGCCACTTTTTATTCCCTCAACCATCCAACACCGCAGGCACATCGGAAGGAGAACGACTCCGTGAAATTGCTCTCGTTGAACGTCGCTCGCCCGCGCCTCGCCGTGTACCAAGGTAGAACCATCAACACTGGTATCTTCAAGTTGCCGGTGTCAGGCGCGGTCCCGCTGCGGACTCTTAATCTCGATGGGGACCGTCAGGCCGACCTCAGTGTACACGGAGGTCCATTCAAAGCAGTCTACGGATACCCCTCTGAGCACTATTCGTTTTGGCGGGAGGAACTGCCTGGCATAGAGTTCCCCTGGGGAATGTTCGGCGAGAACTTCACGACAGAAGGGCTCCTCGAAGACGATCTCCACATCGGAGACCGCCTCAAAATCGGCTCGGCCATCCTGGTCGTGCGCCAGCCGCGCATGCCCTGTTACAAGCTCGCCGCTAAGTTTCAGCGCGACGATATTATCGATCGCTTCCTGCAAAGCGGCCGCAGCGGATTTTACTTCTCGGTCGAGCAGGAAGGGGTGGTGCAGCCAGGGAACTTCTTCGAATTGCTGAGCCCGCAGCCGGATGGAATTACCATCGCCGAAATGAACCGCTTGTTCGTCGCCGACAAATACAATCGTCCACTGCTCGAAAAAGCGGTCGCAACTCCGGCTCTGCCTGAAGACTGGCGCGACTACCTGGCGCAACGCTTACCAAGAGACTCAGTCATAGGCTGACGTGACGGCAACGGTTCCGTTGCTGAGTCTGCTAGATTCGTCCAGATTCGAAAAAGTCACACCACAGCGGGCACAGGGGAACACAGGAAGGGACGCTGTGCTTCGCATGCGATGTCGCTGAAACCTTGAAACCTTTGAAACTTTGAAACCTTTTTGGGAACGCTTATGCCGTAAAATGCTCGCCTGAGCATGATCCTTGACGCCCTCCATCGTGTGGCCAATCCCGCGGCTGCCGAGCAGTCCCAGTCGCTCAGCCGCGCCGAGGCTCGCGCAGTCATGGCCGATGTGCTCGGTGGCAAGTGCACCGACGCGCAAATCGCCGCCTTGCTCATTGCGCTACGCATGAAAGGAGAGACCGTCGAAGAGATCGTTGGCTTCGCGGAAGCGATCCGAGCCGCAGCCGCCCCCTTGCCCATCGAACGCAACGGGCTCAGCCCTTTGGCCGTCAGCGGCACCGGACGCGATGCTCTGCTGGAAGAGCCCGCCGCCGACTCTCTCATCGACACCAGCGGCACCGGTGGCGATGCCAGCGGAACGTTCAACATCTCTACTGCGACTGCTCTCGTCACCGCTGGCGCCGGGGTCCGCGTCGCCAAGCACGGCAACCGCAGCATCAGTTCCAAGTGCGGCTCGGCCGATGTCGTCGAAGCCCTAGGCCTGAATATTCAGTTGTCTCCGGAGCGCTCTGCCAAGTGCCTGCGCGAAGTGGGCATCTGCTTTCTCTACGCGCCGAACCTGCATCCGGCGATGAAGCAGGTGCAAGGCGTCCGCCGCGAACTGCGAATGCGTACCATGTTCAACTTGCTGGGACCGCTTACAAATCCTGCGCGTGCTTCCGGCCAAGTCGTCGGTGTTTATTCGCTCGAACTGGTCGAAAAACTGGCCGAGGCTCTAAGCATGCTGGGATTGAAGCGAGCGCTGGTCGTCCACGGACTCGACGGGCTCGACGAGATCACCATCACCGGCGTCACGCGGATCGCTGAAGCGCGCGCCGGGACCGTGCGATCGTACGAGGTCGAGCCGGAAGAATTTGGAATGAAGCGCGCCACGCTCCAGGATATCGCCGGCGGAGATGCCAAAGAGAATGCTGAGATCATCCGCGCAGTTTTGAAGGGAGAAAAGTCGCCACGAAGGGATGTGGTGGTGCTGAACTCCGCCGCCGCTTTAGTGGCTGCGGGCAAGGCGGATCACATCGCACAGGCGGTGCCGCTTGCTGAGAATTCGATCGACTCGGGTGCCGCTACAGGAAAACTTGAGGCTTTGATCCGATTCAGTTCTGCTTCCTAAAGCTTTAACCACTAAGGACACCAAGGAACACGAAGGGAACCTGGATTTCCTTCGTGTTCCTTAGTGTCCTTTGTGGTTGAGAAATCACACCTGCACCTTCTCTCGGTACTGTGCCACGCGCACATCCCATCCCAACTCCCGAGCCATCAATTCCTGTAACTGGCTCGACGCATCATGCTCGCCATGGACGAGGTATGTTGTGGCAGGCTGACTGCCAAACGTCCGCAGCCATTGCAATAATTCTGGCGGATCGGCGTGATCGCTGAATTGCTCGAGTGCCGCAACCTGCGCGCGAATCGGCACGAAGTCGCCGTAAATCTTCACCTCGTCTGACTTGTTCTTGATGATGAATCCGCGTGTTCCCGGAGCTTGAAAGCCGATGAACAGTACAAGGTTCCTGGGATCAGGCAACCTCTGCGCGAGGTGATGCAAGATTCTTCCGCCGGTCACCATCCCGCTCGACGAAATGATGACCGATGGCATTCTCGCGTCGTTGATCGTCTTCGACTCCTCCGGCGTTGACGCAAAGGTGAACCCAGGCCACGCCAGCGGCGAGGCGTACTTGCGGATCATCTCGCGCGTTTCGTCGCTGTATTCCTCGTCGTGTTTCAGAAAAATCTCCACCGCCTTGATCGCCATGGGACTGTCGCAGAACACCGGCATGCGCGGAATCTGCCCGCACTCAATCAGGTGTTTGAGGATGAACACGAACTTCTGAGTACGCTCGATTGCAAATGCCGGGACGATGACACTGCCTCCGCGCCGCGCCGTCGCCGAAATCAATTCGGCCAACTCCGGCAGCGGATCTTCCTTCGGATGCCTGCGGTTGCCGTAGGTCGATTCCATTACTACAAGATCCGCGTTCTCACCCTCCTGCGGGCCGGAATGTACGACCTTCCCCGGCGCGACCTTGTGGTCATGCACGCGCCCAATATCCCCGGTGAACAAGAGACGACGGGCACGGCCATCGGCGCTGAGCGAGACCTCCACCATGCAAGATCCGAGGATGTGCGCCGCACGAACGAAGCGGAAGGAAAGTTCAGGCGAGAGTTCCACCGTCTCGCCTACCTGCACTGGTTTGAAATATTGCAGCGACTCCTGCGCCTCGTCAAATGTATAGAGCGGTAACGCGGGATCGTGCTTCGATTTCTTGACCTTGTTGTAGAAGCGTGCATCTTCTTCCTGCAGATGGCCCGAGTCCGGCAAGATGATCCCGCACAGATCGATGGTTGGTGGAGTCGCGTAGATCGGTCCGCGGAAGCCTTCTTTCAGGAGTCGTGGAATCCATCCGCAATGATCAAGATGCGCGTGCGTGAGCACCACGGCGTCAATCTCTTTTGCTGGAATCGGAGTGCCACTCCAGTTGCGCTCCCGCCATTCTTTTGGTCCTTGAAAGAGTCCGCAGTCGATAAGAACTTGAAAGCCACTTTTTCCCGTCGGATCGCCTGTATTAATGAGGTGCTTCGATCCAGTAACCGTCCCCGCAGCGCCAAGGAATTGGATGTAGGCCAAGTAAGCCCTCCGCGAAAGAAGAGACCTTACCACAGAGGCACAGGGACACGGAGGAAATGCGAAGGATCAAGTTGTTTAGGTTACGCTTGAACTCTAGGTTTTGGGTTCCGCAATCTTGAAAACGTTGTCTTTGGTTTCGCTCTCGGGGACGCTGCCATCGTTTAGGACAATCTCTCGCGGCGCCGCCGGCATCTCCACCCGAACCGTTGTTTTGCTTTTCGCTCGCACCTCAACGCGCTTCGTGACCTCACCGTGCTCCGACTTGATGAGCACCGGAACCTCCGCTCCGGCGCCGCCCTGGTTCTCCAAAGTGATCGTCAACAGGAATGAACCATTCATTGCTTTCTGCGCATACGCCGAAACCACTCTGAAGTCGGGCAACCCATGATCGCGATACACCCAGTCATCGAAAAACCATTCCAGATCGCGTTGTGTTTGCGCGGAAATCAGCTGTGGCATGTAGGAGGGATTCTTATCCTCCTCCGGCTTATACGCCGCAATGGCCTTCTTTAGAGCAGCGTCGCCGATCATGTCACGCAGCATCCACCAGACACACATCGCCTTGCCGCGATAAAGCTCCTCGTTGACGGTGTTGACCAGCGAACGGTTCGTCTCATCCTCGGAGCGAGGCGTCACCGACGATGTCTCGAATTCATGTAGGGCCGAACGATGTGTCCCCATATAGTCGAGCGCAGCCTGTCTTCCCTTCTGTTGCTCGAGATAGAGAGCCTGCGCGAAGTGCGCGAGTCCTTCCTCAATCCACGGACGAAACGACAAGAATGACGTGTGCGTCAGCTGATGTGCCGCCGCAAGCGCAGCTACTTGAGGATCGGCCGCAAGCGGTGTAAGAAGAAGCGCTCCGCTCTCAAACGGAGCATCTTTTGGATCGGGTAGGTCCGCGACTTTCGCACGCTCGAGCTGTGGGCCAAACCAGTCTTTAATCAGTGGAGTCGAGCTTTGAGCCGCCTCGGCGAAGGCGGTCGCCGCCGCTTCATGGCCCTTTAAGTAGCGCACTTCGATTCCAGGCCGCTCCAACACTACATAGTCTGCAATGACAAACGTGGGCGCGTCGTCCCGCAACTTCTGCGTCATGCAATTCGAGGGCCCGTACTGAGCTTTACGCGCACCCATCGATTCGTCAATCGTCGCGCCCGCACAATTGACCCCATTGAAGGTAATTTGCGGCAGAACTCCATCACCGTTCAATGGAGCTATGCCGAGACGCATTTGCGATCCCGCCTCCCGTGCCTTCCACCGCGCCAGCACCTCGAACAGGCTGTCGCCTTCTGAGAGATTCGCAGTGTCCGTCGCGATTGGATACCATGCCACGTATCCCGCACCACGCACGGCCGCGAAGTCCGGTGCGATCTGATCCCAGTCCGTATTCTTTGCAGCATCTTCTGGCGCGCCGATGCGTGTGAGTCGAGTCGCGTCGAGCACGATCACACCTTCATAGGCAATGTCGAGATCAATGGTTCCATGCGAGGCCACCTCCTGTGGAAGCGTCACAATCGCTTCCGAAAGGCTTCCGGTGTGGTCGATGTCGGATGTATACGGCTGCCGCACGAACTGGAGCGGGTTGTCGGCGGTCCTGATCGACCGCCAATCGAGCGACGACGAAACTTGCAGCACAGCAATCTTCTGCGGAGCCGCGCTATCGTTCCGCAGCGTGATTTTTCCGCGGACTCCTAGCCGATGTTGCTCCGGGTCAACCTGCGCGTTGAGGTCATAGTTTGTGATGGAGAAGGCTTCGCGATCTAGCGCGAAACACCACACAGAACCACAGAGGACACAGAGGACGCACAGTGCCTTCAGAGTAGCCTTTTTTGGAGCCGACTTCATTCTGTGTGTGATGCGCCTTCTTTGGCGCGGCGCTGCCGCACAATCTCATAAAGCACGACGGCGGCTGCCACCGACACGTTCAGCGACGGTACCTTGCCCAGCATCGGGATCGAAACCAGGAAGTCACACTTGCGCTTTACCAGGTCGTGCAAGCCCTTGCCTTCGCCACCCAGAACCAGCGCGCAGTCCATGTTGTAGTCGATCGCGTCGTAAGTTTGCGCGGCACGCTCATCGAGGCCGACGGTCCAGATATTGTTTTCCTTCAGCTCTTCCACCGTTCGCGAGATGTTCGTAACTTTCGCAATCGGCAGATGCTCGCTCGCGCCAGCCGAGGCCTTCGTTACGGTTCCCGTCACCGCGGCGGCGCGCCGCTCGGGGATAACTATGCCATTCGCTCCGGCCGCATCGGCCGTCCGCAGGATCGCTCCCAGATTGTGCGGATCCTCGACCCCATCGAGCACTACCACCAGCGAATAATGGTTACGCTTGGCGGCGATGACATCCTGGAGATCGTTGTACTGTTTGGCCGATGTGACGGCCACGACGCCTTGATGCGCCGCATTCCCGGCCATTCGATCAAGTTCTGTGCGCTGCAGAAAACGCACGGGAACGCCAATCTTGCGACAGTCTTCAATCAATCGCTGCAGACGAAGATCGTGCCGCTCCTTCGCCATCCCGACCCACTCAAATGCGCGGCCTCGCGCCTTCAGCGCTTCGGTGACTGAATTGATTCCATAGATGTAGTGCATGAAGAAATAGTGTAACGCGACGGGGGTTATGCAAGATGCCGTCCCAGCGCAATGATGTCATCCTGAGGAGGGCGCCAAGCCCTCCGAGGGACCGCACGATGCTTGACACCAGCGATGCTGCTGACAGGGTCCGGCCGCGCTGCATGCATCTATGTGCTCCCGCTTGCGGCAACCATGGCTCATGCCGGCGTACGGTCCCTCGCGCGGGCTTTGCCGCCGCTCAGGATGACAAGGTGGCGAGAGTGTGCAGAATCTCCGCTGGTTCCGGCCGCTCCGTGTAATCCTCATTCGCCGACGCATACGCAATCATTCCGTCGCGATCAATCACAAACGTCGCCGGAATCGGCAACTCCCAACTGTCATCTCCGTTGATAAAAGGCAGGTTTACGAACGCGCGCCGATAAACTGCCTCCTGAGCGGCAGAGACGCGATAGGTTAATCCAAACTGCCGTGCCACTTTATTTCCTGCATCGGTGAGGAGGGACAACTTCAGCTTGTGCTGATCGTGCATAAAGTACGACTGCTTCACCGTTTGCGGGGAAATCGCCACCAGCGACGCCCCCGCCTCCTGAATAAAAGGTACGGCAAGATTCATGGCCTCCATCTGCCCGACGCAGAACGGACACCACCGCCCGCGTATGAAGCAAATTATCAACGGCCCGTGAGCCAGCGAATCTGCGGACCGCACGTTCTTTCCATCGTGATCCGGCAATTCGAAACTGGGAGCTTTAGTATCGACAGCCAAAGCCTTGGCGGAAATCGACTGCGCCTTCAGCTCCGCAACGGCCGCAGCATGGACCGACTGCGTCTCGGCCGGAACATATTTCGCGATCAACTCCTTCCGCTCGCGATAGATCTCGCGCAACGGGCGGGCGTCTACTCCAGACGATGATTCTTCCAGAGATCTCCACTTCATAGTTCCAATGATGACATGTCGCCGACCCGCCGCGATACGGTCGTCATGGCCGAACCGATTGTGCCCCAACAGTGTTCTGCATAGAAGTTTATGTCCTCCATCCTCTTTTCAGGCTCAGTCGCTAGAAACTTCCCCTTTTTTTCCACAGAATATTTTCCTCGATCGCTGGTTAGCGCATGTGGAGTTTGTAACTCCAGGGTCTCCTCGGTAGTCGATGCAGCTTTTCTACGCTGGCTGCTACTTCTCAATCACACCCCTGAGGGGTATTCGTGCAACACATCTGGAGGATTCAATCGTATGAATAGGAAGAGCATTCCACTTGTTCTGTGTCTTGCCCTCCTGAGTCTGGGACTCATCAGGGTAGCGCAGCGATCTGTGCATGCAGCGTCCACGCCGCACCAAACGGAAGCGCCTGCCTCGTTTGCAACACCCCTGCTTGCTGAGAATCCGGGCTCACAAAGTGTAAGTAATGGCATCCCGGAGCCACCCAACGATACCTTCGCGCTCGACCAGGCTAACTTCGAGGCGCGCGAAGGGAATGATACTGGCTTGGGTCCGGTATACAACGCAACGTCGTGCGCAGATTGCCATCAGAATCCGGTTACTGGCGGCCCATCGCAAGTCACCGAGCTTCGCGCCGGGCACCTGGACGCGAATGGAAACTTCGTTAATCCGACCATCACGATCAACGATGGTCAAGACCAGATCACCGGGCGTTCCATTGTGAATGACCGCGCGATTTGTCCACAAGCACAAGAGCATCTTCCGAGCGCCGAGAACATTCGGGCTTTGCGGGCGGCATTGAATCTTCTGGGAGATGGATTTGTCGAGGCAGTAGATGATCAGACGCTCGTCAATATTGCCGCGCAGCAACCCATTCTGACGAACGGCCAAATCCATGGGGAAACCGTTATGGTCAGCATTCTCGAAGGACCACCCGGAACCATGCGTGTCGGGCGCTTTGGGTGGAAGGATCAGCACGGCAGTCTGTTGTCGTTCTCGGCCGATGCCGATTCCAACGAGATAGGGATTTCAAACCGTTTACGGCCCACGGACGCGACCACGGTTTGCAAAACCACGACAGATCCTGAAGACAAACAAGACCAGACCGGACTTTTCGGAATCGACCATTTTGCCCAGTTCGTCCGAGGCACGCAGGTACCCCCACGCGATCCAAACCTGGTGGGAACGAAGGAAGTCCGCGAGGGCGAGGAGTTATTCGGTCAGGTTCAGTGCAGCATTTGCCACGTGGATAAGATGACGACTGTTCCTCCTGGGACTGCTCTCAATGGAGGTACCTATACAGTTTCCGACGCAATCGGCAACAAGATCATCCATCCTTACAGCGATTTCCTGCTGCACGATATCGGAACGGGGGATGGGATTGTGCAAGGCGGACCGCAGGACACACAACACAAGCTGCGCACACAGGTGCTGTGGGGCCTTCGTACAAAAGCCCGCTTCATGCACGATCTGAAATCTCAATCACTGGACAGCGCGATTCAGCGCCACGCTGGTGAAGCAGCGGGATCAATCAGTCAGTTCAACGCGCTCGCTCAGAAGCAGAGAAACGAGATTCTCGAATTCCTCAATTCTCTGTGAGGGCTTCTTCGGCTTACATCAAGAAGAAGAAACTCGGTGGCGCCTACGTATGGGCGTTGAATACCGATGACGCCACCGGATCTCTGACCAAAGCCATCGCTGCCGGTCTGAAATAAATTCAGACTGGGCGGCGGCTCCGAGTTGATCCTCGTTCGTCTAGAACTCGTATCGCAAAGAAAACTGCATTACGCGCGGGCTTGTGAGCAGCCCGCTGTAGTTGCCGAATGCCTCGCCCTGATCGATTCCGTTGGTGATCGAGGCCACGTCGAAGCGGTTGACGTTAAACACGTTAAACACCTCCCAGCGGAAACTGAGGGTGTGGGTTTCTTTGTAGGGCATCTTCCAGATCTTGCCCAGACCCATATCGAAGCCGGAGTAGCCATCGCCCCGCACCTGATTGCGATTTCCGACTTCGCCCGGGAAATCATGCCGGAAGGAACCTTTTCCGTATTGCTGGCAAGTCGCGCAGAGGAAAGTATCGGGCAGGTCGTTGGGAAACACACTGACAACCGGCTCACCCGCTTTCATGACTCCCTGCGTGGTTCGCGCGTTGATCGGGCCAACCACGGTCGCGTTGCCGGGTAACTGCCAGTCGGTGGGCCAGGTTGCACCGTTGCCGATGTTAACCGGGAATCCACTCGTCCAGCGGGTCAGTCCAGACAGCTCCCAGCCGCCAATCACGGCGTCCATGGCGCTTCCGCTGTTTGCGCCAAAGCGCTTGCCCTTGCCGAAAGGCAATTGCACAATCCAGTTCGCATTGATTTGGTGAGTCGTGTCGAAGTCAGAAATACCCCGCTGCAATCCCGGGTCCCAGGTATTGATGACCCCGCCCAAACCGCTGGTGAGGCCGCCGTTGAAGCCGACCCGCTCCGCGTCAGAGGAAACGTCCATCGATTTCGAGTAGGTGTAGTTGAAGTCGAACTGCACCCCGCGAGAGAGGGACTTGCGCAGCGTAACCTGCAAGGCGTTGTAATCAGCATTGCCGATCGACCGCCACGCAAACAACGAATGGAACTGGTGGTTGAAGAACGTATTCGGTCCGAGCGTAGTTGGATAGTAGTTACCAAGCGTGGTGGCAAAGCCCGGATTGCCGGAGAAGTCCGTACCGTAGAAATCGATCATTCCCTGGCCTGTGGTTTCGTCTCCGAAAGGAGAGCAAGCGAAGACGTTGTACATCTCGGTCACGGGATCGCTGGTTGCATTTCCTGCGCAGTCCAGATATTGCTCACCAGGTTTCAGCTTAGGCAGCAAGTCCTGCCAATACTGCGCCGCGCGCCCGAGATTGCCCGAAGTGGCTACATTGCCCGCAAATCCCATCTTTGATATCGCTGTGGCAGCGGTGAAATAGTCCATCCCTGCCTTTTTGTCGACGACGTCGAGCGGTGCTGCCAAGTCCTCTTGCGAGAGCAAACGACGGGATAGCCGCCCGACGTAGGAGATTTCCATCGTCATATCCCTCGCCA
>Ga0070734_10002225_pt1 | contig 24445 bp, 13 predicted proteins | sample Coa_R1_8_FD_66444 | JGI IMG/M metagenome (GOLD analysis project Ga0070734, IMG submission 66444) | Surface soil microbial communities from Centralia Pennsylvania, which are recovering from an underground coalmine fire - Coalmine... | ecosystem: Environmental > Terrestrial > Soil > Unclassified ...
CCATATCCGAGCCATGTTGTCATCGCTTCCTGTGACGATGCGTTTGCCATCGGTAGAGATGGCAACAGAATAGACAGGGCTGCTATATCCTTCGAGCTTTCTGAGTTCCTTGCCTGTCTCAGCCTCCCATATCCGAACCGTGTTGTCATCGCTTCCTGTGACGATGCGCTTGCCATCGGTAGAGATGGCAACAGAATAGACAGGGCCGCTATGTCCTTCGAGCTTTCTGAGTTCCTTGCCTGTCTCCGCATCCCATATCCGAGCCGTGTTGTCCCTACTTCCTGTGACGATGCGCTTGCCATCGGTAGAGATGGCAACGGAAGTGACAGGGCGGCTATGTCCTTTGAGCGTTAGTGGATACGCTGTCTTCCGATACCAGTACCCCCACTCGAAACCGCGTTCCGAATTGGCTACATTCTGCCAGAGAAGCTCAAACGCAAGGTCATAATTCTTTTCGTCGTATGCATTCTGGATCGCGTTCATAGCCGCATCATAAATCAGACGTCGCGTTTTTGATTGTTCGACGTGCAATTGTTTGATCGTCTCATTCAGGCGATTGTTCTGGAAATAGATGATCCCGGCGACGACCGATATTAAAGCAAAAAGGCGGTTTGAGACAGCAGCAAAGGTCGAACTCATATCGCTCCTTCAAATTCCAGTCGAACGCCGACGTTGAATGGGGACATTCTCGTGTTCCGGATGAAGGTGTTGGGGTCGGCGTAGCAGCACAGCACCATGATCAGGCGATCCCAACCCTCATTGTAGAGCACGCGGAAAAAAGAGAAGGCATTATCAGAGAAGTTAGTATCTACCAGGCGATCCACATGATGCACCCGCCAGAGCAGGATACTTGACGTCGCTGTCAGAAAGTCATGGACGAAGTTGATCATGTTCTGCTGCGGGCCTAGGCGTCGCTTCCAGTGTTCATTGAGGTTAAAATCTATCGAAAGACTGGCCGCTACATCCGCTGCCAGCGCCTTGAAGTAGCCTTCGGCGTTGCTGAGTTGTTCATCGGAATATATTTCCAGGTCGGTATAGAGGAATTTCGTTTCTGAGGGCAGCACCTCCCGGTAAATCGGCGTCATATGATCGCGAAGCCCTTTTGAACTCAGCCCACGCACTACCACCAATCCCTCTCTCTTGCGAAACTGCTCCGAAATCTCTTGTCGAGTTGGGTTTTTCAAAACGATAGTTTTACCGAATACATTCGGATTGATCGGTACCATGGGCAATATCGATACCTTTTCCACAAATTGATGCAAGTCCGGGTTACCTGGATTATCACGATAAGCCCCCTCGATAAGTTGCTCCAACTTACCATGAGCCTCCGCCCATTCAATCAGGTCAAAGGCAGTGTCAGCAAGCTTGTTTGCACGCGCAATGGCCGCCAGGTTCTCTTCCAACACGGTCTTGACCAGTCGCTGCAAAGATGCACCATCCGGAAATGCGCTCAGAAGCGCCCTATGTAACTGTCTTGTCTGTTCGCCATTCAATTTCATCGCAATTACCTCGTTTCCTCATCACGGAGTTGTTGAACGCGACTCGAATTCGCCGTTCCCCTGCGAAACTCCTGCCAGGAAATATAAATCAAAACAACGCACATCCCGCTACCCCTACCAAAACCAGTTTCTATCCCATATTATTTTTTCCTATCAAGCGGCGTCTCGCTGAGCCAGAGAATGGCGGTTTTGTCGGCGCTTCCGGTGACGATGCGCTTGCCATCGGCGGAGATCGCGACGGCGTAGACAGAACTGCTATGTCCTTCCAGCTTCTTGAGTTCCTTGCCCGTCTCTGCATTCCAGATCCGAGCCGTGTTGTCGACGCTGCCGGTGACGATGCGTCTGCCATCGGTGGAGATCGCGACGGAAGTGACAAAATCGCTGTGTCCTTCCAGCTTCTTGAGTTCCTTGCCTGTCTCTGCATCCCAGATCCGAGCCGTGTTGTCGGCGCTTCCGGTGACGATGCGTCTGCCATCAGCGGAGATCGCGACGGCGTAGACAGAACTGCTATGCCCCTCCAATCTTTTGAGTTCCTTGCCCGTTTCAGCATCCCAGATCCGAGCGGTTTTATCCCAACTTCCGGTGACGATGCGCTTGCCATCGGCGGAGATCGCGACGGCGTAGACAGTATCGCTATGTCCTTCCAGCTTCTTGAGTTCCTTGCCCGTCTCTGCATCCCAGATCCGAGCGGTGTGGTCATAACTTCCGGTGACGACGCGCTTGCCATCGGCGGAGATCGCGACGGCGTAGACAGTATCGCTATGTCCTTCCAGCCCCTTGAGTTCCTTGCCCGTCTCTGCATCCCAGATCCGAGCGGTGTTGTCATAACTTCCGGTGACGACGCGCTTGCCATCGGTAGAGAGGGCTACGGAAGCGACATAACTGCTATGTCCTTCCAGCCTCTTGAGTTCCTTGCCCGTCTCTGCATCCCAGATCCATGCCGTGTTATCGGCGCTTCCGGTGACGACGCGCTTGCCATCAACGGAGATCGCGACAGCGTAGACAGTATCGCTATGTCCTTCCAGCCCCTTGAGTTCCTTGCCTGTCTCTGCATCCCAGATCCGAGCCGTGTTGTCGGCGCTTCCGGTGACGATGCGTCTGCCATCGGTGGAGAGGGCGACTGACGAGACAGAACCGCTATGTCCTTCCAGCCTCTTGAGTTCCTTGCCTGTCTCTGCATCCCAGATCCGAGCGGTTTTGTCGGCGCTACCGGTGACGATGCGTCTGCCATCGGTGGAGAGGGCGACTGACGAGACAGAACCGCTATTTCCCTCCAGCCTCTTGAGTTCCTTGCCTGTCTCTGCATTCCAGATCCGAGCGGTGTTGTCATAACTTCCGGTGACGATGCGTCTGCCATCGGTGGAGAGCGCGACGGCATAGACATAACCACTATATCCTTCCAGCCTCTTGAGTTCCTTGCCTGTCTCTGCATCCCAGATCCGAGCGGTTTTGTCGGCGCTTCCAGTGACGATGCGCTTGCCATCGGTGGAGAGGGCGACTGACGAGACAGAACCGCTATGTCCTACCAGTCTCTTGAGTTCCTTGCCTGTCTCTGCATCCCAGATCCGAGCGGTGTGGTCATAACTTCCGGTGACGATGCGCTTGCCATCAGCAGAGAGGGCGACGGCATAGACATAGCCGTTATGTCCTTCCAGCCTCTTGAGTTCCTTGCCTGTCTCTGCATCCCAGATCCGAGCGGTTTTGTCGGCGCTACCGGTGACGATGCGCTTGCCATCAGCAGAGAGGGCGACGGCATAGACATAGCCGTTATGTCCTTCCAGCCTCTTGAGTTCCTTGCCTGTCTCTGCATCCCAGATCCGAGCCGTGTTGTCCCAACCTCCGGTGACGATGTGCTTGCCATCGGTGGAGAGGGCGACCGACGAGACAGAACCGCTATGTCCTTCCAGCGTGCGTAAAAAGGGGTCTTTGCGATACCAGTATCCCCATTCGAACCCTCGTTCCGGATTGGACGCATTCTGCCAGAGAAGTTCAAACGCGTAGTCGTAATTCTTTTCGTCGTACGCTTTCTGGATCGCATTCATATCCGCATAATAGAGCAGACCACGTGTTATTAGCTGTTCGTCCTGCAATTGTTTGATAGTGATTTCCAGATTACGGTTCTGGAAATAGATGGTCCCGGCGATGACCGACACCAAAGCGATCACCACCGCGCTGATTCCCATTATCCGGAACGCATTACGACGCGTAGCTGCCTTGATGCGCCTCTGTTCGGCATCCGGCAGGTTTGCGTTGATCCATTTGCGATTGAAGACATGGGCGTAGAGGTGATTGCGCACACGCAGGGTTCCCTGTTCTCGCCGGACGATACCGGAGAGTTCCAGGGCGGCTTGGAGGGGACTGGCGGGGTCTTCGTGGATACCCGTTTTCTGCAACAGGAGCTGCCGATAGAGTTCCAGCACCCCGCCGGTATCCTCTCCGCTCTTCAAAATGAGATTGGAGACGAAGGCGAGGTTGGTGTCTTTCGAGGTTTCCTGTTCGGAGAAAAAAATGCGTCGGCAGAGGGCGTCCACCTCATCGGGAGAAGCGGGAGATTTAGGCGGGCGGGTCAGTTCGGCGCAGAGCCGTTGCGTAAGGTAGGGATGGCCGTTCGTCCAGTAGAGGATACGCTCCAGCAGTTTTGCGCCGTTGCTGTCCGTGCCTTCGAGACGTTGTGCAAAGGGTTTCGCCTCTTCGGGGGTAAAGTCGGTCAGTTCGATGCCGCGCCCAATGTTGAACGGAGTAATATCGGGATTGGCGACCAACTGGGCAGGTGTGGAGGAGCCGACAAGGCAAAAGGTGAGGCGTTCATAGTCGGGATTGTCCGCGCGCCGGTTATAGCACGCGCGAATGGCTGCAAAGAACTCATCGGTGGAGAACGATAGGGAGCGGACGACTTCGATCTCATCCATGAACACCACGATGCGTCCGGGGATCCGCGCCAACACGATCGATTCGAGCGTCTGCATCCAGAGGTGGAGCGGATCGAGGCGTTCGTGCGTATCCAGGAACGCCTCGACCTCCGTCTGCAGGCCAAGTTGGCGGCCCAGAATATCCAGCAGGCCGAAATACCACTGTTCGCGGGTATTTCCCGTGCCGATCGCCGTCAGGTCTATGTTGACGGTCGCGACGCCCTCCTGCTTTAAGCGCGCGATGGTCTGGTAGACCAGCGAAGACTTACCCACCTGCCGCGAGGAGAGGACATAGCAGAACTCGCCGTCAAGGAGCGCCCGATACAGTTCGTCATCGGCCTGGCGTCGGATGTATGAGGGGGCTGTTGCGGACAACGTCCCGCCTGCTTTGAAGAAATCGGGCATAACGGCTTCGGGTTGGCGTTTTGCATGCCGAGGGAGTTTGCGGCTTCTTGTCACAGCTTGATGCCATCGGCAAAAAGGACCAGGCAGCCTGTATATGCCCATTCTATCCGATTATAAGAGATAATGCAAGCCCCGAAAGCTCAGGCGGCCAGGCGTTTGCCGTTCCCATTGACGGCCTGCGCCTTGGCGAGGGGCAGGGGGGCTTTCAGGTCGGTGAGCGCGACCAGGATGACATAGCGCAGGTGGAACTCGGCCTCACCACCGGGAGCCGAGGCGCGCTTCGCCTCGCCGGTAAGCTGGCTGCGCATCCGGTCGCGGGTCTCCAGGTGGCGCACGGCGACCTCCTCCGGCAGGGTGGCGATGTCTACCTCGACGGCGGCCTGCGCGCCCTCGCCGCTGCCATAGAGCTTGAAGATGGTTCCGGCCAGATTGCGATAAAAGCCGTAGTAGAGCCCGGATTTGACGTCCGAGGGGGTGGGGACACGATCTACGAGGCGAACCCGGTCGCCCTCTTTGAAACGAAGCATAGCGCTCTCCTTGTGTTGGGGATGCAAACGAAAATAGGCGTCTTTTCGTCTACATTATACCACAAGCGAGAGCGCGCTACAAGGGATTGTCAGGACGATTTCTGGACGAGGCGTGCGGCCTGAAGGATCCGAGCTTCGGAGGTCTGCGCCTCCGCAAAACAGGCCATCCGCAACGTATTTGAGATGGGATCGCAGAGGATCTCCTCGTACTCGACCTCCATATAGCGGTTCCCAAGGGCGCGGTAACGGAGGCACTCCTGCACGTAGAGGTCGCTCAGATACAGGCAGTACTCGCGCTCGCTTACCGATCCCTGTCTGCCCGCAGACTGTGTCGGAAGGCCCAGCCGTCTCCCGACCGAGGCTGCGACGCCGCTGGGATGCAGTACCAGGCGTTTGCCAAGCGCTTTCAGCCGCTCGCCCTGCACCACTGGCTGCGTCTCCGGAGCGGAGACGCGGCGCATCAGGCTGGCGGCGACGTTTTCCGGTTCGCGACGCACATGGAGGATACGCGCCTGCGGAAACAGCCGGAGCCAGTAGGGGAGCGTCATGCTGTTGCGCGGATCTTTCCAACCCCAGTTTCCCGAGGCCCAAGCTGGCATAGGACCCAGGAAGTCCGATGGGAACCTCCTCTGCATATGGCGTTTCATGAGAAACAGGTTGGTACGGGTCATCCAGGAAGAACCCCGATTATGCAGGAACGGCTCCACATGATCCCAGGAAGCGCCGGAGCGGGCCAGGACCATGTCGTTGAGTAACCGAAAGAAGGTGGCTTCACCGTAGCCGTCGCGCCGCTGCTGCTTGCTTGGAGGCGTTGGGGTTTCGCCCGGTTTCGGCGGCGGGGCGGCGGGATCCACGAAAATGCCGAGGGCGGTCAGCATACCGGCTACCAGGCTGGTGCCTGAGCGGTGCATACCGATGATGATGATCGGTGGTTTGATATCTTGCGGCAGGGCAGGAACAGCGGAAAACCGCGCCGGAGCGGTCTCTACTTGTTGATTCATTTCAAATCCTGGATGGAACGCGCCTTACTTCTGAGATTAACTTTGCAACCTTATAGACGAGATCATCCTGCGAAAGTTCTGCGAGAATTCATCGTCCCATCTGGTTGTCGGTGACTCAGATCCTGGCCTCGGGGTCGCCGTTTGCAGAGGGCGAAGGCCGTGCTCTGGAGAGATATAGGGGTCGTAAGTTCGGTCTTCCACTCTATTAAAGCATGTTCTCCCGCCAAAGATACCTCTCTCTTCCCGACTTTTTTGTTAAATTTATGTTAACTTTCAAGGCGCCCACTCTCTAGGCGTGTATTTTTTGGTCCCGCTTCGACTTCTAATGCATATCGGGAAGCGCTTCCGAAATGAGATAAGCTCTGCACCGACGAGAGACAGAGCAGGCTTGTGTTCACACGCACATGAATGCATGGATACCCAAAAATCTCACAGCCTATGAGCTGGATACGCTGCCTCACGCCTATAATCTGACCGATGGGCACGCTTTCCGCCAGTGGTCTCCTGCGGAAGAGGCGATCCTCGATCAGTCGGCACAGCTCTTCAAGAGCCATAACCGGCGGATGCAGGCCCGGATCGAACAGGAGTACATTCAGGATTTTTTGGAGTTAGGCAAGCAAACCCGCGATGAAGACGCCATGGGCTACCTCATGTGCTTTACGGCCTCCATGGCGTTCGAGATCATTGCGAACTATCTCCGGCTCAACCGGCTGACGTTGACGCTCATCGAGCCGTGCTTCGATAATCTGGCGGATATTTTCCTGCGGCACCACGTTCCCACGCGACCTTTCCCGGATGCGCTTATGGAAGCCCCGCCCGCTACGTTTGCCCAGGCCCTCAATACCATCACGACCGATGCGATCTGCCTGGTGACCCCGAACAACCCGACGGGGAGGGTGCTGTCACAGGAAAATCTGGAGTGCCTGGCCCGGTTTTGCAGAGAGCATCGGAAAATCCTCATCCTCGATAACTGCTTTCGCGCCTATCTGCCGCGCCATCTGGCCTACGATCAGTACCGGATCCTCCTGGAGGCGGACGTCGACTGTTTCCTGATCGAAGACACGGGCAAGACCTGGCCCACTGCCGAGATCAAAGCGCCCTTCTTTGCGATCTCGCGCGCCCGTGCGCTGTTCCAGGACACCTACGCCATCTACACCGATTTCCTGCTGCACATCTCTCCGGTCGGCATCAAGCTGGTGCATGCGTTCCTTCGCCTCTCCCAGCAGGATGACCTGGCCTCCATCCGCCAGGTGGTCGGCGTCAACCGCAAGGCGCTCGCCAACCACCTGGCCGGAACGTTCTTAACGCCCTGCGAACACCCGTTTATGAGCATGGCCTGGCTGCGGATCCATCACCCTCTCAACGGCTTTGAGCTCAAGCAGATCCTGGATGCGCACGGCGTATTCGTCCTCCCCGGCAGCCACTTCTACTGGTCCGACCGTCACCAGGGGGAGAAGTATCTCCGGGTGGCCCTGGTGAGGGATGCCGACATGTTTGCAGAGGCCGCCGCGCTCATGGGAGCGGTGTGTCGCGAAGTGGCCGGCAAGGCGCAAGCCGCCTGTCCGGCATGAAGGAGCGGGAGACATGGAACCGATCACCATCGGCAAAGAGGTCCGCAATGAGATTGTGAACCGGGGCTTTGCGTGGATCCCACAGGCGGCATGGACCCTCTCCCCGGAGATAGAGCCGCACTGGCGGCGGCTGCAGCAGGACTGGGACCATCTGGAGCCGGACCGGTACTTAAAGCCGGGCGCGACGTTCCGGCAGCGGCGCTATGGGCGCTTCTACTGGTCGCCGGTCAGCGCTGCGCTGCTGCCCCTGCCCCACGCGCCCTATTTTCAGCCCGAAGCCGAGAACGCGTATGCCGGGGGGGTGGATCGCACCTTCGCGCCGCTCCTGCCGGAGACGGAGTGCAACCCGTTTCTGCACGCCCTGGTGCGCTGCACCTTTGCGCATCTTCCCGTTGCTGAGGAGAGGCGGCAGCAGGTTTGGGAGGTGCGGGTCCATCAGATCCGCATTGTGGCGACGTCAGCGGAGCCTGGGCAGCCCGCCCCGGAGGGCATCCACCAGGATGGGACCGATTTCCTGACGCTGCATCTGGTACACCGCGATAACATTGTCGGCGGCGAGAGCACGATCTACGATCTCGACCGCCGCCCACTATACCACGTCACCCTGCGGGAACCGATGGATTCGTTCCTTTTAGAGGACCCGAGGGTCCTGCATGGGGTGACCCCGGTCTATCCCGCGGACTCCCATCATAGAGGCATCCGGGATCTCTTTGGGATAGATTTTATCTTTCGTCCCGATCTACAGCGCCCCGGTTCCAGCCAATGAAGCTTATAACCTACCTACAACACGGGCAGCCCCGCCTGGGAGCGCTCCTGCGAGATCGGGTCGTGGATCTGAACCGGGCGTATCGCGCGGCGCTGCAGCACACCGGGGACGCCGAGGAGCTGGCTGTCGCCGATGCCCGCGTCCCGCCGGATCTGCTGGGCCTGCTCCAGGGCGGCGAGAGATCCCTGGCGGCGGCGCAACGCGCGCTGGCGTTCGTGCAGGAGAGGAGCGCGGCAGGCGCCACCGACCTGCAATTAGACGGGCTATGCTGCGCCCTGAACGCGGTCCGGTGGCGCGCGCCTATCCTGCGCCCCGGCAAGGTGGTCTGCGTCGGGCTGAACTACCGCTCCCATGTGGCCCAACTCGGCGAGACCCTGTCGGAGTATCCCATCCTCTTCCATAAGGCCGCCACGTCGCTGATCGGGCATGAGCAGGCCATCGTGCTGCCCCGCATCAGCAACCAGGTGGACTATGAGGGGGAGCTGGCCGTCATCATCGGCAAGCGGGGCAAGTACATTCCGGAGCGGGAGGCCCTCGCCTATGTCGCGGGCTACGCCTGCGCCAACGACGTGAGCGCCCACGATATCGAGTTTCGCACCTCGCAGTGGACGAGCGGCAAGATGCTGGATACGTTCTGCCCGCTCGGACCGGTGATGGTCACGCGGGAGGAGATACCGGACCCCAATCATCTCCGCCTGAAGACCATTCACAACGGAGAGGTGGTACAGGACGCCTGCACCTCGGATATGCACTTTTCGGTGCCTGCGCTTATCCGTTACATCTCATCGCTCACTACCCTGGAACCGGGGGATCTTCTGCTCACCGGAACCCCGGCAGGGATCGGATCGCTGCGCGAACCGCAGGTGTTCCTACAGCCCGGCGACCACATCAGCATCGAGATCGAGGGCATTGGCCTGTTGACCAATCCCGTTATAGCGGAAGAGAAGAACGACGATGCGACACTGGATGGCGAAGCGGTTGGAGCCTTATCAGGGCTCCGTATTTGAAGAGATGGCGGCGCTGGCGCGGCAGTATCGCGCGGTCAACCTGGGTTCGGGCACCCCGGATATGCCGGTGCCCGAGGCCATGAAGGCGGCGGCGCAGGAGGCGATGGCCCAGGAGCGCAATCAGTACGCCCAGGTGCGGGGCGAAGAGACGCTGCGAGAGGCGATTGCCGGTCACGCGGCCCGCTTCTATGGGCAGAAGCTCGACCCGGCTACCGAGATCACCGTCACCAGCGGCGTCACCGAGGCGATCCATGCCGCCCTCTTCGCCCTCATCGAGCCGGGCGACGAGGTGATCGTGTTCGAGCCCTGCTACGACTGCTATGTGCCCTGCATTCAGATGGCGGGAGGCACAGCCGTGCCGGTGATGCTGCACGCTCCCACGTTTCGCTTCGACCCGGAGGAGCTGCGGGCGGCATTCTCGCCCCGCACACGGGCGCTGCTGCTGAATACGCCGCACAATCCCACCGGCACGGTGTTCTCGATGGCGGAACTGATGCAGATCGCCGAACTCTGCCAGGTGTACGATGTGCTGGCAATCACGGATGAGGTGTACGAGCACATCCTCTTCGATGATGTGGAGCACATCCGGTTAGCCACTCTGCCGGGGATGCGGGAGCGCACGCTTACCTTAAGCGGCGCCAGCAAAACCTTCTCCTGTACAGGCTGGCGCATCGGCTGGGCCATCGGCCCCGAACCGCTGCAGAGCGCGCTCGCGCGGCTGCGGCAGTTCACCGTGTTTGCCGCCCCCACGCCGCTGCAGTTCGCCGTCGCGGCGGGGCTATGCTTTCCGGATCGCTACTTTCGCCAATTGGCGGCGGAGTATCAGGCGCGCCGCGATTACCTGCAAGAGGCGCTCCGGGCATGTACCCTCCACCCCACCACGCCCGCAGGCAGTTTCTTTATTCTCACGGACATCGGGGACTTTCCGTCGGCAGACGGCCGGACGTTCTGCCACGACCTGGCCCGGCAGGTGGGCGTGGTCCCGGTCCCGACGGATACGTTCTATCTCCATCCGGGCGACAGCGAGCGGATCGTCCGCTTCACTTTCAGCCCGCGCTGGGAGACGCTGCGCACTGCAGCGGAGCGGCTCGCTATGCTGCACGCCCCGAAACGGGCGCTAACGCCTGCGGAGTTCTGAACCATGTCATCGCGCTCGCTACTTCCCATCAGCACCCCAGATGAAACGGACGCCCTACCTGTCGGCCTCCGCCGGCTCTCCATCGAGGATGTGGTGCGGGTCGCACGCCATGGACAACGGGTCGCGCCCCTCGCCTCCGAGGTCGAGGCCCGTGTTCAGGCCAGCGCAACCTGGGTCGCGGACCGGGTGGAGCAGATCGCACAGGCGCGGCAAGAGGGGCGCAAGCCTCCCGCTTACTACGGCATCAATACCGGGTTCGGCGCGCTGGCGGGACGCACGGCCCTCGACAGCAACTATCTGACCCGAGTGCTGGGGCGCAATCTGATCGCCAGCCACTCCGTCGGCGTCGGGCCCTACTTCGACGAGAGCGTGGTGCGGGCCACCCTTCTTATTCGCGCACAATCGCTGGCGCAGGGCTACTCGGGCGTCCGCCCCCTGATCGTCCAGACCTTGCTCGCTATGTTGAATGCGCGGGCGTATCCTGCCGTGCCGGAGCAGGGATCGCTGGGCGCCAGCGGGGACCTTGCGCCGCTGGCGCACCTCTTGCTGGTGCTGTGCCAGGCCCCAACGCCCGGACCCGGCGACCCCGATCTGGAACTGGACCCCACGGACGGCGAGGCGTTTGTGCCGTATATCGGTATGGGCGGGGAGGCGGGCCGCCGCTACCACCTCACCGAGGACTATGCGACCGGCGCACAGACCCTATGGCAGCGCGTCGCCGGGGCGGAGGCCATGGCAGCAGTCGGGGGGAAGATCGAATTGCAGGCGAAAGAGGCGTTGGCGCTTACCAATGGCTCGACGTTCTCCGCCGCCATCGCCGCGTTGGTGGTGCGGGATGCCCAGAACCTGCTGGACCACGCCGAACTGGCCGTCGCGATGACGCTGGAGGGAATACGCGGGTTCCGCGACCCGTTCTACCCGCACCTACACCGGGCGCGCGGCCACCGGAATGCGGAGCAGGTGGGAGCGTGCGTGCTCCGCTACGTGGAGGGCAGCCAGCTCCTCGATCCCGGCGACCTGCATACGGATCCCCAGCGCATCCCGCCCCAGGACCCCTACTCGGTCCGCTGCGCCCCCCAGGTGCTGGGCACCGTGGCGGACACACTGGAGATGGCGCACCGCTGGGTGGAGATGGACATCAACGCAGCGACCGATAACCCGCTCATCTTTCTGGAGTTGGAGCGGGACTACAAACCCCTCTCCGGAGGCAATTTTCATGGCGAGCCGATCGCCATGGCAATGGACTTTCTGGGCATCGCGCTGACCGAGTTGGGCAACATGGCCGACCGGCGCATGTTCATGCTGACCGACTACTACCCGCACAAAACGTATGCCGATCCGGAGAGCCGGACCGACCCCATGCACGGCCTGAGCGGCTTTCTCATCGATGAGCCGAAGGAGACCGAGGGGCTGAACTGCGGACTGATGATGCTCCAGGCCACGGCGGCGGCCCTGGTGTCGGACTGCAAAGCCCTGGCGCACCCGGACAGCATCGACACGATCCCCAGCTCCGGGAACCAGGAGGACCATGTGAGCATGAGCCTCAACGCAGCGCGGCATGCCCGTGAGATCGTGAAGAACATCGAGCATGTGATGGCGCTGGAGTTCCTATGCGCCGCTCAGGCCATCGCGCTGCAGTTGGGGAAACGGGGCAACGGGGGGCTCCGGCCCGGGGCGGGGACGCATGCCGCTTATGAAACCCTGCGCTCCGCCGGGATCGCCCCGCTGACGCAGGACCGTGTGCTCTATCCCGACATTCAGAAGGCCATTCGGCTGGTGCGGAGCGGCGACCTGGTGCGCGCCGCCCGCCAGGCGACCGGTGACGCCGGTTCCGGGGAGTGATACGATGCTGACGCAGATGTTGTGGCAAACCATGCAGGCCAATCCCGCCAAAACGGCGGTCGTACAGGGCAATCGCCGGCTCGATTATGCCGCGCTGTATACCCTGGCAGCGCGGTGCAGCGGCGGACTGCACCGGCTTGGCCTAGAAGCCGGAGGCTGCGTGGCCGTCGTGTTGCCGAACTGCCCTGAGTTCCTCATCAGTCTGTTCGCCTGCGCCCGGCTCCATGCCATCCTGCTGCCACTGAACCCTCAATACACCCGCGAGGAGCTACAGCGCTTTCTGATGGATGCGCGGGCCAGGGTCATTCTTACAGACGCGCCGCGCGTGGAGCGATGCCTTCAGATCGCTGCCTCCATCGGCCAGGATATCCGGGTGATCGCGGTAGGCGAGCGGGTCGCAAGGGCCATGGGTTTTGACGAACTGGCGCAGCATCCGGCCCCCGTTCCTCTGGAGGATGCGTATTGCGGCCCGGCACTGTACCTCTACACCTCCGGTTCGACAGACACCTACAAGCGGGTGTGCTGCACCCAGGAGAACCTCTGGTACGAAGCCGCCAATTTCGTGGATACCCTGGGCCTGACCCCGGAGGACAACATTCTGTGTACCATCCCGTTTTACCACTCTTATGGCCTGGGCAACTGCCTGCTCGATGCAGTGTATGCGGGTTCGACGCTGGTGCTTCCGGAGACGGTAGTGCGAGAGGACCTTCTGGCAGAGACGCCATTTGCCGCGCGTTGCCGACGCGTGTTCGAACTGATACGGGAAGAGGCCATCCGGGTCTATCCGGGCGTTCCCTACCAGTTCACGGTGCTGGCGGACTTTCCGGAGGGCGGGCGCGCGGAGGTGGCAGGGCTGAAGTGGTGTATCTCGTCGGGGGATGTGCTCCCCCGGCAGACCTATGAGCGCTTCCTGGCGCGCTACGGGCTGCCGATCCGCTCGCTGTACGGCTCGACGGAAGCGGGCTCCATCTGCATGGACATCTCTCCGAACGCGACCATCCAGTTCGGCTCGCTGGGATTGCCGCTCAAGAACGTAGCAATCCGGATTGGTGATGAGGCGGGGCGAGAGCTACCTGAGAGCGAAACGGGCCATATCTGGGTCAAGAGCCCGGTCCTGCCGCCGACCGGTTACGACAATCGCCCCGAATTGAACGCGCAGGTCTTTTGCGACGGCTACTACAACACAGGCGACATCGGGAAGCGGGAGGCGAATGGGCATCTGGTGATGACGGGCCGAAAACAGACCTTTGTGGATGTCGGCGGGTACAAAGTCGCCCTGAACGAAGTAGAGGAGGCGCTTCAGAGCCATCCCCTGGTTCGTGAGGCTGCGGCCCTGGACGTCGCGATCCCCAACATGGGCCGATTGATCAAGGCGGTGGTGGCGACGACCGAGCCGTGTACGGAGGCGGGCATTCTGGCCTACTGTCGCGAGCGTCTGGCGCCCTTCAAAGTCCCTCGCCTCATCGAGTTTCGTGCCGAGTTGCCACGCAGCCCTTTGGGAAAAATCCTGAAGAGCGAACTCGGTGAGGTCACAGCGCTGCCGCAGTTCCCGGCGTCTCCGGACGGCGACCCATCGCCCAGCATGATCCATCACCTGCTTGCCGCTCCGGTCGCCCGGAGGCAGGCCCTGCTGGAGGAGTTCATTCAACAACAGGTGGCTCTCGTCCTGGGAGATCCGACCCGCACGATCCCCCGCAATCAGGGCTTTTTCGATCTCGGGCTGGGCTCGCTCACCTCTATCGAGCTGGGAGCGCGCCTGCAACAGGCGCTGGAGTGTCGCCTGCCCGCAACCCTTGCCGTAGACTATCCCACGGTGGACGCTCTGGTTCAGTATCTGATCCACGCGGTGCTGCCGATCGATTTCCATGGGGCTTCGGCCCGGCAGCAAGCCGATCCCGCCGAGGTGGCCCTGGAGGGTCTCACCCGCGACGACCTTGCCGCACTGCTCTCCGAGGAGTTGAGGGTGAGTACGGATTCCAACAGGGATGCATTCCACGAGGTTGAAACTTCGTTCTGAAACGCAAAATCAAAGGTCGCACCTTCGGTGCAGCCCAAATCCTCCTATCTTCTGGAGGATTTCCTTCGCGGGTTGGGGTGAGGGGATGCAGTCCACGAAGGTGGACTTCGCATCTCAGAACGGCGTTTCAACGCCGTGAGGACAAACATGGACACGGTGAACACATTTCCTGAAGAAGCCTTGATGAAGAAGGCGCTGATCGAGATCCGGGAGTTGCGCGCCAAGCTGGACCGGCTGGAGCGCGTCCGGAGGGAGCCCATCGCCATCATTGGTATGGGATGTCGATTTCCGGGAGCAGCCAATCCCGAGGAGTTCTGGCAGCTCCTTGAGAACGGCGTGGATGCTATTCGGGAGGTGCCTGCAGAGCGCTGGGACGTCGAGACTTATTACGATCCGAACCCGGAGACGCCTGGGAAGATGTATACCCGGTCCGGCGGCTTCCTCGACGGTGTAGATCAGTTCAGCCCCGCGTTCTTCGGGATCTCCCCCCGTGAAGCGATCTACATGGACCCTCAGCAGCGCCTGCTCCTGGAGGTGAGTTGGGAGGCCCTGGAGCGCGCGGGCGCCTCACCGGAACGGTTATTGAACCGTCAGGTCGGCGTCTTTGTGGGGATCGGCACCACGGACTATGCCGATATGCAGGTGCCGCAAGGTGCATCCGCAGTGGATGCCTATAATGGGACCGGGGGGGCGCATAGCGTCGCCTCCGGTCGCCTCTCGTATCTGCTGGGAGTACGCGGCCCCTCGCTGGCCATAGATACCGCCTGCTCCTCCTCGCTGGCGACCATCCATCTGGCCGTAGCCAGCCTCCGCAGTGGAGAGAGCGACCTTGCCCTGGCCGGCGGGGTCAATCTGACCTTAGCCCCCGACGTCTACGTGAGCCTCTGCAAGGCGCGCATGCTGTCTCCGGATGGGCGCTGCAAGACCTTCGACGCTCGGGCCAACGGATATGTGCGTGGAGAGGGCTGTGGGATCGTCGTCTTGAAGCGCCTGTCGGACGCCCTCGCCGATGGCGACAACATTCTTGCCCTTATTCGTGGCAGCGCAGTCAATCACGATGGGCGGTCGAGCGGCCTTACCGTGCCGAGCGGCGCGGCGCAGCAGGCGTTGCTGCGAGAGGCGCTGGAGAATGCGGGGCTGGAACGCTCCGGCGTGACCTATGTGGAGGCGCACGGCACCGGTACGGCGGTCGGTGACCCCATCGAGGTCGGCGCGCTGGGGAGCGTCTATGGGGATCGGGAGCAGCCGCTCCTCCTCGGCTCGGTCAAGACCAATGTCGGCCACCTCGAATGGGCCGCCGGCATCTGCGGCCTGATGAAGGTAGTCCTCTCCATGCAGCACGGCCAGATCCCCGCCAGCCTCCACTTTGTGGACCCCAATCCTCATATCGCCTGGGACAACCTGCCGGTGCGGGTGGTTACGGAGTTGACGCCCTGGCCTGAAGGGAAGCGCATCGGCGGGATCAGTTCGTTCGGTTTCGGAGGGACCAACGCGCACGTGCTGGTGGAGGAAGCGCCGTCCCGTCCCCTCCCGCCTGCGGACATCGAGCGGCCCCTGCACCTCTTCACCCTCTCCGCGAAGTCGGAGGAGGCGCTGCGTGCGCTCGCCGGTCGGTATGCGCGCTCCCTCCAGGAGCCGGCGCCCGGCTCCCTGGAGAGCATTTGCTATACCGCGAATACGGGCCGCTCCCATTTTGAACACCGGCTCAGCACGGCGGTCGGCTCGCTCTCCGAACTGCAAGAGCGGCTGCAGGCCGTTGCGGCAGAGGAGAATCCGGCTACCGCGCCGCTGGGGCGCACACCGGGTGCACGCCCCCGGATCGCTATGCTGTTCACCGGCCAGGGAGCGCAGTATGTGGGGATGGGCCGGGAGCTGTTCGAGACGCAGCCGGTCTTCCGGCGTGCGCTGGAGCGGTGCGATGCGATCCTGCGCGACGCGCTCGATCTCCCGCTGCTGGAGGTTCTCTACCCTATCGACGAGGTCGAGGAGGACGCGCGTCAACCTATCCATCAGACCGCCTATACCCAGCCCGCCCTCTTCGCCCTGGAGTACGCGCTGGCCGAGATGTGGAAATCCTGGGGCGTCCGCCCCGACGTGGTGATCGGGCACAGCGTGGGCGAGTATGTGGCGGCGTGCATGGCCGGCGTCTTCAGCCTGGAGGATGGCCTCCGGCTCATCGCCGCCCGTGGCCGCCTCATGCAGGCCCTGCCTCCGAATGGGGGCATGGTCGCAGTGAAGGCGGAGGAGAGCCATGTCGCGGCTTTGGTCGCGCCCTATACCGACTGCGTCTCGATTGCGGCGCTGAACAGCCCGCAGGATATCGTGATCTCCGGGGAGCGCCAGGCGGTCCAGGCGATAGCGATGCAGTTGCAGGCCGAGGGCGTCAAGACGCAGCCTCTGGCGGTATCGCATGCGTTCCACTCGCCGCTGATGGAGCCGATGCTGGCCGAATTCGAGGCCGTCGCGCGAACGGTCCGCTACTCCCTCCCACAATGGGAACTGATCTCGAACCTGACGGGAACGGTCGCGACGGCGGAGGTTACGGAGCCCTCATACTGGGTGCGCCATGTGCGGGAAGCTGTGCGCTTTGCGGCGGGCATGGCGACGCTGGCGGCGCGGGAGTACGATGTGTTCCTGGAGGTCGGCCCCTCGCCCACGCTGCTGGGGATGGGGCGGCGCTGCGTAGAGGCCGAGAATGCGCTCTGGCTGCCGAGCCTGCGCCCCAACCGGAAGGATTGGCAGCAGCTTCTGGAGAGCCTGAGCGCGCTGTACGCACGGGGGGCGGAGCTGGATTGGGCCGGTTTTGAGGAAGGGTATGTGCGGCGTAAGGTCGTGCTGCCCACCTACCCCTTCGAGCGCCAGCGCTACTGGTTCCCGACCCCCTCGGACGGGGCTTCGCAGGGCAGGCGCTCGCTGCGGCCCCTGATTGATATCATGACACAATCACCGCTCGTGAAAGAGACCCTCTTCTCTATGCCGTTCAGCGTTGCGGCGCTCCCCTGGCTGGCGGATCATCGCGTCTTCGACGAGGTGATCGCGCCGGGCGCTTCCTATTTGGCGATGCTGCTCAGCGCCGCCGACCTGCTCGGCCAGACCTCCTGTCGGCTCGAAGACATCTACTTCCTGGCGCCTCTGGCGCTCCCGGATAGAGAGGAGCGCACGGTCCAGGCGGTGCTGACGCCGGAAGAGGCGGCATCCGGCGATGGGATGCAGGCGGCTTCGTTCCAGATCATCAGCCTGGCCGCTGGGGGAGCCGCCGAGGAGATGATCACCCACGTCACCGGGCGGATGGGCGCAGACGTGCCGGACGCGACAAAGCCGCTCGCCCTGGCGGAGGTACAGGCGCGCTGTCCGAACCTGCTGGACACGGAGACGCTGTTGGCCAGCCTGGAGGGCATCACGTTCGGCCCCAGTTTCCGCTGGATCGAGAGTGTCTGGCAGGGGGAGCGGGAGGTCCTGGGCCGCCTGCGCCTTCCGGAAGCAGTAAGCAGCCTGGAGGGCTATTGGCTGCATCCGGCCCTGCTGGATGCCTGCTTCCAGGTCGCGGGCGCTACGCTTTTCGGGGACGATGCCCCGTCGGATGTGCTGCTGCCATTCGGCGTGAAGCGCCTGCAGGCGGCGCGAATGGCGGGGGCCGGACCGATCTGGTGGTGCCACGCGGTACAGGTGGGCGAGAACCGCTGGGATATCCGGCTGTGCGATGCAACCGGCCAGGGGGTGGTCGAGATCGAGGGGTTCGAGCTGCGCAAAGCGCCGCGAGATGCCTTCCTGCGCCGCCAGATCGCGGATTGGCTCTATCGCGTGGACTGGCAGCCTCAGCCTGCGCCGGCTCCGGCAGATCCCGGCGCGGCGGGCAGTTGGCTGATCTTCAGCGACGGCGCGTTGGGAGAGAGACTGGCGGCGCGGCTGACCGAGCAGGGGCAGCGCAGTGTGGTGGTAACGGAGGGAGCGGATTTTCACGCAGTAGGGGCCGAGCGGTTTATGCTGAACCCGCGAGCGCCCTCCGATTTTCCGCGCCTGCTTACGGAGGCGTTGGGCGAGGGGCAGCCCGCCTGCAAGGGTGTTATCTACCTCTGGAGCGCGCAGCCACCCGGCGACGAGGCGGAGACGCCGGAGCTGGCGGAGACGCTCAGTCTCGGAGCGCTGCACCTGGTTCAGGCGTTGAACACCGCCGGCATCGCCCCCCGGTTGTGGCTGGTGACACGGGGCAGCCAGGCCGTAGATGGCTCCGAGCCGATCCAGGCAGCGCAGGCATCCGTCTGGGGATTGGGGCGCACGCTCCTTCTGGAGCGTCCCGAACTGGACAGTGTCTGTGTGGACTTAACACCGGATACCGGGGACCCGGAGGCCGAAGCGCAGGATATCGAGGACCTGCTGACGGAACTCCGGCTGCCGGTCGGCGAGGCACAGGTGGCCTATCGCACTGGGGCGCGCTATGTCGCCCGCCTGAAGCGCTACCGTGACACGCGCAAGCCGACGCCCGAAGGCGCGTATCGCGTGCAACTGGCGGAGTATGGCTCGCCCGACCACCTCCAACTCGTGCCCATGACCCGACGTAGCCCCGGTCCGAAAGAGGTGGAGATCGAAGTCAAAGCGGCGTCGCTCAACTTCCGGGATGTGCTGATCGCCCTGGGCCTGCTCAAGGAGTACTATGCCCAGGCATTGGGGATCGAAAAGGCGCCGGATGTGCCGCTGGGGTTCGACTGCGCGGGCACGATTGTGGCCATCGGCGAAGGCGTCACCGAGTTCGCGGTGGGCGATGAGGTGATGTCGGCCGCTACCGGCAGCATGGCCCGTTATGTGACCGCCTATCGCGAACTGGTGGTGCCCAAGCCGGCGGGAATGGATTTCGAGGCCGCTGCGGCCCTTCCGAGCGTCTTCTTCACGGCCTACCATGGCCTGCACACCTTAGCGCAACTCAAGCCGGGGGAGCGTGTGCTGATCCATGCGGCTGCCGGCGGCGTAGGGCAGGCTGCCGTGCAGTTGGCACAGGCGGCGGGCGCGGAGATTTTCGCCACGGCCAGCCCCGGCAAGTGGGAGTTCCTGAAGAGCCAGGGGATCCAACATGTGATGCACTCGCGCACCCTCGACTTTGCCGAGCAGATCCTGGCTCTGACCGATGGCGAGGGCGTGGATGTGGTGCTCAACAGCCTGACCGGCCCTGCTATCGAGCGGAGCCTGGAGGTCCTCAAGCCGGGCGGGCGCTTTGTGGAGATCGGCAAGTTGGGCATCTTCACTCCGGAAGAGGTCGCCCAACGTCGCCCGGATGTGGCCTACTTCACCTTCGATATGGGCGATGTGCTCGCGCGTTACCCGGATCTGACCACCTTCACGCTCCAACAGATACGGATAGGAATGGAGGCCGGGCGGTTGCATCCCCTGCCCCAGACGGTGTATCCGGTTACGGAGGTGGCCGATGCCTATCGCTACATCCAGCAGAACCGATATGTGGGCAAAGTGGTGCTCCGCTTCGAGCCGGATGCAACGCCTGCCATTCGGGCCGAGGGCAGCTATCTGGTCACCGGCGGCCTGGGAGCGCTGGGGTTGAAGGCGGCGGCGTATCTGGTAGAGCAGGGCGCGCGCCATCTGGTGCTGACGGGGCGCGGCGGCGGCAGCGCGAAGGCCCTGGAAGAGGTGACACGGTTCGAGGCTGCCGGAGCGTCCGTAACGATGGTGCAGGCGGACGTCGCTAAGGAGAACGACGTGGCGCGCCTGCTGGAGGCGTGCCGGGCACAGGGGCCGTTGCGGGGGATCGTGCATGCCGCAGGAGTTCTGGATGACGGGGTGCTGCAGAAGCAGTCGGCAGAGCGCTTTGAGCGCGTGATGGCGCCCAAGGTGCATGGCGCATGGCATCTGCACCGGCAGACGCTGGGGCAAGATCTCGACTTTTTCGTGCCCTTCTCCTCGATTGCCGCGCTGATGGGTTCGCCGGCCCAGAGCAACTACGCGGCGGCGAATGCGTTTATGGACGCGCTGGCGCACCATCGGCGCCAGCGCGGGTTGACCGGATTGAGCATCAACTGGGGGCCGTGGGCGGAGATTGGCATGGCGGCGCAACTCTCTCTGCGGGGCCAGGGGATCGAAAAGCTGGATGTGGAGAGCGGTATCCAGGCGTTTGCGGCGCTGCTGCAGCCTGGGCAGCGCTCCGCTCCGGCGCAGGTGGGCGTGTTTCGCATCCACTGGCCGGCGTTTCAGAAGGGACTGCCTCCCGGCCCTGCCGTCACCTTCCTCAGCCCGCTGCTGCGCCAGGCGCCCTCCACACAGACCGTTCAGGACGACTTCCTGCCCCGTTTCCATGCCGTGCCTCCGGAGGAGCGCGAGGCCCTGCTGGAGACCTATATACACGGTCAGCTTATCCAGGTGCTGGGATTGGAGGCTGCGCAGGGGATCACGCCCACCCAGCCGTGGCTGGACCTGGGCATCGATTCCCTGATGACCATCGAGCTGAAGAACCGCCTGGAGCGTTCGCTGCGGGTCACGGTTCCCGTCGAGAAGATGATGCGGGACGTGAATACACGGGCGCTCACTCTCTTCCTGCTGGAAAAGCTGAAGGATGCCGGTCCGCAGGAGGCCGCCATCACTCCGATGGGCGACGCGCCTCCGAACGAGGCGGATCTGATCGCCATCTACGAGCGTGTGCAGCAGATCCCGCAGGCATTTGTCGTCGCCGAGAAGCAGCAGGGCCGGCAGATCCTGGTGGAGAGGAAGTGGTACCTGGACTTCGCCTCCTGCAACTACCTGGGGCTGGATTTCCATCCCGAAGTGATGCAGGCGATCCCGGCGGCGCTGGCGGAGTGGGGCGTACACCCGAGTTGGACGCGCGCCGTCGCCTCGCCCGCGATCTATGAGGAGTTGGAGCAGGAGTTGGCCGTCCTGGTAGGCGCAAAGACGACCCTGGTGTTCCCCTCGATTTCGCTGCTCCATCTGGGGGTGATCCCGCTCCTGGCGGGGTACAACGGGGTGATCCTCAAGGACATCGCATCGCATCACTCCATCCATGAGGCGTGCCTTCGGGCGCAGGCGGACGGCACGGAGTGGGTGAACTTCAAGCACAACAACCCTGAAGATCTGGCCCAGAAGCTGTCCCGATATCGCCTGGAGCGCCCGAAGATCATCGCCACGGATGGCTCCTACTCCATGGGTGGGGACTATCCGCCCTTATTGGAGTACGTCCGACTGGCGAAAGAGTACAATGCGCTGGTCTATGTGGACGACGCGCACGGTTTCGGGATCATCGGGGAGAACCCGGATGCGGAGCTGCCGTATGGCTACCGGGGCAACGGCATTGTGCGCCACTTCGGGCTGGACTATGAAACCGACCGGATCATCTACGTCGCCGGCATGTCGAAAGCCTTCTCCTCCTATGCGGCGTTTGTGACCTGCAACGACGCGCGGGAAAAGGCGATGTACCGCTCCACCGGGCCGTTTGTCTTCTCCGGCCCCACGTGCGTGGCGAGCCTGGCCAGCGCGCTGGCGGGGCTTCGGGTCAATCGCCGGGAAGGGGACGAGAAGCGCCGGTTCATCTATCGTCTGACGGAGCGGTTTGTCACAGCAGCCGAGGCTATCGGCTTCGAGGTGGACAACGGCAGCCTGTGTCCTATCGTGGGGGTGGTGATCGGAGGCTGGGAGAAGATGGTCATGGCCTGCCGGGTACTGTGGGAGCAGGGTATCTTAATCACCCCGGCGATGTATCCGGCGGTGCCCATGAACCGGAACCTGGTGCGCTTCTCCATCACCTCCGCCAACACCGAGGCGGAACTGGAGCACGCGATCCGCGCTCTGGAAGCCGTATGGCAGGCACTGAAAGGCGGGGAGACAGCCGGATGACCTCCGCGCAGCCGCAAACACTCGTCTCACCTGCAAATGGGAACCTCCTGGTCACTGGCGCGTCGACCGGGATCGGCCAGGCGTGCGCGCTGCACTTCGCCCAACTCGGGTATCGGGTGTTTGCGGGCGTCCGCAAGCCTGCCGATGCCGAGGCGCTGGAGGCGCAAGCGCCCGGAAATATCAAAGCGTTGCTGCTCGACGTGACGTGCCCGGAGAGGATTGCGAGCGCAGTAACCGAAGTCGGGGACGCGCCGCTGGCGGGGCTGATCAACAACGCCGGAATCGCGGTAGTCGGGCCGATTGAGCTGGTGCCCATCGAAGCCTGGCGCAGGCAGTTCGAGGTGAACGTGCTCGGCCTGGTGGCCGTGACCCAGGCGTTCCTACCGCACCTGCGGCGCGGCCCGGGCCGCATCGTCAACATTGGGTCCATCGCGGGACGCTGCGCCGCGCCCTGTTCCGCTCCTTACGACGCCTCGAAGTTCGCCGTCGAGGCCATCACCGATGCGCTCCGGATGGAACTTCATGCGTGGGGGATCGCGGTCTCGGTCGTCGAGCCCGGTTCGGTGGCGACCCCGATCTGGGACAAGAGCCTTCAGGAGACGGAGGATCTCTGCCGCCGAACCGAACCCGACCGTTATGCGCTCTACCAGGGTTTGATGGCGAAAGTGCGAAAGATGATCGCAGAATCGGCCCGCAAGGCCATCTCCACGGAGGCGGTCGTAAAGGCCGTGGAGCACGCCCTGCGGGCCAAAAAGCCCAAGACCCGTTATCCCATCGGCCAGGATGCGCTGCTCTTCCTGCTGTTAAACCGCCTCCCGGACCGCCTCAGAGACCGGTTGATCCTGGGCGAGATCAACCGGTAACTTTGTACCCAGAGTTAACTGAATTCTACTCCGACCATATCCTTGAGCAGGGTGCGAAAGAGTTGGGCGTTGCCGAGGTAGGAATAATCGAAAGAGAAGATACCTATGGAACCGATGCCGAAGACGCCCGACCAGGCATCGGTGCGTCGTAAGGTGACGACACCCCGCGAGAGTGCGATCCGGGCGATTTCGTGCTGATGGCAGCGGGTGGTCTGGCCGTTATCACAGATTTCGAGGAATCCCGGCCCGATAAGAAGATGGTTGCTACCCAGCAGGTTGAAGCGAATCGTCCCAATGCGTGCGAGCTCTGCCTTGGCCCGCTCGAAGACGAATGTGCTCCAGGCTGCTTCGGAGGCGCGGACAAAATAGAAGGCGTCTCCCGCCTTCGGCGTTCCCTTTTCGCTCCGGTACCGCCCGCTAAGAAGGAAAACCTGCTTCCCCTTAGCGTCCGACCAGGAGAAGTCATAGGAAGTACTTGTATAAGCTCCATGGAAATTATTGCGTATCTGCGCCGTGCGCAATTCTGCTGCATTTTGGAACAGGAAGACCTTGCCCTGACGTGTCTGCTCCGGATCCTTTTTCAGCTTGTACCGTGCAACCCCCTGTTCGCCGACATAGCTGCAGAAATTAGCCCTGTTGGAGATCAAGAAGCCGAGGAGTCCGGCCAGACCGCCAAAGATGAGCATCGCCTCCATACCTTCGACAAACGAAAGATTGAAGTCGCGAACGTTAAGCCTGACAATTCCAATGGCGATGGCGGCTAATACCGCTCCGATAGCGAGGCGCCTGCCGATCGGGTTGGGCATCTTTCCGCACACCACACTGGAGTAGGCGCTGAGGATGTGGCCGATTTCCAACGGAGGTGGCACAAAGAAAACGCGATTTTCCGGCAGACGATTGCCTGTATGGTCGGTCACATCGGGCTGGGGCCTCCACTCCTGCTTGATTGCATTCATCACAGTCGCTCCCTCCGTTTACGGCGTGAAACGACGACAGCGAAGACAACCACAATCACCTCGATAGCCAGAACCGCCGCCGAACCGAGAAACAAATACATCGAGGATGGTGATGGG
>Ga0070734_10002226_pt1 | contig 24418 bp, 21 predicted proteins | sample Coa_R1_8_FD_66444 | JGI IMG/M metagenome (GOLD analysis project Ga0070734, IMG submission 66444) | Surface soil microbial communities from Centralia Pennsylvania, which are recovering from an underground coalmine fire - Coalmine... | ecosystem: Environmental > Terrestrial > Soil > Unclassified ...
CAACGTCACGAAGGTCGAGAGCCGCGGCATCTCGCGCGAGATTTCCGCAACAACCTGCTTGATCAGGAAGCTCCCGAACGTCACGCCCGCAAGCCCCCGCTGGCAGTTCGAAATCGAATAGAACACCGCCGTTGAGGCGCGTTCGGGATCGAGCGGCTCGCGCTTGAGTTCCAGGATAGGCGCGATGGCACCGGGGATTTCCCGAGTCAGAGCCACCTCGACAAAGATCAGCGGCTCGTCGACCAGTGCCGGATGGAAGAACGCGTAGCAACGACGATCCGGCGAGTCGATGCGGGCGCGCAGATCATCCCAATCGCGAATCTGGTGGACCGCCTCGTAACGGATGATCTTCTCCAGCACCACGGCCGGCGTTGACCAGTCGATCCGGCGGAGCACCAGGAATCCGCGATTGAACCAGGTCGAGAACAGATAGGTGAAATCGGCGTCGACGGTCGCAAGGTCGTCCCGCCGCGTGAGCGTGTCGAGCAGTTGGCCGCGCATTTCGACCAACGCGCTCGTGGCCTGTGGGGCGAGATTGAGCCGGCGGAGAAGTTCGAGGCGCCGCGGCTCGGTCGCAGCGTGAAGCTCGGCCGCCGCGGCATCGGACGGCTTCTTGCGCCATGCGTCCATGGCGGCCTCGATCCGTGCCCAATCGGTGCCGAAGCGGGTGGCCAGCGCCTCGAAGAACGCGATGCGGGGGCCGATAGTGAGATCGGCGTAGCGCGCGAGAATTTCGCGCGCCAGCGCCACGCCTGACGCTTCGCCGCGGTTCGACAGCAACTCATCGCACAGATCAGCGAGATTCTCGGTGGTCTCGGCGGGGCTGTCGCGGCGCTCGCGGGCGCGCTCGATCAGCGAGCGACCGCGCTCCGAAATGGTCTGCAGCAATTCGCCGAAAAACGACGTGTTCATGTTAGCGCCCGATTCATGCCATCACGGCCGTCGCGAGCCAGGTCGCGATTCCCGGAAATATACATAATATAACGACGGCAAGGACCATAAGCACAACGAACGGCATCACTCCCCAGATCACGTCCCGCAGCGGAATGTCGGGAGCGATGCTTTTGATGACGAACAAGTTCAATCCGACCGGGGGGTGGATCAGGCCTAATTCCATCACGATGGTCATGATGACGCCGAACCAGATGAGATCGAAATGGGCGGCGCGCAGCGGCGGCAGGATGATCGGGGCGGTCATCAGAATGATCGACACCGGCGGCAAGAAAAATCCCAGCACTACGACCATGAGCAGGATTGCGGTTAGCAGCACCCACCGCGACAGGTCGAGCGACACGATCCACTCCGCGGTCGACTGGCTTATATGCAGGTAGCTCATGACATAGGAATAAAGCAGCGACATGCCGATGATGAGCATCAGCATGGTGGATTCGCGCAATGTCGCGGTGAGGATGGGCGCAAGATCGCGGGCCCTCCATACCCCGTAGATCGAGGCAATCAGCAGAAGGGCAAGAACCGCGCCAAGTCCAGCGGTCTCGGAGGGGGTAGCAAAGCCGCCATAGAGTGCGACCATGACCCCGGTGAGCAGAATAACAAACGGCAGAACGCGGGGCAGCAGTTCAAAGCGATCACGCAAGGTGAGTGCGTCGGGACGCAGCAGCTCGGACATCACGCCGGTTCGCTTGTACTCGACCACCGCGGCTCGACGTTCCAGCAGGAATCGCCAGCCCGTATAGCCGGCGAATAAGGCGACCAGCAACAAGGCGGGACCGATCGCGGCGAGGAACAATCGACCGAGCGACTGCTCGGCTGCGACCGCGTAGAGGATCATGGTGATGGACGGCGGCAACAGGATGCCGAGCGTGCCGCCGGCCGCGATGATTCCGGCCGCAAAGCCGCCCGAATAGCCGCGCTTGCGCATCTCCGGGATGCCGGCTGAGCCGATTGCCGAGCAGGTCGCGGGCGACGACCCCGCCATGGCGGCGAACAGAGCGCAGGCGAATACGTTGGCGATGCCGAGCCCGCCGGGAATCCGATGCATCCACGCATGGAGCGCACCGTAGAGGTCCTGGCCGGCACGGGAACGGCCGATCGCCGAGCCCTTGAGGATGAACAGCGGGATCGATAGCAGCGTGATCGATGCCATCTCCTCATAGACGTTCTGGGTGATGGTATCGACCGAGGCTGCCGGCATGAAGACGATCATGAACACGGTCGCGACCGCCCCGAGCGCGAAGGCGATCGGCATGCCGGCGAACATCGCGACAAGCGTAGCACCGCCGTAGAGGAGCCCGATGGTGGCGGTCGTCATCCGCGTGCCCTTCGCGGCATGAGCGCGAGAACGATCTGCATGAGGAGTTGCACGGCGAGCAGCGTCATCCCGACTGTCATCAGCGAATAGGGGATCCACAGTGGGGGGCCCCAGGTGGATTCCGAATGAAAGTTCTCGGTCCACGCCTCGGCGAGCAGCAACCAGGACTTCCAGGCAAAAAACGCACAAAACACGAAGCTTGCGCCATCGACTACGATCTGGCGCATGCGGTTTACACCTGCCGGCAGCAGGCCCACGATCGTCTCGATCGCCACGTGTCCGCGCCGGTCCTGGATGGATGCCGATGACATGAATACCGCGCCGACGATCAGGAACACGGATAATTCGTCCTGCCAATCGGTCGAGAGATGCAGGAAGTAACGGCTCGCAACGCTGTAGGTGAGCACGCACGAAGCGATAACGAGGGCGATCGACGAGATGAGGACGATCACATGATTGACCCACGCGAGGGCGCGTCCCATCGGGCCGCCGGCTACGGTGGTGGGCGCCGGCGGGTTCTCGACGGCATCGAGGGTGTGAACCATCAATCGCCCCAGTTATCTGCTCGCCGAAGCGAAACAATGATCAACATCCACCACACTGGATCGCCCGGCCTGAGGCGATCCAGTATACGCCGACCAATCGATACTGGATTGACCGGTCAAGCCGGGCAATGACAAGTGCAGTTAAGACAGCGTGCTATGACACCTGCACCTGCTCCGCGAGTTTGAGCAACTCGGCCGAAAGTGCGGTCTTCTGGGCGTAGTCCTTCCAGGCAGTGTTACGCGCGATCGCACGCCATTTGTCCACGATCGCCTCGTCGAGGTCCGCCACTTTGGCGCCCTTCTTGCCGTAAACCTCCGCGACCTTCTGGTCGTCGGCCATCGCCTCCTTGGTGCCGAATGTCTCCAGCTCCGCGCCGAGCGCCATGACGACGTCGCGCTGCGCTTTGGGCAGGGCATCGAAGATCTGCTTTGACATGATTAGCGGCTCGAGCATGAACCAGTAGGACTTGCCGCGGCCGGTGGTCAGGCTCTTGGCCACCTCTTCGAGGCGGAACGAGATCAGGCTGGTCGAGGACGTGATACAGGCGTCACAGGCGCCAGTCTGCATGGCGGCATAAAGTTCGTTGGACGGTGTCGTTAGCGTCGTGGCGCCGGCAGCCTGCAGCACCATGTCCATCTCGCGACTGCCGCCGCGCACTTTCAACCCCTTGGCGTCCTGAGGATTGACGATCGGCATGTTGCGGCTCGCAACGCCGCCGGCCTGCCAGATCCACGACAGAATGACGACGCCCTTTTCGGCCAGGAAGGCGCTGAACTTCTGTCCCACGGGCGAATTCTTCCAGGCGGCGCCCTGCGGGTAGGAGCTTACGAGACCGGGCATCAGCCCGATGTTCAGCTCGGCGTATTCGCCACCTGCATAAGAGATCGGATAAAGGCTCAAGTCGAGTGCGCCCTTCCGCACTGCGGAAAACTGCGCCACTGTCTTCATCAGCGAGGAATTCGGATAGACCTGCGCCGTCACGGCGCCATTGGTTCGCTTCTCGAGCTCCGCCGCGAACTTGCGGCACAGCCGGTCGCGAAAATCACCTTCGTCGATGGTGCCGCCCGGAAACTGGTGGGAAATCTTGAGGGTCTGAGCCGCGGCAAGCGAGCCCATGCGCGCCGAGGCCACGAGGGCGGGTGCCGCCAGCGCTCCTGACAACACGTTGCGTCGCGATATCATCACGGGAATCCTCCATTTTTTGATCCCTTAAGGGATTTTCGAAATCGACCGGCAGTCTAGCGCGAAAGTCAAGGAAAGTCGCTAGCTGGACATCGGTCCGCGGCCGCGGCATAGCAAAGGAGCGCTCATTCGCCGCAGTGTAGACAACCAAAGCGAAAATGGGGGAGCGGATGACCGGGACAGATGCCGCAGCGCCTGCGATCGACGTGCTCAGTACCCTCGCCCTGCGAGGAGTGCTGGTCGAGATTGCGGACGAATTTCGCACCTTGACCGGGCTTTCGTTCACGGCGACTTACACGTCAACCAACATGGCGCTTAGCCGGATCGCGCAGGGCGCGATGGCCGACGCGATCATCGTCACGCGCGAGGCGATCGGTCGGCTCGTAGGCGAGGGCATCGTTGTCGGCGAGAGTGCCGCGGACCTCGCTCAGTCGGGCGTCGGGATCGCCGTCAAGGCCGGCGCGCCGAAGCCCGATATCGGCACTGTTGCGGCGCTCAAACGCACACTCCTGGAGGCGAAGTCGGTCGCGTTCTCGCGCGTCGGCGCCAGCGGCCTCTACTTCGCGCAGCTCATCGAGCGGCTCGGAATCGCCGACGAGGTCCGCCGCAAGGCCCAAATCAGCGACTCCTATGTGGGCGAGATCGCGGCGCGCGGCGACGCCCAGCTGGCGGTGCAGCAGCTCAGCGAGTTGATGCCCGTCGCCGGCATCGACATCGTCGGACCGTTGCCGGACGAAGTGCAGAAAAAAACTGTGTTCGCCGCGGGCATCTTTCATGCAGCGCGTAGCCCCGCCGCGGCCCGGACGTTAATTTCGTTTCTGTCGGACTCTCGGCTTGGACCGCTGCTCATTCGCAAGGGGCTTGAGCCGATCACTCGACGCACTTTTCGATGAAGCTCAGCCCTTCAGCCAAACCGAGATTGCGTTCCTCGGCCTGCCGACGGCAATCATCCATCTTATAGATTCTTTGCTCGATCCTCTCGATCACCTTGCCACCGCCAGCTGTATCGGTCGCCTTAGCCGCCGCGTCTGCGAGTCGTTTTTCGTCCGCGGGTGTGAGCTTTGGCGGCTCCACGGTGATCGTCAGCTTGTCGATCCTGCCGGTGAACCGGAACGGCACTCGATAATCTTGATCATCAACCGGCGTGCCAGTATCCGACCCGACGTCGAACGTCTCCCACTGCAACATCAATGGCACGGTTCGCTCCAGCGTCTGCGTGGAGATCACGTTGCCGTCGATCTTGAACGTGCCCGTACCGGGACGTCCGATGCCGCTTAGGTTGTTGAACGCCAGCGTCGCGAAGCCGAGCCCGTCATACTTGAAGTCGTATTCGAGCGTGTGTTTACCCGGTGCCAGCGCCTCGGTGCCTTCCCAGCGGATGCGCTTGAGGCCTAACAGGTTCCAGGTGAATACGGGCTTTCCCTTCAGCAGATACATTCCGTATCCGCCGAACCGCCCACCATCGGTGACGATCATGCCATCGGCGCCGCCGTGCGGCACGTCGATATTGGCCGTGATGGTATAGGATGTGTTGAGCAGGCTGGGTGCCGTCCCTCGCGGGATGCCTGTCACGGGTATTCCAGAATAGGTGAACGCCGTTCGGCCCGCCGACATGGAGGGACGCGGTGTCGCCAGCCGGGTTGCGGCCGAGGCATCCAAGGGCAGCACCTGGTACTTTGCAAACTCGGCAAACATCAGGTCCTTCATTTCCCGAGCCTTGCCGGCGTGGGCCGCAGCCACGTCGGTGGACTGCGTCCAGTCGTTACCGGTGTCGTAGAGCTCGAACTTGAAGGCGTTCGCCGGGTCCTGGACCGCGGTGCCGAGCAACTCCCACGGCGGCCGGATGGGGACCGCACTCAGCATCCATCCGTCATTATGGAGCCCTTGTACGCCCATCATCTCAAAATACTGCTTCCTGTGCGTGGATGGCGCGCTCGCGCCAGCCTGGTCGAAGGTGTAAGCCATGCTGACGCCTTCGATCGGCTTCTGCGCGATACCGTCCAACATCGTGGGCGCGGGAATGCCGGTCGCTTCGAGGACCGTCGGTACGATATCAATCACATGGTGGAACTGCGAACGGATGCCGCCTTTGTCGGTGATCCGCTTCGGCCAGGAGATTGCCATCCCCTGGCGCGTGCCGCCGAAGAAGGACGGAATCTGCTTTGTCCATTTGTATGGTGTATCGAAAGCCCACGCCCATGGCACCGCCATGTGGGGATAGGTCTGGTCGGAGCCCCAGGCGTCGTACCATTTCATCTGTTCGGCGGCGGGAAGCTCTATGCCGTTGAATTGCAGTATCTCGCTCGGCGTGCCATTGGGCGAACCTTCGGCGCTCGCGCCATTGTCGCCGCTGATGTAGATGATCAGTGTGTTGTCGAGCTTCCCCAGATCCTCGACCGCCTGGATCACGCGGCCGATCTCGTGGTCCGTGTAGGCGAGATAGGCCGCATACACATCGGCTTGGCGGATGAAGAGTTTCTTTTCCTCGTCATCTAGGGAATCCCACTTTTTCAGCAGATCGTCCGGCCAAGGGGTCAGCTTTGCATTGTGCGGAATGACGCCAAGCCGCTTCTGGTTGGCGAAGATTTGCTCGCGGAGCGCGTTCCAACCTTTGTCGAAGAGATGCATGTCGCTGATCTTCTTGATCCACTCCGGCGTCGGGTGGTGCGGTGCATGAGTTCCGCCGGGTGCATAATGGATGAAGAATGGCAGCGACGGATTGATATCGTTCAACTGATGCAGCCAGTGGATGGCATCATCTGCCATCGCGGTCGTCAGGTTCCAGCCGGGATTGCCGATATAGGGATAGATCGCGGTCGTGTTGCGGAACAGGTTCGGTTGCCATTGGCTGGTGTCGGCGCCGACGAAGCCGTAGAAGTACTCGAAACCCAAGCCGGTCGGCCATTGATCGAACGGGCCGGCCTGGCTCGCGGTCCACTCGGGCGTGTTGTGATTCTTACCAAACCAGGATGTGCGGTAACCGTTCTCCAGCAAGATCCGCCCAATCGTCCCGTTGTCGCGACCGATGACGCTGTTGTAGCCGGGAAACCCGGTCGACTGCTCGGAGATGACTCCAAAGCCCGTAGAGTGATGGTTGCGCCCAGTAATCAGCGCAGCCCGCGTCGGCGAGCACAACGCCGTTGAATGGAAGTTGGTGTAGCGCAGACCCGCATTGGCAATCCGGTCGAGCGCCGGTGTCGGGATTACGCCGCCGAACGTACTGGGCGCGGCGAAACCGACATCGTCCGTCATGATCAGCAGGATGTTTGGTGCATCCTTTGGCGGGACCACGCGCGCCGGCCAAGCCGGTTTCGATTGAGCGGCATTGAGGTTTATTTCGCCTTCAAACTTTTGCGGCGGCGGTGGCAGATAGCGGCCATCAATTGTCGTGGTGGCGTTGGGCGATCCCGGCGCACCTGTGGTTTGCTGCGCGTGCGCGCTTAGCACGCCGAACACGATTAGTAATGCGGGACCGAGAGCGCCCCATTGGATGGCCGGAACGAGATATTTCGGGGCTCTCATTTGTCCGCTCCTCTTCTGTGCTCAGCGTCAATGCGGGCGCAAAGCGTCATTCCCGTGCAACACGCCGCACGGGGCGATCGTGCGAGAGATCGGCCGATAATGTTGATGAACACGGACCATTGTGATCCGTTCCGAAGACCAGAAACGACTCCGGTGCGCACTGCAACGAGGCGGAGCTATGTCGGACCGCAGACGTGCGATCCGGCACTACGATGCGATTCGAATTTTGGAAACGTCTGACACATGCTAGTGTCCCGCAGGTCGCATGCGCCGATGTGCGATCAATCGGGAGGTAGCGATGAAAAGACTGATTTCAGCTCTGTGGCTCCTATCGAGCTTGACGATGGGCGCAGCGTGGGCGCAACCCTATGCGCCCAACGAGGCCGGCGTCACAATGGGGCACTGGCATCTCAATTCGCGCGACGTGGAGACCAATAAAAAGATCTTTCTCGCCATGGGCGGCACCGAAGGCGGCCCGGGTCCCCTGCAACGCGTAATATTCCCCGGCGTGGTGGTGATTCTGAATCAGCAGGCCGGCACACCGCCGCCGAACGGCGGCACGGTCGGATCGGTGGTGAACCATGTCGGATTCATCGTCCAGAACGTCCAGGAGTCCGTTGCCAAGTGGAAGGCCGCGGGCGTTCCGGTGCTACCAGGGAATAACGGCAGGCTGGACCAGGCCTATGTCGTGACGCCGGATGGCTTGAGAATCGAAATTCTGGAAAACAAAAGCCAGAACGTCCCCATCCGGCATGAGCACGTGCATTTCTTCCTGCCCGAAGCCGCCATAGCTCAGAGCCAAGCGTGGTATGGGAAGTTCTTTGGTGCGAAGGCGAGCCTGCGAAACAACGCTCCCGTCGCCGACGTTCCGGGCGCGCAGCTGCGCTTCAACAAGGCCGACGCCGCGCAGGCTCCGACCAAAGGCCGTATCCTCGATCATATCGGCTTCGACGTGACGGACCTGCAGGCCTTCATCAAGAAGCTCGAAGCGGGCGGCGTCAAGCTCGATCGGCCCTACAGCAAGAACGAGCAATCCGGCGTCGCGCTGGCGTTCATAACGGATCCCTGGGGCACCTACATTGAGCTGAATGAGCGGCCGAAGCCGGTCTATCTGCCGTAGTTGGCGCTTGTCGCACCGTCGTGCATATGCGGTCATCGCCCTCTCCGGACTTGATCCGGTGAGGGCGATGACGTCGGTCATGTCAGGTTCATGTCCTGGGTCCGTTAAACACGCCACAGGTGGTGCTTCGGCCGCTTGAGGAAATCGTGGCTGGAGCAATCTGATGCGATCACCTGAGCCAGCAACCGACCGCGGCAGGTCTGCGCCCGAACTGGTGCGGGTCGCCCTCTTGTGGCTCGCCGGCAACGGCATGCGGATGACCATATTGGCGGTGCCGCCGCTGATTCCGCTTATCCACCAGGATCTTGACATGTCCGAGACCGAGGTCGGCATCCTGGCCGGCCTGCCGGTGGTGCTGTTCGCATGTGCCGCGATACCGGGGTCGCTGCTGATCGCGCGCTTCGGCGCGGTGACGACCGTCATCGCTGGGCTCGTAATCACAGCGTTGGGTTCTGCGCTGCGGGGAACGGTGCCCAATGTGCTGGCGCTCTACGCCGCCACCATCGTGACTGGTTTCGGCGTTGCCGTGATGCATCCGTCAATGCCGCCACTGGCCCGCGCCTGGATGCCCGACCGCGTCGGCTTCGCGACAGCGGTCTATGGGAACGGGCTGCTCGTCGGCGAAATCCTGCCGGTGCTCTTCATGCTGACCGTCGTGCTGCCACTGGTCGGCGGGAGCTGGCGGCTCGGTTTCGTGTTCTGGGCCGCTCCGTGTCTTGTCATCGCGGGAATCATCTATGCGGCCGCACCGCGCAATCATTCCCACGGCAAGCCGGTGGAGCGCCCGCGATGGTGGCCGGACTGGAGCAGCGGCCTGCTATGGCGGTTGGGCTTCGTGCTCGGCGGGGCCAATTCATCGTATTTCACTACCAATCATTTTCTGCCGGACTATCTCAATCAGACCGGGCAGGCCGATCTCGTCGGCCCAGCCCTCGTGATCCTCAATGTCGCGCAGCTGCCGGGTTCTTTCGTGCTGCTCTGGCTGGCTGGCCGATTTGAGCGGCGGGTTTCAAGCTACGTGTTTTTTGGCGTCGTGACCCTGCTGGGTGGGCTTGGGATCATGCTTGGCAATGGTCCGGTCATTCTTGCCTCGGCCGGGTTGATCGGCATCTCCACCGCGGCGGTTCTGATCCTCATCCTTGCGCTGCCGCCCCTTCTCAACCACCAGGAAGACGTGCCACGCATGGCGGCGGGAATGTTCACGATCAGCTACTCGTGTGCGGTGATCGTGCCGATTCTCAGCGGCATTGCCTGGGATCTGAGCGGCCTGCCAGTGACCGCATTCGTGCCCATGGCCCTGATGGCCCTGCTGATGATCGGCCTTGCCCCGACGCTAAGCCTGACTAGCCGCCCCAGGGGCGCCGCATGATAGAGTGGCATGACGGCTCCCGATCCACTCCAACCGAGGATATTCCGTGACCGATACTGCCGCACGCATGACCGCCGAGTCCTTCCTCTCCCGCCTCGCCGATCGCGGTGTCGAATACGTGCTCGCCAATGCCGGCACCGATTTCGCCCCGATCATCGAGGCGCTGTCGCGCAATCCCGGCAGCAATCGAAAATATCCGCGCGTCATCACGGTGCCGCACGAGAACGTCGCGGTCGCAATGGCGCACGGGTATTACCGGGTGAGCGGCAAGCCGGCCGTCGTGATGGTGCACGTGACGGTCGGCACCGCCAACGCGGTCTGCGCGCTGATGAATGCCGCACGCGACAATGTCCCGATCATCCTCGGTGCCGGCCGCACGCCGCTCACGGAAACCGGCCATGCGGCGTCGCGCAACCGCTCGATCCACTGGGGCCAGGAGATGTTCGATCAGGGTGGCCTCACCCGCGAATTCGTCAAATGGGACTACGAGCTGCGCGCCGGCCAGCCGGCGGAATCCGTGGTCGATCGTGCGCTCGACATCGCCATGTCGGAGCCGCGCGGGCCGGTTTACCTTACATTGCCGCGCGAGGTGTTGGCTGACCCCGCGGTGCCGCCGCGGCGCGATACCGTGCGGCCGCTCGGCACCAGCGCGGCGGTGCCGTCCTTTGCGGCCGTGGAACTTGCGGCCGCGATCCTGTCCTCCGCGGAGTTTCCGCTGATCCTGACCTCGTCGGCAGGCCGCAAACCGGAAGTCATGACGGAGCTTGCGGCACTGGCCGAGGAGTTCGCGATTCCGGTGGTCCAGTCGGAAGCGCGCGACATCAGTCTGTCGACCGACCATGCGATGTGCCTCGGCTTCGACCCGGCTCCGTGGCTCCCAAAGGCTGATGCGGTTGCGGTGTTCGACAGCGCGGTGCCGTGGATCCCACGCCTGCATCCGCTCAAGGCGGATGCCAAGATCATCTGCTTCGGGCCGGACCCGCTGTTCACGCGCTATCCGTTCCGCGAGTTCGAGGCGGATCTGCTGGTGACTGGTGAATCCGGCGCGGCTTTGACGATGCTGCGCGAAAGTCTTGCCCACGCGATGCGGGGCCGCACGGCGGCGATCGAGGCGCGACGCAAGACGCTTGGCGAGGCCCGCCAGGAAATGATCGCGAGGCGAAAGAAACTGATCGCGCAGGTCAAAGACCAGACGCCAATCCACCCGCTCTATCTCGCCCACTGCCTCAATGAGCTCAAGGCGAAGGACGCCATCATCATCAACGAGCTGGGGCTTCCGGTCGGTGGATTAGACCTCACCACGCCGCGCAGCTATCTCGGATCGAGCCTCGCGGGCGGGCTTGGTTTTGGGCTCGGCGGCGGGCTCGGCGCGAAGCTCGCGGCGCCCGAGCGCGAAGTGATCACGGCGGTTGGCGATGGATCGTACTATTTCGGCAATCCGCTCGCCTATCACTACGTTGGCCGCGCCGAAAAGCTGCCGACGCTCACCATCATCGCCAACAACCATGCCTGGCACGCGGTTCGGCAAGCGACCCGCGACGTCTATCCGGACGGCTCCGCCGCCAAAGCCAACGCGATGCCGCTGGTCGACCTCAACCCCGCGCCGGATTTCGAGAAGGTCGCGGAGTCGTGTGGCGGGATTGGCGAGAAGGTGACCATGCCGGAGCAACTGATGCCGGCGCTGCGCCGGGCCTTCGAAGCGGTCCGCTCCGGCACGCCGGCTCTGCTCAATGTGACGACGCAGAACCGCGGCGGGCCAGGGTGATCGGACTTTGCCTCGTCGCCGGCATCTTTTTGCCCCTGTCACCAGCGAAGCCAGCGTGGCGTAACAGAACGCCTCACGTCTTCCAGCTGGAGAATGTCATGACGCTCACTCCCCGCGTTGTCCTGTTCGGCGCCGTTGCGGTAACGTTGCTCTCGTCCGTTGCCGGCCGTGCCGAGACACCGGCACCGCCCGGCGCTGCCGTTTATTTCATAAATCTCAAGGATCGAGACACGGTGACGAGTCCGTTCAAAGTGCAGTTTGGCTTGATCGGCATGGGCGTTGCGCCGGCCGGTGTCGAAAAGGAGAAGACTGGGCACCATCACCTTTTGATCGACACCAAATTGTCCGACGAGCAGGCGAAGGAGCCGCTGCCGATGGATCCGCAGCACATGCATTTCGGTGGGGGGCAGACTGAGACGACGTTGACGCTTCCGCCCGGCGAGCACACGTTGCAGCTGGTGCTCGGCGATTGGAGCCATGTGCCGTTCGCACCTCCAATCGTGTCGCCGGTCATCACCGTTATGGTAAAGGAACCGGGTGCTACGGCCCAGCGGCCGAACTCACACGCAATCGTTCGGGTGCATCACCGGCGCTTCTGAAGAAGGCGCTTGACGCAGACGCTTGAGAGCCCGGACGGGCATCGCCTCGATGCAGGCGTCCCGCCCGGATTGCTCCGGGCGGGACTCGAGGCGCACGGTCGCGCTCGCGCGCCCCTCCCCCGCATCTGTGGGGGATCAGATGTCCCGCTGAGCCATGTCGGCCCGTGTCGCCAACTCGCGCAGCTCGGCGAAGAACGCGTCTGACTGACCAATGAACAGCCCGTCGGCAGTCAATGCGCGGACTGCCCCCATGGCCGCTCCCCGTGTCTCGGTCGGACGGATGATCGAACAGACCGGAAGGCTGCGGCTGAGAAAGGCCGTCGGCTCGGGCATGATGAGATTGGTCTGAAAATCCTCCACGGTGAATCCGGGCGGGAACGGACCATTATTGAGGTCAGGGAACGTCAGGCCGTTCGTCGGGTCGGTCAGTGGAACGATGTTGCCGGCTTTGTCTTGCCAAGTTTGGAAATGCATGGTCTCGGTCGGACCGATGCTCAACAAGATCCGCAACACTTCCACGTTGGAGACCCGCTGGGCCAGCGAAGGATAGAGACTGCTGCCGCCTTGCTCGATGAACCCAAAATGAAACGCGGCGGTGTAAGCAATCGCCTTGATGTGGTTGTCCGGCTTCAAGTCCGCGTCGGATCTTGGAATCGCTGGAAACTTCCCCGCGAAAAGACCCGGGATGGCCTGCGGGAACGTATCCCCCAAATCCGGATTCTTGGTGCGGCTTCGATAGCGAGTCCAATAGCTGGTATCGACCGTGAGCTGCATGAGATTGGTCAACCGCTTGATTTTCTGTGCGCCCGTGGCGGTGCTGCCGTTTAGGGTGCGGAAGCGATCAAGGTTGACCGGCTCGGCGCCTTTCGACATCAAATATCCGTTGATGAACGTAAAATGAGAGAATTCATCCTCGGTGTTGTCGTGAATATATTGCGGCATATCCGCATCGAGGCTTATCAGCGCATCCGTATAGGGCTTACTTCCGCTTCCGCCTGGGACCTCGTTGTCCTGGATTCCTCCGAGCTCGTTGTATTGCTGCCACAGATCGGTTTCGAGTATTTCGAGCGCAGAGAGGAAGCGCAGAATATCGATGTCACCCCGTGTGATTCCGCTCTCGGAGTGGCCCGCCGCGGCCGTTCCGCCGGCTACCAGGCCGAGCCCCATTATTCCCGGGGCTGCCAGCCCGGACCGCAAAACCGAACGTCGCGTAGAAAGGCGTCCCAATCGCTTGATCAGCTGTTGCATGGTTTGATCCTCTTACACAGAGCTGCGGTGTTTGACACATCGCACTTCTCGGATTTCCTGCCGGCGGGAGATTGCGATGAAGCGCGCATTTTCAATGCCGGGGCACAATTGCGGTATCCATCGCGGCCGGCATTACCGGCCACGATGTGCACCGCGCAATTTCAGGTTAATTCACTGCGTCCCGGCGGGTTCTCGATTGATTAAAATGACTCGCATTTCATGGGGCAGCCGAGCGCGTCGATAAAAATAAGTAGCAATGATGATACGCCCGGCAGCTGGTTCGATAGACAATCGTGCAAAACGTATCAACTGACAAATAAGTCAGTTCCTGACCAAAAAGTTAGTTTTTCATTTCATACTGTCGCAATTAAAACATATGATTTGTGCCGATCAGATCATTTAGAAGCGTTAGGCTGAAAATGATCCGTCTCTCTCGTATCCGATGTATCCGACCAGCGGACTACGTAAACACGGCTTATTGATCCGCCGCGACATTGGCGGCGCGTGCGGCATCCTTCCAACGCCGCAGCTCGCGCGAGATGAACGCGCCGAATTCCGTTGGGCTGCCGCCCACGGGCGTCATGCCTTGCTCATCGAATTTTGCGGCAATCGCCGGCAAGTGAATGATGCGATTTATTTCGGCGTTGAGCCGCTCGACGATCTGAGCAGGGGTGCCGGCAGTCGTGAACAGGCCGACCCATGCCACTGCCTCGAATCCCGGAAAGCCACTCTCCGCGACACTCGGCAGATCAGGAAAATGCGGATCGCGCTCGGCGCTGCCGGTCGCAAGCGGCCGCAGCGCTCCAGCATTGATCTGAGCAAGTGAGGCGATGGGCGACATCAGCGTGAGTTGCACTTCACCGGTCACCGTCCCAAGCACGGCCGGCGCGCCGCCGCGGTATGGAATGTGCTGCATCTCGATTCCAGCGAGCTTGCTCCACAAGGCGACCAAGAGGTGCGCCTGACTGGCCGCGCCCGGCGTGCCGTAGTTGAACTTGCCGGGATTGCGTTTAGCGAGCGACACAAACTCCGTAAGCGTCTTCGCTTCAACTTTGGGATTGACGATGAACAGCAGCGGACTCTTGCCAATCAGCACAATGGGGGCGAGATCGCGCTCGGTGTCGTAGGGAAGCTTGGCGTTGACGGCTGGATTGACCGTGTGGGTGGTGAACGCCATCAGCAAGGAATAGCCGTCGGGCGCGGCCTTCGCGACCTGATCGGTGCCCACGGTGCCGGACGCCGCCGGCTTGTTCTCGATGATGACCGGCTGCCCCAGCGCCCGTTCGAGGTCCGGCTGGATGAGCCGCGCCACGATGTCATTGGCGCCGCCGGCCGCGAACGGGACGGTCAGATGGATGGGGCGAGTTGGCCAAGTCTGCGAGGAAGCGGGCGCGGTCAGCGTGACGAAGATCGCAACGGCAGCAAGGAGCGTGCGTCGCACCGTGTCGTCCACCTTGGTGTGATCATCTCTGGCCATTGCTTGCGGTTCTCCTGCCGGGACGTAGCTGCGCGTTGCAGGACAAATGCGGGCACACGCACTATATGGTCACCACCAGATACTCGTTCTCGACGCTCACCGGAAATGTTTCCGCTACGTAGGGCCCTTCCGCCAGCCGGGCGCCAGTCTCAACTTTGACATCGAAGCGGCGCACCTGGATGCGGCGGGGATCACACCATGATTTGCCGGTGCGTATGTCATATTCCCATGAGTGCCAAGGGCAGCGGATCACTTCGCCTTTGCGTGAATAGCAATACTCGCCGGGCTCAGCCGATGACACGAAGCCGGTGAGATGGCCTTTGGAGAGCGGTCCGCCCTGATGCGGGCAACGATCCGATATCGCGAAGAATGCGCCCCCGAGATTGAAGATCACGAGCTTGCGCCCCTTCACCTCAACGAGTTTGCGTGCCCCCGGCGCGACATCGCGCGCTGGCGCGACCACGTATTTCGCCAAGGTCTCATTCCCCGTAGTCGCTTCGCGAAATTTCCGCCACCGGAGCCCCGCCTACGATGGCCTTGCATCGGATCTCCTCGGCCTTCGCCTTTTTCTCCACGAGCTCCAGCACGTCGAGGATACGGCCGCGCGGAATGAAGCAGACGCCGGTATCATCGGCAACTACGAGATCGCCAGGTTCGATCCGCACGCCGCCGATTTGAACCGAGCCGTTGATCTCCACGGTTTCGAGCCGCCACTTGCCGGTGACCGGGCTTATCTCGCTTGACCACAGCGGGTAGCCGACCACGCGCGAATGGGCGATGTCGCGGATGCCGCCCCACACGATCGCGCCCGCTTCGCCCTGGCGCTTGCCGGTCAGCGCCGAAATGCCTCCCATGTTGGACATGTTGGGCACGCCCTGGATCACCAGCACGTCGCCCGGACACGCAAGGTTATGCGCCTCAAACTCACCCATTCGGTTGACGCCGTTGCGCGCGCCCTCCAGGGGATCAGCCCGCTGCAGCACGTTGCGCACCGTCAGGGCCGGCCCCACCATTGTGGTGCCGGGAATTGTCGGCTTGAGCACCGATGCGCTGATGGCGCCCGCCGCGATGCCCAACTCATCCATGGCATCGGACACCACCCCGGTCGGATCGCCGAGCGCCAGGAGCCGCTCGACCGCACCGTCAGGCGGTCGCGGCGTCATCATCAGGCGGATGCGGTCCGGCGCAATGCGGCCGGTCAGGCGTTTTTGCATGGAAGCGGCGCCTCTAGGTCCTGGGTTTCACTGGAGCTCGATATTGGCGTTCCGGATCACGATCGACAAGCGTGTGGTTTCATCCTTGAGAAATTTCGCGAAATCCGCAGGACCGAAACTCACCACCTCGCCGCCCAATTCGGTGAATTTGGCCCGGACCGCGGGATCGCGCACCATGTCCTGTGTCGCCGCCGCAAGTTGGGTGATGATCGGCTCTGGCGTTTTCGCCGGCGCCAGCAGGCCGAACCAGGTCCCAGCTTTCAGATCGACTCCGTTCTCCAGAAAGGTCGGGACCTCGGGCAATAGGGGAAGCCGCCGCTCCGAGCCGACCGCAATGGCGCGAAGGCTGCCGCTCTGGATCATCCCGAGCACCGTCACGACACTGGGAAACAGCATCTGCACTGCATTGCTGACGACGCCGAGCGTCGCCGGCCCGCCGCCGCCTCCATAGGGCACATGCACGATCTTGGTACCCGTGAGCATTTGAAAGTGCAACGCCGCGAGATGGGGACTGGAACCGACACCGTAGGAGGCATAGTTGATCTCGCCCGGCCGCGTCTTCAAGTAGGCGATAAACTCGCCGAGGTCATGTGCCGGCAAGGTCGGATTGATGACCAGGATGGACGGCGTGTTGATAACGAGCGCAATCGGCACGAGATCCTGCGCAGCGTCGAACGGCAACTTGCGGTACACCGATGGATTGGCGGCAAGGCCAAAGCTCGCCATCAGCAAGGTGTAGCCGTCAGGTTTCGACCGCGCCGCCGCAAGCGTGCCCAGGGTCGTGTTGGCGCCCGGCCGATTGATTGCCACGAACGATTGGCGAAGGCGCTGGCCAAGCCCGTCGCACAACAGCCGCGCCACCACATCGGTCGCGCCCCCGGGCGCGAACGGCACGATGATCTCGACCGGACGGGCAGGATAGGGCTCGGCGTGGGCGGGAGCCGAGGTCAATGCGGCGAAGAGCGCCATGGTAAGCGCCCTCTGGACGGCAATGGGACGAATTTGCCGCCGAAACCTGTGCACGAAGAACTCCAAGCGCGGGGGCCCGCCACCCCTACCCTACACTCCCCCGCCTGCGGGGAGGGCAGGGTGGGGGCGAGCGGGCAGATGCCCGCGATGCAACCAATAGCATATCCGCCGCGAGCGGCCAGTTTCTTGGTTCTTCCCACGCCACCTCGGAGGGGCGACGAGGCCGTTTTTCGGATGCGGTCGCCAGGCGTGTGTGAACGGTCGGCTGTTTACAGGTCTTGGGTGCGGCGTGCGGTCGCGTGCTCCCAGACCTTGTCGCGGTCGTCATCGAAGACGAGGCCCGGATCGGCCGGCGCCGTGTACCACACATTGCGGGCAAGCTCGGACTCAAGCTGCCCGGGCGCCCAGCCCGCATAACCGAACGCGACAAGACTCTTCATCGGGCCCACCTTCGACGCCATGTCGCGCAGCACCTGGCGGCTCGAAGTGGCCGCAAGCCGGGCATCAACTTCGAGCGTTTCCGGGCGATGATAATCCGTGCTGTGAATCACGTGCCCGATCTCAAGTTGGACCGGACCACCCAGAAAAACCCGTACATTCCCGGAAGCCGTAATGTCCTTGTCGCCGAATGCAGCAAGGAGATCCGCCAACGGCTTCTCGCCCAGGGGCCGATTAATGACGATCCCCAGGGCGCCGTCCTCGTCGTGCCGAACCATCAGAATGACGGCACGATCGAATCGAGGGTCCCGCATGCCCGGCGTCGCGATCAGGAGTTGGCCTCTGAGCGAGTGGACCGTTTCTGCAGGATGGGAAGGTGCCGCAAACAGTGCAACCGGCGCCGCAATGAGCGCGAGGATCAGGTACCGGATGCAAGGCATGGGGGCGCTCCGTATTGTGACGCGGACTGCCGCTCGGTGCACGACACCAGCACGGGACGAATTCTACGCGCTCACGAGACTTTGACCAGCAGCTTGCCAAAGTTCTTGCCTTGAAGCAGGCCAAGGAACGCAGCTGGCGCGTTCTCCAAGCCGTCGATCACATCCTCGCGATATTTGAGACGGCCGCTGCGGACCCATGCGCCGGCATCGCGCAGGAAATCGGCCTGCTTCGCGGCAAAATCCGACACGATGAAGCCCCGAAGCGTGAGGCGCTTGCGCAGCACTGAGAACATATCGGGGCCTGCCATCGGCGTTGTGGCGTTGTATTGGGCGATCAACCCGCATACCGGAATGCGGGCGAAATCATTGAGCAACGGCCACACGGCTTGCTGGACGGCGCCGCCAACGTTCTCGAAGTACACATCGATACCGGCCGGACATGCGGCTTCGAGTTGGCGTACAAAGTCGTCCGCGCGATGATCCACGCAGGCATCGAAGCCGAGTTGCTCGACCACGTAGCGGCACTTTTCCGGTCCGCCCGCGACCCCGACCGCGCGACATCCCTTAATCTTCGCGATCTGGCCGACTACCGAACCGACCGCACCGGAAGCCGCCGCGACAGCGACGGTCTCGCCCGAACTGGGTTGACCAATTTCAAGCAGTCCCACATAGGCCGTCATACCGGGCATGCCGAGGATGCCGAGCGCCGTGGTCACCGGCGCCGCGGCCGGATCGAGCTTGCGCAAGCCGGCGCCGCCGGAAAGTGCGTAATCCTGCCAGCCCCCAAAGCCCAAAACGATGTCGCCGACAGCAAAATTGGCATTTCGCGACGCGATGATCTCGCTGACAGTGCCGCCCACCATCGGTTCACCAACCTCGACCGGCTTGGCATAGGATTTCGCAGCGCTCATGCGGCCACGCATGTAAGGGTCGAGCGACAGATAGCGGGTGCGCATCAGGACCTCGCCGTCCCCGGGCTCCGGCGCCGGGCGCTGCACCAGTTCGAAGTTGCCGAGGCCCGGTGCCCCGACGGGGCGGCTCTTGAGCAGGATCTGGCGATTGACGAGGGCTGCCATGGGTGGGTCTCCTTGGATCACGATCGTGTTGACATAGCGCTTTCAACAGTTCCCGCTATCTTGCCGATGGGACTAAAATCCGTCGGTCCCAGCTTGAGAAAAGGTGCCGGCGCCTGTAGTTTCGGCGCCAAATGCCGAATCGGGCAAAACCGGAGGTCTCGTCATGGATGTCCGCGCTGCTGCTTGCATTCTCGTCACTGTTGCGTCAGTGGGCGCCGCCTCGGCGCATCATGGCTGGGGCAGCTATGACGCAACCAAGGCTTTCACCATCAGCGCCCCGGTGGAAACGCTGACGTGGGCTGACCCGCACACCCATATTACGGTGAAATATCAAGGCAACGTCTGGGAGGCGACGCTGGCGCCGCTGTTCCGCATGCAGGCGCGGGGCCTGAGCCAGGAGATGCTCAAGTCTGGCACCATGGTGGTGGTCGAGGGCTATCCGTCAACGCAAAAGCAGCATGAGATGCGCGCCGAGCGTATCACGGTCGCGGGCAAATCGGTCGAGCTGCGCTGACCCGCGGAGATGCCGCAAGGCTCGCTACTGGACCTCGTCACGGCGGCTTTTACGGCGCTTGAGCAATCCGGCCTTGGGGCGGCGGCGCGCGGCTCGGCGTGGCTCTATCCGCTCGCAAACCTATGTCACGTGCTGGGGGCCACGCTCCTGGTCGGCGCGATCGCGACATTCGATATCGACGTGCTGCGTGGCGCCAGGAAAACAGGCGCCATCGCGCGCGCCGTCACACCGGTTGCGGCTTTCGGCCTGGCCCTGCAGGCCGCGTCCGGCATCGTGCTGCTGGCCGCCGATGCCATGCCGGTCGTGGTCAATCCCGTCTTTCAGTTCAAGATGGCGATGTTCGCGGTCGGCCTCGCCAACATCGCTGCATTCCGCTGGCGCTTCGGCGGCAGGCTCTACAGCGAAACTCCACTGGATGGCGCCAGAGCATTTGCGGGGCTCTCGTTGGCGAGCTGGCTCCTGGTCCTGCTTGCGGGGCGCTTTATCGCGTATCTGTGAGGCATTCTGCTCTCACGCCACCGCCGGCGCCTCCGCGCGGGGCTGCTTATATTCCTTCAGCCGCGGCAGCACGTCCCTGGCAAAAAGCGTGATGTTGTCGATTGTATCCTCGTGCGACAGGCTGCCGGCGTGGCCCATCATGATGAGGTTGCCCATGCCGCCGCAATATTCGCAGAACTCGATGATCTGGTCATAGACCTGATCGGGCGTGCCACAGAACATGATGGCGGCGTCGATCAGGTCCTGCACACTTGCGGAATGCATGTCGATGAAGCGGCCGTCCTTAGTCCTGCTGCGCTGGCGCGGCTCGCCGCGCAGGATGCGGACATTGTCCTCGATGGAAAGGTAGCCTGGCGGATTGCGGAATTGCGGTGCCACAATGCCGGAGGTGCGCACATAGCCGGCGACGAATTCGGCGCGTGCCCGCGCGGTGCGTTCGTCGGCAGCAACCGCGACAAGACCCAGATATGCGAACCGATCGGCCGCCGGGGCCGGGCGGCCCGCCGCCACGTAGCCGGCGCGGTAGGCGTCAAACAGCGGACGCGTCGCGAAGCCCGTGCCGAGCGTCGCCATCACGTAGCCCTTCTCGCCCAGCACCCGCGCATTGCCGCGGCTGCCGGTGGTGCTCCACACCGGCGGATGCGGCTCCTGGTAAGGACGCGGCCACAGGTTGACGTGGCGGTAATGAAAATGCTCGCCCTCCCAGTTGAATGGCTCGCCGTGGCTCATCATCGCCTTGATGATGAAGTCGTGGGCTTCCCAGAACCGCGCCATGACGCCGACCGCGTTCTGGTTCGACACCGGAAACTCGTAAGGCACGCCCTTGATGAATCCCATGTCGAGGCGGCCGCGCGAGATCACGTCGATGCTCGCGAGTTCCTCGGCGCAGCGCAGCGGATCTGGCCGATGGCCGATCGGATAGCCAAGCACAAGCAGCCGGGCGCGCTTGGTCTCCCGCGCCAGGATCGACAGCGCCACGACCGCGGTGCTCGACATGCAGGTCGCGGTCGCATGGTGCTCGTTGACCATGATGTCGAGTCCGACCTCGTCGGCCACAAGCCACTCGTCGAAGTAGCGATGCAACAGATCCGCTGCGATCTTCGGATCGAGCTTCGCATTGGGCAGGTTGACGCGCAGCGAGCCTTCATGCGCTGACCACGCCGGGAAATAGGGCTGCTCGGTGAACTGATAGACGCGCATTCGGAGGACAGATGCCGGAGGACAGATGACAGAATGACAGATTACAGATGATCATAGTCTCGCCGGCAGGGTCGGCAAAGCGGGGCGTGCCACCCTGCCTCATCCCGATCTCAGTCGTCCGTCATCCGACATCTGTCATTCGGAATGCCAATGCGCGCGCCGCAAAGTCTTTCGGCCGCTCAATATGAGGAAAATGCCCGGCGTCCACGATCGTCTCAAACTTCGCGCCCGGCACCGCAGCCGCAAACGTTCTGCCATAGGCCTCACCGACCAGCCGATCGGCGGTACCCCACAGCACCAGCGCCGGAATCCGGATGCGGTGCAGCCTTCCCTTGAGCTTGGGGTCGTGCATGTAGGGCGACCACGCATAGAGTGCTGCGGCCTCGCGGTTGCGGGCAGCGACCATAATCTCATCGTCCGTCATGGCGCGGTAGTCGCGCTTGCCGACCGTCGCGTCCGCAAATGCCTTCTTGAGGAATTCGTCTTCCACCATGGCGAATATGTCGAGAATGTCGCGCGTTTCGCGATCGCCAACCTTGATGCCGACCGGATTGCCGAACACGAGGCACGCCATCCGCGCGGTCGATTTCACCGCGATCGCCGCCGCAATCCACGCGCCGAGCGAAACGCCGATCACCAGCGTGTCGCGAAGATCGAGCTCGTCGATCAGATCGAGATAGAAATAGGCGAGATCGTCCACAGTCGTGAGTCCGGCCGGCCGCTCGGAATGGCCGAAACCCGGGTGTGACGGCGCAATCAGCCGTCCGCCTTGGGCCAACATCGCAAGCACAGGCGCGGACGGATCAAGACCGATATGGGGATGCAGGAACAGGATCGGCCGGCCGCAGCCGCGATCAACAAGCTCGATTCGCGCGCCGTTGACAGTGATCGTCGATAGTGGCGCCCTCGGCGCGGCCTCCATGCAGGCTCCTCCGGCATTTTGCCGAAAAGCTGTAGCCCGGGTTGAGCGCAAGCGAAACCCGGGACGGCGTTATCATGGTGTGGCAGCCTCCGACGTCGCTGTGTGCTCCATCCGGGCTAGAGGTCATGTCTCGTTGGATCGGGCGCGACGACGTGGCGCCGCGAAACCGTTTCACTGGTAACTAGTTTTATTCTAAATAGCGTCGTGATCCGACGTCCCGAAACGGCAAAACGGTCCGGAGCGATCCGATGTCGCAGCACATGCAAGTGAAGTCTTCCCCTTCAACCGAGCAGTTCACTCCGGTGGCCGTGTCCTACCAGGCGGGCTTCGGCAATCATTTTCAGTCCGAAGCCGTACCTGGCGCCTTGCCGGTTGGCCGCAACAGTCCGCAGCGCGGGCCACTCGGGCTTTATGCGGAGCAGATTTCCGGCACATCCTTTACGGCGGCGCGCCACGAAAATCGCCGTACGTGGACCTACCGCATCTGGCCGTCCGTGATGCATAAGCCCTATCGACGCATCGACAACGGCCAGCTGCGCACCGGCCCCTTCAGCGAGACAGAGGCGACGCCCTCGCAATTGCGGTGGAGCCCATTTCCCATTCCACAGGAGCCGACCGACTTTATCGACGGCATCATCACCATCGGCGGGAGCGGCAGCGCCGCCGACCAGTCCGGCATCGCGGTCCACATCTATGCCGCCAACGCCTCGATGTCGGAGCGTTATTTCTACAACGCGGACGGCGAAATGCTCATTGTGCCGCAACAGGGCAGGATTCGCTTTGTCACCGAACTCGGCATCCTGGATGTAATGAACGGCGAGATCGCCGTGATGCCGCGTGGCCTGCGGTTTCGCGTCGAACTGCCTGACGGCCCGTCGCGCGGCTACATCTGCGAGAACTACGGCCAGATGTTCCGGCTGCCGGAACTTGGGCCGCTCGGCGCCAACGGGCTCGCTAACCCGCGCGATTTCCAGGCGCCGGTCGCAGCCTACGAAGACAAGGAAGCGTCCTGCACCGTGGTGGCGAAATTTCAGGGTAATCTGTGGGCCGCCGAAACGATGCGTTCGCCGCTCAGCGTGGTCGCCTGGCACGGCAATTTCGTCCCGTATAAGTACGACCTCGCGCGCTTCATGGTGATCGGCACGATCAGCTTCGATCACCCGGATCCGTCGATCTTCACCGTGCTGACCGCGCCATCTGATATCCCAGGCACCGCCAACGTCGATTTCGTCATCTTCCCGCCGCGCTGGCTGGTCGCCGAAGATACGTTCCGGCCACCCTGGTATCATCGCAACGTGATGTGCGAGTTCATGGGCCTCATCAAGGGGGTCTATGATGCCAAGGCGGAAGGCTTCCTGCCCGGTGGCGCCAGCCTGCACAACTGCATGAGCGCCCATGGGCCGGACGCGCAAACCTTCGAGCGCGCCAGCGGCGCCGAACTCAAGCCGCAGAAGCTCGACGACACCATGGCGTTCATGTTCGAGAGCCGGTTCGCGATGCGTCTGACCCGCTACGCCCTGGAGTCCTCGGAATTGCAGCACGATTATTTCGAGGGCTGGCAGGGGTTGAAGCGGCATTTTCCTAAAATGTAGGATAGGCAAAGCGAAGCGTGCCCGTCGCGGCGTTGAGGCTGCTCCGACATGCCGGCGTCATCGCGCAGGAAAAGGTGGGCACGCTTCGCTTTGCCCACCCTGCACTGCTGATATAAAGCCGGTATCAGAAAGGATTCGCCGTGGATACCGTCGCACCCGCCGTGACCGGCATGCCCCGCATGCTGCTGCGCGTTGAGGGGGCCTGCATATTGGCCATCGCGGCGGTTTTGTATGCGCGACTAGGCGAGTCCTGGTGGCTTTTCGCGGTGCTGTTTCTCGCCCCGGATTTGTCGTTTGTCGCTTATCTGGCGGGGCCGCGGGTGGGCGCGGTCGCGTATAATCTGCTGCACTCCATCGTTGGTCCAATCGTTCTGGCGTTGGCGGGGCTGTTCGTGCCATACGAGCCAGCTATGGCCATCGCCCTGATCTGGCTTGCCCACTGCGGTTTCGATCGGGCG
>Ga0070734_10002227_pt1 | contig 24410 bp, 22 predicted proteins | sample Coa_R1_8_FD_66444 | JGI IMG/M metagenome (GOLD analysis project Ga0070734, IMG submission 66444) | Surface soil microbial communities from Centralia Pennsylvania, which are recovering from an underground coalmine fire - Coalmine... | ecosystem: Environmental > Terrestrial > Soil > Unclassified ...
CGACGGCGGCTTCGAGGCTCGCCGCGTCGGTGACGTCCGCCGCGAAGGGCACGCAGGTGCCCTGGGCCATCGCGGCGGTCTCCTGCGCCGAGGCGAGGTCGCGGTCGACGGCGAGGACGGTGGCGCCCTCCTGGACAAAGCGCAACACCGTGGCGCGCCCGTTGCCGATGCCCTCGCCGGGGCTCTGGCCGGCGCCGACGACGATCGCGATCTTGCCCTGCAGCCGCATCGGCGGTTCTCCTAGCTCGGCACCGGCGCGGCCGGATGCAGCAGGCCCGCCTGGCGCAGATCGGCCCACAGCGCCGCCGGGATCGGGTGCCGCAGCAGGCCGAGATTGGCGGCGAACTCCTCGGCGTTGCGCGGCCCCGGAATGATCGCCGCGACCGCGGGGTGGGCGAGCGGGAACTGCAAGGCGGCGGCGGCGAGCGGCACCGAATGGCGGTCGCAGACCGCGGCGATCGCCTTCACCCGGGCTACCACTTCCGGCGGGGCGGGGGCGTAGTTCCAGGTGTCGCGGCCGGCGAGGATGCCGGAGTTGAGCGGCCCGCCGACGACGATCGAGGTGCCGGCGGCGAGGCATTTCGGCAACAGGTCGTCGAGCGGCGCCTGTTCCAGAAGGGTGTAGCGGCCGGCCAGCAGGAAGGCGTCCCATTGGCCCCATTCCATCGCCTCGAGCAGAACCTCGCGCTCGTTGACGCCGATGCCGATCGCCTTTACCGCGCCGGAGCCGCGCAGGCTTTCGAGCGCGCGGTAGCCGCTGTCGCGCAGCGTGCGCATCAGCGCGGGATGCGCCTCGGCGCCGTGCTGGTAGGCGCCGATGTCATGGACGTAGAGGATGTCGATCCGCGCCAGGCCGAGGCGCTGAAGACTGTCCTCGAACGAGCGCATGATGCCGTCATAGGAGTAGTCGTAGACCGGGTCGAACGGCAGCGGATGGTGCCGGCCGTCGGCAAAGGTGCCGCTCGGGTTCGGGCGCAGCAGCCGGCCGACCTTGGTCGACAGGACCCAGTCGTCGCGCCGGCGCTCGCGCAGCGCGTCGCCGACCGCGCGCTCGGCCTGGCCCACCCCGTAGAACGGCGCGGTGTCGACGTAGCGCACGCCGGCGTCCCAGGCGGCGGCGACGATCGCCTCGGCGGTCTGGCGCGCGACCGCGATCCGGCTGCCGCCGAGCGTCGCGCAGCCGAGCCCCAGCTCGGTGACGTAGAGGCCGGTGCGGCCGATCTGCCGCCGGGCGAATTCGGTCATCGGCCGGGCACCCGCTTGTCACGCAGGATTGGGGCGAGTGATCGGATTCGAACCGACGACATCCAGATCCACAATCTGGCGCTCTAACCAGCTGAGCTACACCCGCCGCACCGGCTGGAGGTAGCGAATTGCCGGGCTAAAATCAAGCCGGCCGGGGTTTCGCCCGCCGCCGAGGGAGCCTACTTTAGCGCCGCATGAGTGCATCTCCCGAGGGTTGGAACCGCGAGGCGCTGTTGACGCCGGCCGAGATGGCGGAGGCCGACCGCCGCACCATCGCGGCCGGCACGCCCGGCATCGCGCTGATGGAGGCGGCCGGGCGGGCGGTGGCCGACGCAATCAGCCGCCGCTGGAGCCGGCGCCCGGTGGCCGTGCTGTGCGGTCCCGGCAACAACGGCGGCGACGGCTTCGTCGCCGCCCGCATCCTCGCCGAGCGCGGCTGGCCGGTGCGCCTGGCGCTGCTCGGCGAGCGCGCGGCGCTGAAGGGCGACGCCGCGCTCGCCGCCTCGCGCTGGCCGGGACCGATCGAGGCGCTGGCGCCGGACGCGGCGGACGGCGCCGGCCTCGTCGTCGATGCGGTGTTCGGCGCCGGCCTGTCGCGCCCGCTCGACGGCGTCGCCAAGGCGGCGCTGGCGGCGGTGCGGGCGCCGCTCGTCGCGGTCGACGTGCCGAGCGGGATCGACGGCGGCAGCGGCGACATCCGCGGGTTTGCCCCGCAGGCCGCGCTGACCGTCACCTTCTGCCGCCGCAAGCCCGGGCATCTGCTGCTGCCCGGCCGGCTCCTCTGCGGCGAGGTCGTGGTCGCCCCGATCGGCATCCCCGACGACGCCGTTGCCGCGCCGACCGCGGCCAATCATCCGCGCTGGTGGCGCGCCCTGCTGCCGCGGCCGGCGCCCGGCGGCCACAAATACGCCCGCGGCCACGTCCTGATCGCCGGCGGCGCGGTGATGACCGGGGCGGCGCGGCTGGCCGCCCGGGCCGCCGCGCGGATCGGCGCCGGGCTGGTGACGATCGCGGCGCCGCCCGCCGCCTTTGCCGTCTACGCCGCCGGCGCGCCCGGCACGATCGTGCGGGCGGAGCCGCTCGTCGACCTGCTCGCCGATCGCCGCCGCAACGCGGTCCTGATCGGCCCCGGCGCCGGCACCGGGCAGGACACCCGCGACCATGCGCTCGCGATCCTCGCCGCCCGGCGGCGGACGGTGATCGACGCCGACGCCCTCACCGTGTTCGCTCCCGACCCGGCCGCGCTGTTCGGCGCCATAACCTCCGATTGCGTGTTGACTCCGCATGAGGGGGAATTCGCGCGCCTGTTCGACCCGTCCGGCAGCAAGCTCGACCGCGCCCGCCGCGCCGCCCGGGCGAGCGGAGCGGTAATGCTGCTCAAAGGCGCCGACACGGTCGTCGCCGCCCCCGACGGGCGCGCGGCGATCAACGATAACGCGCCGCCCGAGCTGGCGACCGCGGGCTCGGGCGACGTGCTCGCCGGCCTCGTCGTCGGCCTCCTCGCCCAGGGCATGCCGGGCTTCGAGGCGGCGGCCGCGGCGGTGTGGCTGCACGGCGCGGCGGCGCGCCGGTTCGGTCCCGGCCTCGTCGCCGAGGATTTGTGCGAGGCCCTGCCGGCGGTCTTGGCGCCGCTCCTGGAGGGGCCTAATACCAGCTCGTTCCACGATCCGGACAGACCATGAGCGATCGCGCCCCTGGCGGCTTCTTCGACGGCGTCTTCGACCGCACGTTTGCCAATCTGCGCCGCGCCTGGCGCGAAATCGCCGGTTCGGCGCGCGGCGTGCTGAGCGCCGCGCTGCGCCCCGACCTGCCCGACGACGATGTCGCCCGCCTGCGCCTGCAGATGCAGAGCTGCCTCGATCCGCGCGCCGGCGAGGTCACCGCGCGGGCCCGCACCGCCGAGCTCGGCCGCACCTATCTGGCGCTGAGCCCGGCCGGGCGCGAGCGCTTCATGCGCCTGCTGGCGAGCGAGTTCGATACCGACCACGAGGCGGTCGCCCGGCAATGCGCCAGGCTCGCCGGCGCCGTCCCGGCGGAAGAGCGGATGGCCGCCGAGCGCGAATTGCGCGCCGCGCTGCTGCCGCCGCGGATGACGCTGCTGCGCCAGTTCAACGCCCTGCCCGAGGGGGTCAAGTTTCTCGTCGACCGCCGCGCCGAGCTCGCCGATTTCGGCGCGCGCGACCCGCAGCTGCGCGCGCTCGACGAAGACTTGCGCGAGCTGCTCGCCAACTGGTTCGACATCGGCTTTCTCGAACTGCGCCGGATCACCTGGGAGGCGCCGGCGGCGCTGCTCGAAAAGCTGATGGCCTACGAGGCGGTGCACGAGATCCGCGGGTGGAGCGACCTGAAGAACCGGGTCGAGGCGGATCGCCGCTGCTTCGCCTTTTTCCACCCCCGCATGCCCGACGAGCCGCTGATCTTCGTCGAGGTCGCCCTGGTCGGCGGCATCGCCGGCAACATCCACGCGCTGCTCGACGAAGAGGCGCCGATCGGCGACCCGCAGGCGGCGGATACCGCGATCTTCTATTCGATCTCCAACTGCCAGAAGGGGCTCATCGGGATCAGCTTCGGCGATTTCCTGATCAAGCGGGTGGTCGATGCCCTCGCCGCCGAGCTGCCGCGGCTGAAGAATTTCGCCACCCTGTCGCCGGTTCCCGGGTTCCGCGCCTGGCTCAGCGAGGCCGCCGCCGGCGGCGGCCTGCTGCTGCGCAGCGAGGTGCGGGCGCTGCAGCCGGTCGCTCCGGAATGGGACGAGGCGGCGCCGGAGAAGGCGCTGCTCGCCCTGCTCGACCACCCGAACTGGCCGGGCGAGCCGCGGCTCGCCGCGGCGTTGCGCGAGCCGCTGCTGCGGCTGTGCGCGCGCTATCTGGTCAACGAGCGCGGCCGGGCGGGGCGGGCCCGCGACCCGGTGGCGCATTTCCACCTGACCAACGGCGCGCGCATCGAGCAGCTCAACTGGCTCGGCGACACCTCGCCGAAAGGCCTGGCCCAGTCCGCCGGGATCATGGTCAACTACCTCTACCGCCAGGACGAGATCGAGGCGAATCACGAGGCGTACCGCGGCGAAAGCCAGGTCGCCGCCTCGTCTGCGGTGCGCAGCCTGGCGCGCGCCGCCTGAGCGCGGCTATGTTCGCCGCCGCCGCTGTGTTAGAACCCGCCGGCGCAGGCCGGGCGGAAGAGGCGCGGCGGGCGTGGCGAAACTGGTAGACGCACTGGATTTAGGATCCAGCGATGTGAATCGTGGGGGTTCGAATCCCCCCGCCCGCACCAGCGCAGCGCGGAAGATCGGAGACTGAGCGCCTGACGATGCAAGTGACCGAAACCAACACCGACGGGCTGAAGCGCGAGTTTCGCATCGTCGTTCCCGCCGACGAGCTCGAAGGCGAGATTTCCCGCCGCCTCGGCGAGCTGAGCCGGACCATCCGGCTCCCCGGGTTCCGCCCCGGCAAGGTGCCGCTGCCGCTGCTGCGCAAGCGCTACGGGCCGGCGGTGCGCGGCGAAGTGCTGGAGAACAGCGTCCAGGCCTCGACCGCCGAGGCGATGCAGCAGCGCAACCTGCGCCCGGCCCTGCCGCCGCGGGTCGAGATCGTCTCGGCCGCCGAGGGCGCCGACCTCGAATACACGATGTCGGTCGAGCTGCTGCCGGAGATGCCGCAGCCGGATTTCGCCGGGCTCGGGCTGGAGCGGCTGGTCGCCGACATTCCCGCCGAGGATATCGACCGCGCGGTGGCGCGGATCGCCGAGCAGCAGCGCAAATCCGCGCCCGTCGAGCGGCCGGCGGCGCTCGGCGACATCGTCGTCGCCGACATCGTCGGCCGCATCGGCGACGACGAGATCCCGGGGACCCGCGCCGAGGGCCGCCAGATCCAGCTCGGCGCCGAAGGCATGCTGCCCGGCTTCGCCGAGCAGCTCCCCGGCGTCGCCGCGGGCGAGACCCGCACCGTGACGGTGACCTTCCCGGCCGACTACTTCAACCCCGAGCTGGCCGGCAAGGAGGCCCAATTCGAGGTCGCGGTCAAGGAGGTGCGCGAGCGCCAGCCGGCGCCCGAGGGCGACGAGCTGGCCAAGGAGGTCGGGCTCGAAACCGCCCAGGAGCTGCGCGACGAGATCGAGCAGCGGATGCGCCGCGACTATGACGGCCTCGCCCGCCAGCGGCTGAAGCGCGACCTGCTTGACAAATTGGCCGAGCGATACGAATTCGCCGTACCGCCGGGAATGGTCGAGATCGAGTACAATTCGATCCTGCAGCAATACCGGGCCGAGACGGCCGGGTCGGCCGAGGCCGCGCCCGGCGGCGAGGCGGAGGCGGGGGAGGCGCCCGCCGCGGCCGCGGAACCCGGCGACGAGGACAAGGCCGAGTTCCGCCGGCTCGCCGAGCGCCGCGTCCGCCTCGGCCTGCTCCTGGCGGAGATCGGCCGCAACAACAACATCACGGTCAGCCAGGAGGAGATCAACCAGGCGCTGATCCGCGAGGCGCAGCGCCATCCCGGCTACGAGCGCCAGGTGATCGACTACTACCGCCGCAACCCCGAGGCGCTGGGCAATCTGCGCGCGCCGATCTTCGAGGAGAAGGTCGTCGATTTCGTCCTCGAACTGGCCAAGGCCTCGGAGCGGCGGGTTTCGCCGCAAGAGCTGCTGGGCCTGCTCGAACCCGCGGCGGCCGCGGCAGGCGAAGAGGCGGCGACCGAGGAAAAGCCAAAGCGCACGCGGCGCGCCAGCCCGCGCCGCGCCAGAGGAGAGGCGACATGAGCGACTATTTCGAACAGTACATGAACACCCTCGTCCCGATGGTGGTCGAGCAGACCAACCGCGGCGAGCGCGCCTACGACATCTACTCGCGGCTGTTGGCCGAGCGCATCGTCTTTCTCGTCGGGCCGATCCATGATGCGGTGGCAAGCCTCATATGCGCGCAGCTCTTGTTTCTCGAATCGGTTAACCCGAACAAGGACATCGCGTTCTACATCAACTCGCCGGGCGGGGTGGTTACCTCGAGCCTGGCGATCTACGACACGATGCAGTACATCCGCTCGCCGGTCTCGACCGTGTGCATCGGCCAGGCCGCCTCGGCCGGCTCGCTGCTGCTGGCGGCGGGCGCCAAGGGCAAGCGCTTCTCGCTGCCGAACTCGCGCATCATGATCCACCAGCCCTCCGGCGGGGCCCAGGGCCAGGCCACCGACATCGAGATTCAGGCGAGGGAAATCCTTGCCTTGCGGGCCCGGCTCAACGAAATCTACGTCAAGCACACCGGCCAGCCGCTGGAGGCGATCCAGGCGGCGCTGGAGCGCGACAAGTTCCTGTCGCCGACCGAGGCGCTGGATTTCGGCCTGATCGACGAGGTGGTCGAGAGCCGTCCCGCAAGCACAGAAGAGAAGGCGCGGGCGTAGGGTTTGCCGCACCCTTCGGGAGCATCGGCATTTAACTAGTTGTTGATCCGTCGGGAGCACATATACTCGAATAGCTCGGCATCGGGCACGGTGCCTTGGCCGACAGGCCGGCGGCTGCGCGATGCGGGGCCGGTGACGGAGTGGCGATGACCAAGTCCAGCAGCGGCGACTCGAAGAACACGCTGTACTGTTCCTTCTGCGGCAAGAGCCAGCACGAGGTCAGGAAGCTGATCGCCGGGCCGACCGTGTTTATCTGCGACGAATGCGTCGAGCTCTGCATGGACATCATCCGTGAAGAGCACAAGACCACGCTGGTCAAGTCGCGCGACGGGGTGCCCGGGCCGCGCGACATCTGCCGCGTGCTCGACGACTATGTGATCGGCCAGGACCACGCCAAGCGCGTGCTGTCGGTGGCGGTCCACAACCACTACAAGCGGCTGGCTCACGGCGCCAAGAACAACGACGTGGAGCTGGCCAAGTCGAACATCCTGCTGGTCGGGCCGACCGGCTCGGGCAAGACCCTGCTGGCCCAGACCCTCGCGCGGATCATCGACGTGCCGTTCACGATGGCCGACGCGACGACGCTGACCGAGGCCGGCTATGTCGGCGAGGATGTCGAGAACATCATCCTCAAGCTGCTCCAGGCGGCCGACTACAATGTCGAGCGGGCGCAGCGCGGCATCGTCTATATCGACGAGGTCGACAAGATCTCGCGCAAATCCGACAACCCGTCGATCACCCGCGACGTTTCGGGCGAGGGGGTGCAGCAGGCCCTGCTCAAGATCATGGAGGGGACCATCGCCTCGGTCCCGCCCCAGGGCGGCCGCAAGCACCCGCAGCAGGAATTCCTCCAGGTCGACACCACCAACATCCTGTTCGTCTGCGGCGGCGCGTTCTCGGGCCTGGAAAAGATCATCGCCCAGCGCCGCCAGGGCAGCTCGATCGGCTTCGGCGCGACGGTGCGCGGCCCCGACGAGCGCAAGACCGGCGAGATTCTGCGCGACCTCGAACCCGAAGACCTGCTCAAGTTCGGGCTGATCCCCGAGTTCGTCGGCCGGCTGCCGGTGGTGGCGACGCTCGACGACCTCGACGAGGACGCGCTTGTCGACATCCTGACCAAGCCGAAGAACGCGCTGGTCAAGCAGTACCAGCGCCTGTTCGAGATGGAGGATGTGCGCCTCGAACTGACCGACGAGGCGTTGCGCGGGATCGCCCAGAAGGCGATCGCGCGCAAGACCGGAGCGCGCGGGCTGCGCTCCATCATGGAAGCGATTCTGCTCGAATCGATGTTCGAACTGCCGAGCCTGGTCGGGGTCAGCGAGATCGTCATCAACCGCGAGGTGGTCGAGGGGCGGGCGATTCCCCTGCACATTTATTCCGACCGCCGCGGCGAGATCGGCACCGGCGATTGACGCCGCCGCCGGCCCGGTGCGGCCCGGCGACGCGGCTTCCGACAAGCCGGCTTGACTGTCGGCACAAGGAGGCCAACCTAATCACGGCTTGAGGCACCGGGTGCCGGCCCTGCGGCACCGGTCGTTGATCGAAGAGGCCCCATGTCAGACACCTCACGCGTCGCTCTCTATCCGGTCCTGCCGCTCCGCGACATCGTGGTCTTCCCCCACATGATCGTGCCGCTGTTCGTCGGCCGCGAGAAGTCGGTTCGCGCGCTCGAGGACGTCAAGAAGGACGACAAGCAGATCCTGCTCGTCACCCAGAAGAACGCGGCGCAGGACGACCCGTCCACCGCCGACATCTACACCGTCGGCACCCTCGGCACGGTGCTGCAGCTGCTCAAGCTGCCCGACGGCACGGTCAAGGTCCTGGTCGAGGGCGGCCAGCGCGCGCGCATCCGCCGCTATGCCGACAACGATCTGTTCTTCCAGGCCTATGCCGAGCCGATCGAGGACCAGCCGGGCGGCCATCCCGAGATCGACGCGCTGGCGCGCACCGTGGTCGCCCAGTTCGAGCAATACATCAAGCTGAACAAGAAGATCCCGCCCGAGGTGCTGGTCTCGATCAACCAGATCGACGAGCCGAGCAAGCTCGCCGACACGGTCGCCTCGCATCTCAGCCTGAAGATTCCCGAGAAGCAGGAGCTGCTGGAGACGGAAACCGTCTCCGAGCGGCTGGAAAAAGTGTTCGGCTACATGGAGGGCGAGATCGGCGTCCTCCAGGTCGAGAAGCGCATTCGCAACCGGGTCAAGCGCCAGATGGAGAAGACCCAGCGCGAGTACTACCTCAACGAGCAGCTTAAGGCGATCCAGAAGGAGCTGGGCGAGGGCGAGGACGGCAAGGACGAGATGGCCGAACTCGAGGACAAGATCAGCAAGACCAAGTTCTCGAAGGAGGCGCGCGACAAGGCCGTCGCCGAATTGAAGAAGCTGCGCAGCATGAGCCCGATGTCGGCCGAGGCCACGGTGGTGCGCAACTACCTCGACTGGATGCTGTCGATCCCGTGGCAGCAGCGCACCAAGATCAAGCGCGACATCGCCGCCGCCGAGCGGGTGCTCAATGCCGACCATTTCGGTCTGGAGAAGGTCAAGGAGCGCATCCTCGAATACCTTGCCGTGCAACAGCGCATGAAGAAGATGAAGGGGCCGATCCTCTGTCTGGTCGGCCCGCCGGGGGTCGGCAAGACCTCGCTCGGCAAGTCGGTGGCGCGCGCCACCGGGCGCAACTTCGTGCGCATGTCGCTGGGCGGGGTGCGCGACGAGGCCGAGATCCGCGGCCACCGCCGCACCTATATCGGCTCGATGCCGGGCAAGATTCTGCAAGGGATGAAAAAGGCCAAGTCCTCCAACCCCTTGTTCCTGCTCGACGAGGTCGACAAGCTCGGCGCCGACTGGCGCGGCGACCCCTCCTCGGCGCTGCTCGAAGTGCTCGATCCCGAGCAGAATTCGACCTTTAACGATCATTACCTCGAGGTCGATTACGACCTGTCGGACGTGATGTTCGTCACTACGGCCAACACGCTGCGCATGCCGCAGCCGCTGATGGACCGCATGGAGATCATCCGCCTGCCCGGCTACACCGAGGACGAGAAGATCGAGATCGCCAAGCGCCACCTGATCCCGAAGCAGATCAAGCAGCACGGGCTCAAGAAGCACGAGTGGAGCATCAGCGACGACGCGCTGCGCGACCTGTGCCGCTACTACACGCGCGAAGCCGGGGTCAGGAACCTCGAGCGCGAGATCGCCAATCTGACGCGCAAGGCGATCAAAGACATCCTGATGAAAAAGACCGACAAGGTCGCGATCACCCGGCGCAACCTCGAGAAATACGCCGGCGTCAGGCGCTTCCGCTTCGGCGAGGCGGAAAGCGAGGACATGGTCGGGGTGACGACCGGGCTGGCCTGGACCGAGGTCGGCGGCGAATTGCTGACGATCGAGGCGGTCACCTTGCCCGGCAAGGGGCGGGTGACGGCGACCGGCAAGCTCGGCGACGTGATGAAGGAGTCGGTCCAGGCGGCCGAAAGCTTCGTCAAGTCGCGCAGCCACAGCTTCGGGATCAAGCCGTCGCTGTTCGAAAAGCGCGACATCCATGTCCACGTGCCCGAGGGCGCCACCCCGAAGGATGGGCCGTCGGCCGGCGTCGCGATGGTCACCTCGATCGTCTCGGTGCTGACCGGCATCCCGGTCAAGCGCGACATCGCGATGACCGGCGAGATCACCCTGCGCGGCCGCGTGCTGCCGATCGGCGGCCTCAAGGAGAAGCTGCTGGCGGCGTTGCGCGGCGGGCTGAAGACCGTGCTGATCCCGGCCGAGAACGAGAAGGACCTCGCCGAGATTCCCGACAACGTCAAGCGCGGTCTCAAGATCATTCCGGCCAAAACGGTCGACGAAGTGCTCTCCTACGCCCTGGCGGGGACCCTGACGCCGATCGATTGGGCCGAGGAAAGCGAGCCCGCGCCGGTGCTTCCCGCCGCGAGCGAAGAGCGCTCGGGACTGGTAACGCATTGATCCGCATCATCGGTCGTTGCCGCGCGGCGGACAACTTCATGTCCCCACGCGACAACGGCCGGTAACGCTTAAAAAAGGCTCGGTTTTAGGCGACGAACCGTCATTGACCCGCAACGGGGCGCGCTCTAAACTCCGCCCCGAAGCAAGCAATTCCGTTTACTGGCTTAGGGGGCAACACGTGAACAGAAACGAGCTCGTCGATGCTGTTGCCGGTAAGGTCGATTTGTCGAAATCGGCTGCGAGCAAAGCCGTCGAGGCGGTGTTCGATTCGATCACCGCTGCGCTGAAGGGAGGCGGCGAGGTTCGGCTCGTCGGGTTCGGGACGTTCTCCGTGTCGCGGCGGGCGGCGTCGGAGGGGCGCAACCCGCGAACCGGAGCGAAGATCAAGATCGCCGCGTCGAACCAGGCCAAGTTCAAGCCCGGCAAGCGGCTGCGCGACACGCTGAACTAGCAGGACCGGCGGAGCCGGCCTCTCCCGCAAGGGGCCGGCTTGCGACCGTCTGGGGCATCGCCGGCGCCGCAGGCGGGGGCGATTAGCTCAGCTGGCAGAGCATCTCGTTTACACCGAGGGGGTCGGGGGTTCGAATCCCTCATCGCCCACCACGGCTGCGCCCGAACGCCCGGTTCGCCAGGGCCGGAACGCAGACCGGCCGGGTCCGACACCCCGGCTTGACACCCCGCCAGGGGCAAGGGTACGAGTGGCCGCCCCGATCGACGCTTTCGGGGGCGTAGCTCAGTTGGTTAGAGCGCCGGCCTGTCACGCCGGAGGCCGCGGGTTCGAGTCCCGTCGCTCCCGCCAGTCGATTGCGGTCCGTGCGGCCCCGGAACTCCGGCGGCGGCGGTGGTTTCGTGCCGGGCCGATCCGACCTATATCTGGAGACGGGACCGAGGGCTGGCGATGAAGGATTTGTTGCGAGAATACTTCCCGATTCTGGTGTTTCTTGCGATCGCCGGGGGGCTGGCGGCGGCGATGGTCGGCGCGTCGTTCGTGGTTGCCCGGCAGCGGCCGGATTCGGAGAAGCTGTCGCCCTACGAGTGCGGCTTCGAGCCGTTCGACGACGCCCGGGTACGTTTCGACGTGCGCTACTACTTGGTCGCGATCCTGTTCATCATCTTCGATCTCGAAGTCGCCTTCCTGTTTCCCTGGGCGGTCGCGCTCGGCGATATCGGCGCCTTCGGGTTCTGGTCGATGGTGGTGTTCCTCGCCATCCTGACGGTCGGCTTTGCCTACGAGTGGATGAAAGGGGCGCTCGAATGGGAGTGAGCGACGCGACCCGGCTGCTCGAGGCCGCGACCGACGAGCTGCAGGATCGCGGCTTCATCACCGCCCGGCTCGACGGGCTGCTGAACTGGGCGCGCAGCGGCTCGCTGTGGCCGATGACCTTCGGCCTTGCCTGCTGCGCGGTCGAGATGATGCATACCGGCGCCAGCCGCTACGACCTCGACCGCTTCGGCGTCGTCTTTCGGCCGAGCCCGCGGCAATCCGACGTGATGATCGTCGCCGGCACGCTGTGCAACAAAATGGCGCCGGCATTGCGCAAGGTCTACGACCAGATGGCCGAGCCGCGCTGGGTGATCTCGATGGGCTCGTGCGCCAACGGCGGCGGCTACTACCACTATTCCTACTCGGTGGTGCGCGGCTGCGATCGGATTGTGCCGGTCGACGTCTACGTGCCGGGTTGCCCGCCGACCGCCGAGGCGCTGCTGTACGGGGTGCTGCTGTTGCAGAAGAAGATCCGCCGCACGCGCAATTTCGCCCGCTGAGGCGCCGTGATGGCCGATCGGTTGGACGCACTCGCCGAACACCTCGCCGCTGCGTTGCCGGGCGCCGTGCTCGACAGCCAGGTCCGCCACGGCGAACTGTGCTGCCGGGTGGCGCGCGAAGCGCTGCCGGAGGTCCTGCGCTTTCTGCGCGACGACGCGAAATGCCGGTTCACCGTGCTGTGCGACGTCTGCGGCGTCGACTACCCCGACCGGCCGGAGCGGTTCGAGGTCGTCTACAACCTGTTGAGCATTGCGCTCAACCAGCGCATCCGGATCAAGGTCGCCACCGACGAGAACGAGCCGGTGCCCTCGGCGGTCGGGGTGTTCAGCTCGGCCGGATGGTGGGAGCGCGAGACCTTCGACCTCTACGGCATCTATTTCAGCGACCATCCCGATCTGCGCCGCATCCTGACCGATTACGGCTTTGACGGGCATCCGCTGCGCAAGGACTTCCCGCTGACCGGCTATGTCGAGGTGCGCTACGACGAGGAGCAGAAGCGGGTGGTCTACGACAAGGTCAAGCTGGCGCAGGAGTTCCGCAGCTTCGACTTCCTGTCGCCGTGGGAAGGGATGAACAAGATTCTGCCCGGCGACGAAAAGGCCGGGCCGGCGCCCGACAGTCCCGCGCCGAAGGGCGAAGCATGAGCGATCCGCGCCACCCGACGCCGGCCGCGGCCGCCGACGAGCTCGCCGGCGCCCCGGTGATCCGCAACTTCACGATGAATTTCGGGCCGCAGCACCCGGCGGCGCACGGCGTCATGCGGCTGGTGCTGGAGATGGACGGCGAGACCGTCGAGCGCGCCGACCCGCATATCGGCCTGCTCCACCGCGGCACTGAAAAGCTGATCGAATACAAGACCTACCTGCAGGCGATCCCGTATTTCGACCGGCTCGATTACGTTTCGCCGATGTGCCAGGAGCACGCCTTCGCGCTGGCGGTCGAGAAGCTGATGGGGATCACGCCGCCGCCGCGGGCCCAGTATATCCGCGTCGTGTTTGCCGAGATCACCCGCATCCTCAACCATCTTCTCAACATCTGCGCGTTCGGGCTCGATGTCGGGGCGATTACCCCGTTCCTGTGGGGGTTCGAGGAACGCGAGCGGCTGATGGAGTTCTACGAGCGCGCCTCGGGGGCGCGGCTGCACGCCAACTATTTCCGTCCCGGCGGGGTCCACATGGACCTGCCGGCCGGCCTTGCCGAAGACATCCTCGCCTTCTGCGACACCTTTCCGAAGACGATCGACGACATCGAGCGGCTGCTGACCGGCAACCGCATCTTCAAGCAGCGCACCGTCAATATCGGCGTGGTCAGCGCCAAGGACGCGCAGGACTGGGCGTTTTCCGGGCCGATGCTGCGCGGTTCCGGCGTCGCCTGGGATTTGCGCCGGGCGCAGCCCTACGATGTCTATGCCGAGATGGATTTCGACGTGCCGATCGGCAAGAACGGCGACTGCTACGACCGCTATCTCGTCCGCGTCGAGGAGATGCGGCAGAGCCTGCGCATCATCCGCCAGGCCCTGGCGCAGATGCCGCAAGGGCCGGTCAAGGTCGACGACCAGAAGGTGGCGCCGCCGCCGCGCGCGGTGATGAAGCAGTCGATGGAGGCGCTGATCCACCATTTCAAGCTCTACACCGAGGGCTACCACGTGCCCGCCGGCGAGACCTACACCGCGGTCGAGGCGCCGAAGGGCGAGTTCGGCGTCTACCTCGTCGCCGACGGCACCAACCGGCCCTACCGCTGCAAGATCCGCGCCCCCGGCTTCGCCTTCCTGCAGGCGACCGACTTCATGTCGCGCGGCCACATGCTCGCCGACGTGGTGGCGATCATCGGCTCGATGGACATCGTCTTCGGCGAGATCGACCGATGATCGGCCGCGGTCTTCCCGTCGAGCAGCCGGAAAGCTTCGCCTTCACCGAGGAGAACATGGCGAAGGCGCGGGCGCATATCGCCAAATATCCGCCGGGCCGCCAGGCCAGCGCGGTGTTGCCGCTGCTCGACCTGGCGCAGCGGCAGTCGGGCGGCTGGCTGCCGCGGGCGGCGATGGACGCGGTGGCGCAGATTCTCGGCATGGCGCCGATCCGGGTCTACGAGGTCGCCACCTTCTACACGATGTTCAACCTGCGCCCGGTCGGCCGCTATCTGCTGCAGGCCTGCACCACGACGCCGTGCTGGCTGCGCGGCTCGGACGATATCGTCGCCGCCTGTACGCGAAAGCTCGGCATCGGCGTCGGCGAAAGCACGGCGGACGGGCTGTTCACCCTGGTCGAGGTCGAGTGCCTGGGCGCCTGCGTCAACGCCCCGATCCTCCAGGTCAACGACGATTACTACGAGGACCTCGACGGCCCGGCGACCGAGGCGCTGCTCGACGCGCTCAAGGCCGGGACCGCGCCGCCGCCCGGCTCGGTCAAGGGCCGCCGCGGCTCGGCGCCGGCAGGCGGCAAGACGACATTGCGGGGAGAGGACAAGGATGCTGGCTGACCGGGACCGCGTCTTCACCAACCTCTACGGCGAGCACGACTGGCACCTCGCCGGGGCGCGGGCGCGCGGGGACTGGGAGGGAACCAGGGAGATCATCGCCAAGGGCCGCGACTGGATCGTCAACGAGATCAAGGAGTCCGGGCTGCGCGGGCGGGGCGGCGCCGGGTTTCCGACCGGGCTCAAATGGTCGTTCATGCCGAAGGAGAGCGACCGGCCGACCTATCTCGTGGTCAACGCCGACGAAAGCGAGCCCGGCACCTGCAAGGACCGCGACATCCTGCGCTGGGAGCCGCACAAGCTGCTCGAAGGCTGCCTGCTGGCCGGCGCCGGCATGGGGGCCACCGCCTGCTACATCTATATCCGCGGCGAGTTCTACAACGAGGCCCGGCACCTGCAGACCGCGATCGACGAGGCCTACGAGGCGGGGCTGCTCGGCAAGAACGCCTGCGGCTCGGGCTACGACATGGAGCTCTACCTCCATCGCGGCGCCGGCGCCTATATCTGCGGCGAGGAGACCGGCCTGCTCGAAAGCCTTGAGGGGCGCAAGGGCCAGCCGCGGCTGAAGCCGCCGTTCCCGGCCCAGGTCGGGCTCTACGGCTGCCCGTCGACGGTCAACAACGTCGAGACCATCGCCGTCTCGCCGGCGATCCTCAAGCGCGGCGGGCATGGTTCTCCTCGATCGGCCGGCCGCGCAACACCGGCACGAAAATCTTCTGCATTTCCGGCCATGTGAACCAGCCGTGCAATGTCGAAGAGGCGATGTCGATCCCGATGAAGGAGCTGATCGAGCGCCATGCCGGCGGGGTGCGCGGCGGCTGGGACAATCTGCTGGCGGTGATCCCCGGCGGCTCGTCCACCCCGGTGCTGCCGCGCTCGGTATGCGACACCGTGCTGATGGATTTCGACGCGCTGGTCGCCGAGAAGAGCGGCCTCGGCACCGCGGCGCTGATCGTCATGGACAAGTCGACCGACATCGTCCGCGCCATCGCCCGGCTCTCCGCCTTTTACAAGCACGAAAGCTGCGGCCAGTGCACGCCCTGCCGCGAGGGGCTCGGCTGGGTGTGGCGGGTGATGGAGCGCATGGTCAAAGGCGACGCCAGCGTCGAGGAGATCGACACGCTGGAGGAGGTGACGCGGGAGATCGAAGGCCACACGATCTGCGCCCTCGCCGACGGCGCCGCCTGGCCGGTGCAGGGCCTGATCCGGCATTTCCGCCCGGAGATGGTCCGGCGCATCGAGGAATACCGCGCCGCGGCCCGGCGCCGCGCGGCGGAGTGAGGCGCAGATGCCGAAGGTGACGATCGACGGCCGCGAACTCGAAGTGCCGAACGGCACGACGATCCTGCAGGCCTGCCAGCAGGCGGGGATCGAGATTCCGCATTTCTGCTACCACGAGCGCCTGGCCATCGCCGGCAATTGCCGGATGTGCCTGGTCGAGGTCGAACGCTCGCCGAAGCCGGTCGCCTCCTGCGCGATGCCGGTGGCCGACGGCAACGTCATCCTGACCCAGTCGGAGAAGGCCAAAAAGGCGCGCCACGGGGTCATGGAGATGCTGCTGATCAACCATCCGCTCGACTGCCCGATCTGCGACCAGGGCGGCGAGTGCGATCTGCAGGACCAGGCGATGGCCTACGGCTTCGACCGCAGCCGCTACCGCGAACCGAAGCGGGCGGTCAGCGAGAAGAATTTCGGGCCGCTTATCGCCACCGCGATGACGCGCTGCATCCATTGCACGCGCTGCATCCGCTTTCTTACCGACGTCGCCGGGGTGGCCGAGCTGGGCGCCACCGGGCGCGGCGAGAACATGGAGATCGGCACCTATATCGAGCGCGCGCTCGATTCGGAATTGTCCGGCAACATCATCGACTTGTGCCCGGTCGGCGCGCTCACCTCGAAGCCTTACGCGTTTGTCGCCCGGTCGTGGGAGCTGCGCAAGACCGAGTCGATCGACGTGCTCGACGCGGTCGGCAGCAATATCCGCATCGATTCCCGCGGCAGCCAGATTCTGCGCGTGCTGCCGCGGCTCCACGAGGCGGTCAACGAGGAGTGGATTTCCGACAAGACCCGCTTTGCCGTCGACGGGCTGGTGCGGCGCCGGCTCGACCGGCCCTATATCCGCCGCGGCGGCCGCCTGGTCGAAGCCGAGTGGCGCGAGGCGATCGAGCTGGTCGCCGAGAAGCTGAAGAGCGTGCCGGGCGAGCGCATCGGCGCGATCGCCGGCGATCTGTGCGACGCCGAGGCGATGTACGCGCTGAAGCTGCTGCTCGGCGGGCTCGGCGCGACCAGCCTCGATTGCCGGCAGGACGGCGCCAGGCTCGACGCCTCGTGCCGCGCCGGCTATCTCTTCAACACGACGATCGCCGGGATCGAGGAGGCCGATGCCTGCCTGCTCGTCGGCACCAATCCGCGCACCGAGGCCGCCCTGGTCAATGCCCGGCTGCGAAAGCGCTATCTGCGCGGCGGCTTCAAGGTCGGGGCGATCGGCCCGGCCCTCGACCTGACCTATCCGGTCGAGACGCTCGGCGCCGGCGGCGACGCGCTCGCCCGGGCGGCGGATTTCCTCGACGGCGCGGCGGCGGGGATGATCGTCGTCGGCCAGGGCGCCCTGGCGCGGCCCGACGGTGCCGCGATCCTGGCCGCAGCGCGCTCGCTCGCCGAACGCTGCGCCCTGGTGCGTCCGGGGTGGAACGGGTTCAACGTGCTGCATCGCGCCGCCGCGCGGGTCGGCGGGCTCGACCTCGGCTTTGTGCCGGGACCCGGCGGGCGCGACGTCGCCGGCATGCTCGCCGGCTGCCGCGACGGCGCGATCGAGGTGCTCTACCTGCTCGGCGCCGACGAGATCGAGCTGGGCGATACCGGCGCCGCCTTCGTCGTCTATCAGGGCCATCACGGCGACCGCGGCGCGGCGCGCGCCGACGTAGTCCTGCCCGGCGCCGCCTATACCGAGAAGGACGGCACCTACGTCAACACCGAAGGCCGGGTCCAGCTCGCCCGCCGCGCCGTGTTCCCGCCCGGCGAGGCGCGCGAGGACTGGGCGATCCTGCGCGCCGTTTCCGCCGCGCTCGGCCGCGTGCTGCCGTTCGACTCGCTCGCCGAACTGCGCGCCCATATGCACGAGGCGGCGCCGGTGCTGGCCGAGCCGGACGTGCCGGTGCCGGCGGCGTGGGGAGAGTTCGGCGCCCCCGGCCCGATCGCGCCGGACGAATTCGTCTATCCGGTCGCGGACTTCTACCGCACCGACCCGATCAGCCGCGCCAGCCCGACGATGGCGGCGTGCAGCGAGGCCTTCGCCCCCGCCGATGCGAAGCGGACCGGCACGCATGGCTGAGTTCTGGTCCGGCTATGCGCTGCCGACGATCGTCACCGTGCTCGAGGTCCTGGCGGTGGTGGTGCCGCTGCTGATCGCGATCGCCTATTTCACCTATTTCGAGCGCAAGGTCATCGCCCTGTCGCAACTGCGCAAGGGCCCCAACGTCGTCGGCCCGTTCGGCCTGCTGCAGCCCTTCGCCGACGGGCTGAAGCTGCTGATCAAGGAAACGGTGATCCCGAGCGGCGCGAACCGCATCGTCTTCGTCGCCGCGCCGATGGTCACCTTCACGCTGAGCCTCGTCGCCTGGGCGGTGATCCCGTTCGATTACGGCGTCGTCGTCTCCAACATCAATGTCGGCATCCTCTACCTGTTCGCGATCAGCTCGCTGTCGGTCTACGGCATCATCATGGCCGGCTGGGCCTCGAACTCGCGCTACGCCTTTCTCGGCGCGCTTCGTTCCGCCGCGCAGATGGTGTCCTACGAGGTTTCGATCGGCTTCGTCCTCGTCACCGTGCTGCTCTGCGCCGGCTCGCTCAACCTGACCGACATCGTGATGGCCCAGCGGCACGTCTGGTTCGCGATCCCGCTGCTGCCGATGTTCGTCATCTTCTTCATCTCCGGGCTGGCGGAGACCAACCGGCTGCCGTTCGACCTGCCCGAAGGCGAATCGGAGCTGGTCGCCGGCTATTTCGTCGAATACTCGTCGATGAGCTTCGCGCTGTTCTTCCTCGGCGAGTACGGCAACATGATCCTGGTCAGCGCGATGACCGCGATCCTGTTCCTCGGCGGCTGGCTTCCCCCGTTCGGCGTCGCGCCGTTCACCTGGGTGCCGGGGCCGGTGTGGCTGGCGCTCAAGGTCGCCTTCGTCTGCTTCTGTTTCCTGTGGGTGCGCGCGACCTTTCCGCGCTTCCGCTACGACCAGCTGATGCGCCTCGGCTGGAAGGTGTTTCTGCCGTTTTCGCTGCTCTGGCTGGTGCTGACCGCCGGGGTGCTGACGGCGACCGGCTGGGCGCGTTGACTTGCGGGGGCGGGGGTCTATCGTGGCGCCGGATTGCGGCAACGGGCGGAGGAGGCGGCGGTGAGACTGGGCGCGCGCAGCCTCTTGTTGAGCGAGCTTCTGTCGGGCATGGCGCTGACCCTGCGCTACATGTTCCGGCCCTCGGTCACGGTCAACTACCCTTATGAGAAAGGCCCGCTGAGCCCGCGCTTCCGCGGCGAGCACGCGCTGCGCCGCTATCCCAACGGCGAGGAGCGCTGCATCGCCTGCAAGCTGTGCGAGGCGATCTGCCCGGCGCTGGCGATCACCATCGAGGCCGAGCCGCGCGAGGACGGCAGCCGCCGCACGACGCGCTACGACATCGACATGACCAAGTGCATCTATTGCGGCTATTGCCAGGAGGCCTGCCCGGTCGACGCCATCGTCGAAGGGCCGAACTTCGAGTTCGCCACCGAGACCCGCGAGGAACTGTTCTACGACAAGGAGAAGCTGCTCGCCAACGGCGACCGCTGGGAGGCGGAGATCGCGCAATCGCTGGCGCTGGCGGCGCCGTACCGATGATCCTCCAGACCGTCATGTTCTACCTGTTCGCGGCGGTCGCGGTGGCGTCCGGCGTGATGGTCGTGTCGGCGCGCAACCCGGTGCATTCGGTGCTGTTCCTGATCCTCGCCTTCTTCAACGCGGCCGGCCTGTTCGTGCTGATGGGGGCGGAGTTCCTGGCGATGATCCTGGTCATCGTCTATGTCGGCGCGGTGGCGGTGCTGTTCCTCTTCGTCGTGATGATGCTCGACATCGACTTCGCGGCGCTGCGCAGCGGCTTCCTCCGCTACCTGCCGGTCGGCGCCCTGGTCGGCTTCGTCCTGCTTGCCGAGCTGATCCTGGTGTTCGGAAGCTGGGCGCTCGCGCCGGAGGTCGCCGGGCTGAAAGGCGCGCCGCTGCCGACCGGCGGCGTCGCGATCAGCAATACCCGCGCGCTCGGCAACCTGCTTTATACCCGCTACATTTTTGCCTTCGAGGCGGCCGGCGTCATCCTGTTCGTCGCGATGATCGGCGCCATCGTGCTGACCTTGCGGCGGCGCGCCGACGTCAGGCGCCAGTCGATCGCCGAGCAGCTCGCGCGCACCCGCGCCCAGTCGGTCGAGGTGGTCAAGGTGCCGGTCGGCAGCCCGGTGCGCGGCGGCGGCGTCGCCGCGCCGGGGGAGTGAGCGGGATGCATATCGGCCTCGCCCATTTCCTGACCGTCGCGGCGATCCTGTTCACGCTCGGCATCTTCGGCATCTTCCTCAACCGCAAGAACGTCATCATCATCATGATGTCGATCGAGCTGATGCTGCTCGCGGTCAACATCAACTTCGTCGCCTTCTCGGTCATCCTGCAGGACCTCGCCGGCCAGGTCTTCGCCATGTTCGTGCTGACCGTGGCCGCGGCCGAGGCGGCGATCGGGCTTGCCATCCTCGTCGTCTATTTCCGCAACCGCGGCACCATCCAGGTCGAGGACATTCACATGATGAAGGGTTGAGGCTTGGCGCTCCTCGTCGTCTTCCTGCCGCTCTTCGCCGCGGCGGTCGCCGGGTTCTTCGGCCGCGCGATCGGCGACCGCGGCGCGCAGCTCGTCACCTGCGGCGCCCTCGTCGTCTCGGCGGTGCTGGGCTGGCTGGTGTTCTTCGACATTCTCCGCCACGACGCGCCCCAGATCGTGCCGATCGTCACCTGGATCGCCGCCGGCGGCGTCGACGTGCAGTGGTCGCTGCGCCTCGACAGCCTGTCCGGGGTGATGATCGTCGTCGTCACCACGGTGTCGGCGATGGTCCACATCTACTCGATCGGCTACATGGCGCACGACCGCTCGATCCCGCGCTTCATGGCCTATCTGAGCCTGTTCACCTTCTTCATGCTGATGCTGGCCAGCGCCAACGACTTCGTGCAGATGTTCTTCGGCTGGGAAGGGGTCGGGCTCGCCTCCTATCTGCTGATCGGCTTCTGGTACGACCGGCCGAGCGCCAATGCGGCGGCGATCAAGGCGTTCGTCGTCAACCGCATCGGCGATTTCGGCTTCGCCCTCGGCATCTTCGCCACCTTCGTCATCTTCGGCACCCTCGATTTTTCCAGCGTCTTCGCCAAGGCGCCGGGCGCGGTCGGCACGACGATGAACTTCCTGCACTGGCAGGTGCCGTCGCTGACTCTCGCCTGCATCCTCTTGTTCATCGGCGCGATGGGCAAATCGGCGCAGCTCGGGCTGCACACCTGGCTGCCGGACGCGATGGAGGGGCCGACCCCGGTCTCGGCGCTGATCCACGCCGCGACGATGGTCACCGCCGGCGTCTACATGGTGGCGCGGCTGTCGCCGATGTTCGAATACGCGCCGACTGCGCTCGCCGTCGTCGGCGTCATCGGCGGCACCACCGCGATGTTCGCCGCCAGCATCGGCATGGCGCAGAACGACATCAAGCGGGTGATCGCCTATTCGACCTGCTCGCAGCTCGGCTACATGTTCTTCGCCGCCGGGGTGTCGGCCTATGGCGCGGCGATGTTCCACCTGTTCACCCATGCCTTCTTCAAGGCTCTCCTGTTCCTCGCCGCCGGCTCGGTGATCCACGCGATGGCGTCGGAGCAGGACATGCGCCGGATGGGCGGGCTGTGGAAGAAAATCCCCTATACCTACGTGCTGATGTGGATCGGCAGCCTGTCGCTGGCCGGCATCCCGTTCTTCGCCGGCTACTACTCCAAGGACACGATCCTGATGGCGTCGTGGGCCTCGGGCAGCGCGGTCGGGCGCTATTCCTACTGCCTCGGCACCTTCACCGCGTTTCTCACCGCGTTCTATTCGTGGCGGCTGATCATCATGACCTTTCACGGCGAGCCGCGCGCTGACCACGAGACGATGCACCATGTGCATGAAAGCCCGTGGGTGATGCTCCTGCCGCTGTTCGTGCTGGCGGCGGGGGCGGTGTTTGCCGGCTATTTCGCCGAGGAGTATTTTGTCGGAGCCGACCGCGGCGCGTTCTGGAAGCACGCGATCGTCGTGCTGCCGGCGCACGATTCGATCGCCGCCGCCGAGCACGTTTCGGCGCTGATCCTTTACCTGCCGCTGGTCGCGGCGCTGGCGGGCATCGCGCTCGCCTATCTCTGCTACATGATCCGCCCCGAGATCCCGGCGGCGATGGCCCTGCGCTTCCGCTCGATCTACCTGTTTCTCTACAACAAATGGTATTTCGACGAGCTTTACGACCGGCTGTTCGTCCACACCGCTTTCGTGCTCGGCGACGGGCTGTGGAAGACCGGCGACGGCGCCATCATCGACGGGCTCGGGCCGGACGGGATTTCCGCGGCGACGCGCGAGCTGGCGCGCGAGGCCAGCCGGCTGCAGACCGGCTATGTCTACCACTACGCCTTCGCGATGCTGATCGGCGTGGTCGCGCTGGTCACCTGGTACCTGCTGCCGAGGTGAGCGCGATGAGCCACTGGCCGCTGCTCTCGCTCGTCACCTTCCTGCCGCTGGTCGGCGTCGTCGCGATCATGACCTCGCGCGGCGACGAGGCGGTGGTGGCGCGCAATGCGCGCAACATCGCGCTGTCGACCTCGCTGATCGTGTTCCTGCTGTCGATCCTCTTGTGGGTCTATTTCGACCCCGGCACCGCCGCCTTTCAGTTCGTCGAACGCGCCACCTGGATCCGCCTCGGCGGGTTTCAGATCAACTATCACATGGGGATCGACGGCATCTCGCTGTTTTTCGTGCTGCTTTCGACCCTCCTGACCCTGCTCAGCGTGCTGGCGAGCTGGGTGTCGATCCACAGCCAGGTCAAGGAATACATGATCGCCTTCCTCGTCCTCGAGACGTTGATGGTCGGCATGTTCTGCGCCCTCGACTTCTTCCTGTTCTACGTGTTCTTCGAGGGCGTGCTGATTCCGATGTTCCTGATCATCGGCATCTGGGGCGGGCCGCGGCGGGTCTATGCCGCGTTCAAGTTCTTCCTCTATACCCTGCTCGGCTCGGTGTTGATGCTGCTGGCGATCCTGGCGGTCTATTTCCAGACCGGCAGCAGCGACATCGAGGTCGCCCTCGCGCACCAGTTCCCTGCCGGGCTGCAGAAATGGCTGTGGCTGGCGTTCTTCGCCTCGTTCGCGGTCAAGGTGCCGATGTGGCCGGTGCATACCTGGCTGCCCGACGCCCATGTCGAGGCGCCGACCGCGGGCTCGGTGATCCTGGCCGGCATCCTGCTCAAGATGGGCGGCTACGGTTTCGTCCGCTTCTCGCTGCCGATGTTCCCGCTCGCCTCGGCCTATTTCACCCCGCTGATCTTCACGTTGAGCGCCGTCGCGGTGATCTACACCTCGTTCGTCGCGCTGGCGCAGACCGACATGAAGAAGCTGATCGCCTATTCCTCGGTCGCGCATATGGGCTTCGTGACGATGGGCATCTTCGCGGTGACCAGCGAGGCGGTGCAGGGCGCGGTGGTGCAGATGCTCAGCCACGGCCTGGTTTCGGCCGCCCTGTTCCTGTGCGTCGGCGTCGTCTACGACCGGCTGCACACCCGCGATATCGACCGCTATGGCGGGCTGGTCAACCGCATGCCGGCCTATGCCTTCGTGTTCATGGCCTTCATGCTGGCCTCGGTGGGGCTGCCCGGCACCAGCGGCTTCGTCGGCGAGTTCCTGATCCTGCTCGGCACCTTCAGGGTGTCGACCCTGGAATGCTTCCTCGCCGCCACCGCGCTGTTCCTCGGCGCCGCCTACATGCTCTACCTCTACCGCCGCGTCATCTTCGGGGTGATCACCCGCGACGACCTGCGCGGCATGCTCGACCTGTCGTGGCGCGAGAAGCTGGTGTTCGCGCCGCTGCTCCTCCTGGTGCTGTGGATGGGGGTGTATCCGAGCTCGTTCCTGACGCCGATCCGCGCCTCGGTCGACCATCTCGTCGCCCAGGTCGGCGCCGCCACCGGCGGACAGCAGCGCGCCGATCTCGCCGGGGATTTCCGCTGATGCCGACCGTTGTGCCGCCCGATCTGCTGCCGGCGCTGCCCGAACTGGTGGCGGCGGGCGCGGCGATGGCGCTGCTGCTCGTCGGGGTGTGGCGCGGCGAGGGATCGAGCCGGCTGATCTCGTGGCTCGCGGTCCTGGCGCTGCTGATAACGCTCGGCCTCGCGCTGCGGAGCGGGGCGGGGCGCCAGGTCGGGTTCTACGGCATGTTCGTCGTCGATCCGTTCGCGGTGTTCATGAAGACGCTGGTCCTGGTCGGCTCGGCGGCGGCGATCATCATGAGCCTGCGCTACAA
>Ga0070734_10002228_pt1 | contig 24404 bp, 15 predicted proteins | sample Coa_R1_8_FD_66444 | JGI IMG/M metagenome (GOLD analysis project Ga0070734, IMG submission 66444) | Surface soil microbial communities from Centralia Pennsylvania, which are recovering from an underground coalmine fire - Coalmine... | ecosystem: Environmental > Terrestrial > Soil > Unclassified ...
CCGCCCGCAACCAGCACGCTCTGGGCGCCGCTCGCCGGATTAATCTGGATGATGGCCCCCGTGCCGTAGACCTGGTAGCGCTGACCGGTAGCTGGGATCGTGCTCCAGGCGTGGTCGACGGTGAGTTGGGTCGCCGTGTTCGTGGTCACGAACCGCTGCTGCAAGACGTTGCCATTGGTGTCGAGGATTTGGACGATCCCGCCGGCGAATTGATTGGTCCGCCAGTTCTTGGCCGAATCATTGAGCGTATTCGCCGTATTGCCGCCATTGGAGGTGCCCAGATTGTACTGGAGATCGGTGACGTACAATTGCCCGTTGCTGGTCTCGGCAGTGTAGGTCGGAAATACCAGGTAGTTGCCGCTGCCAAGCAGAGCATCGGTGGACACTTGCGATTGGTTGGGCGGTGGCAGGTTGGGGTTAACGCCCACCAGGCCGGTTGGGAAGGACCCCTGATCCGTCTGCGTAAATCCCTGGGAGGGGAGCGTGGCCACCAGAATGGTTCCGTCGACAGGACTGGCCGGCACGAGACGCTCTTCCAGTCTTTCCAATCGGAGCCGAAACGAAGATGGGCGCGCCTGGCTTCGAGTCGAACGGCGGGCTCTCAGCAACGTGGTGAAACGCATAACGTGATTTCCCTTCTCGGAAGGGCCTCTCCTATTAGATGGAACACAGCGGGCGGTGCGCACACGGCGAACGCCCAGGCAACGAAGCTCGCGCGAAGCAGCTGGGCGTACCGCTTCACTCATTCATCCCATAAGTCCCAGGGAATCCAGCAAAGGCAGGAACCACCGGGCGCGGGTGGGGTATATCTCTCTGTTCCAAATCAGAGCGCAACGGCAGGTGTGGGCTCGGGCAGATCCGGGGCCTCCGTGACTCGGAAGCGGGCGCTCGTGTTTGGAAAAACGTCCATCGATTCATTCCCTGTTCCGCCCAAAAGCACTACTCCTATCTTAAGCAAGTCCATCTTAATTCGGAAGGGGTGCGACCAAGCGGCCGCAAACCACGTCCGGCCAAGCTCAACGATTGCAGATTTCTTAGGCAGCCATACCGACACTTCTTGCAGTTCTACGGTGCTTCGCGCCACCAATTCTGCTTCTCCAAGCCTGGCGAGCTTTCCGCTGCCAAAGCTTGATGCAACTCCTTTTTCCAGCTCGGTTTCCAGAGGCAAACCCGTCCATTTCCAAGCCGTGATCAGTTTGCCGTAAATCCTTTTGTCTCAACATTCAGATCCCCCTGGAACTCGATCTCATCCCTACCAATGGGTTCGTGGAATCGCCAACAATTGTCGCTCTGGTGAAAGCAAAATCCGTGCCTGTTCCGCGGCATGGCTGAAAACTATGCTGGCCGAGCGCTTCGGCTTGCCTTTCGTCGATTCGGCGTAAGGTAAGGCAGGAAAGTTTTAGGAAAAACGGAATCCGATTTGCGGCCGGACCTTAGTGCTGCGAGGAACCCGGCTGGACTTTCAGGAGCACAGACTTCGCCGCGTGTTCCGTCCCTTTGCGTTCACTCTTGGCCAGGACCACAAATGGATGACTGGTCGGCTCGACCCACGGTTCGGCGTAGATCACGAACGTTCGGCTGTCTTCCTTCTCGGTGATAAGGATGCCGTTGAGGCCGATGTCCAGGACGCGCACCCCGTGGGGCAGGCCGCGGACTTCGAGCGGCACTCTCCCCTTGAAGCCATTGCGGCGCTCAATCTTGGCGGTCATCCGCACTTGCCCACCGGGTTTCAGCGTAACTTCCGCCTGCTCGGTGGTTGTCACCAGGTCACCCGGCTCCAGCGCTTTGGGGCCGGTACCGGTAACTTCGCGAACAACTTCCTCATCCCCAATCCGTGCTCGGGCCACCACCTTGAATGGCCGTGGCTTGGTCAAGACGGGCACATCGGCGTCCGCCGACAAGGCAACCGTCGTGCTGTTTTCGCCCGCGGGAATGGCAGTGACCGGTGCGCTGAACCCGCGCGGCAGATTCTCCAGGTGAAGATCGATTGGCCCCTCAAACCCATCCGCGCGCTCGGCTGAGACGGTCACCGGGATGGCTCCGCCCTTCCAAACTGCCGGGGCGGTCGGCTTGAAACTGATCTCAAAACTGGGCCGTGGTGGCCGCACCGTAAGGCGGTAGGCATACGCATCGCCGCCCTGTCCTCGAGAGTCGCCGACGCGCACCTGATATTCCCCATCCGCCTGCGGATCAAAAAAGATGCGCGAATCCTTACCATAGCCAGGTCCGCCATCGTCATTGCGATAATTCAGAGCGATGACTGGAAACCCATTGGCCGGGAAAGACGTCCCCGGAGGGTGGATCGCCACTTTGTACATTGGGACGCCCTGGCTGATGTAGGTCGGCGTCGTGTCCAGGTAGGTCCGGCGCTGCTTGCCGGTGGCGAAGAATTGACAGTCATCGTCCGGGTTCTTGGGCAGTTCCAGGATGCGTAGCAATTCGTGGCCAACCCATACGTAATCGTTGATTCCCAGCTCGCTCCAGTTCTCGATCCGGATGCCAGACGTGGCCGAATCGTGATCGCGAAAGGTTACGTAGGTCTTGGCCGCACAGCGTAGCAAGGCACGCGGCACGGGTTTACCGGCGGCATCAAGGACTTCGAGATAGGAATCGAGCGGCGAGCCCAGCCGGCGGGCATGGGTTTCGATGATCAGACGCTGGCCCTTGCGGGCGGTGAACCGCCAGGTTTCGACGGCCCCCGGATAGTCGATCCGGCCATTTGCCGTACCGGGAACCGGCACGCACGGATGCGGACCACCGTGGATGGCTTCCGGAAACTCTCCCACCACGACGCTGGCGTCGCCCAGGGGCTTGCCGTGGGGCGAATCCACAGCAAACGATACTCGGGACCCCAATGCGGCTGCTGGGTTGGCGTGTACGCGCACGGTTTGAACCGCTCCCAGGTTGACGCCGCGCACATGAATCAGGGCCTCGCTGCCACGCTGCAAGCCGAGCGGAAACACCGCGGTGATCACGGGGATATGGCCCAAGTGCAAGCGATAGGACATCTCCGGACCGCCACGGTACTCGCGATCCCGAATCCCGAGCGCATACGTTCCTGTCTTGTCGCATTTGTAACCCAGCGCGTCCTTGGTACCCCGGGCAACGACACGGCCGCGCTCATCGATGAGCTCCAGGACTGCGTCCAACTTGGAACCGATGCCACTGGTCAGCACTTGCACGCCAATTTCTTGGCCCGACTGAGCTTCAAAGCGATAGTAATCCACACTGCCGGCCTGGCTAATCGTGCCGACGACGGTTACGGGTAACGTGATCTTCTGACCGGTCGCGGGAGAGTCGTTCGGCTCGACTTCCGCCACGCTCGGGAACAAGTCGACGATGAACGGCAACTGAGTCGTTTGACCTGCGGGAGTTTTGATTCCAAGCTTGACAATCCCCGCTGGCATGTCCGCGGGGAAAGTGATCTCGGCTTGTACGGAATGGGCCGGCTCGCCGGCCGCCAAGATCTTCGCCCTCAAACCGGTGTACGACGACACAAGCTCGTAGGCCCCATCCAAGTATTTCCCATCAAACGTGATACGGAGGGTCTGGCCACGTGGTCCGGCGGCGGGGGACAATTTGGTCAGCTGTGGCGGCTTGGGCTTGAAGGGCAGCGGCTCGGATAGAATCTTCGCCGTGGCTTCATCAACCAGAAGCAGGGCCCCATCGTAGCGGCCGATGGCGAGTTGCTTGTGGTCCGGTGCCACCGCCAGACCAAGCACGACTTCGGGCTGCCGCGGATAGACTCCCCGCTCCCGCATCGTGGCCGTATCCCAGGCCTTGGGTGTGTTATCCTCGCCGACCGAATAGAGCGTCTTGCCATCAGCGGCATACAGCAAGCGGGTCACAGCCCCTTCGTGGGCAAATACGGAATGGACCAGCTTACCGCCCTTGGCCGACACCTGCCAGACGCGAATGCTCTTGTCTACGCCGCCGGCCGCGACGTGACGGCCATCGGGGCTCCAGGAGACGCTGTAGAGCCAATCGGTTGCTTCCGACAAGGTGTAGAGTCGTGTGCCGCTGGCCACGTCCCAGATTTTGACAGCCCGGTCGGCCGCGGCGGAAGCCAGCAGTCGGCCATCGGGATTGAATGCCAGGCCGTACACGGCATCGCTGTGGTCCTTGAGTGTCCGCAACTCCTTGCCGCTCGTCGGATCCCAAAGCTTGATAAGCCGATCGTAACCCGTCGTAGCCAAAACCCGGCCATCAGGATGAAACGCCAGGGCGAGAATGGTATCGTGGTGCCCCCGTAGGATCCGGTCGGGCTTCGGATCCAAAACCCTCTCTCTGACGCCAAAGAGAAACACTTCCCCACGGGTGCCGGGGCTACTGCTGGCCACGGCTAGTTCGCGGCCATCGCCACTGAATGCAAGTGCGGTCACTTTGCCGGGCAAGGTGGCCCGTGGGCCGATCGGATCGCCCGTGGCAGTGTCAATCAGAAGAACCTCCTTATAAACTCCGGTAGCCAAGATACTTCCGCTGGGATGATAAGCCAAAACGGTAACTGGCGGAGGCGTGCGTACCCGCGGTTTGATATCGGGGATACGCACTGTCACAGACGTGCTGTCGTCTTTGGCCCCGGCCGCGACCCAGGCGCGCAAGACCGCTACCTCGGTGGGCTTTGGTTGTTTGGCCTTCTTTGGCGGCATCGGCGGCTTGGCCTTGCCCTCGGGCATCAGGACCAGCCGGCTCTCGTCCGGCTTTCCCAGCGTGATCACCGGACCGTTGTCGCCGCCTTTCAACAGGGAGGCAAAACTATCCATGACCAGGCCGCCCTTGGCGTCCTCGGCGTTGTGGCACTCCAGGCAGTATTTGGCCAGAAACGGCTTCACCTGTTTGGCAAAGCTCGGCGGCTGAGCAATCAGCGGCCTACTCGAGATCAACAGGGCCAAGATGACGAACCATCGAATGTGGCTAGCAGGGTTCATGGGTAGAGTTCACGGTGGTGGAAACGGAGGTACCCAAGGGCATTTGCCGCCTCCAATTAGTGATTGAACAAGAATTCCCGCCCTGTTAGGACGGCCCAGAACAGGTCTTCCAAGACTTCCCGCCGGGTGGCCTGTTGCTCCGCAGTTGCCTGGGCCATGATCTCACGGAACTTTTGTAGCTCGGCAGCCCCTGGTTCGCGGCTCAAGGCAAGGAGGAACAGGCGCCGAACTGCTTCCTCGTCGTTGACCTTTTCCTGTACCCATTTCTCCACTTGGGAGTTCTTGGCGCGGAGCTTATCGTTGAGCGTTTGACCGTTGTTCAGGTGCAAAGCCTGGCTGACGCTGGAATCTTGCTGGCGTTCGCAGGAACAAGTTTGGCTCCGCTCGGGCCGGCCAAAGGCATCCAAAAACGCCGATGCCACCTGCGAATCGGGCAGCTGCAAGGCCCGTGTGCGAAGGGGATACCCGCCATAGGCCGACAACCCGCCCGTTCCGCCCGAATGCACCTGCGTGAACGGCGTCGGCACGCCGGTGACCTGGGAATACGCGTCCAGCGCCACCTCGGCGGACAGTCGGCGAATCAGGTAGTGCGAATAAAACCGATCATCGGCCGCATTCCCCGGCAGCGGGTTCGATGATCGCTGATAGGTTGCGGAATTCATGATGCTTCGGATGAGGTGCTTGACATCATAGCCGTGGGCGACGAAATCTTTCGCCAAGGCATCGAACAGTTCCTCATTGGTTGGCGGGTTCGTCTGGCGAAGATCATCTTCCGGTTCGACGAGACCCCGACCGAGAAAGTTTCGCCACACGCGATTGATGATGGCCCGGGCGAAATAGGGGTTCTCGGGAGCCGTCAGCCAGTCGGCGAAATACTGGCGTCGGTCCGTGGGACTATCCAGGGGAAGCGCTTGGGCATCGAGCGGGGCAGGCGGCATCGCCACACCGCGGCGCGGGTGCAGCACATCGCCGGCCGGTCGAGAAAACACGCTGACCTCGCCGGTCCGGTCGCCATTCTTCAACGCCACGCGGCTGAAGAGATTGGCCATGCTCCAGTATTGATCCTGCGTCCATTTCTCGAGCGGATGGTTATGACAGCGGCAACAAGTGATGGACATGCCCAGGAATGTGATCGACGTCGCTTCGGTCAGATCCGACACATCCTTGTGCAGGACGAAGTAGTTGGCGGCGCCGTTGTGGAGCGTGCTGCCGTGGGCGGTCAGGATTTCACGGGCAAATCGGTCCCAGGGTTTGTTGTCGGCCACGCTTTGGCGGATGAATTGGTAAAACGCCCATACATCTTGTTGTGGCAACTTGCGCGTGGAGATCAGGAAGAGGTCCGACCATTTGTACGCCCAGTAGTCGATGAATTCCGGCCGCTGCAGCAGGCTGTCAATAAGATGGGAGCGTTTGTCCGGCCGGGAGTCTGCGAGGAACCGCTGCACCTCGTGGGGCGTGGGCAGCACACCACTCGCATCCAGGAAAGCGCGGCGGATGAATTCGGCATCCGTGCAAAGAGCGGATGGCGGGATATGCAAAGCCGCCAGCTTCCGGAGAACGAGGTCGTCGATGGCGTTGTGCCGATCAGCACGGGCGAAAGTCTCCGGGCCGACCGCGTTGGACAGGGGCGAAGCGATGCGGCAAACCGCGACCAGATTCGAGTACCAGAGCGTGATGGCGGCTTCGCCATAACCAGCCACACGGACTCGGCCTTCCGGATCGACCGTGGCGACCAGATCCTCCGTGCTATTGAATTTCACCCACCGCGTAACATCCTCGGCATGGCCATCCGAGTACCACGCGCGGACAACAATTTGCAGCGTATCCTTTGGCTTGAGCACAGCCGCGGGCGGAAAGACCTCCAGACGCTGGATGCGCGGATCCGTCTCCCGCGGCGGCGGAGCCCCGGAAGCAATCCAGTCGGCGAGGATTTGGTAGTCCGGGGAATCGACCTCAATTTTCAAACCGCCGCCATGTGCGACGGCCATCGTCGGCTTGAGCAAAACCAGGCTGTGTGCCGGCTCGATGGGGTCCACCCGCCGGCCCAGCGTTTGCCGCGTCATGACAAAATGGTCCAGCACCGGTGCATAGCCGCGGAGCGACAATTTGAACCCGCCCTTCCCGGCCAGGGCTCCGTGGCAGGCTCCTGAATTGCAGCCGACCTTGGTCAGCAACGGGATGATGTCATTGCGGAAACTCGGGGCCGACGCTTCCTTGGTTTTGGTGACGTGCAGCTTGGCCGTGATCGGTTTGCTATCTTGCGTGGCTGTGAGGATGGCTTCACCATCGCCGATCGCTCGAACGATTCCTGCTGCATCGACCGTCGCCACGGACGGATTTGACGAAGCAAACTTCATCTGGTCCGTCCGCTCGCCGATGACCTGGCCATCCGCGACGGCAAGAACCAAGAGTTGCTGTTTGGCGCGTGGCCCGGTGAGGACGAAGTCGGCGGGAAAAAGCTCGAGCTCGGCGGCCCCGGCATGGCTCCAAGAAATCCCGAGAAACAAAGCAGCGGTGGTCAGGATTCGCAACATACGGATATTCCCGCAATTCGAGAGGGCCCATTCCGCCCCGAACATGACTCTAACCTTGGTCCGATTCATCGGAGCCGCCGACTTCCTTTTCGAATTCCTCGTTTTGCCGCGCCTCGTGCTCTTCCTCAAGTTGCCACAGCTGCGAGGAACACGAGACAGATTCTGTGGAACGGAAGGTCGGGGCATACGTCGGGGCCTCTCTCAGAAGAGTTCCTTGATTGCCTGCACGCTGTAATCGACCAAGGGCAATGGCCGATTCTGCGGCCCCGGCAGGTCCTTGTGCACGTCCAGGCCGAGGCCCTGGTAAATGGTGGCAGCAACTTCTCCCGGCGTTACGGGCCTTGTCTTGGGAGAATACCCGAGCTCGTCGGACTCTCCAACGATCCGGCCGCCCTGGACCGGGCCGCCACCCATGAGAATCGTCCACACGCCCGGATGGTGATCGCGCCCGCCCGCCGGATTGATCTTCGGCGTCCGACCGAACTCTCCCATGGCAGTAACGATGGTCGTCTTCAGGAGACCGCGGTCGTTGAGATCCTCCAAGAGCGTGCTGAAGGCCTGGTCAAAGTTCGGCGCGACTTGCTTGGCCATCTCGTTGATGTCAGTGAATGGCCGGGAGCCGTGGATATCCCAGGTGATTTCATCGAAAACCGTTTCAAACATGTTCACGGTTACGAACCGGACTCCCGCCTCGATCAACCGCCGTGCCAGCAAACAGCTTTGGCCGAAGCGCGTTCGGCCATAACGGTCGCGCATGGCCGCCGGCTCTTTCTCCAGGGCAAATGCTTGTCGTGCCTGAGGACTCGACATCAGCCGATAGGCCAGGCCGAAATTGTCGTCCAGCTGCTTGGCCTGAACACTCTTCTCGAAGGATGCCAACGACCCTTCGACGGCGTCACGCATCTTCTGCCGGCGATCGGCCCGGATCGCGGAAATGTAATCGGGTGGCAAAAGATCCGGCACGCGAAACTTGGGATCGGAAGGATCGGCATTCAGGACAAAGGGGTCATATTGTTTGCCCAGGTAGCCGGCGTTTTGGCCGTGCGGCATGTTGCCGCCGGTCCGGCCAATGGGCCGCGGCATGAGCACATGTGCTGGCACTTCTCCGCGCTGTCCCTTGAGGTAAGCCAAAACGCAGCCCGCATGGGGGTGTTCGATGCCGCCCGTGAAGAGCCGGCCGGTCTGCATCATTTGATGCCCGGTGTCGTGCACGGCCGTGGCGGTGTGATAGACCGAGCGGATCAAGGAAATCTTATCGGCATGCCGAGCCATTTTGGGAAAGATTTCCGTGACATGAATCCCCGGAACGTTGGTGTCAATTGGTCGAAATGGGCCACGGACTTCATCCGGAGCATGGGGCTTCGGGTCCCAAGTATCAATATGGCTGGGACCGCCAACCAGAAAGAGCATGATACAATTGATGTCGCGATCCTGCACGGCTCCCGCTGCCTTGTGAGCCAGCCATCCGGGCAGGGTCAATCCCAAGGTTGCCACGGTCCCCGCGTGCAGGAAATCACGCCGGGTCAGACCGTCACAAAACGTCACCGAACGGTCGGCATCCAGTCGCAACATGGGCTGATCTCCCAAGCAAAGGGCAAGATGCGAACGGCAGCGATCAATACCTGGCTAGATTATTGAAACTAGCTCGTTTGCAGCGTGGGGTCAATGTAAAACGTGGCATGGGCCGATTTTCCGTGGTATTGGGCAACGACAGCGCCCATCGTACCGACAAAATTCCTCCGCACCGAATCGGAGCATGGCCGAAGGGCATCCAATCATGCATGATCTGACTCGCATCACCATCTCCCTGGAAAGCGCCTTGCTGGGCGCCTTCGACCAGCGAAATGCAGCCAAGGGCTACGCCACACGCAGCGAAGCCATCCGCGACCTGATCCGTGATCGGCTCATCCGGGAACAGGCTGAACAAGCCGAAGGGGAACAAGTTGCTGTGGTCACCTTGATTTACGACCACCATGCCCGCGAATTGGCGGCCCGGCTGATCGATAAGCAACACCATCACCATGACCTCGTGGTTTCCACGCTCCATGTGCACCTGGGGGAACGCCATTGCTTGGAAGTATCGGTGTTGCGTGGCCGGGCCGACGAGGTTCGGCACCTGGGGGATGAATTGCTGGCCACCAAGGGGGTGCTCCACGGTGAGGTGACGCTAACTAGCGGCGAGGGCGTGTTCAACCGCTGGCGCTGAACGGCCGCGAAACTCCGTCGGATTGCTCTTTTCTTGCCAAGGACTCCTGGCTATAGTCCCGCCTCTTCACCTTTCAAATGTGGACTGGGGGGCCAAGACCATGAACCGGTTGAAGGGCTTCGTCTGCGCGGGGGGATTTGTCGCGGTGCTGTTGGCGGGGTGCGCCTCGCTGGATCTGGTGAGTGTCTTGTCGTTGCCGAGCCCGACCACCGGCCATGATCGTGTGGTTGCCGGCTCGCTGGAAGTGGTCGCGCAGTCAGCGCAGACCGCGCTGGGTCAGATGGGTCTGGCAGCAACGGTCAATCGGCAAGGAGAGACGATTCGCATCGCCAGCAAGTCGCCCTCGGGAGCCAAATTCACACTGGTACTGACCCGGGAAAAAACCAAGGATAGCGAGCAAACCCGGGCTCATGTCGAATGGGAAGGGGCCAGCGACGACCAAATGGGGCTCAAAGTCCTCGCACAGCTTGAGTCCGGCAGTCACCGCTGAAACGCGCGCAAATAGCGGCGGCACACTCAGTGCGCCGCCGCTACTCCTCAGGTTGGTCAACACGACACGCAGAAGTTTCTTCGACGGTGTTGACGGCGTCCCTGCCACGCTTTTGGGTCGGACCACCCCTTGGCACTAATACTGGTATCGGACCAACAGGACGGCCGACTTGAATCGGATGTTCGCGACAACGATAGCCGGGGATAGGCATTCTCTGTGGTTTGCAAAGCCGCTGCCGTCCTGGCCGATTGCGCTAGCGCTGTCGCTATTGTTGCATGGCAGCATCGCCGTTCCATTGGTGTTTTGGCCACCAGGAAGCGCGTCCCGGGAGAACGGAGCGTGCTGGTTGATCGACACGCGCACCACTGCTCCGGCGCCGGAGGTCCACGTAGTCTTGTGCGAGCCGCCGCCGCCAATCCCAACTGTATCGACGCCCGTTCCCCCTCCAACTACCTCTTCCGCCGCCGCGTCCCCGCTTGTCCAGCCACAAGAGCGAGCTCCTCCCATTCGCATGCACCAAGACTCATCGGGGAACGGGACGGCAGAGGAGCAAGAGGCGATCCCATCCACGCAAACAAAGACCAATCCGGCTGCTCCGGGGTCAGCGCATACAGGCAATAGCCAGAAAACGACGGCCTTTTTTCGGATTGCAACGCAGGCCAAGACGATCGTTTACGTGGTGGACTGCTCCGGAAGCATGGGTGTAGATGGTCGCTTGGACACCGCCAAGGGCGAACTCCTGAAAAGTCTCGAACAACTCGCTTCTTCAATCCGGTTCCAGGTCATCCCCTACAATCGCCACGCCGAGCCGCTGCGGATTAACGGCCAGTCCGGGCTGACGTTTGCGACGGCGGAGCACAAACGCACCGTGGCCCATCTCCTTGAGGATATCCACGCGGAAGGGGGCACTGACCATGCGGGCGCTCTCAAGCGGGCGCTGTCTCTGGGTCCCGAGGTCATTTTCTTCCTCACCGACGCGGACGACTTGCGGGCTGAGGACATCCGCAACATCTCCCTCCTGAATCACGGCCGATCGGTTATTCACGCGATCGGCTTTGGGCGAGGGGGAAGCGGATCCCTGAATGCCTTGGCTCAAACAAATCAGGGCATTTATCGCGCCCTCCTGGCAGGTCCGTGAACCATGCGGAAGTAGTAGACGGGACTGTCCGTCTCCAACCCGCTGCCGAAGTGCTCTATTTTAGCTCCTTGATGAAGATATTGCGGAACTGCACCAGGCTCGGCGGCCCGGACCACTGACGGGTCTTGGCGTTATAGCTGCCGTGGTGTTGCAGCGCAATGGGGCCCTCTTTCGGAACCCCCGGCAGCTGGGCGTTTTGGATCACTTCTTCCCCGTTGAGCTTGACCCAAAGGCGATCGCCCTTCATGGTGATTTCGAACGTGTTCCACTCCCCGCGCGGACGGTCCGCTTTCTTCTTGGGCGTAACCCCGGCGCGAACCTCGGGCGGCATCCGGCGATCCGTACGGTAGCCGTAGACCTCGCCGGAGCCGATGGGCCACATCCAGATATTCACCTGGCTTTTCGACGATCCACGCAGATAAATGCCCGAGTCAACATCTTCGATTTCGACTGTTTCGTCTTTACCATCCGGACCTTTCTTTTGGCTGCCGTCCGGCAGAATGACCGGTACGCGCCAGCGATAGCCCGGCTCGGTCTTCAGTCGCCAGTCGACCCGCAGGACAAAATCGCCGAAGGACTTCTCGGTCCACAAGCTTTTGTCCACAAGGGGGGATTCGCTGCGGGCGTCACAATCGATGACGCCATCGATCACCTTCCAATGACCATTGTCCCCGGGGGGAACTTTCCAGCCAGTGAGATCCTTGCCATTAAAGAGCGATGTGAACCCCTCCGGCGTCGCCGTATCCGCAGCCGTGAGCGGAATGCCGGCCGCAAAGAGTGACAACGCGGCGGGTAATAAAATCCAAACCTTGCGCACCATCGAGAAACCTCCTTCAGAGGAAATGACATCGAGTTACCTACCAGGGTAAACAATATGCAGGAAGACTCTCAAGATGGAGATCTCCTTGCAAACGTACCTTGCGCGATTAGAATCAGGGACGAAAGGAAAGCATGCCATGTCCAGGTCCCGGTTGTGCACGATCGCGACTCTCCTCTTCCAGGCTGCGTTCGCCTCATCCAGTATCGGGCGTGCGGACTTCGTTTACAGTGGCCTGGCCACCGGTGCGGTGCCGACCGTGGAGATCACTTTCCTGATCGGTAGTACGGGCCCATTGCCGAGCAACGGCGGGGTGCGGGAAGTAACCTTGCCCAGCAGCAACTTCGGCACGATTCTTTCAACGGGATTGATCAGCGGCGTCGCGTTGGGAAGCACGGGCATAGCCACGGCCGACATCACCGTGCAAAACCTGCTCCTGGTGTTTGGTGGAATCACGATCAGCGCACAAACGATCGGTGGCCACGCCGTGGCCGACGGCCATACAGGCGGTCGCCCCGAGGTAGGCGGCTTCTCTGATTTTGTGGGTCTGAGCGTCAACGGCCAAGCCGTCGCTGTTTCGGGCGCACCGAACCAGCGGATCGATTTGCCCAATGAGGAACGCTTGGTGCTCAACGAACAGTTTGTGGTGGGAGACGACAATTCCGGTATCGTGACGGTTAATGCATTGCACCTATACGTCAACCCAGTGGTCGATTTCCGGATCGCCACAGCGGAAGCGGGCATGCTCGTGGACCCGAGCACAACTCCCACTCCCGAGCCGGGCACTCTGGCGCTCGTGGCAGTGGGTCTGATTGGATTGGTTGGATTTCGGTTGGGTCGAGGGATACGAACCGCCGGCTAGCGCATTTCGGCCAAAGCCAGGTACAGACAGCCCAGATGATGCCAGCCATCTTTTTCCGAAAGCTGGCTCACCGCTTGCCTCAGCGGCTCACGGGCTTCCTCGGCTTTGCCGAGAAACAAGGCAGCCATCCCGCGGTTGAAAAGCACCGGCACGCTGGCAGCCTGCTTCTCCCAGAGAGCCAGAGCTTCCTTCGTGTCTCCGCGATGCCAGACCAAGGCAGCGTCTTCATTGGCCCATGCCGCTTGCCAATCCGGAGGCGTTGTTGCACGCTGCCGGTGGAGAAGTTCCCCGGCCGCATCGAATTGCCGAGCCAAGCGCAGAACACCCGCGGTAAGCAAAAGATGAGGGTAGTTTTGCATTCGCGCCGTGGCTGCCCAATCCGCCAAGGGCGCGACGGCCGGTAAACGTGTCGCCCTCGGCAGCAAGGCCGACAGCTCCGCTGCACGAAATAGAGCGTGCAGATTCCGCATGAGCTGAGGGTAATTACCGAAGCTGAATGCAAGAGCCGCGGCGGGCTCCTGAGCGGAAACCATTCCTGCCCAGTCTGGTGGAATGGACCACGGCTGCGAGTGAAGCGCGGACCGAAAATAGCCGGCCACCGCTACTGCTTCGTTCCAAGCCAATTCCGCATCGACCGGCTGTACCGGGGCAGCCTCGAACGGCAGAACATCGCCACGGCTTTCCACGGTCGTGATCCCCGCATTCTGGCGCGAAACCTGCCTCTGCAAATACGCTGCGAAAAGCTCAGGTAACGCGGGCTGAACCGATCTATCTAAAGGTTCATCAGGGCGTGGCATCATGGACCCTCACCAATGAGTGCGTTCTCTGTCCACAAGAGAACGCGATCGCCCGCATAACTTGCGCTTGCCATTCCACGTTTCATTTGGGCCGCCGGAAAGCGCCCATGCTGTCTCACCCGCCCGTGCGTTCGGGTTGGGCCGTGTCGCTTTTCTCCTTAGATGCTGGCGTCCCAAAACCCGGCCGGAAGTTTCGCAGCCGCTCGCCGGTTCGCCGCGCATCCGGGTGCAGACTACCAACAACGAGGGCCACATTCGCCTTCAGTTTTGGTTCCTGGATGTTGGCATAAAGGTTCTCGATCCCGTGGATTTGTTCCGCGCTCAGCGTGAGACCGAATTGCTGAATGTGGCGGCACAACTCAATCGCTGCGGCCGAGCGGAGTCCTTCTGGCCGACTTTGCTCCAGGAGCAGATTGGCTAACTCCCGTTGGGGAGCCGGACCAGGCAACGGACCCGCTGCTTCGACGGCCAGGTGTGCCAGTTCGTTGGACCGAAGCGCGTTGAGGATTGGAACAGCCGCGGGCCGAAGATCGTAGCCCGGCACTTCCCCACGCGCCAACCGCGCCAGCCATTCGAGCGCTTTGGCTGCGTTGTCTTTGCTCTCGGCGCCGACGACCGGCTTGTTGTCCGGTTCGGCCAGGCGAGTCTGCAACGCCCGCGCCAGCTGCTTGTCATCCCAGACTTGCGTGATCGAAATCACGCTGATATTGGGCTGTCGTTCGGTCAGCCGGCGCAGGTGTTCCTCAATGTTGGCACTCTCTTCGCCGTAGCGCTTGCTCAACCGGGCCAGGCTCTCCTCACGACGTGCATTTTCGTCTCCCCACGGACCGGTGAGCGCGCTCGGCCTTTCGCTCCGTAAACGTTCCCCCAAATTGAGGCTTGCTTGGAGACGTTCGCTTTCCTCTGAGTATCGCTCAGCGAGAGGTCGAAGGCTTGCTTCTCGGCCGCCCGGAGCCGTCAGCAGCACGGGCAGCCGGCCGGTATTCCGATCCGCACGTAGCTCGCCAAGGAGCGGAGCCAAGCCGGGATCAGGAAGCGACGAGTCGACCAGGAGGATATCAATATCCGCAGCCTGATTGAGTCGGCGTAATAGTTCGCGGCCACTATGAGCAAGAACGGCCTGGTAGCCCGCCTTCCGAATATTCTTGGCAATCGCCTGGCCAACCGCATCATTGGCAAAACCCAAGAGGACCCTAGGCTGAGCCTTGGCATCGGCTTGGCCGGCGACCGTTCGGCCGAGGATTTCGACAATTCGGGCGGCCACCGGAGCCGTCGGCGGTGCCGGAATGCGCAGGATCGCATCGGCCGCTGTCAATTGCACGCGGCGGTCGGGATAGGCTAATGCACTCACCAGGACCGCGGGCTCTGAACCGGAAGCCCGCACCGCGCGGATCTCCGCCAGGTCGCCCAGGGTAGATGCCGAAGCCAAGATTACCGGCAGCCGCTTCTCTGCGAGCGCTTTTCGCAGAACCGCGATGATCAGCTCCGGATTGGTCGAACGGACAACTTCTTTCACGCCAGGCCGCTCGCTTCCCTTATCCAGCAAGAAGCTGAGGTAAACAACTTGTGCCGGCCCATAGCCAGGATCGAGCTCCAGGGCTTGGCCCGCAAAACGAAGGCCAAAGTACTCCTCTGCCTGACTGAGCGACACCATTTCCGAATACAGGTGTTTCTTATTGGAATCCCACCGCCAAATGGGAACCGTACCGGTATCGGGAAATCGGATCTGATGTTCATAATAGCGTTCCGCTTCGTGAGTCAGCTCGCCTTTCGCGGGGGGCAATTTGATCGCCGCTTCCGCAAGCGGGAGACGGTTGCCGGCATACCCGAGAAATGCAGCCAAGACCCGTGTGGCCCTTTCGCGAACGGTCGACGGCTGCTTGGGCGAGGCAGACAGATAAGCCAGATACGGAATGGCCGCCGTTTCGGATCGCTCAGAGATCACGTCGATCAACTCAGCTCGGACGTTGGCATCGTCGGTGTCGAGGGACGCCAGCAACGCCGGAACAATGGCTCGGTCCATCTTGGTCAAGGCCGAGAGGATGGCTGCCTGCTCGCCGGTTTCCGCGTTCCCTCCCAAGCCATCGAGGAGAGCGGGCATGGCCGCCGCTCCGGCACGGCGAAGCTGCTCGATCGCGTAATCGCGTTCTTCCCGCGTGGCGGTCAAGTTCTTGATGAGTCCGGCCAGCCGCCTAGGATCGCTCAGGTGTTTTTGCACCACAGTGTCGAGCCGATCCACGAGCGGCTTGGCATCCGCCCGCAGCTCCGGAATCGTCAACAAGCGATGAAAGGCCGAGCTTCCTTCGCGATCCTGAATTTGCAGCAATTCCTCATCCGACGGATTCCGGGCGAGAAAACCTTTCAGATAGGCGGCTGCGATCTTGTACTGGCCAAGCTCGATCTCATGGTTCATCGCTCGCCACAATTCCCCGGTGGTCTCCGGCTTCTTGTAAAACTGCGGCGTGTCCTGGCCGATGGCGAAAGCTGCCAAGCCAAGGACCAAGGCTACTGCGATGCTGTTGCGCACACTTGATGAAATCACGTTGCTGCCCCTTCGATAGCTGTTCACCCTATCCCAGTTCGGGCCGAACCAAGTCTTCATAGGTTTCCCGGCGGCGGATCAGCCGATGGTTTTGGCCATCAACCAGAACTTCCGCAGCCCTTGGCCGGCTGTTGTAATTCGAGCTCATCACCATGCCATAGGCACCGGCGCTGAACGTCGCCAATAGATCGCCCCGCTGCACAGACGGCAGCCGCCGGTCCTTGGCCAAGTAATCCCCCGATTCGCACACCGGACCGACCACATCGCTCTTAGACGTGCCGGGAATCTCGACTTCATAATCCTCCGGCGGAGCTGGTACACCAGCAGCCGGAGCAACCGGCCAAATGCGATGGAACGAATCGTACAGCGTTGGCCGAATCAGATCGTTCATCGCGCCATCCTGGATGATGAACCGTCGGCCACCCGATTCTTTGGTATAAATGACCCGGCTCACCAGGATACCCGCATTACCGACGATGAAACGGCCCGGCTCGAGGATCAGCCGGCACGCCGATGCCTTGACCGCCGGAACAATCACCTCGGCGAAGGCGTCGGCCGGGAGCGCCTCCTGTTTACGGTAATGGATACCGAACCCTCCGCCCATATTGAAGTATTCGATACGGTGTCCTTGTTGTCGAAGGCGTTCGATGAGCACTTGGCCTTTTTGACCTGCTTCACGATACGGCTGCGCGGACAGGATGGGTGAGCCGAGGTGCATGTGAAGGCCGACGACGCGAAGTTGGGGATGCCCGATTAAGCCCTGGGCAACGTCGAGTACCGTTTCGATGTCGAGACCGAATTTCGTACCTTTGACGCTGGTATCAGTCTTGATGTGGGTCTTGGGCGGCAAATCCGGATTTACCCGCAAAGCCACTGCGGCCGGTCGCTGGACCCGCTTGGCGACTTGGGCGATGGCTTGGAGTTCCCCGTCGCTTTCCGCGTTGAAGAGGAATACTTGATTTTCCAGCGCATAGGCAATTTCCTCGTCCGTCTTCCCCACGCCGGCAAAGACAATTTTCTCACCAACGCCGCCGGCTTTCAACGCGCGAAACAATTCACCGCCACTGGTCACGTCGAAGCCGGCCCCCGCCTCGGCCATGAGCCGGCAGATACTGAGGTTGGCATTGGTTTTCAGGCTGTAACAGATGAGCGGTTCCACCGCGGCAAAGGCGCGCTGAAGCTGGCCCAGATGGTGCAGGAGCGTCCGCTGGCTATAGACGTACAGCGGTGTGCCGTAGGTTTGCGCCAGGTCGGCGATAGGCACCTCTTCGCAATGCAGAATACGGTTGCGGTAGTGGAAATAGTCCATGATCAGCTCGCAAACGAAAGCGTGTAAATTATAAATTGAAAATTAGAAATTGAAAATTGAAGACCAACCGGGTCGCTGCTCCTTCGGGCAATTTGCCATGTTCTGTTTCAATTCCTGATTTTCGATTTCCAATCTTCAAGCTGGCGCTGCACCTCCGCCGGTCCGGTCGATCCCGTGCTGCGGAATGCGGCCAAGGCATTGGCGACACCCAAGACCGAGTATACCTTGGAACTGAGTCCGGGTCCGATGTTGTCGTAGATCTCGGACGGCAGGTCCGCCAGGTGGCAATGGCGTTCTTCACACAGGCGAACCAGCTTGCCAACGGCTTCATGGGCCGTCCGCATGGGCGTCCCTTTAGTAACGAGGAACTCCATGAGCGTCGTAGCGTCCAAGAAGCCGTCTTCAAGATGGGCGGCGATGGCCTCACGCCGGAAACGCGTTTCCCGCACCAGGGGAGCGGCCAGCTCCACAGATGCGAACACCGTATCATACGCATCGAACAGGGCCACTTTGTCTTCCTGAAGATCTCGATTATAGGCCAAGGGCAAACCCTTGACCAACATGAGGAGCTGGTGCAAATCGCCGGTGACTCGCGCCGCCTTGCCACGGATCAGCTCCAGCACATCGGGGTTCTTCTTGTGCGGCATGATACTCGAACCGGTGCAGAAGGCGTCCGGCAAATCGAGAAAACCAAACTCGGTGGTCGCCCAGACGATCCATTCCTCGGCCCAGCCGCTCAGGTGCAGGGCGATGACCGATAGGGCAAAAACAAATTCCAGCACGAAATCGCGATCGCTGGAGACATCGAGGCTATTCCGGGCCAGCTCTGCAAAACCGAGCTGGCGACGTACGCTTTCGCGGTCGATGGGCAGCGAAGTGCCGGCGAGAGCGGCGGCGCCCAGCGGCAGGATGTTGACGCGCTTTCGGCAGTCCGCCAAGCGTTCGCGGTCACGCTGGTATTTCTCGATGTACGCCAGGAAGTAATGAGCCGCCAGAATGGGTTGCGCCCGCTGGAGGTGAGTATAGCCGGGCAGGACAACTTCGCGCTCCCGTACCGCGGCGGCTAGCAAGGCCGATTGCAATTGCAGCAGCACCGCATCGAGGTTTTCGAGAGCATCGCGGATCCACAGCTTCACATCGGTCGCAACTTGATCGTTCCTGCTCCGGCCGGTGTGTAGCTTCCGACCGAGGTCACCCAGGCGCTCGATGAGAGCCTGTTCCACATGAGTATGAATGTCTTCCCGTTCGATCGAAAAGGCAAATTCGCCACGCTCGATTTCCTCGGCAATGGCGGCCAGCGTGGTAACGATCTGTTCTGCCTCGCTTGGGGTAAGTATACCGACTTCGGCCAACATCCGCGCATGCGCCTGGCTGGCGGTGATATCGTGGCGTGCAAGACGCTGATCGAACGCAATCGATTGGGTGAACGCTTCCACACGGTTGTCGGTGCGGCCAGAGAACCGGCCACCCCAGGTCTTTTGGCTCACGGCAGTTTCCTATCCTATCGTTGATCGAACGTGGAGATCCTCATGGGTGCGAAACATCTCTTGCCGCAGGTTTATGGGGAGCTACGCAAGCTGGTAGCGCACAAACTCATTCAGGAAAAGCTTGGCCGCATGTCGACTTTTCCGAATGGAGGCATCTCCACCGCAAGCACCGGGGTTCTTCTCAACCCAGCTTGGTTCCTTCGGCATGGTGAAGCCTCCGGGAGGTCCACGGTCGCTGTCGTGCCGACCGCTAAAGTCCCAACTCCTTCAACTGCTTCGCATCCACCGGCGCCGGCGCCCCTGTCATCAGGTCCCTTGCCCGTTGATTTTTTGGGAAGGCGATTACATCGCGAATATTGCTTGTCCCTGCTAACATCATCGACCAGCGGTCCAGGCCCAAGGCGATGCCCCCGTGCGGCGGAGCCCCGTAGCGCAATGCATCCAGCAGGAAACCAAACCGTTGTTTCGCCTGCTCCGGCGTCATCCCGAGCCGGGCAAACATCCGCGCCTGCAGCTCCGGATTGTGAATTCGGATGCTGCCCCCGCCGCACTCGTAGCCGTTGATCACCAGGTCGTATGCCTTGGCGCGTACACTCCCCGGATCGCTTTCGAGCTTGTCCGCGTCCTCGTCCATCGGGGCGGTAAACGGGTGATGATTGGCGAGCCAACGCTTTTCGTCGGGATCCCAAATCAACGATGGAAAATCAATGACCCAGGCGATCTTGTAATTTGGTTTTGCCGGATCGTACAACCGGAGCACCGTCGCCAAGTGCGTACGCAAGTTGCCCAGAGCCTGGCAAACGATCTCTTCCTTGTCGGCGACGAAGAGCAACAGGTCACCCGGCTCGGCGGCAAAGCGTTCCCGTAGCGCATGCTGAACCGCAGCGGGCAGGAATTTCTCGATGGGGGACGTGAGCTTGTCCGCTTCCACCTTGATCCACGCAAGCCCCTTCGCGCCCAGGCGTTTCACCAGTTGTTCGAGCTCATCCAGTCCTTTGCGCGAGAATTTCTCCGCCGCTGCTTTCGCGTTCAGGCCGCGCACGGTGCCCCCACCCTCGACCACATCGCGAAACACCCTGAACTCCGTCCGCCCTGCCAGGTCGTTGATCTCGGCGATTTCCAGACCGTACCGCAAGTCCGGTTTATCGGTCCCATAGCGAAGCATCGCCTCGGGATAGCGCAGTCGCGGCAAGGGCAGCGGAATGGTTACGCCGAGGCACTGGCCGAAAACTTCTGCCGTCAAGCCTTCAATGACACGAAACACGTCGTCCATATCCACGAACGACATTTCCAAATCGAGCTGCGTGAATTCAGGTTGGCGGTCGGCCCGCAAATCTTCGTCACGGAGACAATGGGCGATCTGGAAATACTTGTCGTAACCGGCAACCATCAGCAGCTGTTTGTAAAGCTGCGGCGATTGTGGCAGGGCGTACCATTGGCCGGGAAAGATACGGCTAGGAACGAGGTAATCGCGGGCTCCTTCCGGCGTGCTTCGCCCCAAAAGCGGCGTCTCGATTTCCAAAAACCCTTGGGCATCGAGATAATCACGCATGACCTTGTTCATGCGATGGCGCATGGTCAGCGTGCGCTGCAAGGATGGTCGGCGCAAATCGAGATAGCGATACTGTAGCCGAAGATCCTCGTTGGCCTGCTCCTGGCCCGGGAATTCCGTGACATCGAACGGCGGCGTCGGGCAGCGATTGAGGATTTGCAGCTCGGTCGCTTTGATCTCGATCATTCCGGTCGGCAAGTCAGCGTTTTCCTTGCCGGCCAGGCGGTGCACCACTTGGCCCTTGATTGCCACGACGAATTCGCTGCGGAGGTACTGGGCACCGGTCAGCAGCTCCGGCCGCTCCGGCTCGAAAACCACCTGGGTGACTCCGTACCGGTCTCGGACGTCGATAAAAACCAGAGAGCCCTGATTTCGATAGGTATTGACCCAACCATTCAAAATGACCGTTTGGCCAACATGCGATTCCCGTAACTCGCCACACGTATGTGTCCGCTGTAGTCGCGCCATGATTGCGTTCCCTTTGCTCAAAATCCAGCCATCGCGCTATTTCCATCGATTATAGGAAATGATTCTCGGGAGACGGTGAAACAGACTCCCTCATAAAGATACGTTACGAACAAACAAGTTCAGGGCATTGCCATTCTCCCAGCAATCCTTCGCGCTCGGCCAGTATGACAGCCGGAGTGTCAGGGAGAACGAGGCCCAGTGCCTTTGGTCACGGATTCGCGGATTTTTCGGCCGCAGCGTTGGAAATCGGGCAGAAACGAGGAATTTTGTTTACAATACGAGTTACGGTCTCCCGCGAATAAAAGCCTCACGCCGGGACCGTTTAAATGACCCCCCGAAGGAAGGCCAAGGTCTGCCGTGACTACTCAACCAAGTCGTTCGAGCCCACGCGGGGCGATCGAATCCTCTCAAAATCCTTCCGCTAAGGATCTGTATGCGACGCTCCCAGCACTGGACCAGGATACCAACACGGATCGAGCGGCCGACTCTCGAATCGAGGCATCGGGAGAGACCCTGCCTCCTTCGACCACGGATCCGTACAAGACACAGGTTGGCGATGAGACGCCGCCCTTCCAACATCCCGATTGGCCGCGGATACCGGGATTTGAGATTCTGGGTGAATTAGGCAGTGGTGGGATGGGCGTCGTCTACAGAGCCCGGCAACTCAGCTTGAACCGGCTTGTGGCCATCAAAATGGTTCGCACCGGGCCGCGCGATCAGGCAACGGAGGAGGAGCGCCTACGCTTCCAGATCGAGGCCGAAGCGGTCGCCCAGTTGCAGCATCCCCATATCGTCCAGGTTTACGAGGTCGGAACCGTAGATCGCAAACCTTTCCTTGCGATGGAACTGCTGGGGAGAGGCACCTTAACAGAGAAGCTCAATCTTGGCTTGCCCTCGCCGAGAGAGGCGGCTGAGCTCGTTCAGCAGCTCGCGCAAGGCATTCACTATGCTCACCAACGCGGCATCATTCACCGCGACTTGAAGCCGGCCAACATTCTGTTTGGGGACGATGGCTACGCCAAGATCACGGACTTCGGTTTGGCCAAGCGCCTGAACGTGGACCAGGATCTGACAAAGGAGGGCTGCCTGGTGGGCACGCTCACCAACATGGCCCCCGAGCAAGCGGTCGGCGATACCAAAAAGATTGGGCCGGCTTCGGATGTGTATGCATTGGGAACGATTTGTTACCAGCTCCTCGTGGGAACACCTCCCCTGGTTGGCGAGACTTTCACAGACACCCTCGATAAAGTTCGCTTTCAGGACCCCGTCCCGCTCCGCGCTCTGAATCGGAAGATCCCCAAGGATCTGGAGACGATTTGCCTAAAGTGCTTGAAGAAAGACCCTGCCGCCCGTTATGCCCTGGCGCAGGATGTGGCGGACGACCTGGGCCGATTCCTGCATGGGGAACCCATTCACGCGCGGCCGGTGTCGATCCGAGAACGGGCTTGGTTGTGGATGAAACGGCGACCGGCCATGGCGGCAGCTTTATTGCTTGGCGTCCTATTTTTGGTCGGATCGTTTGCCTGGGTCATCGAACAATGGCGCGGCGCCGAACAGGCGCGCCTGGCCGAAGTGCACCGACGGCAACAGGACCGTCTCCAGCAAGCCAAGGATTTCCTGAGCTTCATCGATTCCCTGCGGGGCCTATACGCCTCCGCCATCGTCGCCAAGGTCCAGCCTCATGGCTTTGGCTTTCAACTTTTGCCGGACGATCAGACCAAAGAAAAGACCATCCCCGTCTGGGCCACGTTCCTTCATGATTTGAGTGAACAGATCCGTGCCAAGAATCCAGGGATGATCACTCGTCTTTACAGTGACCGACCGTTTCCGTGGCGGAAGAATGGCGGCCCCCATGACACATTCGAAGTGGAGGCGCTCGAGGCCCTGCGCCAGAATCCCACGGAGCCTTACTATCGCTTTGAGGATTACCAAGGCGTTCCGGCCTTACGGTTTGCGTCGGCAGATGTCATGCACAAAGCCTGTCTCGAGTGCCATAATACGCACCCATATTCGACCAAAAGAGACTGGCGTGAGGGAGATGTTCGGGGAGTTCTGGAGTTGATTTTGTATTTGAACTGAGCCGTGCGGGTCGGCTGCTCCACCTCGTGGAATTCATCAGCCCGCGAGCCGGACGCGCCAGTGCAGGATCTTCGCTGCCGCGTCCGGATCGTGGGTCCTTCATTAATGCCTGAATAAGAACTCTTTCGAATTGAGCAGCGCCCACTGAACGTCTTCCCAGGCCTTCCGCTTGTCGGCTGCCTTGGCCACGTGGTCCAGAGCCGCCCCGGTCTCGTCGGCCACCGGGGGCCGAGACAGCGTTGCCAAATAAAGGCTGTTGAGGGTTTCCGCATCGGACCCCTTCTTGGCGAGCAGCTTGCCCAGCCGGTTATTGGGATTGCGGACCTTGTCATTAATCGTCGGACCATTGATCAGTTGTAACGCCTGAGCCAAATTGCTGTCCCCCTCTCGCTCACATTCGCAAGCCAGCTCTCGCGCCGGTTGGCCAAACGTCTTCAGGAAAATGTGATTCACCTCGCCATCCGGCAGTTGCGTCGCCCGCGTGCCCAGTGGCAGGCCGGCGAACTTTTCCGGCATATCGGTCGCCGCGCAGATCGCATCGAGCAGTTGCTCAGCCGTCAGCAGCCGGGTTACGGCGTGGGAAAAGTATTTGTGGTCGTCCTTGTTGAGTTCGTTTGGTTGGGCACTGAGCTGATAAGTGCGCGAATTGGCAATCACCCGGATCAGATACTTCATGTCGAAATGATGGCCGGCAAAATCATTGGCCAGCGCGTTCAGCAGCTCATCATTGGCGGAAGGATTGGAATCGCGGAAGTCATCGACGGGATCAACAATGCCGCGCCCCATCAAGTGAAACCAGATTCGGTTGGCCAACGATTTGGCGAAGAACGGATTATCGGCACGGGTGAGCCATTGGGCGAAAACCGCACGGCGATCCTTCCCCGGCGGGACGCTGGCCACGGCGCCGCCCATGAACTTGGGAGCCATCACCTTGCCCGTTCGCGGCTGCACGACCTCACCGTTACGATCACAATAGATAAATTCGGCTCCGTCGATCCCTTGCGGCCCCGTACCTTTTTCGACCATGTCCTTCTTTTGTTTAACCCGGGCAAAGAAGGCGGCCAGGCTGTAGTAGTCATCCTGCGTCCAGCGCTCGAATGGATGGTTGTGACATTTGGCACATTGCATACGGATGCCAAAAAACAGCTGGGCCGTCGTCTCCGCCAGGCTTTGCGGATCGCGCGCAACCCGGAAG
>Ga0070734_10002229_pt1 | contig 24403 bp, 18 predicted proteins | sample Coa_R1_8_FD_66444 | JGI IMG/M metagenome (GOLD analysis project Ga0070734, IMG submission 66444) | Surface soil microbial communities from Centralia Pennsylvania, which are recovering from an underground coalmine fire - Coalmine... | ecosystem: Environmental > Terrestrial > Soil > Unclassified ...
GGTTATAAGTTCGCGCCGAATCCGTGGATCGTGGATCACATGCCGCAGGTTTACATGGGCATGGGGCTGACGGCGGAAGAAGTGCAGCGCAAATATAACGTCAGCCGCGAGGATTCCGATCAGTTCGCTTATCGCAGCCATCAGAACGCCCTGCGCGCGCAGGCGGAGGGCAAGTTCGACGACGAGCTTGTTCCGGTGGAAGTGCACACGAACATCCTGGAAAATGGTTCGCCGCACTGGCGCAACGGGACGTTCAAGAAGGATGAAGGGCCGCGCGCGGATACGTCGGTGGAGGCGCTGGCGAAGCTGAAGCCGGTGTTTCAAGCCGACGGCACCGTGACGGCGGGCAATTCGTCACAGATGAGCGATGGTGCCGCCGCGGCGCTGATCATGTCGGCGAAAAAAGCCAAAGAGCTGGGACTGAAACCGATGGCGCGATTCGTGAGCTTCGCGGTGGCCGGAGTTCCGCCGGAGATCATGGGGATCGGTCCCGTGGTCGCGATTCCGAAGGCGCTTGCGCTCGCGGGATTGAAAACGGAAGATATCGACGTGGTGGAGTTGAATGAGGCTTTTGCGGTACAGGCGCTGGCGGTGATCCGGCAGACGGGACTCGATCCGGAGCGCGTGAACGTGAATGGCGGCGCCATCGCGCTGGGGCATCCGCTGGGATGCACGGGCGCCAAACTGACTGCGACCATCCTGCGCGAGATGCAGCGGCGGAATTCGAAATACGGCATGGTGACCATGTGCGTAGGCGGCGGCCAAGGCGCGGCCGGAATTTTTGAAAGAATGAACTAGAAACGGAGTTTTCCATGGCAACCTCGACCTTCTCTCCCGCGAAACATCAAGGCGGTTCTTTTCTTTTAGCGCCCAGCGCACCCGAGGAAATCTTCACGCCGGAAGATCTCAACGACGAACATCGCGCCATTGCGCGCACCACTGAAGAGTTTTTTGCGAAAGAGGTGGCGCCCAAGATCGAGGATCTTCAGCATCACGAGCCGGGCTTGGGACCGTCGCTGCTGCGCAAATCCGCCGAGCTTGGATTGACGGCCGTGATCATCCCCGAAAAGTTCGGCGGGATGGAGATGGACCTGGCGTCGGCCATGATCGTAGCGGAGGGCGTTGCCAAAGATGGATCGTACGCGGGATGGCATGGCGCGCACACCGGAATCGGTACATTGCCGCTATTGATGTTTGGCACCGAAGAGCAGAAGGAACGCTATCTTCCGAAGTTGGCTAGCGCTGAAATGGTGGCAGCGTATTGCCTCAGCGAACCGCAGGCGGGGTCGGATGCTTTGGCCATCCGCACGCGCGCCGATTTGAGTCCGGATGGAAAGCACTACATCCTGAACGGCCAGAAGATGTGGATCACCAACGGCGGCGCTGCCGATCTTTACACGGTCTTCGCCAAGATCGATGGCGAGAAGTTCACTGCGTTTTTGGTGGAGCGCAAATATCCGGGCGTGCAGCCGGGCGCGGAAGAAAAGAAGCTCGGCATCAAAGGCAGTTCGACGACGGCCGTCTATCTCGACAACGTGAAAGTGCCGGTGGAGAACGTGCTGGGCGAGATCGGGCGCGGGCACGTGATCGCGTTCAATATTTTGAATCTCGGCCGGTTGAAACTGGGGCCGTTCGCGATCGGCGGGGCGAAAGATGTACTGCGCGTTTCGCTGAAGTACGCCAAGGAACGGAAGGCGTTCGGCAAGTCGATTGCGGAATTTGGAATGATCCAGCACAAACTGGCCGAGATGGCGATCCGGATTTACGCGGCTGAGAGCACGACGTGGCGCGTAATCGGCTTGATCGAGAATGAGCTGGAAGGTTTTTCCTGGAAGAACGCGGGCGCGGCGCAAACCATGTTGAAGGCGGTGGAAGAGTACGCCACCGAATGTTCCTACATCAAGATCTTCGCGTCCGAGATGCTGGATTATGTGGTGGACGAAGGCGTCCAGATCCACGGTGGCTACGGATATCACCAGGATTACGCGGTGGAGCGCGCGTATCGCGATTCGCGCATCAATCGGATTTTCGAAGGAACGAACGAGATCAACCGGCTGCTGGCGACGGGCATGCTGCTCAAGCGCGCGCAGCGCGGGCAGTTGGCGCTGGTAGAAGCGGTGAAGAAGCTTCAGGCGGAAGTTTTGGCTGGCCCTTCGCTCGGTACGTCCGGCGATGAAGATTCAAAGCTCGTAGCGAACGCAAAGAAGGCCGGATTGTTCGCGTTGGGCGTGGCGTATCAGAAGTTCATGGCCGGTTTGGAAGATCAGCAGGAAGTGCTGGCCGGATTGACGGACATTCTGATGAACGCGTTTGCGATGGAATCCGTGCTGCTTCGAACACAGAAACTCGTGTCGCATGGCAAAGGCGATGTCGCGGCGGAGATGTCTCCAGTATTCCTTCGCGAGGCGATGGAGACCGTCGAAAGCGCTGCTCGAACTGTTCTGGCTGCGAGTTCCGAGGGCGACGCGCTGCGAACCAATCTCGCGGTGCTGAAGCGCTTCACCAAATTCGAGCCGGTGAACGCGATCGCGATGCGCCGCAAGATCGCGACGCGGCTGCTCGAAGCCGGGCATTACGCGGTTTAGTGAAGATCGTCATTACCGTGGGATTACCGGCGTCCGGTAAATCTACTTACTTACGGCGCAAGGGCATTCGTGCGATCTCTTCGGATGAAATCCGGGAGTTGATCACCGAGGATCCGGCGGATCAGCTTCATCACGCGCGCGTGTTTGCGGCGATGCGCTATCTGATTCGCCAGCGGATCGCTGCAGGGCGTTCCGTCACCTATGTCGACGCGACGCACCTGATGCGCTGGGAGCGGCGGCCGTATATTCGGCTGGCGCGACGCTATGGGTGTCAGATCGAGGCGCTCTTCTTCGATGTGCCAGTGGATGTTTGTATTGTTAGGAACGCTTTGCGTGAGCCGAGGGTGCCGGTGGAAGCGATCCGGCTGATGGCGGTGCGGATGGAGGTACCGGCGGTGGAAGAGGGATTCGATCGGATTATTAGGCCACGGATGCACACGGATGGACACGGATAAGAAATTGTTTTATCCGTGTGCATCCGTGGCTAAAATCCTACTCGGGGCTGACCTGAACGATCAGCTTCCCGGCATTCGACCCGTCAAACAATTTCCCGAGGGCGTTTGGAGCATTCTCTAACCCCTGCACGACGTCCACTTTGTATTTGATCTTTCCTGCCATCAGCCAACCGATCAGTTGCGTGAAAGCCTCTTCAGCGCGCGGACCGTAATCTGAACAGAGAAAGCCTTCCATCTTGGCGCGTTTGATGATCAGGTTCGCTAGATTCGATGGGCCAGGGACCGGCCGATCGGCGCAATATTGCGAGATCATTCCGCAAACTGAAATGCGCGCGTGCAGGTTAATCTGATTCAAAACCGCTTCGAGGATTTCGCCGCCGACGTTGTCGAAATAGATGTCGATGCCCTTTGGGCAAGCTTCTTTTAAAGCTTGCGGAACGTTCGCTGTTTTATAGTTGATGGCGGCATCGAAGCCGAGATCGTCTTTGATCCAGCGGCATTTTTCGCCGGAGCCCGTAAGTCCGACCACGCGCAGGCCTTTGATCTTTCCGATCTGGCCCACGAGCGATCCTACGGCACCGGCCGCCGTCGAGATCACTAAAGTCTCGCCCGGCTTCGGATTCGTGATATCGAGCAGGCCGAAATAGGCGGTCAATCCGATGTGGCCCAGCAATCCGAAGAATGCCGTGAGAGGGACGGGCAGCTTCGGAAGTTTCATCACGCCGTCGCCTTTGGAAAGCGAATATTTTTGCCAGCCGAGAAATCCTTGGACGATGTCGCCTTTCGCGAAGTTCGGATTCCGTGATTCTTCCACTACACCGATTCCGACGCCGCGCATCACTTCCCCGAGAGGCAGCGGCGGCAGATACGATTCGGTTCCGTTCATCCAGATGCGGTTCGTGGGATCGAGCGAAATGTAAATGGTACGGATCAGAAATTGGCCGTCGGCGGGATCGGCCAACGTGGCTACGTTCCAACGGAAATCCGACTGCTTGGGTTGGCCTTGAGGACGGGTCGCCGTCAGCCATTGCTGATTCACTGTCATGCGGAGAGTATACTGTGCCTGGATGAGGCAATCCAACTCGCGGCTGGTTCTCACGCTCGCGGTCGCCGCTGCCCTGCTCTGCTCCTGCCAGAAGCGAACCAAAAAACTGATTGGCGTGGTGCCGAAAGCCACGTCGCATCTGTTCTTCATGTCGATTCACGCGGGCGCCATGGATGCGGCGCGCGATTTCGGCGTCGACATTTTGTGGAATGGTCCGCGAGAAGAGACCGAGTTCTCGCGGCAGATTGAGATCGTCGATTCCATGGTGGCGCAGCGCGTGGACGCGCTCGCGATTTCCGCAACGGATCACACAGCATTGGTCGCGCCGGTGAAGCGCGCGATGGCGGCAGGCATTCCGGTGACCGTGTACGATTCCGGCCTGGATTTGACCGGCTATGTGACATTCGTCGCGACCGATAATTACGGAGCAGGCGTGATTGGAGCGCGCAAGCTGGCAGAGCTGGTCCACGGCAAGGGCAAGGTCGCAGAGCTGATGCACAAGCCCGGCGGTATGTCGACAGGCGATCGCGAGCGCGCGTTTGAAGAGACCATGGCGAAGGAGTTTCCCGCGATCCAGGTTGTCGATCGCCGCTACGGCATGGCGGATCGCGCGAAATCGCGTGACGCAGCGGAGAACATTCTCACCGCGCATCCGGATCTGGACGGCATCTTCGCATCCGCCGAAGCGAATTCTTTGGGCGCGATGCAGGCTCTCACGGCGCGGGGATTATCCGGCAAAGTGAAGCTGGTGACTTTCGATTTCAGCGATGAACATGTCGCTGCTTTGAAAGATGGAACCATCGACGTGATGCTGGTGCAGGATCCACATCGGATTGGTTATGAGGCGGTCCATAGCCTGGTGATGAAGTTGAATGGCGAAACTCCGCCCGCGACGATGGATTTGAAGGCGCGGGTGATCGTGAAGCAGGATTTGGAAAAACCGGACGTGCAGGCGTTGCTGTTTCCGAAGTGGCGGGAGACCCAGTGAACCGAACCGCGACCGCGAGGGAGCGATACCACGACGTTCGTGGTGACGCTCCCTTGCGGTCGCGGTTCGGTATCGTTATTCGACGAACTCCACGCGGTACTCTTCGATCACCGGGTTCGCCAGCACGTCGTGCGCGATCTGCTCTATTTCAACGCCGGCTTTTTCGCGATCGGTTCCTGGCGCGAGCGTGATTTCGAAATATTTGCCTTGTCGCACGGCTGCGATCGTTTTGTGTCCCAGGCCATTGAGGGCGGATCGGATGGTCTGGCCTTGTGGATCGAGAACCGACGGCTTCATGGAGACGTAGACGCGAGCTTTCATCGAACTCCATTGTAGCTAGCGCGGGTGCTCGCGATGCTGGCCATCACCTTGGCGACGCTTTGCTCCGGTGTCTCGAGTCCGGTGTGGCAGATGACATCCGGATTGAGCGGAGGCTCGTACGGATCGTCCACGCCGGTGACATGCTGGATTTCACCCGCTTCCGAGCGGCGATAAATTCCATGGACATCGCGCTGACGGCACACGGAGAGCGGCGCTTCCACGTACACTTCCAGGAACCGGCCGATGCGCGCGCGTATTTCATCGCGTACCGCGCGATAGGGCGAGATGGCGGACACCACGACAATCACTCCGTTGCGCGTTAACAGTTCCGCAACATATCCGATGCGGCGGATGTTTTCGTCCCGATCTTGCTTGCTGTATCCGAGGCCTTTGCTGATGTGCTGGCGCACCACGTCACCGTCCAGCCACTCGACTTTGTAACCCGCGCGCAACAATTCGTCGCGCACGGCTTCACTGATGGTGGATTTTCCGGACGAACTCAAGCCGGTGACCCAGACGCACAATCCGCTCATTCGGCCATGCTACTTCAGCGAGCGCGGATCAGTCCAGTAGATCCGCATCCAGCACGACTCATCTCCATGTGATAACATCCGTTTTTACTTATTCCACGTGGAGTAAAAAATAGTGAAAGTATACGAAGGAACCGATGTCAGAAACGTTGCGCTGATTGGGCACGGGCACTCGGGCAAGACCTCACTGACGGCTGGAATTCTGTTCACCGCCGGCGCCACTAATCGATTGACGCGAGTAGATGAAGGCACCACGGTGACGGATTTCGACGATGACGAAATCCAGCGCAAGCTGACTATTTCTACAGCGCTGGCTTACGCGGAGTGGGCGAAGAAGAAAATTAACCTGATCGACACACCCGGTTTCAATATCTTCATCAATGACACGCGTGGCGCCATGCGCGCCGCCGATGCCGCTCTTGTGGTGGTCGACGGGGTGGCCGGCGTCGAAGTTCAGACCGAAAAAGTTTGGGCGTTCGCGGACGAGTTCGAGCTGCCGCGCGCGATCCACATCAACAAGCTGGATCGCGAGCGGTCGGACTTCGAGCGCGCGCTCTCAAGCGTACAGGAGAAATTCGGGCGGCTTGCTGTGCCTATCCAGTTGCCGATCGGATCCGAGAAGGAGTTCAAGGGCGTCGTTGACCTGGTTCGCATGAAGGCTTACACGTATGCGAACGATGGCGACGGCAAAGGCAAGGAAGGCGAGATCCCGGCCATCCTGGCGGATGCCGCCCAGAAAGCTCACGAAGCGCTGATCGAGATGGTGGCCGAGGGCAACGACGCGCTGCTCGAGGAATTTTTTGAAAAAGGCACGCTGCCGCCCGAACACATCCAGGAGGGCTTGAAACTAGCGATCCGCGAGCGCCGAATTTATCCCGTGCTGTGTGGTTCGGGGCTGCACAATATCGCCACCGATCTGCTGCTGAACTTCCTGGTTGAGAATTTCCCGGCCCCCACTGAACATGAGCCGGTGGCCGGTACCGTGAACGGTAAAGAAGTAACGCGGGCGCTGAAGGATAGCGAACCGGTCTCCGCCTACGTGTTCAAGACCGTGGCGGATCCGTTTGCCGGCCGTCTGACGTACTTCAAAGTGATCTCAGGCGTGGTAAAGAACGATGTCAATCTGATCAACGCACGCACCGGCGGCGCCGAGCGGCTGGCGCACATCGGCGTTCTTTCCGGCAAGACGATTCAACCGGTGAACGAAATCCACGCGGGCGATATCGGAGCGGTGGCGAAATTGAAGGAGTCGCTCACCGGCGACACGCTGGACGATAAGAGCTCGCCCATCAGCTATCCGCCGGTACAATCGCCGGAGCCGTCCATTGCTTTCGCGATCATGGCGAAGAGCCGGCAGGATGAAGATCGGCTGAGCAACGGCATCCAGCGCATCCTCGAAGAAGACCAGTCACTGCGTTTTTATCGCGATCCGCAGACTAAGGAGTTTCTATTAGCCGGCAGCGGCCAGCAGCACGTGGAAGTGATCGTGAGCCGCTTGAAAAAGCGCTACGGCGTGGATGTGGAGCTGAAAGCGCCCAAGATTCCGTATCGCGAAACCGTACGGGGCAAGGCCGATGTACAAGGCCGGCACAAGAAGCAGACCGGCGGCCATGGACAGTTTGGCGATTGCTGGATCCGGATGGAGCCGCTACCGCGCGGCGGCAAGTTCGAATTTGCCAACGAAGTGTTCGGGGGAGCGATTCCACGCAATTTTATTCCGGCGGTGGAAAAAGGAATTGTAGAGGCGGCGGCCAACGGATTTTTAGCGGGATTTCCGGTGGTGGATTTTAAGGTGACCGTTTATGACGGTTCCTATCACGATGTAGATTCCTCGGAAATGGCGTTTAAACTGGCCGCGCGCAAAGCGTTCAAAGCGGCGATGCAGGAAGCGAAGCCGGCCATCCTGGAACCCGTGATGAGCGTGGAGATCCAAGCGCCGGTGGAATACGCGGGCGATTTGATGGGCGATCTCAACGGGCGGCGCGGCCGCATCCAAGGCATGGATACCAAGGGCAGCACCCAGATCATCCGGGCGCAGGTTCCGATGTCGGAGATGCTGAACTATCAGAATGACCTGATCTCAATGACGCAGGGCCGGGCTTCATTCCACATGGAGTTCGACCACTACGATTACGTCCCCGCGCTGCAAGCCGAAAAGATCATTGCGGCGGCGAAGGCAGCCAGAACAGGCGAAGAAGAGGAAGAAGAATAAACCGCATCTCGCCCGGTTATCGAACAGAATAACCGAGGAACGGCACAACCGAATAACCGTCCATCGCAGAAATGCGCTAGCATTCTTGGAATGGACGTTAGAATTGCCTTCCGCGCGCTAGCAAAACAGCCGGCTTTTTGTCTGGCCGCGATTCTCACGCTCACCCTCGGGGTTGGCGCGAATTCGGCAATCTTCAGCATATTCGACGCGGTGATTCTCCGCCCGCTCCCGTATCCCAACCCGGACCGTCTGGTTTTAGTGTGGCAGAAACGGCCGGACGGCCGGCAGAACGGCGTCGCGGCAATCAACTATGAGGAATGGATCAAGCAAACCAAGTCCTTCGACCGGCTGGAGGGCTTGATCCCCGCTTATTACAACGTGGGCGCGGGTGACGGTATGGTTCAGGCTCAGGGAGCGAGAGTCGATCCTGGCTTTCTGCCTGCTCTCGGAGCGCAACCGGTGATGGGCCGCGGGTTCACGCCTGAGGATGCGAAAATCGGCGCCCCTCACGTGGCGCTGGTGAATTTCGGTCTCTGGCAGAGTTTACTCGGCGCGGATCCGAAACGCGTGGGTCAATTAATCGAGCTGAACGGGGTCCCTTACACGTTGATCGGCGTCCTGCCCAAGGGTTTTGATTTTATAGGCGTGCCCATGGAGGTATGGACGCCGCTCAACTTCGAGCGCTCCGCCGAAATGCGCGCCAACAAAATGGTGGTGCTGGGCCTGCTCAAACCTTCGTTGAGCCTGCCGCAGGCGGAGGAAGATTTGCGAGTCGTGTCGCAACAGCTTGAGTTTCTTTATCCGGAAGACAACAAGGGTTGGGGCGCGATGGTGGAACCGTTGCAAAACGAGGTCTCCGGACGATACCGTCCGGCACTGACCGCGCTGATGGTGGGTGTCGGACTGGTGCTGCTCATCGCCTGCACCAATGTTTCGAACCTGTTGCTGGCGCGCTCGGAAAGCCGAACCAAGGAAGCCGCAATCCGCGCGGCACTCGGAGCAAGCCGGTTCAGATTGACTCGCCAGCTTCTGATGGAGTCGCTGATACTGGCGGCCGCGGGCAGCATCGCGGGTTTAGCCGTCGCCTGGCTCGGAGTGCGGCTGGTGACGACCATCGCCGCAGGACAGTTGCCCCGGATCGAGACCGCGAGACTCGACGGACGAGCGTTGGCATTCACATTCGCGATTACGATCGTAACCGGGGTACTCTTTGCACTTCTGCCTGTGCGGCACTTCAGCGGCAGAGATCTGCAATCGGCGCTGCGCGAATCGGGCCGCGGCGCTGTCGCTTCCCGCAGCGGCCGCCGGCTGCGTAGTGTGCTTGTGATTTGCGAGGTCGCGCTATCACTGATGCTTGCGATCGGCGCTATCCTCATGGCGCGGAGCATCCTGTGGCTGGAAAATGAAAATCGAGGATTCGACCCGCACCATCTCTTGAGTTTTCGCGTCTCGATGGCAAATCCGGCATTGAAAACCGACGCGCAACAGGCCGCGTTCTTTAACGGGATGCTCGAACGCGTCGCCCGCATTCCCGGCGTGAGCAGCGTGGCCGCGACCCCCAATCCGCCAGTGGAGGGCTCCCGGCAAATCGGTTTGTATTTCACGCCGGAGGGCTCCGGTACGCTCGACAGCACGAACCGCCCTTCAGCCAGCTACAACATTGTGAATGCGGATTACTTCAAGGCTACTGGCATCCCGATCGTAGGTGGGCGGCCATTCAACCGGCGGGACGGTGAGGATGCGCCGCAGGTGGCTATTATCAGCAGCACACTCGCGCGGCGTTATTTCGCAGGACAGAATCCGATCGGGCGAACGTTGCTAATGGCGAATCCGGGAAGAGGCGATGCCGATATCTCGCGCGAAATCGTGGGGGTGGCTGGCGATGTCCGCTACCTGACGCGGCGGCCGGAAGACTCCGCTGAGATCTACGTGCCGTACGGCCAGACTACCTGGCCGACCATTTACGTTTTTGTCCGCAGCGGGGGCGAACCCACCAGTCTAACGTCCGCCGTGCGCGCCGCACTGCAGGAAGCCCCGTGGCACCAGCCGATTTCGAGCGTCCAATCGGTGGAGGAATGGCTCGACACCTTAAACGGTAAGGTACGGCTGAATTCGATATTAGCCGCTGCCTTCGCCGGGATTGCTTTGGCGCTGGCGTCGATTGGAATCTACGGCGTCATCTCATACTCGGTAGCACAAAAAAGGCAAGAGATCGGCGTCCGCATGGCGCTGGGCGCTTCACCCGGGAACATTTTGCGCTGGATTGTCCGGCAAGCGATGCTGTTGGCGGCAGCGGGTGTCGCCCTTGGGTTATCCGGGCATTTTGCTCTAGCGCATGTTATGCGCAGCATTTTATATGGAACCAGTCCAAACGATACATCCAGTTGGTTAGGCGCATCGGCACTGCTGGCGCTCACCGCCGCGGCGGCGAGCTACATTCCGGCGCGCCGGGCCATGCGGGGGGATCCGGTCACGGCGCTGAGGGCGGAGTAGCAAACTTCAGCGAGAGGCGAGTTTTTTGAGAGCGGTGTCGATCGGTAGAATCAGGCAGCGATTTTCGCCTGCCAGGAGCGAGAACCCGAAATGTTCGTAGAATCGCTGGGCAGGTTCATCCTTGGCATCCACGATCAATGCAAAGACTCCAACCTCGGCACGAGCTATACGCTGAATCGCATCCGCCAAAAGAGCACCGCCGAGACCCATCCCTTGATGCGCACGTTGCACGGCAAGACGGCCCAGGAGCGCCGCCGGGACAACAGGATAGCGTGGCAGCTTCCTGGCAACCTGCAATGCCAACGCGTCCAGCGCAACACTCGTTGCACTTAACGTGTAATATCCGCCGATCTGGCTGTCAGCATTGCCGACCGCGACGAAGCACGTGGCGATCCTACGACGCATGTCCTGCGAAGCTTGGCTTTGGAAATAACGATCAAGCACCAGGGAACCGCTCGCCAACTCGGCCCGCTGGTGCACGCCCGAGAGGAGTTCAATTCGGAATGTGCCGCTCACCTATTCCTAATCAATGTCCGGTGACGGGCAAACGCTCGCTTCAGGGCCGCGTTCGGAGCGGGCGGATTGATTAAGGATTGGGCGAATTGCTCTTGAGCCCTACGCGATAAACGGAGCACTTCAACTTCGGCTACCGTCTTGTGCGCCGCTTCCTGAGCCGCGGCAACGACGAAATCGCTCAGCGATCGTCCCTGAATTTCGGCCGCGCGGCGCACCACCGCGAGCGCTTCAGGAGCAATGCGCGCTTCCAGGCGGGCCGTTCGATTCGTGGATTGTTCCGGCATTGGATTTTATCTACAATGTACGTTATTCCGCCGTACAAGTCAAATAGCTTGCCGTGAGCTCCGATCAACCCGTACGATCCTCGGATAAACTCGTTGCGCAACTTCCAAGACCCGAATGATCCGGAGATGTTGTTCGCCCAATTCGTAAGTAGGCGGTCTCGACAAAGCGTCTTTGCTGGCTAAATTGGGATTTACGCCTACCGGAGGTTCGAAAGGTGGCCTGCTCCACCGTAAGCGAAACACCCTAACCCAAATCTAAGAGCCTGATCTGTACTAAGGTCTCAAGACGGGCCTATCTAGTACCAAGGGCCAATTGTTCATACCGGAGTCAACCCTTAGTCTGGATGCAGGAGAGTGGGATGTTACGTGGCATAATCATTTGTCCTGACGTCGACCTAGGCGAACGGCTAGAAGCTCTTTTGAATGAGATGGGAATCGTCGGCGTGATTCGCACGCTCGACCGTTATCCAAACGCACTCGAACTGGTTCGATTCTTGCGGGCACATGCGCCACACGTCATCTTTGTCAGCACCGAATCCACCACCAAAGCGCTCGAGATCGCCAAGGAAGTAGAAAAGAACACGCCGGGTGTGCAATTGGTCGCCATCAGCCGGTTCTGCGATCCGCAAATCCTGCTGGAAGTGATGCGTGCGGGAATTCGCGAGTTCGCTTCCCTGCCCTTCGATCGTCAAACTCTCACCGACGCTTTGCTCCGCATCAAAGACACGTTGGACAAGCGGCCGCCCGAGATCGGCGCCACCGATCAGGTGTTTTCGTTCCTGCCTTCGAAGGCCGGTGTTGGAACCTCGACGATCGCCCTGAACGTCAGCGTCGCGATGTCGCGCATCCCGAACACACACGCGCTGCTTTCCGATTTCGATATGAACTCCGGCATGGTGCGATTCATGCTGAAGCTGGACAACTCGTATTGCGTGACGGATGCAGCCGAGCACTCGCTCGATATGGACGAGAGCATGTGGCCTTCCATGGTCACTACGATCGATAAGCTCGACGTGCTGCATGCCGGCAAACTGAATCCGGATTTCCGCATTGAGCCCACGCAGATTCGCCACTTGATGGAGTTCATGCGCCGCAACTACTCCGTCTTATGCTTCGATCTCTCGGGAAACCTGGAAAAGTATTCGCTCGAGATCATGCAGGAATCGAAGAAGATCTTCCTGGTCTGCACACCTGAAATCCCCTCGCTCCACTTGGCGCGCGAAAAGTACGTCTACCTGAAGCAAATGGATTTGGGAGACCGCGTCGCGGTTTTATTGAACCGCTCACAAAAACGTCCGCTCATCACACCCCAGCAGATTGAGCAGCTCTTAGGCCTGCCGGTCCACATGACCTTTCCGAACGATTATCACGGCGTCCAGCGGGCGGTCACCGATGGCCGTTGGGTGGAAACCAATAGCGACCTGGGTAAACAGTTCAATGCTCTGGCGCAATCCATGCTCGAAACCAATAAGGGCGCTGGCGCTGGCGACAACAAGAAACGCTTCATCGAATTCTTCTCCGTCGTCCCAGGCAAAACACCGGCTATCCGGGAACAAAAAAAGTCAGTTGGATAGTCGAGCGCACTAGCCGCCAGTCCCCAGCCCCGTCTTTCGCTATCCTTCTAGTTGGAAGCCACAGTCCTTCATTGGGTCGCCACCTACGGCTACATCGCGATTTTCTCGCTCCTGGTGCTCGGCATTGTGGGCTTGCCCGTCCCGGATGAGTTCCTGCTCGCAAGCTGCGGTTTTCTTGTTTTTCAGGGGCATCTTCTCCTGGTTCCAACCGCGGTCTGCGCGCTCGCCGGCAGCATGTGCGGAATCACTTGCAGCTACATCATCGGACGCACTGTCGGCTGGAAGTTTCTCCATTCCAAGCTTGGCCGATTCCTCCACATCAACGATCGCCAAATCGCGCGCGTGCACGATTGGTTCAATCGCATGGGACATTGGGCGCTGATGATCGGCTACTTCGTCCCCGGCTTCCGCCATTTCACCGCAATCGTCGCAGGGACTTCAAAGCTGGAGTATCGCGGCTTCGCTCTCTACGCATACAGCGGCGCACTGGTGTGGGTGAGCACATTTCTGTTCATCGGATACCACTTCGGCGAACATTTCAAGCAGATCCTGGCGCTGGTGGAGGAGAATCTAAAGGTAGGGTCGCTCGTGGCGGGTGTCTTAATTCTCGCGTATCTATTGTTCCGCTATTCCAAGCGCAAAAAAGGAGGCGTCCAGAAGTGAGTGCAGTAGCAGTTGTACGGGGAAACGGGCGTTTTTTCGACTCCACTGTCGGCAAGAAAGCCGTCATGGCTGTCAGCGGCTGCATCTTGTTCTTGTTTGTCGTGGCACATCTGATCGGAAATCTTCAAATCTACGAAGGGCCGGAAAAGCTGAACAACTATTCCCGCGTGTTGCACTCCATGCCGGCGCTGCTGTGGACCGCGCGCGTGACGCTGCTGGCCATGGTCGCTCTCCACATTTGGTCATCGGCGCAACTCGCTATGCGGAAGGCGCAAGCGCGCCCGATCGGCTACGTCAAGAAAAAAGCCGCCGGATCGACGTACGCCTCGCGCACCATGTACTGGAGCGGGCCCATCATCCTGGCTTTCGTCATCTACCATCTGCTGGATTTTACTTTCGGAACGGTCAATCCTACGTACCGCGAGGGCAACGTCTACGGCAACATATTGGCCAGCTTCCAGGTCCCCGCGATCTCGGCGTTTTACATCCTCGCCATGGTGTTGTTGTGCTTGCATCTCTATCACGGATTGTGGAGCATGTTTCAATCGCTGGGCCTTCCTTCCACGCGGCAGCTGCCGGTACTCAAACGAGCGGCTGCCATCGTTGCTGTGCTGATCGCCGCAGGAAATATTTCGATCCCAGTGTCCGTGATGGCGGGGTTAGTGAGATAAGAAAATGCAACTGAATTCGCGAGCGCCCATCGGTCCGATCGAGAAATTGTGGGACCAGGCGCGATTTGAAATGAAGCTGGTGAATCCGGCGAACAAGCGCAAGCATACGCTGATCGTGGTGGGATCCGGATTGGCGGGCGCTTCAGCGGCGGCGACTCTGGGCGAACTTGGCTACCACGTAAAATGCTTTTGCTTTCAGGATTCGCCGCGCCGCGCCCACAGCATCGCCGCGCAGGGAGGCATCAACGCCGCAAAGAATTATCACGGGGACGGCGATAGCGTTTTCCGGCTTTTCTATGACACGCTGAAGGGCGGCGATTTCCGCTCGCGTGAATCGAATGTGTACCGGCTGGCGCAGATCAGCGTCAACATCATCGATCAGTGCGTGGCGCAGGGCGTCCCGTTCGCGCGCGAGTACGCAGGAACGCTGGCCAATCGCAGTTTCGGCGGCGCACAAGTATCGCGGACGTTTTACGCCCGTGGCCAGACCGGGCAACAACTCCTGCTGGGCGCGTATCAGGCGCTGGAGCAACAGGTGGACTCGGGATCGGTGGAAATGTTTCCGCGTACCGAGATGCTCGATCTCGTGGTGATCGACGGCCATGCACGTGGCATCGTAACGCGCAATCTGGTGACGGGCAAAATCGAATCGCATGTCGCCGATGCTGTCGTTTTAGGCACCGGCGGCTATGGCAACGTCTATTTTCTATCCACCAACGCGAAAGGATCGAACTGCACGGCCATCTGGCGCGCGTACAAGCGCGGCGCGGCTTTCGCCAATCCCTGCTTCACGCAGATTCATCCGACCTGCATTCCGGTGTCGGGCGATTATCAATCGAAACTGACGCTGATGAGCGAATCGCTGCGCAACGACGGCCGCATCTGGGTGCCGTTGAAGGCCGGCGATAAGCGTCCGCCGAATCAAATCCCGGAAAACGAGCGCGATTATTACCTGGAGCGGCGCTATCCGAGCTTCGGAAATCTGGTACCGCGAGATGTGGCATCGCGCAACGCCAAGGCCGTGTGCGACGAGGGTCGCGGCGTGGGCGAAACCGGTCTCGGCGTCTATCTCGACTTCTCGGCCGCCATTAAACAGTTCGGCGTCGAAGTGATTCGCGAGCGCTACGGCAATCTCTTCGACATGTACCAGCGCATCACGGATGAAAATCCGTACGAAGTTCCAATGCGCATCTATCCCGCCATCCACTACGCGATGGGCGGCCTTTGGGTGGATTATTTTCTGATGAGCACCATCCCCGGGCTGTTTGTGATCGGCGAGGCGAACTTCTCCGATCATGGCGCCAATCGCCTGGGCGCAAGCGCGCTCATGCAGGGGCTGTCGGACGGCTATTTCATCCTGCCCTACACGGTCGGCGATTACATCGCGAAGACCAAACTGGAGAAAGTCCAGGAAAACCATCCGGAATTTGTGCGCGCCGAAGCAGGCGTGAAAGATTTCACCGCTCGTTTGCTGGCGGTCAACGGGCATCGCACGGTGGATTGGTTCCACCGGCGTCTCGGAAAAATCATGTGGGACGATTGCGGAATGTCGCGCACGTCCCAAGGTCTGGAAAAAGCCATCGGACAAATCCGGGAGCTGCGCGCCGAGTATTGGAAAGACGTGAAGGTAGCCGGCAGCGCGGACGATTTGAATCAGTCGCTCGAAAAAGCCGGACGGGTGGCGGATTTCTTCGAACTGGGCGAGTTGATGTGCCAGGACGCGTGCCAGCGCAACGAATCCTGCGGCGGCCATTTCCGCGAGGAGTTTCAAACGGCGGAAGGCGAAGCTCAGCGAAGCGACGACCAGTTCAGTTACGTGGCCGCGTGGGAGTACAAAGGCGAAGGGAAAGCGCCCGAGTTGCACAGAGAGCCGTTGACATTCGAATACGTGCATCCCAGCCAGCGGAGCTACAAGTGAAACTGATCTTGCATGTATGGCGGCAAAAAAGTCCGGCGCAAGCCGGACGCATGGTTCGTTATGAAGCGAACAATGTGAATCCCGACATGTCGATGTTGGAACTGCTGGATGTCGTAAATGAAGATCTCATCTTGAAAGGCGAGGAACCCATCGCGTTCGAGCACGATTGCCGGGAGGGGATCTGCGGCTCTTGCGGATTCATGATCAATGGCATCGCCCATGGTCCGCTGCCTGCGACGACCGTCTGCCAGCTCAGCATGCGGCATTTCAAGGACGGCGACGAGTTGTTCATCGAGCCGTGGCGCGCCAAGGCGTTCCCGGTGATCAAGGACCTGGTGGTGGACCGCAGCGCGTTCGATCGCATCATCGAAGCGGGCGGATACGTAAGCATCCCCACCGGCAGCGCGCCCGATGGCAATACGATTTTGGTGCCCAAAGACGCGGCGGATCGGGCGATGGATGCGGCAGCCTGCATCGGATGCGGGGCGTGCGTGGCGGCCTGTCCCAACGCGTCGGCCGCTCTGTTTACGGGCGCAAAAATCTCTCACCTGGGATTGCTCCCGCAGGGGCAGCCGGAGCGCCGCGGCCGCGCGCTACGCATGGTGCGGCAGTTCAACGCGGAGCAGTTCGGAAGCTGCACCAACATCGGCGAGTGCGAAGCGGTGTGTCCCAAAGAGATCAAGCTGGATGTAATCGCCCGGATGAATCGCGATTTTATCCGCGCTAGCCTGACCTAGATTCCCGTAAAGTATTGAACCTGAGGGCAAAAACTCCCTGCGAACTTTCCCCCGGCTCGCGCACTAGCACTATTGATATCCTTTGTTGCCTCCGCGATGTCCTCGCTAGACGCCTGGGTGGCCTTCTGCCTGGTTCCGCTGGCCCTTGCGCTGCTGATCAGCGGTCTCGACGATCTCGCTCTGAACATCATCTGTTTGTGGGCGTGGGCCCGGGGAAAATCGCGGCCAGCAGTGCCTACCAACCGCAGCGAAAAACCAATTGCCGTATTTGTTCCTCTCTGGCATGAATATCAGGTCATCGCCGGAATGGTGGAGCACAACGTTTCCGCGATCGATTACGACAACTATCATTTCTTTATCGGCGCGTATCCCAACGACGATCCAACGTTAAACGCCGTCCGCGAACTCGAAGCTCGCTTCCCTCACGTCCATCTCGCCGTCTGCCCGCACGACGGACCAACATCCAAAGCCGATTGCCTGAACTGGGTTTTCCAGCGCATGCTGCTGTATGAAGAGCATCACCGGATTCATTTCGAAATCGTGGTGACGCATGACGCCGAGGATTTGATCCATCCCGAGGCATTCGCGGCGATTAACGCCTATTCGGACGATTTCGACATGGTCCAGATCCCCGTGTTGCCGCTGCCGACCCCGCTTAAAGATTGGATCCACGGAATGTACTGCGACGAGTTCGCCGAATGGCAAATCAAAGATATGCCGGCGCGCCAGCATATGGGCAGCTTCGTTCCCTCCAACGGCGTCGGAACCGGATTCACGCGCGAGGCTCTCGAAAAACTCGCCGATGCCGAACACAACCTGGTTTTTGAGCCGTCCTGTTTAACGGAAGACTATGAGAATGGTCTGCGCTTGCACAAGCTGGGATCGCGGCAGCTCTTCTTACCTGTTGCAAAAGGGCAAAAGTCGACGATCGTCGCCACCCGTGAATTTTTTCCTAAAAAGGCGCGCTCCGCTATCCGGCAACGCACACGCTGGATCATGGGCATCGCGCTGCAGACCTGGGAACGGCACGGCTGGCGGGGCAAACTTCCGCATGTGTACTGGTTTTGGCGCGACCGTAAGGGATTGCTCGGCAATCCCATCAGCCTGCTCACGAACGTTTTATTCGCCTATGGCTTTCTCACTTGGACGTTCGCCAAACTCAACGGCCACCCCTGGGGACTAGCGTCGATGTCACTGCATCCAGCGTTGCTTGCCGCAACGTTTCTCATCCAGGTCATCCAGACCAGCGTTCGGATGGCTTGCGTCACGCGGCTGTATGGACCACTCTTCGCACTCGGAGTTCCGATCCGAACGGTGCTTTCGAACTGGATCAACACAATCGCGACTTACAAAGCCGTCACCGGATATCTTGGCGCCCGCATTCGTCATGAACCGCTCGTTTGGCTGAAGACCGAACATGCGTATCCATCTAGAAACGCACTCATGGAGCACAAGCGCAAGCTAGGCGAAATTCTGGTGGGTTCCGATTATGTCTCCGAATTCGACTTGGCGAAAGCGTTGGGCCATCAGCCGGCCGGCGTTCGGCTGGGCGAGTTTCTGATGCAGCTCGGAAAAATCAGCGAGGACGAGCTGTATGAGGCTCTGAGTCTGCAGCAAAGCTTGCCGATGGGCCGGCTGGAGCCTCGGAGCGTCAGTCGCAAAGTGGCGCGTGCGTTACCACGTCATGTAGTTCGCGATTGGCGAGTGCTGCCGTATCGGATCGATGCCGGAAGTATGTTCTTGGCTAGCCCGGAAGTTCCGACCGACGAACTCAATCGCGTGCTGCGCGGATTCACGCGACTATCGGTGCGATTCCAGTTGGTGACCTCGCGCAATTTCGACGAGTTGACCAACGCGCTGTTATGAGCTGAGTGGTAACGCTTCCTTGCGGTCGCGGTTCGATACTGCTTGCGGAACCGCGCAAGGGAGCGCACCCGTCTAAGAAACCTCCAAGTTCTTCAAATAAGGCACGCTGGCCTTCATCAAATCCAGGTTCATCTCGACGAAATAATTTTTCACCCCACCGGTCTTCGCGGCGGCGAACGTCTTCTTCCAATCGATCGCGCCTTGACCCACCGCGACCGTCTTCTTGGTCTGCGGATTCCAATCCTGCACGTGCATGGAAATGAAGTGGCCTGGATATTTGTTGAAATAATCGGCCGCGACGTACCCGTCGCTGATGGTCGAGCACTGAAACTGAAACTTCACCAGTTTCGGATCGAAAAGCTCGAGCAAAATGTCGTAGGTTCGCTTGCCGTCGATCTTCGTCAGCTCGAACCCTTCGTTGTGCAAACCAAGCTGGATGCCGGCCTTCGCGGTCTGCTCGCCCATCTTGCTGTATTCGTCGGCGGCTTTCTTGACGTCGTCCATCGTCGGTTTCTTCGGACCGTCCAGGCTCGGCACGAACATCTGCGTCATTCCGACATCCTTCGCCCACGCGATGCGTCCCGGCAAATCCTTGCGCAGTTCGCCAATATCGAAATGCGAGCTGAAGCACTTCACACCGCAATCGTTCAGGATCTTGCGGAGCTCGGAACCTTTGTATTTGGCCATCACGCCGAAACCGGAATCCGCGTAGCCCACTGGCGAGCACAGCTCGACATTTTCAAAACCCGTCTGCGCGAGCATCTTGATGGTCCCGGGAAAATCCTGGCCGATCATTTTCCGCACCGGATACGTCTGGCATCCAATGGGATACCCTAACGGATTCGCCGCCAGCTTCCCCGCCCCGGCGAAAACCGCGCCAGCGAGCGCCGCTTGCTTTAAGAAATTTCTACGTGATGTATCGTGCATTCAGCGGCATTGTCTCACATTTGCCGGAGATGCCGAAACCCGTCCATTTATAAAGCGAACCAGCGCCGTTCGATGGAACTCGCCCGCGCCAGTTCCAGCACCTGAATCACGCGAGCGGCATGTTCAGCAGTAACATCCAGCGGAGCTTTCCCGAGAATCGCATCGCGCACGTTGGCGTAGAACAATCGATAGTCGCCGGTGTCAGTGGGTACTTGCCGCCGAACGGGACCGTTCTCGGTAGCAAGCGTCAGCGTGCCCCAGCATGATTCGGGTTCCTCGCCCCATCCGGGAGTTCCAGCATCTGCACCGGCCTTCAGGGCATTTTCCTGCGGATCCATGCCGTGTTTTACGAAGGTGCCGAGCGTGCCATTCAACACAAATCGCGGCCTGGGTACGTACGCGATCATTGTGCCTCTAAGCGCCGCCCGAAATTTCGGATAGTGCAACACGATATCAAACGCGTCATCCACCACAGCGTCTTCCCGCTCGATTCGAACATCAGCCGAAATCGCCTCGGGCATGCCGAACAGCACCAGCGCTTGATCCACCAGGTGCGGGCCAAGATCGAACATCACGCCGGCGCCCGGACCCGGCGATTCCCGCCATTGCCCCGGCCGCCGTGCCAGGCGATACCGATCGTAGTGCGATTCGAAAAGCGCCAGCCGCCCCAGCGCCCCGGATCCGATGAGCTTCTGAACCGTACGAAAATCGCCGTCGTACCGGCGGTCCTGATAAACCGAGAGCAAGCGCCCCGCATCGCGCGCCATTCGATCCAGGTCTTGTGCTTCACGAAACGTATTCGTGAACGGCTTGTCCACCACGACATCGCGTCCGGCCAGCAAACAACGCTTGGTCAACTCGTAGTGCGAATCATTGGGCGTCGCCACAACCACCAGCCGGATATTTTTATCCGCCAGCATTGCGTCGACCGTTCTCACCAAACGCACGTCGGGATATCTTTTGAGGGCAGAGTCGCCGGTCCGCTGCACGATGCACGTCAAATTCAAACCGGGAACAGCATGAATGATGGGAGCGTGAAACACGCTGCCGGCGATGCCATAGCCAATTAAACCTACGGAAATGATGTCGTTCGCCAAACGTCTTAATATAGCAATGTGAGATACGCACTCTTTCTTGCATCCTGCGCCTTGTTCGCGCAATCTTCCAGCACCGACGCTCCGCTCACCGCGCTGCCCTACAGCCCAAGCCTCGACGTAACTTCGATGGATCGCACCGTCGATCCATGCGTCGATTTCTATCGCTACTCCTGCGGCGCGTGGATCAAGAAGAATCCGATTCCACCCGACCAGTCGAGTTGGGACGTTTACGGCAAGCTCGCCGAAGACAACCGTCGTTTTCTTTGGGGCATTTTGGAGGAAGCCGCGAAGCCATCGCCCAATCGCAGCCAGGTGGAAACCGAAATCGGCGACTATTTCCACGCCTGCATGGACGAAGCCACCGTCGAAAAAGCCGGGCTCGCCCCGTTGAAGACGGATCTCGCCGCGATCGCCGCGTTGAAATCCACCGCCGACCTTCCCAGTTTGCTCGCGCACCTGCACCTGACTAGCGTCAACGCCTTGTTCAACTTCACCTCCGCTCAGGATTTCGCCGATTCCACACACTTCATCGCGTTCGCAAACGCCGGCGGCCTCGGATTGCCGGATCGCGACTATTACGTCAAAACGGATAAGAAATCGATGGAGACACGCGCGAAGTATCTGGTTCACGTGGCGAAACTGCTGGAGCTCGCCGGAGAAACCCGCATCAAAGCCAAAGCGGACGCGCAAATCATAATGGCGATTGAAACCGCGCTGGCCAAAGCGTCACTCACTCGTGTGCAGCAGCGCGATCCCTACAATCTCTTCCACAAAATGACTGCCGAGCAGCTTCAAGCGCTCACCCCGTCGTTCCACTGGGGGCCGTACTTCAAGGCCTCGGATGTCCCCGATGCGGCCGCGATCAATGTTTCCGAGCCCGCGTTCTATAAGGAACTCCAGCGCCAGTTGAAATTGCGCGCGCTAGCCGATTGGAAAACTTACCTGCGATTCCATTTGCTCAACGACAAGGCTTCCTATCTCACGTCCGCATTTGTCACTGAGAATTTTGATTTCTTCGGCAAATATCTGCGCGGCCTCGAACAGATGCCCGCGCGCTGGAAGCAATGCGTGCAACGCGTGGATCGCGATCTGGGCGAGGCGCTCGGCAAAGTTTTCGTCGAAAAAACGTTCGGTCCGGATACCAAGCAGCGCACGCAGGCGATGACCAAGGAAGTGGAGCTGGCCATGGGCAACGAAATCGAAAAGCTGCCGTGGATGGGTCCTGAAACCAAGAAGAAAGCGCTCGAAAAGCTTCACGCCATCGTAAACAAAATCGGATATCCCGACAAATGGCGCGACTACAGCTCCATCACCATCGCGCGCGACGATTATGAAGGAAACGTGGACCGCGCGACCATCTTTGAATCGCACCGGCAGCTCAACAAAATCGGCAAGCCACTCGACCGTACCGAGTGGGACATGACGCCGCCCACCGTGAACGCCGATTACAATCCGCAAATGAACGACATCAACTTTCCGGCCGGCGTGCTGCAACCTCCGCTGTTCGATCCAAAGATGGATGACGCACCGAACTACGGCGACACCGGAGCGACCATCGGCCACGAGCTAACCCACGGCTTCGATGACGAGGGCCGCCACTTCGACGGGGAAGGAAACCTGAAAGATTGGTGGACCAAAAAGGACGCCGAAGAGTTCGAAGAGCGCGCAAGCTGCATTTCGAATCAATACTCGCAGTACACCGTGGTCGACGACATCAAAGGCAACGGCAAGCTGACGCTCGGCGAAGACCTGGCCGATTTAGGCGGGACATTCCTCGCCTATCTTGCGTGGAAGCACGCAACCGAAAATCAGAATCTGCAACCGATCGACGGACTTACTCCTGACCAGCGCTTCTTCGTCGGCATGGCCCAATGGGCCTGCGGCGACGAACGTCCCGAAAGCAAGCGGCTAAATCAGATCACCAACCCGCATTCCTTGTTGGAATTCCGCGTGAATGGAGTTGTGTCAAACATGCCGGAATTCGGGCGAGCGTTCGCGTGCAAGGTTGGGCAGCCGATGGTGCATGAGCAGCCGTGTAAAGTCTGGTAAAACCAAGAGCCACGGATACACACGGATAAAACAATTTCTTATCCGTGTGTATCCGTGGCTTCTTGGTTTTACTGGACGTCGTACGTATGAATCTCTTTCCCCTGCAGATAAATATCGAACCACGACACGATATGCTGCAGCCGTTCCACGCGATGTTTCGGCATACCTGAACGGGACAGCTCGTGCGTCTCGTTGGGAAAGCGCACCATCACGGTCGGAATCTTTTTATACTTCAGCGCCCGGAACATCTGCTCGCCGCCCGATCCGGGAGGCGTGCGGTAGTCCGCTTCGCCCAGGATCAGCATGAGCGGTGTCTTGATGTCGTTGATGTAGGTGATCGGCGATCGCGCCTTGAAGTCCGCCTCCTGCTCCCAAGGCGCGCCGCGGAACCAGCTTGGCGTGAACAGGGTGAAGTCGGCGGTGTACCAGAAGTCGCGCCAATCCGCGATGTCGCGCTGCGATACGGCTGCTTTGAATCGCTGCGTGTGACCGATCACCCAGTTCGTCAGCAATCCGCCGCCGCTGCCGCCGGTAACACCAAGCCGCTCCGGATCCACCCAGCCGCGCGCGATTAAATCGTCCACGCCGGCCATCAAGTCCTTGAAGTCGTCGCCCGGATACGCATATTGAATGATGTTTCCGAAATCCTGCCCGTAGGTCGTGCTGCCGCGCGGATTCGGATACAGAACCACGTAACCTTTCGCCGCCATCCACTGAATCTCGTGATCGAACGTGTATCCGTACGCAGCGTGCGGACCACCATGGATATTGATAATCATCGGATACTTCTTGCCCTCTTGAAAATCCGGCGGACGCTGCACCCACGCCTCCACGCGCTTGCCGTCGAAGCTCTTGTACCAGATTGCGACGGGTTCGGTGAGATCGATCTTAGAAAACAGTTCGTCGTTAACCTGCGTGAGCCGGCGAACGTCAACTGCCGCTACATCCAACGAATAGAGATCGCCAATCTTCGTCGGGGACGAAATCAGGATGGCCGCTTTGGAAGCGTCGGGCGTTGCGCTATAGGCGAACACATCGTGATCGCCCTGCGTCAGCGGCTTCACTTCGCCCGTTTCCGCATCGATACGCTTCAAATTGGACCGGCCTTCTTCGGCTCCATTCACGAAAATGAAGCGCCCGTCCTTGCTCCAGAACGGCGCGGATTGGCCGCCACCGCGCGGCGGAGCCTGATCGCCGCCGATGCCGCCCGCGATGTCGAAATCGTAGCCGGTAGTCAGATTCTTCGGCGTGGAACCCGGCTGTAGAGAAGTAATAAACAGATCGGACTGGCTATACGACCGCTGCTTGCCATCCGGCCCGACATCGATCGCACCGGCGAAAGCCATGCGCGATCCATCGGGGCTCAAAGTCATGGCACCGATGTTGCCTTCCAGTCCCGTAACCCGCGTGATGTCGCCGCCCGTCGCTTTTACTACATAAAGATCGGTGTGCGGCAGTTCGTAATACTGCTC
>Ga0070734_10002230_pt1 | contig 24397 bp, 29 predicted proteins | sample Coa_R1_8_FD_66444 | JGI IMG/M metagenome (GOLD analysis project Ga0070734, IMG submission 66444) | Surface soil microbial communities from Centralia Pennsylvania, which are recovering from an underground coalmine fire - Coalmine... | ecosystem: Environmental > Terrestrial > Soil > Unclassified ...
GGCCTGCCTGTCCGGGGCCTGCGGCGCGCCCGCCTGTCTGCCCGAAGGGAGCGCCTGCGGGTCGCCGTCCGACTGCTGTTCGTTCCTGTGCGGCGCCGCCCCGGCGGGCGGCGCGGGGACCGTCTGCCTGAACCCCAACGGCTGCTCGTCCGACGGTCAGCCCTGCGAGCGCGCCGGGAGCTGCTGCAGCCTCGGCTGCGCCGGCGGCGTGTGCGGCTCGCCCAGCTGCGCGCCGGCGGGCGGCCCCTGCATGACCGCCTCGGATTGCTGCGACGGCACCTGCATGGGCGCCGCCTGCGCGCCGGACATGCCCGGCTGCCACGCGGCGGGCGAGCCGTGCATGATGGGGGGAGAGTGCTGCGGCACCGTGTGCCGCTCGCTCACCGAGAACGGGCCCACGCTCTGCGCGCTGCTCTCCGACTGCCGCGTCGACGGCGAGACCTGCACCGCCGCCGGCGACTGCTGCAGCGGACAGTGCGGCGGAGGGCCGGCCGACGCGGGCACCGCCATGAAGTGCCAGCCGCTGCCGGGCTGCCACCCGGCGCTCGAGATCTGCAAGATGGACGGCGACTGCTGCTCGGGACGGTGCGATCAGGCGCTCGACGGGGCCAAGCGCTGCAGCTGGGCGCCCGGCTGCCGGCCATCGCAGGAGCGCTGCACCTCGGACGCCGAGTGCTGCTCGAGCCACTGCATGGGCCCGCCCGACGCCGGGCGCTGCGCCGCCAAGCCGGGCGGGAAGATGATGAGCATGTGCCTCGCCCCGGGCGAGGTCTGCAAGAAGCCCACCGACTGCTGCACCGGCGAGACCTGCGGGGCCGACGACACCGGGCGGCTGCGCTGCCTCCCCGCCAGCGACAGCTGCGTCAACGACGGGTACCCGTGCGCGCTCGCCGAGGAGTGTTGCGGCGATCGCTGTCTCCCCGACACGACGGGCGCCCTCTCCTGCCGCAGCATCTGCGCGTCGCTGGGCGCCCCTTGCTCGGCGACGGGCGACTGCTGCGGCGGCGCCTGCGTCGGCGCCCCCGGGGCGCTGGTCTGCGCGCCGATCGATCTCACCGGCTCGTCGCCGACCTGCACCGCCGCGGGAGACGCCTGCGATCCTCACAACCCCGCCTGCTGCGCCGGGACCGTGTGCGCGAGCCTCCCGGGCGCGGCGATCGCCTGCGCCCCGAACGTCGCGACCGGATCCTAGATCCAGCTCGGCTCGTACGAGCGCAGCAGCACGCGCACGAAGAACGCGGCGCGCACCATCGGATCGATGAAGGCCAGCCCGAGGCCCGCCAGGCCCGCCGGGCCCGCCTCGCCCGCGGCGGCCAGCCTCGACCAGCGGACCTCGGCCTCGATCTCGATCGGGTCCACCCCGTCGAGGATGGACAGCCGCACGGCCACATGGCTCCCGACGGGGAGCGCGCGCGTGGTGGCCACGAACATCCCGCCGATGGAGAGGTCCTGGGTGACGCCCTCGATGGACGATTCGTCGCCGCTCCACAGCCGCACGGGAACCTGGATTCCGACGCGCCCGAGGCGCCTCGTCTTCTCCCTCCCCTGGTCCTTGTCTCGCTCCTCGCCAAGCGGCGTATCGTGGGTTGTCGCGACGGCCATCCGAGGTCCTCCTGCGACTACGGTGCCCGGGGGCCCTGCCGCGGTTAGTCGGAAGAAAGCTCCTAACCGACGTCGGCCGATTCGCCACCGTAGTCGGTGGAGGAAACACCCATGATCAGGCTGCGATACCCCCGGCTGGATTACCGAGGAGCCACTCGCTTGTTGCTGCTCGCGGGGGCCGGCGCGCTCGCCGCCGCCGTCGGGTGCGGAGGCGGGGGGGCCGGCGCGACCGGCATGGCGGGTCACCCCGGCATGGGGATGCCCGGCATGGGCGGCGCGCCTGGCGGCCCCGGATCGGGCGGGATGGGGATGGGCATGGGGATGCCCGGCATGGGCTCGGGGGCCTCGACCGGCGCGGCCGGCGCGGGGACGACCTGCGGCAGCACCCAGCAGACGATCGTCGTCGACTGCGGCTACCCCTACTCGAGCAGCACCGTCCTCACCAGCGTCACGTTCAACGAGAGCGACGTGCTGCGCACCATCGTCCCGTCGACCTCGGGGTCGTCGGGGGTGGTGCGGATGTTCTACAACGACGAGCACGCCCTCACGCTGGGCGTCCGCAGCGTCATCGTCACCAGCGCCTCGGGGAGCACGACGACCAACTACACGGTCTCGCCGCTCAACGCGGATCCCGGCAGCGTGCAGAGCCCGCAGACGGGGACCAACATGCTGGTCGGCGATCAGAGCGGCCTGGACCAGTCGCTGCGCCCGATGTGGCCGGTCCTGTACATCACCGACGTCTCGGTCGATCCGACCAGCAAGGTGGGCGACTGGCAGCAAGGCGGCCGGCCGATCGGGCCCAACGCCGTCTACGGGACCTGGAAGGCCGCCGTGCGGACCGTCGACGACACGGTCTCTCCGGCGACGGTGACCATCACGCCCGACGCCGATCCGGCCAAGAACGACTGGACGCTGGGCGGCCCCGACAGCGCCCCGTCGGGCCTGGGCGACGAGGGCTACGGCGCCGAGGTGGTCTGGAGCGTCCCCTTCACGGCCGGGCACTCTTACCGCGTGCAGGTGCTGGTGCACGACGGCGATCAGAACAAGGCGGGCGGAGACTCGGGCGAGGCCTGCGTCCTCTTCTGCGCGGGCGGCGGGGACTGCGAGTCGAACGGCACCTGCGGCGCCACCGGCGGGTCGAGCGGCTCGAGCGGCTCGGGCGGCTCCGGCGGCTCGGGGTGTCCGTCGGGGACCACGGCCTGCGGCGGCGGCGGCCCCGACGGCGTGACCTGTGGCGAGGGGCTGGTCTGCGCCAATGGTTGCTGCCTCCCGGGGATCTCGATCTCCTGACGGAGGCCGGCACTTCGCCAGGCGCGCCGCCTTCGTCGCCGCGCTGCCGCCCGACGATCGGGCGCGCGCGGCGGCCGAGGCGCACGCCCGGCGGTGCGCGCGCTGCCGCCAGGCGCTCGCCGAGGGGACGCGCCTCCTGGAGCTGCTGAGGCGCGCGGCGCCGGCGCCGCAGCTCCCGGCGCCGCGGCTGGCCCTCAGGCGCGGCTGACGGGTGCGCGGCGGCCGCGCGTGGCGAACAGCGGCGCGTGGACCGGCGTGTCGACGAAGCGGAGGCCGAAGCCGGCCGGGCGGTCGTCCAGCTCCTGAAACGGGCGCGACCAGCGGACCTCGGCGAGGAACTCGACCGGCGCGCTGTCCCCCGGGATGGTGGCGCGCACGACCACCCGATCCCCGACCGGCACCGAGCGCAGCGTCGCCACGAACAGGCCGCCCGCGCCGATGTTCTTGGTCAGGCCGGTGCCCGATCCGCGCCGCGTCCGGAACCGGACCGGCACCTCGACGTCGACCCGTGTGGCGCGCCGGTCCCCGTTCCAGGGTACTTTTCCGCCGGTCCAGCGACTCATCCGGTGGTGCTCGTGACATTGGAGACCCCGGCGGGTGCGGTGGTTAGCCTCGACCGGCCGGCGCGCCCGGACTTTTCCGCTAACCGCCGGTCGCAAGGACGTCCCTAACCCGGTCGTGACGTCTCCCCTCCGCAACCGCGGCCGCCGGCGCGCGCCCGCGATCGCTCTCGCGGCGCTGGCCGGCGCCCTCCTCTGCGCCTGGACGGGCCGGGCGCGCGCGACCGAGGTCGGCGTCCAGCGCCAGTACGGCGTCGGTCTCATGGTCGGCGATCCGACGGGCCTCTCGGGCAAGGTGTGGCTCTCGCGCACGAACGCGATCGATCTCGGCCTGGGCGCCTACTCGTTCGGGCCGCCCGGCGACTGCGTGCACGGAGGGGCGCCCGGGCAGACCATCTGCGCGCGCGGCTGGAACTCGAACGTCTACAGCGTGAACGCCGACTATCTGTGGCAGTCGAGGATCATCGAGGGGCGGCTGGCCCAGCTCGACTGGCACATCGGCGGCGGCGCGCGCGCGTTCTTCTTCTCAGGCCCGTGCACCGGTGACTGCTGGGACCTGGGGGTGCGCGGACCGGTGGGGGTCGACCTCACCTTCCAGCAACCGACCTTCCTCGAGGTCTTCTTCGAGCTGGCGCCCGCCTTCTACGTCGTGCCGGTCGCCTTCTTCTCGTTCGAGGGCGCGCTCGGGGTCCGCGGCTACTTCTGAACGGTCGCCGCGCCGGTGCGCCGGCCGACCTCCTCGACCACGCCGCGCAGCCAGGCGTGGGCCGGCGAGGCGTCGGTGCGCTCGTGCCAGATCATGCGCACCATCGCGGTCGGGACCTCGAGCGGCATCTTCAGGATCTGCAACGGCAGGTTGCGCCCGGCCGGGCGCGCCACCAGCTCGCTGAGCGCGGCGACGTAGTCGGTGGTGGCGACCACCGGCGGGACCAGCAGGAAGTGGGACAGTCGCAGCGCCACCTGGCGCGAGAGGCCGCGGCCGGCCAGGGCGTCGTCGACCACGCCGCGGGCGTTCGGCTCGTGCGACACCAGGACGTGCAGCAGCCTGGTGTAGCCGGCGAGGGTGACGCGCCCGCGCACCGCCGGGTGACCCTTGCGCGCGACGAGCACGAACCGGTCCTGGAACAGATCGCTCGCCCGATGGCCCACCGGCAAATCGAAGCTGAAGCCGAGCCCGAGATCGGCCTCGCCGCGCGCGAGGTCGGGCGAGACGACGTGCTGCTGGAACGCGCGGACGTGCAGCCGCACGCCGGGCGCCTCGCGCTGGAGCCGGGCCAGCAGGCGCGGCAGCAGCGCGAACGCCACGAAGTCGTTGGTGGCGATCACGAAGTCGCGACTGGCGGTCGCGGGATCGAAGCGCGCCGGCGGCGCCAGGCTCCGCTCGACGGCCAGCATCGCCGCGCGCACCGGCCCCGCCAGCGCCAGCGCCCGCTCGGTCGGCGCCATCCCGCCGGCGCGCCGGACCAGCAGCGGGTCGCCGAGCAGCGACCGCAGCTGCCCGAGCGCGTTGCTCACCGCCGGCTGCGAGAGGCCGAGGCGCAGCCCGGCGCGGCTCACGCTCCGCTCGGCCAGCAGCGCGTCCAGCACGGGCAGCAGGTTGAGGTTCAGCGCGGCTACATTCATGACGTGAATAGCATCTATTTGAACCATCCATTTGTCGAATGTCTTCGGCGTGGGCATCCTGACTGGCGAAAGGAGCTTCCACATGACCATCGCCAACAGCTTCGACACCGCGCCCGCCACCGTCCCCGCCGCCCCGACCGCCGGGGCGCGGACCTGGGACATCGACACCTCGCACGCCAACGCCGGGTTTCGCGTGCGGCACCTGATGGTGTCGCACGTGCGCGGCCACCTGGGCCCGGTCAGCGGCAGCGTGCTGATCGACGAGGTCGACCCCGCGCGCTCGCGGGTCGACATCAGCATCGACGCGCGCGGCCTCGACACGCGCGAGCCGAAGCGCGACGAGCACCTGCGCAGCGCCGACTTCTTCGACGTCGAGCACCACCCCACGGTGACCTTCCGCTCGACGCGCGTCGAGGCGCCGACCGGCCTCCGCGGCACGCTGCGGGTCGCCGGCGACCTGACCATCCGGGGGATCACCCGGCCACTCACCCTGGAGGTCGAGCCCCTGGAGGCCGCGATCCGCGATCCGTGGGGGAACGACCGCCGCGGCGTGAACGCCCGCGCCCGCCTGAACCGCAAGGACTGGGGCCTGAAGTGGAACCTGGCGATCGAGGCGGGCGGCGTCGCCGTCGCCGACGAGGTCGCCATCGAGATCGACGCCGAGCTGGTGGCGCGCCGAGGCTGAAGGGCCTGCTCGGCTGGTCTACGCCTTCAGGTGCTCCCGCAGAAACGCCAGCACGCGGCGGATGGCGTCGCGGCTGGCGTCCGAGTCCTCGAACAAATCGAAAGAGTGCTGGGCGCCGGGGACGTTGAGCAGTGACAGCGGCAGGTCGTGCGCCAGTGCCTCGCTCACGAAGGCGTCGAGCGAGGCGTTGAGCCCCGGCGTGGTGTCGTTGCCCGCGCGCACGACGAGCAGCGCCGGGTCGGGTGGCAGGTCGCCGATCGAACGGCCGCGCGCCGGGACAGCCAGGCCGAACTGCTCGGCGGCCGCCGGGACGTCGAGCATGTAGCCATAGAGCAGCGCCGCCGCGCAGAAGGTCCCCGGCTTGTTCTGCATCAACCAGTAGAGCGCGGTCGGGACGTTCCCCGAGGCGGCCCACAGCGCCATCCGCCGGGTGTCGATCCCCAGCTCCTTCTCCTCGCGCCGCAGATGAGCGAACAGCGCCGAGAGGTCGGCGACGGGGTCGCGATAGCTGTAAGCGACGGCGTTCATCCCCGAGGCGGCGAGCAGGCGCCCCCACGACGTGTAGGCCCCCATCTGGCGCAGCCCCTCGCCGAAGCGCACTCCGGGAAACCCGTAGATGAAGACGACGGTCGGAGCCGGCGCGGGGGCGGTCGCCACATAGAGATCGAATGTTCCAGCCTCGTACGGCCGCCCCTCCAGCACCTTGACCCCGTTCATGCCGGGGAGCTCCAGCACCGCCTTCTTGACCCTCACCTCGGCGGCGCGCCGGGCCCGTTCGCTGTCGTCCATGATCCTCCTCGGCCCGTCAGGCTACCCCGAGTCGTGCGATGATGCGCCCCATGAACGACACCAGCCTCTGGGGACCGCTCGCGGGAGTCATTGGAGAATGGGAGGGCGAGCACGGGCTCGACGTCTCGTTCCACAACGCGACCGGCCGGGTGACCGAGACCCGATTCCGCGAGCGTGTCACGCTGGCGCCGTTCGGGCCGGTGGCGAACGGCACCCAGCGCCTCTACGGCCTCGACTACCGGATGTTCGCCTGGCGCCTCGGCGAGACCGACGCGTTCCACACCGAGGTCGGGTACTGGCTGTGGGACGCGGACGGCGGCCATGTGCTCCGCTGCTTCATGGTGCCCCGCGGGACCACGGTCCTGGCCGGCGGCACCGCGCGGCCCGACGACCGGCAGTTCCGGGTCGAGGCCAACGTCGGCAGCGAGACCTACGGCATCCTGTCGAACCTCTACCTCGCCGCGCGGGCGCGGACGACCAAGTACAGCTGCGCCATCGAGCTCCTGCCGGAGGGGTTCTCGTACGACTCGTGCACCACCTACGTCCACGCGGCCGGCGGGATCATCCAGCACACCGACCGCAACACGCTGCGCCGGCTGCGGACCGAATGACCGGCGGAGCGCCCGCCGCGCTCGCGCTGCTGATCGGGCTCGGCTGCGGCGGCGGCGCGGGCGGCAACGGGACCGGCGGAGCGGGCGCAGGCGGCGGCACCGCCGGAGCCGGCAGCGGCGGAACCGGCGCGGCCGGAGGCCAGGGCGGAGCGGGCGCGGGCGGCGCCGGCACCGGCGGGACCGGCGGCTGCGGCGTGATCGAGTGCCTGCGCGCCTACGAATGCGTCGCCTCGTGCGGCGGGCCCGTTCAGTCGAGCGGCTGCTGCCCCTGCGCCGCGCCGCTGTTCGATCGCGCGACCGGCTGCGCCGACGCGGGCACGCCGGCCGTCAGCTACCTCGGCTGCACCTTCGTCGGGGGCATCGATCGCTTCGTGATCGCCAAGCGCGACACGGCGCGGAACCTCTGCTTCAACGTGGTGCTCGACGCGCCCGGGACGGTGCCCGCAGGCCTGACGCTGCCGGCGAACCTCGGCCTCGAGTGGGCGTCGGTGGGCCCCGCCTCGGCCTGTCCGACGCGCGTGCCGTCGTCCGCCCGCGCGACCGCGACCGGCCAGGTCACGCAGATGGCGGGCGGCCTGGGCACGCCGACCGCGCTCGACGTCGACGTCACGCTCGACTTCGCCGCGGACGCGGCGCCCTCGTCCGAGGCGCTGAGCGCGCACGCCGTCGACGTCACGCCCGCCTGCCAGTAGGCGCGTCGAGGCAAGGCCGCCGGGTTTCGGAGCCCGCTTCCCGGTTTTCGGTCACTGGCGGGCGCGCCCGTCAGCCGTGCGCCAAGGTCCGCGCGCTCTTGGCGCTCGGTCCACAAGTTGCACCGCCGCCGGACCGATGCACGAGACTGCACGAAGGCTCGCCGCCCTGACGTTCGTCGCGGGGTTGATCGCGAGCGCCGGCTGCGGGAAGAGCCCGGGCGCGACGGCCGTGCTCGAGACCGACGCCGCCGTCCCCTACGTCGCGGTCGCCGTCGCCGACGTCGTCGGCCCGGTGAAGCCGTGCCCCGACGGCCAGGCGCACCCGCTGGTCTGCTGTCCGGGCGCCCCCGGCCAGCCGGCCGCCTGCTACGAGCACACCGACGGGGCGTTCCGCAGCTGCTTCGGCACCGAGTACGCGTTCCCCGACGGCCGCACCTGCTGTCCGCTCGACGGCGCGGCGGCGTGCGCGACCGTCGAGGCGGCCTGGGCGGCGGTGGCGTCGTCGCCGGGTGACGCCGGCGCGGCCGACGCGGCGTCGTCGCCGGCGCCCGGCTGCAGCCTCCCCTGCCCGCCCGGCGCGTTCACCAGCGCGTCGATCGGGTTCGAGACGGGCACGCCGGCCTGCAGCGTCGGGCAGCTCTCGACCCCCGGCGCCGCCTGCATGTTCTGCTGCTTCGACGACGGAACCGGGTCGCCCAGCTGCGTCTCGAACGCCTGCTCCTGCACCGGGAAATACGCCTGCGACTGCTTCCCCGCCTGCGCCGCCTGCCCGGCCGGCTGGCAGCCGCCCACCGGCGGGCAGTTCGATCTCTGCTGCCGGCCGGAGGCCGACGGAACGACCAGCTGCTTCTCGCAGTCGAGCCTGGTCCAGCTGCCGGCCTCGGGCGGCTAGCTCGGGTCAGCGATCGTACGGGGGCGGAGGACCGTAGAGCGTGGCCCGATGCTCGACGTAGGCGATGGCCGTCGTGGTCGTCACCTTGCGCAGCAGCGTGCCGGTCTTGGTGATCTCGTGGAACTGGCCGTTGTCCGACCAGGTGACGAACAAGTTCCCGTTGGGGAGCTCCTTGACGTCGCCGAACGTCGAGTCGCTGAGGCCCGGATTGTAGTCGAGGGTCTGGGTGGCGGTCTTGGCGTTGGTGTCGTAGCTGAAGCCCAGCACGTGCGCGTTGGCGGCGCTGAGGCCGGCGTTGTTGAAGACCCAGAGGTGATCCGGCCAGACGTCGTGGCCGTGCTCGCCCGTCCAGCTCATGGCGCTGTAGTTGGTCTGGGTGCCGCCGAAGGTGTCGAGCAGCTTGCCGCCCGGATAGCTGACGACGGCGATCGTGTTGAGGAAGTACATCGAGATGCTGATCGCCTTCAGCTCCGGCGAATACGTGATGCTGTTGGTGTGGGCCACCTTCTGCGAGCCCGAGCCGATCAGCGTGCCGAAGTCGGTCTTCTCGTCGTAAACAAGCGTCGAGCTGCCGGTGGAGGTGTCGAGCTCCATCACCTCCTCGGGGCCGGTGGTCGTGTTGGCCATCGCGTTGTCCATCTTGAAGTAGACGACGTTCCCGTCGGGCAGGATCGCGAAGTCGTGGCTGCGGCCGGGCAGGTTCCAGCTCTGGCCCGCGCCCATGCCGTCCATCCCGATGCGCCACACGGCGCCGGCGGTGGAGGTGTTGGCGAAGTTGCCCGCGAACATGTACTGCCCGTCGTACGACATCCGGGCGCGCGAGCAGTTGGTGACCGCCGCGTTGTTGCTCTCGTCGAGCACCCAGACCAGCGCGCCGTCCTTGTCGATGATGAAGACCCAGGTCTTCGAGGTCCCGGACTGCCCCGGGATCCCGGCCAGGCCGGTGCAGCCGGCGGTGAAGCCGCCGCCCGCGTACAGCGCCGAGGCGTTCATGTCGGTCACGGTGAAGGCCGGCACGCCGTTGGCCAGGAAGCCGGTCATCATCGTCACCACCTGGCTGGTGTAGGTCTTGCCGCCTCCCTGCGCCACGATCTGCAGGTAGTAGGTGGTGTTCTGCTTCATCCCGAGCAGCAGCGTCTTGAAGTTGGGCGACTGGGTCGCGTCGACCGGCGCCTGGAGCTCGTAGCTGGTCTGATCGCGCCCGAAGTTGATGACCGCGCTGTCGATCGAGACGTTGACCGACCAGGTCACGATCTCGACCGTGGCGACGGCGGTGCTCTGCGTGACGTTGATCGTGAAGGTGGCGCTGCCGGTCTGCCCCGTGCCTCCTGAACCGGTGCTCGACCCGCCGGTTCCGGTCGACCCGCCTTGGCCCGACGCCGAGCCACCGCTTCCGGTGCTCCCGCCCGTCTCGCTCGACGAGCCCTGGGAAGCACAGGCGAGGGCGGAGATCACGCTCGCGAGCATGAGGACCTGGGGCACGAGCCTCATTCGCCGGGTCGAGCGCATGCGGTCTCCTTCGATCCGATGGGGGGATTGGCGGATCCAGATGGCCGCCGTCACTGCGGCGCCGTGACGGCCATCCGTGTGGCGACGCTAACACGAAAGTCGGAGCGCCCCGCGACGCGCCCGGGACCTCCGACATCACGCGGCAGCTGGATTTCAGAACCCCGAGGGCCGTCGCTCAGTGAAAGCCGAGGATCGCTTTGAAGACCAGGCGGTTCGAGGCGGCGGTGAGCCCCTCGCCGACGCCGGCGTTGATCTCCCAGCGCGTCCATCGGTACACGTTCACGACCTCGAACAGGTAGTGCTCTTGCGCACTCGCCGGCAGCCAGCTCCCGAGCGGCCCGAAGTTCGCGTAGTACTCGACCCCCAGCGAGCCCAGGTCCTTCACCACGAAGAGCGCGGTGGCCGCCGGCTCGAGATCGGGCCGGCCGCCGGCGTCCGCGCCTGCCAGCTCCCAGTCGAGGATCGGGTTGATCCCGAAGTAGAGCCAGCCGCGCGCGACCAGCGCGGTGGCGATCGGCCGCAGCTCGACGCCCCACCGGGCGGCGTCGTACGCGGCGGGCAGCCACGACACCTCGGCGTTGAGGGCCCACCGGAAGGGGCTGTCGGGCACCGCGGGGAGGGCGACCTTCGATCTCAGCTTCACGCCGCCGAAGTCGAAGCCGCCGTCCGGTCGAAACGCCGACTGGAGATACCCGCCGACCTCCCACCAGGTGGTGAGCCCGAACGAGGGCTCGAGGGTCAGGTGGGTCTGATGGTTCGGCGGCAGCTCGGGCGGCGTCGCGCTCTGCAACCCGGACGCGACGGTGTTGGCGTGCAGCTCGATCCCGGCGGTCAGCGGGGGATTCGTCGATGCGTCGTAGACCTGGATCTCGAACGGGTCGACCGCCCAGGCCCGCCCACCGACCAGGAGACAGGCCAGGAGGCAGATCGAGACGCAGGCGGTTCGCGCGCGGGCTCGGGGCAAGGCGCGAGCATACCGCCCGGCGGTCGCTCAGCCGCCCATCACGCAGGCGATCAGCGCGGCGCGGCTGTTGACGCCGACCTTGTCGAAGATCGCCGAGACGTGAAACTCGACGGTCCCCGGCCGGATGCCGAGGGTCTCGGCGATGCCGGTGTTGGTGAGCCCGCGCGCCACCAGCCCCAGGACCTGGGCCTGACGGGTGGTCAAGTTCCAGCGGCGGCACGCCGTCGGCCCGGGCGGATGGAGGATCAGCAGAGACCAGTCGGGGAGGCCCGCGACGCCGATCGGGGTCGCCTGCCAGATCGCCTCGGCGCCGCCGCTGGCGCTCGCCACCGGCCGCGCAAGGCGTCCAACCTGCGGCCCATCGCCGGTGATGGCGCGGGCCTTGGCGTTCGCGCAGACGATCTCGCCGCTCGGGTCTGCGACCAGCGCCGGCATCTGCATGGCGTCGAGGGCCACGTCCAGCGCCGCGAGGACGGCGGTGGCCACCAGATCGGGGTGCCGCCCGTCCGCGTCGCGCCCGGCGGCGCCGGTCCGCGGCCAGACGTCCGGCGAGATCCGCCTGGATTCGCCCGCGCGCATCGCCACCAGTTTCGCCATCTGCCGTCTCCGCTCCCGCGCTCGCTCCGTCGCCTTGCAACGTCGGAAGCCGGCGATCGTTCCCGGAGATCTCGCCCGGCGGATCTCGCCCGCGGCGATCGCGGCGCGCGCATGTCGTGGCCCTTACGCTGCGGCGCCGGTGATATCACCGTAACCGCGGGCCGCCCGCCGACTCGGCGCCGTCGTCAGAGCTTGGCGTCGTAGCTCGGCTCGATGGGCTCGGCCGGCGCGCAGAACGAGATGTCGCCGACGGCCACCTGGGCGTGGTCGCGAAACTGGACCCACTCCTCGTGGTCCGCCGTCACCACGTCACGCGCCTGGTCGACGAAGCGTCCCCCGCCACCCTTCAGCTCGACCATGACCGGACGCCGTAATTTCACCGACTCTTCCAGCACGTCGAGCAGGTCACAACGATCCATCAGGTGTCCCACGCCATCATCCTGGGTCGCGACCGGTCGGCGCGCAACCCGCGATCGGGGCTGGCCAGGCTGCCCCGGCGTCTCACATTGAGGCCCTGGACCACATGACCACGATGACGACGCCCGATGACCTCGCCGCAGCCGGGGGCTGGACGCCCGAGATCGAGCGGGCGAGCCCCGCGCCCGACGGGCCGACCTTGCAAGCGGTCGCCCAGGCGGTCCGGGCCGGGCTCTGCCGGACGCGGAAGTCGCTGCCGGCCTGGCTGCTCTACGATCGCCGCGGATCGGAGCTGTTCGAGCGGATCACGACGTTGCCGGAGTACTACCTGACGCGCACCGAGCGGGCGATCCTGACGGCGCACGCGGGGGCGATGATCGACGCGGCCGGGCCGCCGCTGTCGGTCGTCGAGCTGGGCGCCGGCACGGCGACCAAGACGGGGCTCCTGCTGTCGGCGCTGCTCGCGCGGCAAGCGCGCGTCCGCTACCGGCCCGTCGACGTCTCGCCGTCGGCCCTCGCGCGCGCGGCCCGCGAGCTCGGCCGCGTCCAGCGCCTGACCGTGGAGCCGATCGTGGCGCGCTATCCCGAAGAGCTCGGCTTCCTGAGCGGCCTCGCCGGCCGGCGGCTGCTGCTCTTTCTCGGCTCGAACATCGGAAACTTCGAGCCGACGCGGGCGCGCGCGCTCCTGGCCGCGCTTCGCCGGCGGCTCGTCCCCGGCGACGCTCTCTTGATCGGCGCCGATCTCCGCAAGCCAGCGTCGGTCCTGCTCCCGGCGTACGACGACGCCGCGGGGGTCACCGCCGAGTTCAGCAAGAACGTGCTCGTGCGGCTGAACCGCGAGCTGGGCGCCGACTTCGACCTCCAGCGCTTTCGCCACCTGGTGCGCTGGAACGCGACCGCCTCGCGGATCGAGATCTTCCTCCAGAGCGAGCGGGCGCAGCGGGTCACCGTGCGGGCCCTCGATCACCAGATCGCCTTCCGGGCCGGCGAGCGCATCCACACCGAGTCGAGCTACAAGCTCTCCCGCGAGCGCCTGTTCCGGTTGTTCCGCGCCGCCGGGCTCCGGCCCGAGCAGAGCTGGTACGACCCGCGCCGCCGCTTCGGCGTCCACCTCTTCAGGGTGCCGCCCCGGCGCGCGCGGGCGTCGCTTCACTGAGCGCGCTGACGGGCCGGACGCTTGCGGCGCGCCGGGCTTCGCGCCTGCCTTCCGGCGGCGCGCGGCCGCGGGCGCGCGTAGCAGACGACCTCGCTGTTGTTCCCCTCCCCGTCCCTGACGAACGCGGCGTAGTAGGCCGGCCCGTAGTTCGGGCGCGGCCCGGGCTTGCCGTTGTCCTCTCCGCCGGCGGCCATCGCCGCCTCGTAGAAGGCGTCGACCTCCTCCGGGTGCTCGACGCGGAAGGCGTAGTGCCCGCCGCCGGAGGCCTTTCGGTCGCGCGCCAGCCAGAACACCTTCTCGTTCTCCGAGCCCATCCCGAACGCCGACGAGACGTCCATGTTGATCTTCATGCCGATGGCGCCCAGGGCCGAGCCGTAGAACTTGCGTGCCGCCCGGAGATCCTTGACCGCACAGCTGATGTGGTCGAGCGCGACGATCTTGGTGCGGGTCCCCGTCATGATCGCAAGCTGGCCAGCTGGCCCTGGCTGTCAAGCGTCGTCGGGGCCAGGTTGTTCGCCGATGCCCGGGAGCGTCTGGATCATCGATTCGGAGCACTGGCCGCGCGCTTACCTCCGCGCCGAGCTCATCGAGCGCGGCCACGACGCCGTCGGATTCGCCGCCCTCGCGGAGGCGCTGGTCCGGCTGGCGCTGCGCGGGCGGCGTCCCGAGCTGGTGGTCGTCGATCTGGACGGCGAGGGGATCGATCCGAGGGCGCTCGACATCCTCTTCCGCGCCGGCCTGCGGGTCGTGGGGATCGGGGGCGCCGCGGCCTGGGAGACCGAGGCGCGGCGCGTGCCGTCGCATCCCTGGGCCGGCCTCCTGCGGCGGCCGCTGACCATCGGCGACGTCGCCGACGCGGTCGAGCGCCAGCTCGCCGCGCGCGCGCCGGGTCCCTCTCTGGCAACCTAGCCAGCCGCGGCGGGCCAGGCGGCCCCGGAGACCGAGGCGCAGATCTCCAGCAGCCTGTCTTGCGCGGCCGGATCGCGCGCCGGCGGGTGCGCCTCGCGCGGCCGGCGGTGAAAAAAATAGCCGCCCGAGACGGCGGCGGCCGGATCGTCGCTGGCCGCCAGCCAGGCCTGGGTGTCGGCGCCGGCCTCGAGATCGTCGGGGGCGCCGGCGCCGCCCATCTTCGTGGGGACCCAGCCCGGCTCGAGGGCGTTCGACTGCACGGACGGCCAGCGCCGCGCGGCCGCGAAGGCCAGGACCACGTCGTGGAGCTTGCTGTCGCTGTAGGCCTGCATGCCGTTCCAGCTCCGCCGCTCCCACTGCGGGTCGTCGAGGCTCGGGTTACCGCTCCGGTGCAGGCCCGAGCTGAGGAAGACCAGCCGGCGCGGCAGCGGAATGAGCGCGGTCAGCAGGTACGGCGCCAGCACGTTGACCGCGAAGACGTGGTTGAGGCCGTCGGCGGTGGTCAGGCGCCGCTCGCGATAGCCGACGGCGACGTTGTGGATGACCGCGGTGAACGGCCCGGCGGCCGTCGCCTGCGTCGCGACCTCCCGCATTCCGTCCAGCGTCACGACGTCACCGACCACCACGGCGGCGGCGCCGGGGAGGGCCGCCCAGGCGTCGGCCGCGCGGCGCGCGTTGCGCGCGTGCAGGACCACCTCGTGCCCGGCGGCCGCCAGCTGCCGTCCCGCCAGGAGGCCCAGGCCGTCGGCCGAGCCGGTGACGAAGACCCGCGCCATCAATCTAGGTTCGCTGGCTCGGGCGGCGCCCGCCGGTCTGCGTCCCGGGCGGCGGTCCGCGCCAGCTTCGCGCGCTCGACGGCCGCCGGGATCTCGGCGAGCTCGATGGTCCGCCGCTCAGGCACATCGCCCTCGGCGCCCTTCTCCTCGACGACCACCGCGACCACGTTCAGGTGGTCGAGCGCCACCTTGAGGTTCTTGTTCCGCCCGCGCGAGGTGGTCGCCACCTCGATGGCCGAGCGGAGCTCGGGGTGTCGGATGCGCAGGAGGCGCGCGAAGAAGGGACGCATCGTGTTGGTGAACCGCCGCTTCGTGCGCCGCTTCATCTCGCTGGTGACCGCGTCGATCGGGATCCGCGCGTGCCCCTCGCGCAGCCAGTCGAGCGCGACCTCCTCGGCCATCGGGTACAGCTCCTCCAGCTGCTCCATCGTGAAGCCGTGCTCGGACAGCTTGTCGGCGATCCACTTCTCGTCGACCGAGAGCGCGGCGATCTGGGGGTCGGTCTCGTCGGTCATGTCGGCAGCGCGCCGATCCTCGCCCAGCCGAACCGGGGGGTCAACCTGTCCCTGACCAGCTTGTGGCGGCTGGACGCAGACCCCAGGTTTGTAACAGCGATGCTCGCCACGTATGAAGACGATCGGGTTCGCAGGCGCGACCGTGCGTCCATCGCGACCGGGCTGGGCCTGGGGGCCGGCCTCGGCGCGCTGGGCGTGCTGGCGGGACCGGCCGGGCTGGTCCTGGTCGGGGTCGGCGGCCTGGCGGGCGGCGTGATCGGCAAGCTGGTCGGCGCCCGCATCAGCCCCGAGGAGTGGGACCCGCCCGCCACGCGAAGCCCCCACGTCGGCGCGTACACGCCCGACGACGACATCGCCAGCGTCTGAGCGCGGCCCGCGCCGTCGCCGGCCACGCCCGGGTTGCGGCGAGCTGGTTTCGCGATCAGAGTGACGCGATGACGCACCTCCCTGGACGCGCGCTGCTCGCCGGGCTGGCGCTGGGCGCCGTGGCCCAGGCCGAGCAGGCGAACGTCGCCCTCTCGGGACACGTGCGGGGCGCGTCCGGGACGCACGCCGTCTACGTGGCCCTCTGGCGGCGCGAGGGGTTCCTGGAGCGCCCTGAGCGGCAGCTGCGCTTCGCGCCCGGGGCGGCGCCGGACTTTCGGTTCGACGTTCCATCGGGGACGTGGGCGCTCAGCGCCTTCGAAGATCGGAACGACAACGGCGTGCTCGACATGGGTCACTTTGGACCGAAGGAGCCGAGCGGCTTCTGGCGCCCGTTCACCGCCTGGCGGCGGCCAAAGTTCGAGGACGTCGCCGCCCCCGTCACGCGGGACACCCGCGACGCCGACATCACGCTGAAGTGACCGCCGCCCCGCCGGCCTGGCGCCAACGATGCTTACCTTTCGAGCGTGAGTCAGGCTCGACCATCGGTGAGCGATCGCTTCCGGGTCTTCGCCGCCCGCTCGGCGGACCGCCTGGGGAGCCACTGGTCGTTCGCCGTCGCGGTGATGGTCGTCGGCGGCTGGCTGGTGAGCGGCCCGCTGTTTCGCTTCAGCAACGCCTGGCAGCTGGTCATCAACACGGCGACCACGGTCGTCACGTTCCTGATGGTGTTCCTCATCCAGGCGACGCAGAACCGCGACGCCAAGGCGATTCACCTGAAGCTCGACGAGCTGATCCGCTCGAGCCGGGCGCGCAACGTCTTCGCCGATCTGGAAGACGCCTCGGAGGCCGAGCTGGCGGCGTTCAAGGACGAGTTCCGCAAGCTGCGCGCGCAGAACACGGCGCCGGGCGAGGCGGCCAAGACGGCGCACCACCTGGTTCACAAGCCCGGCTCGCACTGAGCGGGCCACGGCCGTCGGCCGGGTGCGCGTCAGCCCGTTCGGTCAGCCCGATCTTGCCGGCCTTGCCGGTCCTGTTGATCCTGGCGCGCGCGCTCGAGGATTCCGAGGACGTCGGTGATGCTGAACGGCTTGGGGAGCGCGTACTCGAGCCCCGAGCTCCGCACCTCGCGCGTCGACGCCGTCATGAAGACGAACGGGATCTCGCTGAGGCGCGGCTCGCCCGCGAACGCCCGCCGCAGCGACCGGCCGTCTTCCTCGCCCAGCAGAACGTCGCAGAGCACCACGTCGATGGGACGCGAGCGCACCGCCTCCAGCGCCTCGCGCGAGGAGGCGGCGGCGACCACTTCCCACCCTTCTTCCGTCAACGCCTCGCCGAGCGCGCTCAGAAGCTCGCTCGCGTCGTCCACGACCAGGACCGTCGCCATCCCGCGAAAACGTAACATCTGCTTTCGCCTTCGGCCGCCGGAGCACGCTGGATTTCGCACCAAGTAGGATCCCTGATGTTGACGTCCTCGTGCGGGTGGTCACCTTGTACCCGACGCCGGGCGTCTCCCCACCGTCATGTTGCACTCGGAGCAGCCCGTTCAGGGGCGCAGCCTCATTCTATTGATAGAAGACGACCAGGACATCCGGGCGTCGACGGCCGAGCTTCTGGTCGACGAAGGGTTCTCGGTCGTCGAGGCCGCGGACGGGAGCGCGGCGCTGGCGCGGCTTCGCCGCGGGCTCGCCCCCTCGCTGATCTTGCTCGACCTCATGATGCCGGGGCTGACCGGGTGGGGATTTCGGCGCGAACAGCTGGCCGACCCGAGCCTGCGCGACATCCCGGTCCTCGTGATCACGGCGTCGGGCATGAGCGACAACGTGCTCAAGCAAGACCTGGGCGACGTCGGTCTGGTGCGGAAGCCGTTCGCCGCTCAGGCGCTGCTGACGGAGATCCGCGCGCAGCTGCCGTCCCGGACCAGCTGACGCGGAGCCGCAGGCGATCGGCCTCGTCTCGCGTGCAGCGGGCGAGAGATGTCAAGGCTGGCCATGAGGAGGGAACGCCCCACATTCATCCGTAGGAGGCATTGACATGATCTTCATCGTTCCACTGGCAGCAGCGCAAGGACTCGCGGCGCCGCCTCACGCAGCGCAGATCGAGGTGCAGGCTCGAGCGTCCGCGGCAATCACGCGGACGCCGATATCGGGGTGGCAGCTGGTCGCCGAGGACGACACGAAAGCGGGCGTGAACGAGGGGGCGAGCGCCCCAGGGTCCACGAGCGGAGGGATGGGCACCAGCGGAGGGATGGGATCGCCGGGCAGCACGACGCCGGGGACCAGCGCGACGCCCGGCACCGACACGACCCCGGGCACCACCACGCCGCCGGCCACTCCGAGCGCGACGACGCCGGGGACGACCACGACCCCGGGCGCGAGCGGGACGACCGACGACGGGATGCCCGGCGCGGGAACGAGCGGCGCGCCGGGGAGCTCGGAGACGAACAATCCGTCGGCGCCCGCGCCGCAGATTCCGGCGCCCGGCGGCACCTCGCCGCCCAGCCCGCCCGCGAGCGGGAGCAGCACGACCCGCTGAACGCCGCGCAGGTCTTGCGTCGCTGAACGTCCGCCCTCGGGCGTGCCGGCCTCCCGCGCCGGCACCCCGGGGGCACTTTTCGTCGTGCGACTGGCTCTAGAGCTTCGCCTGGATGTTGTTGAAGGTGTTGTTCACCTTCTTACCGAGCACGAAGACGACGGTCAGGATCAGCCCGGCTATCGCCGCGATGATCAGGCCGTACTCGACTGCCGTCGCGCCGTTGTCGTCACCCAGGAACGCTCGAAGGTCCGCTCGAATGCGACTGTGCATGTCATCACATACATCGAGCCCCCGTTATTTTTTCTTTAGTTTTGTACGTGCGCGCCCTTACGGTGTGCGCCATTACGGGTGTGGTCGCTGGTGGGACGACTGCCTAACCAGGCGGATTGATGAGAACTTGGGTCCACTGCGCGATGTGGTTGCCGGTCGTGATGTCCTGGAACGGCAAACAGAAGGCGGTGTAGCTGGGATCCGTTCCCGACGGACCGACCATGATGGCGAACATCCAGATCAGCTCGTCGGTCGGGTTCTCGCCCGGGTCGAACGTGTTGGCCGACGGCGCGCGCAGGCCGTATTGCCGCGTGGAGGAGAACGTCACCCAGATGATCTGGTGCAGCTCGTCCAGCTTCTGGATGAACGGCGCCCACCTGGGATACGAGTTGGTGAGGACGGTGTTGCCGTTGTCAGCGACGCCCGGGCTGTTCGCGTTGGTGAGCGCGATCGGCGTGGCGCCGCCCAGCGAGGTGAGGAACATCGTGGCCGTCGGATCGGTGTCCGCGTCGCACGACTTGTCGGCCGGCTGCCCCAAGGTCGGCGTGCCGTTCGTGCAGGTCGATTCGTCGTAGATGACCAGGTTGCCGTCCGGCGCGATCGACGGGTAGTAGCGGTTCTTCCCCAGCAGCGACGGGACCAGCGTCTGTGGTTGCTGCCAGGTGCCGCCCATCTGCTGGACGTAGGAGATGCCGCCCGTCGACGGGCGCTGGTCGGACGTGGCGGCCGTCGGGTCGACGGAGGTGAAGACGATGGTGTTCGTCGCGGTCGCGTTCTTCGTCCAGTCCGGGTGATCAGCCCGCAGGCCGCCGAGGTCGATGGTCGACGTCACCTGGCCGCTGGTCCCGTCGAAGATCATCAGGTTCGAGGGGCCCTTGCTGCCGGGGTTGCCGTCGCCGTAGACGCCCACGAACTGCGAGCCGTCGCTGTTCCAGGATTCGAACTGGCTCTTCTGGCCCAGCGGGAACGGCTGCAGCGCCTTGTTGTTGACGACGTCCCACAGCAGGACCCGGCCGTCGCCCTGACCGCCCGCGGTGGCGACCAGCTTCTTGCCGTCGGGTGAGAGCGCGTGGCAGCCGACGCAGGTGGTGCCGTCGGTGTTGGTCGGGGTGAGGTAGGTCTGCCCCATGGTCGCGGTCTCGCCGAACCCCCAGCGCATGATCGCGGTCTTGCCGCTGGTGTTCCAGTAGTAGATGGCCCCCATCACGGGGTCCTTGGCGAACGTCATGTGGAACGTCTGGCTGGCGCCCACCGAGCCCCCGTTGTCATCGGTCCCGCGAACGGTCAGAGAGACGGGCCCCTGCCCCGCGTTCGAGGAAGCGACGCTGGTCCAGATGCTCGGATCCGGGGTGTAGATGCAGCCGGTGATCCCGGTCGGCGCCGTGCAGCGGACGTAGCTCTTGACGGTCGAGTACATCCCCACGAAGGCGACCTCGAACAGCGTGTTGTTGGCGCCGGGCTGGAAGTGGATCTCGACCCCCGAGATGTTGGGCGGGAACAGCACGCCGTCGTTCGGGTAGACGAGCTGCGGCGCGCGCGTGGAGTCGTTCGTCGTGCTCGTGAAATGCGTGCTGGCGTCCGGCGGGACCGTGGCGGTCATGCCCGGATCGGGGCCGGACGAGTTGAGGTAGACGGTCAGCGTCGCGCTGGTGACGGCCGAGCCGGCCGCGGCGGTGATGGTGACGACGCCGCCGATCGCGGCGGTCGCGGTGGCCAGCCCGTGGTTGTCCATCGTGACGATCCCGGCGGGCGAGGCCGAGTACGTGACCTGGTTGGTGAGATCCTGCGTGGATCCGTTGACGACCCCGGTGACCATGTACTGCTGCGTCTGGGTCGGTCCGCCCGCCGTCACCATCAGCGTGGCGCTGGCCGGCGTGATCATCAGGGATGACAGCGACGTGGGCCCCGTGCCGCCCGAGCCGCCCAGCCCCGTCGATCCGCCGGTCCCGGTGATCGTGCTCGTCCCGCCGGTGCCCGTGGTGGGCGCCGGCTTCGCGGGCGCGAAATGACAGCCGAGCCCGACGCACGCCACGGCCAGCACGATAGGCGTCGAGCGCCCGAGTCCTCTCGAAGGGTCTGCCAGCCTCACTGTTGCGCAACCTCCGCGGACGATGTTCCGCAACGGGAGGAATGCGGCTCAACAATTGATCGCGAGCTGCTACGGGCGGGCCGAGCGGCCAGATCCTGGGCGCCGCCGACCGGTCCCGAGCGCGGCGCCGAGCACCAGCGCGAGGAGCAGCGCGGCGTCCGGCGATCGGCCGGACGAGACCGTGCAGCTGCAGCCGGCCTGGCTGCCCGTCGAGGTCGGCGGCCCGCCCCCCTGCCCCGAGCTCCCGCCCGTCCCGGAGACACCGCCGCTGCCGGGTGTCCCGGCGGTCCCGCTCTGTCCACCGGTCGTCCCCGGGCCCGAGGTTCCGCCCGCGCCAGGCGTGCCGGCCGTGCCGCCCTGCCCGCCTCCCGACGCGCCACCGGTGGCGACGGCGCCGCCGCTGCCGCCCCCCGAACCGCCGCCGGCGCCGGGCGCGCCGCCGGTTCCGGGCGCGCCGCCGCCGTGCCCCGAGGCGCCGCCGGCTCCGGGCGCGCCGCCCCCACCGGCATGTCCCGCGCCTCCGCCGGCGCCGCCGGTTCCCGCGCCGCCGGCGCCGCCGCTGCCCGTCGCAGCGGGCGAAAGCGTGTACATGAAGGCGCCGCCGTAGGGGACGTTGACCGAGAGCCCCGTCGTCATCCCGACCACGTCCGCCCGCTGCCAGAGGTCGCGGACCACCGGCGTGCCCGTCACGCCCAGCTGGGCGTAGGTGACCGCGACCGTCGCGTCGGCGGTGCCGTTGTTGAACAGCGCGACGGCCTTCCGACCTCCGCTGAGATCGCGCGCCCAGACCTCGGTCGACCCCTGCTGCACGACGCGCTTGGCGTGGGTGCCGAGGCTGTCCTGGTTGACGGCCAGCACCTCCTCGTTGGTCAGCAGCGCCAGCGTCCACGGCCCGGTGGTCGTGTCCGTGGTCAATGACTGGACGTTGCCACCGAAGATGAGCGGGGACGGGAAGATGCTCCAGAGCGACAGGATGGTCACCTGCTGGTTGTGCGTGAACGTCGTCTCGCCGGAGGCGTGCCACTCGCAGCGCGGGCCGAGGTAGCCGAGCGGGAGCATGTCGGTGTCGGGCCAGTGTCCGGCGGCGAGGCCGCTCGTGCCCTGCCAGGTCCCGGCCGCCCGGAACACGCCCGGAAGATCGGTGATGGCGTTGTAGTCCCAGAAGTCGTCGACCACGCGCCACATGTCGGCGTCGGTGTTGAGGTCGCCGACCGAGGCCGGGAGCCACGACGGATCGTCCGGCCCGGGCGAGAAGCTGACCACGATGGCCCGGCCCGACTTCGTGACGGCCGCGCGGATCGCGTCGGCCTCGGGCTGGTGATAGACCTTCGTGGTGTTGTTGAGCATGTCGTCGATCTTCACGAAGTCGAGCCCCCACTGGGCGTACTGGGCGAAGAGCGCGTCGTACCAGGCCTGACCGGCCGCCGTGGCGCCCTGGACGCCCCACATGTGCTGGTCCCACGGGCAGGCGTCGCTGGTGTTGGCCGCGTCGGTGGCGTGGTAGGTCGAGCCGGCGATCGGCGCGTTGGCCGTGACCGCCGCGCGCGGGATGCCGCGCATGATGTGGATGCCGAAGCCGAGGCCGAGGGCGTGGACCTCGTCGGCCAGCGTCTTGAGCCCGTTGGTCCCGGTCGCCGAGGGGTACTTCGTCGGTGAGGGGAGGTACCGGCCGTTGGCGTCGAGCGTGTCCTCCGGGTCGTACCAGCGGTAGTCGATGACCACCGTGTTCCAACCGTAGGGCTGCAGCGTCGCCTTCAGCGCCTGGGCCTGCGCCAGGACCTCGCTCTCCTTGACGCTGGCGCCGTACGAGTCGTAGCTGTTCCACCCCATGGGCGGCGTCGGGCGCAGCGTGTCGCCGGCGGCGATCGTCAGCGTCCCCGTCGCGCTGCCGCTGGCGTTGGTCACCGTCACCGTCACGCCGTAAGAGCCGGCGGCGGGTCCCGTCCCCGAAATGATCCCCGAGCTCGCGGCGACCGCCAGGCCGGCGGGGAGGTTCGCGGTCGAGAAGATGAGCGGCGCCTTTCCCGAAGCGGGTATGGCGAACAGGAACGGCTTCCCCGGCGTCGCGCCGACGACGAACGGCGGCTGGAGCCGCGGCGTGGTCGGCGCCGCGGCCATCGAGATCGAGATCGTCGTCTGCGCGGCCCCGGCCCGACAAGCGAAGGCCAGGGTCAGCGCGGCCGACGCCAGCGCGAACGGCCAAAGGGGTCTGTTTGTACGACCGCGGCGAGGGTGAGGTCTTCGCACGCCGGCTAGAATATCCCTGCGAATCTGGCTGGCGATGGTTGCGATGTTCGGACTATGGTCCATTTGTGAGGTCCACGCGCCGCGTCCAGCCGGCCCGCCCCTCCGGGCGCTCGGCGCTCTGGCGCCGGCGCTCGTTCGAGGTGATCACCTCGAACGTCGTCGCCGGCCACGCGCCGGGGCCCGAGCCCCCCGCGGTGTGGGCGCCGCACCTCCGGCAGCTGGTCGACGCCTCGCGCGCGCCGGTCGAGGGGCCGGCCTGGTGGACGCCGGCGCACGCCTACTTCGGCAATGTCGAGACCCGGATCGACGCGCCCAGCTACCGCTGGGACGGCATGCGCAGGCTCGCGCCCAGCGACCGTCCGCTGGTCTTCTTCCAGCTGACGCTGGCCGGCTGGGGCCAGTTCGAGCGCTACGGCAAACCGCCGCAGCGGCTCCCGCCGGGGCACGCCTTCTTCGCCGTCGTCCCCTCGCGGCACCGCTACTACCTCCCGGAGGCCTCGCCCGGGTGGACGTTCTGCTGGATCGGCATCTATCACCCCTACCTCCTTCGCCGCATCGCCCGGCAGGTGGCCGCCACCGGCCCGGTCGTTCAGGTCACCCCCGGGGCCCCGCTGGCCGTCCGCATGATGCGGCTCGTGCGCGGCGCGTTCGAGAAGGACTTCCGCGATCGGCAAGAGGTCGAGCTGGCGCTGTTCGACTTCCTGTTCGCGTACGAGCGGCTCGCGCAGGAGCTGAGCGACCCCGAGGGGGAGCGCGAGCGCCTGCTCGGCTCGTTGCGCGCGCGGGTGCTGGCCACGCCGCGGCGGCCGCCCAGCGTCGACGAGGTGGCCGCCGAGCACGGCATGAGCCGCAGCCACTTCAGCCACCACTTTCGACGCTGCGCCGGCCTCACGCCGGCGCGGTTCATGACCGAGGTGCGGATCCAGGAAGCCGCGCGCGGGCTCCTGGCCACCAGCCGTCCGTTGAAGGAGATCGCCGGCGAATGGGGCTTCGCCAACGCCAACCACTTCGGCAAGGTGTTCCGCCGCTTCCTTCACGCCAGCCCCGCGGCCTACCGGCGCTCGCTGCGGTGAGACCGCCCGGAGTCGGTTTCGAAAGTAGTCAGGCCGACAGCTGCGACGCCGCCGCCCCGGCGGTGCGCGGCGCCTGCAGGCGCTGGGCGACCCGCATGAACGCCCGGATGTCGTCGGGGGCGTTCGTCCGGCTGATCGTGAACCGGACGCCGGGGTGGCTGATCGGCACCGCCGGATAGGTGACCGGACAGACGTAGAACCCCTCATCCCAGAAGGCGCGCACCGCCGCCCGC
>Ga0070734_10002231_pt1 | contig 24396 bp, 20 predicted proteins | sample Coa_R1_8_FD_66444 | JGI IMG/M metagenome (GOLD analysis project Ga0070734, IMG submission 66444) | Surface soil microbial communities from Centralia Pennsylvania, which are recovering from an underground coalmine fire - Coalmine... | ecosystem: Environmental > Terrestrial > Soil > Unclassified ...
TCGCCCACCGTCGCACTGAACAGTTCCATCCCGTCACCCAGCATCGCGGACCTCGCAGCGTCCTGCGTCGCTGGTTATTTGTTGTTTCTCGATCCACGCAAGCGTCCCTGGATGATCACTCTCTGCCTGGCAGCTCTCGGGCTCCTCGCCGGTTTTCATCAAAGCAATCTTGCTCTTCTCGCGCCCATGATTGTTGTCGCTGCCATCCGCCAATGGCGTTCCGCTCCACGCGCGGTCCTGGTGGGTGCCATCTGCGGCGCGCTGTGTTTTCTCGCGTGGTACATTCCGTTGGCCCACACCGTTGGAGGATTCGGCGCTCTCTCCCAATTGACCTCCGCCCAATTCCATGACGCGGCCGCGAAATCGTCCATCTTCTACGGCGCCCCACTCAGAAGCCATCTCAGCATGACCCTGAACAATTGCATTTACGTGGGCATGAATGTGGCACCGTGGCTGATCGCATTCGGATGGCCCCGGCCGTCGCGCAATCTCTGGCTCTATGCACTCTGGCTGGCGCCTACCGCCATCGTCCTGCTCGGAGTCCACAGCGGCAGGGCAGGGTACTGGCTGATCGCTTTTCCGCCTCTATTGTTGCTGTGCGCCGCCTCCGGCCGATTGCGAACATCCACCACCCTAGCTGCCCTACTGGCATCGCTCGCAATCTCCTATTTTCCATACGGCATCCTGCAATCCTCAAAAATCGCGCCGGTCTCCTATGTGTTCTACCGCAGCACCCCACGCATTGCACTCGACGTGGAACAAAGCCAGCGCGAACTCGATCGCACCCTGCGCGAACTCGCACCGCAACCAATAGTCTGCGCCCGCGATGTCCCGGAAGCTCCCAACATCCGCACCGTAACGTACGATTTTCCCAACTACAATTGGATCTTGCCAAGTGCGGCCCCTGCCTACTCTATCTGGCTCTTCGACCAACGCGGACCCATTGGTCCCAATTGGCACGAAATCGCAAGAGACGAGCTATGGTCCATCTGGGAGACCAAGCCCCAATCCCTAAACCCTAATCCCTAAACACCCGTCCCCCCTTCATCACGAACCTCACTCGCCGCACCGCCGTAATATCCTCCAGCGGATTGCCCGACACGGCGACGATATCGGCTTCCATGCCTGGCGCAACGCTTCCGATCTTGTCCGCCATTCCGAGGGACTCCGCCGCGAGCGACGTTCCGCTCACAATCGCCTCCATAGGTGGCTGCCCGCCATCCTTCACCCGATAAACAAACTCCTCGGCATTTCGTCCATGCGCGCCGGCCACGGCATCGGTTCCCAGCACGATCTTCACGTGATGCGCCATGGCTCGCTTAAAAACATCGGACATCATCGGCAGCGCCTTCTCCATGAACGCGAAGCCTTCTTCGGTGTAATTGCCGATCCCCAAAAACTTTGGCTTATTGTCGAGATAATTGTGCAGCACCAGAAAATTCGGATCGAAGTACGTCCCATGATCCGCGATCATCTGAAGCGTCGCATCATCCAGCAGCGCGCCGTGCTCCACCGATGTACAGCCCGCTTTCACCGCAGCCTGCGCGCCACCTGGCGCATGGGCATGAACGACGGATCGCAAACCCAGTGCCTTGGCCTCGCTGCACGTGGCTAACACTTGCTCATCCGTCATCGTCTGCTTGCCGCCATCGCGAATGCTCGCGGTTGCGAACAGCTTGATCACATCCGCGCCGTCCTCTTTCATCTTGCGCACGTAGGCACGAATCTTTTCCGGATCGCCCGTATTCTCTGTCACCGCCCGCAGCGATGTAAGAATGCGCGGACCTGGAATCAAGCCGCGATTAATCAAATCCCGCAGAGGACCGTCGATCGCCGACCCCACGCTTTGTACCGTAGTGAATCCGCCCATCAGCGTCGCGTAAGCATTGCCGGCGGCATAAAGCGCGGATTGCTCCGGAGTCTCTTTGCTCCCCGGCCCACCTTGCTCCAGGCGGTTTTCGGAATTGAAGTGCCAGCCCAAATGAACATGCGTATCGATCCACCCCGGCATCACGGTCAGTCCGGTCAGATCGTACGTCGCCTTCCCATTCGCATCCTCAATCCGCGCAATGCGGCCGTTGTCCACAACGATCATCTTGTTGTGCAGCACGTCGCCGCGTCCGTCAAGAATGATGGAAGCCTTGATGAGGATCGTTTGCGCGGAAGCAGCCACGCACATCAATGACGCAATCCCGGTAGCTCTTCTCATATGGTCCAGTAGTGTACCAAGCGGCTAACGAGAAAACAGAAACGAAAACACGAGAAACGACCTAGTAGAAACATACTAGAAGGCAAATTAGCGGGTACGAGTTAAGCTATTTGGAAAGGGTCATGCAATCCAAGTTGTTTAAGTGGACCGCTGCGGCGTTCCTCGTCCTTCTTCTGAACACCGCCTACATCGCAGCGTTTGCCTCGCCAACCATCTTTTATATGGGCAACGTCCTGGCCCATCTGGTGCTGGGCGCAGTGCTCGCTGCCGCGGTTGTCTTCCTCATCGCAAAGAATGCGGATCTTCGCCAAAACATCTCTACCGCGCTTGTTTTCTTCTTGATTGCCTTCCTTGCAGCCGTCTATCTAACGGTAGCAGGCAACGTCCATGCGCATCGCTGGGTTTTGTGGATTCACATCGCAGCCTCACTGCTCGGCGTGCTCGCACTCATTCCTTACGCATGGAAGCAGGCGCGGTTTCGCCCGGCTTTCCAATTTGCCCTGGCGCTGCTTGTGCTGTTTCCGGTCGCTTCCTACGCGTATCGCAAGCTCAATCCGAATCCCAACGATCGCATTCACAATCCGCACACCGCGCCGATCACTATGGAGGGCGAAGGCGGCGGACCCAAATCGCCATTCTTCCCCTCGTCCGCGAAAACCAACGTCGGCGGCATCATCCCTTCCAATTTCTTCATGGACTCCGCCGCTTGCGGTGAATGCCACAAAGAGATCTATCAACAGTGGAAAAGCTCGGTCCATCACTTCGCGTCGTTCAACAATCAGTTCTATCGAAAAGCCATCGAGTACATGCAGGACACCATCGGAACCAAGCCCAGCAAATGGTGTGCCGGGTGTCACGATCACGCTGTCTTCTTTAACGGCCGCTTTGACCGTCCCATTAAGGAACAGATCGACACTGAAGAAGCACACGCCGGCTTGGCTTGCACAAGCTGCCACGCCATTACCCATGTCGATAGCTCAATGGGCAATGGCGGATTCACCATCGAATATCCGCCGCTGCACGAATTGGCAACCAGCAAAAATCCGGTGATCCACGCGCTGGATCATTTTTTGACCTATCTCAATCCGGAGCCGCATCGCCAGACGTTTATGAAGCCGTTCATGCGGCAGGATGCTCCCGAATACTGCTCCGCTTGTCACAAAGTCCATCTGGATGTTCCGGTGAACAACTACCGCTGGTTCCGCGGCTTCAACGATTACGACAATTGGCAAGCCAGCGGAGTTTCCGGACAGGGTGCCCGGTCGTTTTACTACCCGGCCAAAAGCTCCACTTGCGTGGATTGCCACATGCCACTCGTGCCCTCTCAAGATCCGGGCAATCATGACGGCCAGATTCATTCGCATCGGTTTCCGGCCGCGAATACCGCTCTCGCCTACGTGAACAAGGACGACGGCCAGTTGAAAGCGGAAGAAGACTTCTTGAAATCCGGATTTATCACCGTGGATATCTTCTCGGCAACACCCGTTGACGCGCATAAGGGCGAAACCGAAATGGTTCGCCGGTCGGGCGAGGGCCCGCAGCTCATGTCCGGGTTTGCGGTGGGCGAGGAGGCTGATCAGCAGCGCGACGTGGTGATTCGCGAAGTCGGGCAAGTCGCCGCGCCGCTCGACAAAGCCGCCCCGGTACTAGCCCCGGGTTCCACGGCGCGCGTGGATGTGGTGGTCCGGACGCGAAAGATCGGGCATTTCTTCCCGGCCGGGACTGTCGACGCCTTCGATGTATGGCTGGAGTTGCAGGGTCGTGATGCCGATGGCCGTGTCATTTTCTGGAGCGGGGAAGTGGAAGACAACGGCCGAGGTCCGGTGGAACCGGGCGCCCATTTTTACAAAGCCTACCAGCTCGACGCCGCGGGCAATCAAATAAATAAACGCAACGCCTGGCAGGCGCGCAGTGTTCTTTATGTGCACTTGATCCCGCCCGGGGCCGCCGATGTGGCTCACTATCTGGTACGGATTCCCAAAGACGCGGCGGGACCCATTAGGCTCGAAGCCAAGTTGAATTACCGCAAGTTCTCGCACTACTACACGCAATTCGCATTCGCCGGACAGCCCGCGCCCGGCCAGGATCCATCGCTGCTCGGTCCCGATCACAACAGCTTGAAATATCTGTTCAACGTCGGGAACATTCCGGCCAACGTCTCAAGCGAAATCAAGGGCGAGATTCCCAACATTCCAATCGTGACCCTGGCCCGGGCGGAAACGAAACTGGCCGTCGGTTCCGGTCAAACGCAATGGAAGCCCATCGTGACCAAGCCCGACCGCGAGCGCTGGAACGATTGGGGCATCGGCCTGCTGCTGCAAGGCGATCTGAAGGGCGCCGAATATGCGTTCCGCAAAGTGACGGAAGCGGAACCCGGATATGCCGATGGATGGCTCAACGTGGCACGCGCGCTGATTCAGGAGGGCGAAACGGACGCCGCGAAACCCTTCATCCAAAAAGCGCTGGCGCTGAATTCGAAACTGGGCCGTATCTGGTACTTCAAAGCGCTCGCCGAGAAAGCGGACGGTGACTACGACGCCGCGCTCGCCTCCCTTAAAGTTGCCGCGCAAATGTATCCGCGCGACCGCGTCGTCCTAAACCAAATGGCTCGTATGTTGTTTTTGAAGCGTGACTACGGCGCAGCAATTAAAGTATTAGATCAGGTGTGCGACGTGGATCCGGAAGATTTGCAGATGCACTACACCGCGATGCTCTGTTATCGCGGATTAGGCGACCAGGAGAAAGCCGCGCGCGAGCAAAAGCTGTTCCAGCGATTCAAAGCCGAGGAGTCAGCGCAATCCATCACGGCCTCGCGCCGCCTGCAGAGCCCGGAAGACAACAACGAGCGCCAACAAATCCACGACCATGAAAGCATATCGCTCGCACTACCGAACCGCGACCGCAAGGGAGCGTACGCAGGAGCCGGGTCCAAATGAAGACCGTTATCACCGTGACTGCCGCCCTAGCAGTCGCCATCTTATTAGCAGCCACCGAACCGGCAACCAGCGTTCACTTCACCGACATCACCACAGCGGCCGGCATCAAATTCCACCACAACGCCGGAAAAACCGGCAAGAAGTATCTCCCCGAAACCATGGGCTCGGGCGTCGCGTTCTTTGATTTCGACGGTGACGGTTGGCAGGACCTTCTGTTTGTCAACAGTAAAGACTGGACTCCGCGCGGCCACAAATCCCTGCCTGCGCTTTATCACAACAATCACGACGGGACATTCACCGACGTAACGGCTGGCAGCGGCTTGGATGTAGAGATGTACGCGATGGGCGTTGCGGTCGCCGATTACGACAACGACGGCCGCGACGACGTTTACGTCACGGCGATTGAAGGGGACCGTTTATTCCACAACGAGGGCCACGGCAAGTTTCGCGACGTCACGGCGGCATCCGGAATCCATAATGCGAACTTCGGAACCAGCGCCGCCTGGTTCGATTACGATCGCGATGGAAAAGTCGACCTCTTCGTCGCGAACTACGTGCAGTGGACCGAGAAGGGAGATATCAAGTGCTCGCTCGACGGCGCAGTTCGCTCGTACTGCACGCCGGAATCCTACAAAGGCTCGAAATCGCGCCTGTTTCATAATCTCGGCGGCGGCAAGTTCGAAGACGTTACCGACAAGGCCGGGCTCGGCGAACCATCCAGCAAATCGCTCGGCGTAACCGTCCTCGACTATAACGGCGATGGTTGGCCAGATCTCTTCATCTCGAATGACACGCAGCCCAACAAGCTGTATCGCAACAATCGCAACGGTACATTCACCGAAGAAGGGATGGTGGCGGGCGTCGCATTCGGCGAAGACGGCGTGGCGCGCGGCGCGATGGGTGTGGATTCGGCGGATTACGATCGCTCCGGCCGGCCGCACTTACTGGTCGGGAATTTTTCGAACCAGATGCTTGGTCTGTATCACAACGAAGGCACGGGGCTATTTGTGGATGAGGCTCCAAGCTCGAGCGTCGGGCGCTCCAGCCTCCTTACCCTAGCGTTCGGAGTGTTTTTCTTCGATTACGATCTGGACGGCTATCCGGATATCTTTGCCGCCAACGGCCACATCGACGAAGAGATCAATCGCGTGCAGCCGAAAGTTCGTTATCAGCAAGCGCCGTTGTTATTCCGCAATCTTGGGCAACGGCGTTTTGAGAATGTCAGTGCAGCCATGGGCGCCGATTTCAATCGGGCGATCGTCGCGCGCGGCGCTGCGTATGCAGATTTCGATCACGACGGCGATCTCGACATCGCGATCAGCACCAATAATGGTCCCGCGTATCTGTTCCGAAACGATGGCGGGAACCGGAATCATTGGTTGAACGTCCGTCTCATTGGGACCAAGTCCAATCGTGACGGCATCGGTGCGGTGGTGCGCATCGAAAGCGCATCGGGGAAACAGTGGAACATGGTCCGCAGCGGCTCCAGTTACTGCTCGCAAAGCGACCTCGCTCTTACCTTTGGACTGGGCGCTGACACAAAAGTTAGTAAGCTCCAAATCGAGTGGCCCAGCGGTATAAAACAACAACTTAGCGACGTATCTGTTAACCAGTTCCTAAAAATCGAAGAGCCGAAATAGTCGAACTTTCCCGAACCTTTCGCCGGTTTGTTTCGTCTATATAGGCATGATCCGAGCACACGTCCAATCCATCGCAAGAGTTGAGGCTTGGCGCGCGTATCAGAGAGCTTTTCACGAGTTTTCAGACTGCGTTCGTCACCTGCAAACGCTCACTACCGATCCGCATCCCAATCGCACAGCGATTGAAGCGGCGCTGGTGGACGTGGAGAAGTCCCGCGTAATTTACGACCAGACGCGCGATGTACTGGCGCGCGAATTGCTGCCTGCATCGCAAAAAACAAAATTCCCCACTATTGATCCGCCCGAGGCTATCACGGAAAGAGTAAAGAGCATCGCAGAACTGCTTTGGGAGAGCGCCGGACGGCCCGAAGGAACGGCCGAAGAAGACTGGCATCTGGCGGAAGAGATCGTCAAGCGCGCGGCTACCGCCGCTTAGCTATTCTTGACAAGCCGGAGGCTTGTCCCACTTCTACGCTCCGCAACATTTCTTGAACTTTTTGCCGCTGCCGCAGGGACAGGGATCGTTACGCCCGATTTTGGCCGAAACGGCCGGTTCGGATTCCGATTCTGCTTCATCGTCTTCGAAATCCTCGTCATCTCCTGAGAACACCGGCTTCTTGCCATGCAGGATGAGGCGCTGGTCGAGCGCGATCTGGACCAACTCCTCTTCGTCGATCTTGAATCCGCCGGCGGCGTCTTCGATTTTGTTGAGCAGAGATTGGATGCGCCCCTGCGATGTTTCTCCGGGCACCGACAAGGCGTAAGCGAATAGGGCGTCGGCGCGGAATTCTTCGCTTGCAAAGAATTTCGCAATGCGGGGCGCTTCGCTTTGCAAATTAAGATAGCCGGTGGCCCAGATTGCCTGGCGCTTGATCTCGGTATCGGGATCGTCCAAATGCCGCGGCGGGTACTCCGAGAAACGTTTATCGAAAGAGCGGCCCATGGCTTTGAGGGCTTTGGCGCGGCCGCGCGGATCGTTATACAAACGTTCGATCGCTTCGAAAACTTTGGCGTTGTCGCTATGTGTTGCGAGACCGACGGCGGCGCCGCCCCGTTCTTCGACGGAAGCCTCGGAACTGGTCAAAACTGCGAGCAGCGCCTTTCGGATTTCTGGTTCATTGGCGATCTCCCCGAGCGTCTCCCAGCACTCGGCACGAACATTGTGATCCGGGTCATTTCGCGCCACATCGAGCAGGCTCGCACGGGCTCTGTCGCCGAACTCGTGAGCGCGATAAAACGCCGCGACGTCGGTTTTCAGCTCGGACGAACCGCTGCGCAGCATCTCGATCCGGGTGTTTTCGTCCAAAACATCAACTGGGGGAGATGTTTTTTCCGGATACATCGGCCAGATGTCGAACTTTTCGGCTTCCGGTTGGGCGGGCCTGGTTGGCGAGGAGAGTTCTTGAATGTAGCTTTTGATCCGGAACGCGTCAGTACTTGACGGATCGAGTCCAGCAAGAGCCTTCTCGAGCGACGGGATGGCCGCCGGGTCGCCGTACATACCAAGCAACAGTGCCGCGTCCCACTCGTCGTCCTCCAACTTACGGAGAAGCGCGTTCAAGATGCGCTCGTCACGGATGCCGAGCTGCGAAAGCAGGAACGGCACATCGCCCGTATCTTCGCCTTTCGCTTCGAGTTCGGCAAGAAGCGCGAGCAGCGGATCCACCGACTCGGCGCCGAACTGAACGATCGCCTCCACCAGATCGTCCTGGATGTCGAGCGGATTGCGCCGCGCAAGATTCACCAGGAAGGGAACTGCCTCCGGCGCTCGCAGGTGCCGGAAGAGATCCACTAAGAGATCGTCGATCTCCAGCGGGTCGTCTTCGTGATCTTGGGCGGTGAACTGAACGATGGCCGGAAGGCTAGCCTCCGGCCGATCGAGAATTGCGTGTAGAAAACGATGGTCGAGGCCGATGTAGCCGGCGGCGGCGGCTTTCAACAACCGCTCGGGCGGGACCTCGGCCAGCCGTTCTGGATCGAGAATCAGGTCTGGTTCCAGGCTAATCTTCTTTGACTACGTGAACGGTGATTTCGGCCGGCACTTCCTTGTGCAGCCGAATGGTGACTTTGTGATCGCCGAGCGTTTTGATCGGTTCGTCGAGCGCGACCTTACGGCGCTCGATGTTGTAGCCCTGCTTTTCCAGCGAATCGGCGATATCTTTCGCCGTGACGGAACCGAAGAGTTGATCGTTTTCGCCGGCTTTTTGCTTGATCGTGACGCTGACGTTCGCCACCATCTTGGCCAGCTCGGAGGCATCGGAAACCAGCTTCGCTTCCTTGCGCAGATGCGACTGGCGTTCCTGCTCCACGATTTTTTTGTTGGCTTCGGTGGCGGCCACCGCCAGCCGCTTGGGCAGAAGAAAATTGCGCGCGAACCCCGGCGCCACTTTCACCAGTTGGCCGCGTGCGCCCAGTTTTTCTACATCTTCTCTCAGAATGACTTCCATGATGACCCTTCCTTAAATGGGCGACGCGAACGGAATCAGCACGATGTTGCGTGCCTGCTTGATCGCTTCGGCTAAGCGGCGCTGGTGCGGAGTGCAAACGCCGGAGATGCGGCGCGGAACGATTTTGCCGCGCTCGGAAATGAACGACATGAGCATCCTCACGTCTTTGTAATTGATATCGTCGATCTTTTCGACGCAGAACCGGCATACTTTCTTGCGCCGGAAGTATTGTTTCTTGGTGGCCATCGCCTTGTCGCCGCCGGTGGGGCGCTGGGATGCGCTAATGGGACGTCCGCCTCTCTGTTCCGCCATGTTGATCTCCTATTCTTTCTCCGCCGGAGTGGGAGCTCCGGGCATGGGAGCGCCGGGCCGTGGTCCGGCTTCCGGTGCACCCGCCATCGCGTGTTCCATGGATGGCGCGCTGGGCGCCGCCACCGGAACCGCCGGCTTGCGTGCCGCGCGCTTGTCACGATGCTTCTTGCGCTTCGCGATTTTCTTCAGCTTTTCGTCGATGCGCACGGTGAGAAATTTCATCACCTGATCCTGCACACGAAGCTGGCGTTCCAGTTCGCGAACGGTTTCAGGCTTGGCTGTGAATTGCAGCAGCACGTAATAACCTTCGGTGCGCTTTTGCACGCGATAGGCGAGCTTGCGGACGCCCCACTTGTCCACTTTGTCCACGTTGCCGCCTTGTCCGGCGATCAGCGTAGTGAGCCGCTCAATCAATTGGTCGGTTTCTTCTTCCGGCAAATCGGGCCGGACGATAAACAACTCTTCGTAGATCCTCATTCTTCCTCGTTTAAGCCTGGGGCGCGACGATTGTATTTCGCCATGGACTTTTCGACGCCTTCAGCAATTATGGATTCCACTGCCTGCGATGCATAATCCAGCAGCTCGTCCAATTCCACCTTCTGCGCCCGATTCAACTTCCCGAGCACAATGCGAGCGCCATCTCTTTCGCGATGGCCCCCGTGAATCCCCAGGCGAACCCGGGGGAAATCTTTGGTTCCGGCGATGCGAATCACCGAATCCACTCCACGATGCCCAGCGGCCGAGCCATTGGGCCGGATCCGCACCGACTGCCAGGGCAGATCCAGTTCGTCGTAGATCAAAATCAGATCCGCCGGCGCAATCTCATGCTTCACCAACAAACCTTGCACCGACTCGCCGCTAACATTCATGAACGTCTGCGGCTTGGCCAGCAACACTCGCTTGGCCGAGATCGTTCCATTTCCTACCAGGGCGCGCGAATCCTTGCGGCCGATTTTAATTCCGTTCCGGGCCGCCAGCCGATCGACTACGAGAAATCCCAAGTTGTGCGGCGTTTCTGCGTAATCTTCGCCCGGATTGCCGAGCCCCACAACGAGCTTTTCGAACTCTGCCATCTCGAATGCAGGAACCCGGATTCATCCAACTACTTCTTCTTGCCTTTGTCGCCGGCCTTATCGCCCGCCGCTTCCGCGCCTTCCTCTTCCTTCTTGCCCTTCTTGATAACTTCGGGTTCAGCCGGGGTAGCAGCTTCAGCGACGCCTTCGGCAGCCGGAGTGGCAACCTCTTCCGCCTTCATGGTGACGACGTGCGCGATCACCTGATCCGGCGAGCTGACCAGCTTCATTGAGCCGGACATCGGAATTTCGCTGGCGCGTAGATTTTGGCCGATCATCAACTCGCTGACATCCACGGTGAAGGAGTCCGGAATTTCGTCCGGCAGGCACTGGATTTCCACTTCGCGCGTAATGACTTCGAGCAAGCCGCCCTGCAGCTTCACGCCCTTGGGCTCACCGGTGGTCTGTACACGAACCTTCACGTCGATGCGGACCGAAAGATCGATGCGCTTCAAATCGACGTGCAGCAACGTGTCCTTCACCGGATCGCGCTGCCAATCGACCACCATCACCGGAGTATTTTCGCCGCCTTGCAGGGCGAGGTTGAAGATGGTGTTGTGTCCGGTGTTGCTGTGCAGAATCTTGTTGACTTCCTTCGGGTTGATCGAGACTGCGACCGAGGGGCCATTGGCTCCGTACAGCACGGCGGGAGCGGATCCCTTGACGCGCAGACGGCGAGCTTCATTCTTGCCGCGGGTATCGCGCGGCTCGGCGTTAACTGTAATATCTTTTCTCATTCGTATCCACTCCAGCAGGCACTCGCCCGCGCTAATTCTACAGGCTTGAGCCTGCTCACTTCTCTAAATGAATAGGGTGCTTACGGAACCGTCCTCGTGAATTGACTGAATGGCGCGCGCCAGCAACGGCGCGACGTTCAGCGTCTTGATGCGGGAGCAGCGCTTGGCGTCCTCCCGAAGCGGAATGGAGTTGGTAACCACCACTTCCTGAAGTTTCGATTCCTCGATGCGTTCCACAGCCGGTCCGGAAAGCACGGCATGGGTGGCGCAAGCAGTGACGCTCAACGCACCCGCCTTTAAAACCGCTTCGACGCCTTTGGTAAGCGTCCCGGCTGTATCAATCAAATCGTCCACAATCAAACAATGCCGCCCCTCCACCTCGCCGATAATGTTCATCACTTCCGCGACGTTCACATCGGTCCGGCGTTTATCGATAATCGCCAGCGGGGCGTTCATATGCTTGGCGAAAGCGCGCGCGCGCTCCACACCACCGGCATCCGGCGAAACAATTGTCATGTCCCTGCGCCCGATGGAGTCGAAGTATTCCAACATCACCGGCGCGGCAAACAGGTGATCCACCGGAACATCGAAGAATCCCTGAATTTGAGCCGCGTGCAGGTCCAAAGTAAGCACACGATCCGCGCCGGCCCTCTGAATCAGGTTTGCAATCAGCCGCGCGGAAATGGGCATTCGCGGCTTATCTTTTCGATCCTGCCGCGCATACCCATAATAGGGTAGCACTGCTGTGATGCGTTCTGCAGAGGCGCGCTTGAGCGCGTCGACCATCAGCAGTAGTTCCATGAGGTGGCGATCCACAGGAGTGCAGGTGGGCTGCACCACGAACACGTCGGCGCCTCGGACATTTTCGAGGATCTGCAACCGGATTTCGCCGTCGGAGAACGGTTCCACAGAGGCCGCGCCCAGGGTACATCCCAGGGATGCACAGATTTTTCCAGCCAGTGCGGGATTGGCGTTGCCCGTGAAGATTTTGAGTTGATCGAATCTCATTTTGCGTACCGGTCTTGCGACTGCCACGGCCATAATTTGGTATCCAACCCGGCCCCCAACTGCCTGCGCCACATAGCGCGATACTGACCTCGGCGAATCAGCGAGACCCGGCGGACTTGATTATCGGCGAACTCTTTCCGGAACCAAGCCTCTGCGCGATCTCGAATCTGGCGATTGGCGAAGATTCCGAACATCGTGGAACCGCTCCCGCTCATGAGCGCGGGACGAGCCCCCAACTTCAGCAGCTTCCCCTTTATTAATTCTAGATGACTATGTTGGCGGAAAACAACAGGTTCGAAATCGTTTTCGACGTTCCAAGCTGCCGGAGGATCTCCTTCGGCGACGTGGCGGGCGGCTTCCTGGAATCTGGCGGGCGCGTGGGATTCGGCTTGTGGGCGATTCAGGGCGCGGTAGGCATCCGGCGTGGAGACGTGGATGCCGGGGGTGATGAGAAGGGCGGGTAGGCTCGGGAGTTCGGGCAGCGGGTAAAGTTCGGTGCCCCGACCGATCCCGACCGCCGTGCCGCCAAGTAGGAAGAACGGGACGTCGCTGCCGAGCGAAGCGGCGATTTCCATGCGCTTTTCCATGGAGAGCGGTTTTCCGAGGAGCGCGGGGAGGGCAAGCAGGACGGCGGCAGCATTGCTGGATCCTCCACCGAGTCCGCCGCCCAGGGGGATCCGTTTTTGCAAAACGAAGCCAATCCGGGCGGTCTTCTTGGTGGCTTTCAGAATTGCATCTGCTGTTTTTTCAATAATATTTGGGGAGATATTGAAGCTTGAGTTGATATCGATTCTGGTGCGGCCAGGGCGGCATTCGATGTCGATGGTGTCAGCAAGCGAGACGGTTTGGAAAATGGTGCGAAGGTCGTGATAGCCGTCGGGACGGCGGTTGAGAACCCGCAGGTCGAGGTTGATTTTCGCCAGGCTACGAACCCGGACCCGCGCGGTAGACATTAATAATGTACGAGGGAGTGGACTTCGTGGCCGTTCAGTTTCTCGCGGCCTTTCAGGAAGTCGAGTTCTAAGATAAAGCCGAGTCCAGCGACTTTGCCTTGAAGGTTTTCGACCAGTTCGGCGACTGCCGCGGCGGTTCCACCAGTGGCCAGGACATCGTCGATGATCAGGACATTCTGGCCCGGCGTGATCGCGTCTTTGTGAATCTCCAACACGTCGGTACCATACTCGAGCTGGTATTCGATGCGAGCCCGTTCCGCCGGTAGTTTCTTCTGTTTACGGACAGGAATGAAACCATAACCTAAAGCGTAAGCGACGGCCGGAGCGATGATAAATCCGCGGGCTTCGATGCCCAGGACGACATCGACCGGGACGTCTTTGTATTTCCTGGTGAGCAAATCGATGACGGTCTTGAATCCTGCGGCGTCCTTGAGCAGCGTGGTGATGTCGTAGAAGTTGATGCCCGGTTTAGGAAAATCGGGCACTTCTCGGATGAGCGCTTTGAGCGGGTCCATTGGGGAAGATGTATTGTAGCATTGGTTCCCGGTTTTCGACGGTCAGGCCGAGCGGTTCGATTTGCCTTGCGAGAACCGAGTCAGTATAATGACAATATCTTTGCAATATTTAGTCCAAAAAGCGAGCAAAAAATGTCAACTTCTGTCCCCTACATCGATCCGAACGTCGAACATGTTGGCGTCAGCAAACTGCGTACGCTGAACGCGACAACACTCCGGCAATTCGAAAAGGCCATGGTCATTCAGGACAACGATACGCCACTTGCGGTCCTGCTGACATACGATCAGTTCTTGACTATGCAAGCTCAGCTTCAGTCCGTTATCGAGACAATCGAATTGATTACGGACGACCAGGAGAGAGCGGCTTTAGTCGACGGTCTCCGTTCAGTGAAGGAAGGCCGGACCCGGCCGCTCTCTGAAATCCGAGCCGATCTGCGCAAGCGGGCGAAGTAAAGATAACTCCGTGGCGGCAGACTTTCAGCCTCGAGCTGAGCGATGTTGCCGAAAAGGTTTACCAGCGTTTGTACATGGAAGCCCAGGAATGTCTTGACAGGGGAGACCAGACCAATTCGAAGGTGAGCAGTTCCGTATTGTGGAAGAGGTTCTAGAGAGAATCATCCCGCACGATCCATTCAGCCCGAGTCGGGCTCTGTCGGGTGTCCTCTCGGGCATCTTCCGGGTGAAGAAGGGCCGGACGAGGATTTGCTATATCGGAAGTTCCAAAACTAAGCGAATCGTCGTGTTGTACATCTCAGATACTCCGAGAAAGCAGGGCGATTCTAAGGATCCGTATGCGGTCCTCACCAAGATGGTTCACGCTGGAAAGTTCGGCGAGTTGATAAAGCGGATAGGCCGTCATGGCTCCAACTCGTGAGAAATTCGTCTAAGTGCTGCTTTCATTGAGTCAATTACGGCGCGTTTTGTGGAAGACTGCGATCAGCGCGACGCCCAGCATCCATGTAAATCCGCGAGGCTCGGAAACGTGGCGCTGTCGAGAGTCAGGACGCGAAGGTGATTGCCGGGCGAACTTACCGTGAACGCGATTTCGACCTTAGCTGTTGGTACGGTGAAGTGCCAGTAGCGCGCGGAAGAAAGCCGGGTTTTTCAAGGAGGATAGACGCTCCGCCTCGTATTCTTTTTGATCGCGGGACGCAAAGGAATGGGATTGAGATGCAGCCAGCTTATTGGCAACCGGCCCCGGGACAGAGATTTTTGCTGAAAAATGGCAGGACATGGTTCTGAAAACGATCCGCCACTGCGCTGGTGTGCGTGCCGGAGTACACTTCGAAGCTATGCGCAATTCCATAGGAATCGAGAACGTCATGCAGTTTTCCGGTATCGGTGCGTAAGAAATCCTGATCGCCGACGTCCAATGCAATAGCCCGATATTGACGCAGATTGCCGATGTATTGATCGATGAACGCGAGGGGCGCGTTGGCCGCCCATTTAGCGAGCACTTCGGGCCGGACCGCACCGTCTTTCATCGGCAGATCTAAATACAGCGGTGGATTCTTCGGATTAGGCGACCACGCTGCTGCGCTGGCGAGCTGCGCGCGTGGGAAGAATCCTAGTTTGGCTGAATCCTCCGGCGTCTTCACCGCATCGAGCGCTTTCTCGATTTCCGGATTCGGGGACCCAGCCGTCCGGGCCGACAGGCAACAGGGGCTCATGATATACAAACTGCCGAATACGTCGGAATGTTTCATGCCGATGCGGGTGGCGCCATATCCTCCCATGGAGTGGCCAACCAGTCCGCGGCTGGTTCGATCGGCAATGGTCCTGTAATGCGCATCCACGTATGCCACCACATCGTGCGAGATGAACTTCTCGAAATCGCCAGTGGTAACGGAGCTCGAATACATTGACCCGTTGTGCACGGTTTTGGAATCCGGCAGGACGACGATCATCTCCTTTGCTCCTTCGGCGAAAGCGCCCTCAATGGTTTGGGGCACGTGGATTTCGTGTGTCCACTGCTCGGCGCCGATGGAGTAACCGTGCAGCGCGTAGACGACAGGATACCGCCGGTTCTTGTCTTTCTCGTAGCTGGGCGGTAGGAAGACAATCACATCGCGGTCGACGGCGTCCCTTTCCAGGTTGCCCTCCAATGCCGTACCGTGGATCTTGATGTTCTGGACTGTGACGGGTTTGGCGCCCTGAACTACCGGGGGAACCAGCGTTTGCACCTGGGCAGCCAGCGGGAGCCCGGCTGCGATGGCCACAGCGAGCAGTGCATTCGGAAGCAGAGACATTGCACTCATGAGAACCCTTATATCAAACCCTCAGCCAAGCCGGTCGAGCATCCGCTAACAAAGACGTTGTGAGCTTCGTCAAAGCCAGAGAGGTTTCGAACTTTCACTACCTGGTTGAGAGCCACAGTGAGGAGAGCAATTTTTTCCGCTACTTCGCGGGGCGCAAAGGAATAGGATTGAGAGAATGCACTTGTTCTGGCAGGATCTGCGCTACGGGCTGCGCGTGCTTTTGAAGAATCCCGGGTTCACCGCCGTGGCGGTGCTGACGCTGGCCATCGGGATCGGCGCGAACACCGCGATTTTCAGCGTGGTGAATGCCGTGCTGCTACGCCCGCTGCCGTTTCGTGACCCGGAAGCACTCTGTTTTCTCACCGAGCGGATGCCGACCATTCCTCTGCTCGGACCGTCGTATCTCAATTTCCGCGATTGGCGCGCGCAGCAGCATTCCTTCGATGATGTTGCGGCAGCGCGGCTGACGCCGTTCACACTGACGGGGGGAGCGCAGCCGGAACGCGTCTTCGGACAGATGGCGTCGGCCGCTCTATTTCCGCTGCTCGGCGTGTCGGCCATAGAGGGACACACGTTCCGCGCGGAGGAGGATCGCGCCGGTGGTCCACCCGTAGCTTTGATCAGCTACGGATTCTGGCAAACGCATTTCGCGGGTGCGGCGGGCACGATCGGAAAAAGCTTGACGCTCGACAATCAGCCGTACACCATCATTGGAATCCTGCCGCCGAAGTTTCAGCTTGTGCAACCGGCCGATGTTTTGGTTCCGATTGAGCCTTGGGCCGCGCGGCTGCCGGATGACCGGTCGTGGCATCCGGGAATCATCGCCGTGGGGCGATTGAAGAACGGCACGAGTCTCGAACAGGCGCGCGCGGAAATGGACACGATCGCGAAGCGGCTGGAACAGGCATATCCGATCAACGACACAGGTATCGGAATCAACGTGAATCGAGTGCAAGATCAACTGGTGAAGAACGTCCGTCCGGCATTGCTGGTTTTGCTGGGCGCGGTGGCGCTGGTGTTGCTGATCGCATGCGCGAACATCGCGAATCTGCTGCTCGCGCGAGCGACGTCGCGCCGGCGTGAGATTGCCGTGCGCACGGCGATTGGGGCGAGCCGCGTCCGCCTGCTACGGCAACTGCTTACTGAGAGCATTTTGCTGGCGTGCACAGGAGGCCTGGTGGGGATCGCGCTGGCTTGGGCTGGGATCGCGCCCCTAGTCCGGCTGGCCGGAACCAGTCTGCCAAATTTGGGGCCGATCGGTTTGGATTACCGCGTGCTGCTGTTCGTTTGTTTGACGGTGGTGCTGGCGGGCATCCTCTTTGGATTGGGTCCGGCGCTGCACACCAGCCAACTGGATCTGCGCGCTGCGTTGAACGAAGCGACGCGCGGGTCCACCGTGGGTTCGGGGCAGAAGCGGCTGCGCAGTTTGCTAGTGGTGAGCGAAATCGCGCTCGCGATCGTGCTGTTGGTGGGTGCGGGGCTGTTGATCCGCAGCTTCGATCGGCTTCAAAAAGTGGAGCCCGGATTCCAGGCGGGGAATTTGCTGGTGGCGGATGTTCCGCTCTCGCAGCAGGCGCATCAAGCGGCTCCGGCGCGGATGGATTTCTTCGATCGGCTGATCGAGCGATCGCGTGCGCTGCCCGGCGTCACTGCGGTAGGTGCGGCGGTGGCGCTGCCGGTGAGTGGAGGCGGATCGCAGCTTTACATGAATATTCAAGGGCGTCCGCCGAAGACGCCGCGCGATTATTTGATTCTTGGATATCGGCCGGTAAGCACGCATTATCTGGAAACGCTGTCGATTCCGCTCATCGAGGGCAGGCTTTTGAAAGATTCGGACAACGAGCGCGGACCGTTCGTGGTGGTGGTGAACAAAGCGCTGGCGCGGCAGTATTTTCCAGGGGAATCGCCGCTCGGCAAGCGCATCCAAGCCGGAGCGCTGCCGGACCGGGACACTCCTTGGATGGAGATCGTCGGTGTGGTGGGCGATGTGAAACAAAGCTTGAGCGCGGACGCTCCGGCCGAAGTGTATTTGCCGTATCGCGAGGCGGACGCTCTGATTCCGGTATTTTCTCTATCTCTCGTGCTGCGGACCGTGCAAGATCCGCGCACCGAAGTTGCGGCGCTGCGGAATGTACTGCACGATCTGGATCCGAATCAGCCGCTGGTGAAGATCCGGACCATGGAGGAAAACATCGCAAGCTCGGTCAGCGAGCAGCGGTTCCGGACCATGCTGCTCGGGATTTTCGCGGGGTGCGCGCTGGTGCTTTCTGTCGTTGGATTGTACGGATTGATGATGTATTCGGTAACGCAGCGCGTGCCGGAGATCGGAATTCGCATCACGCTGGGTGCGCAGGCCTTCGAAATCATGGGCATGGTGCTGGGGCAGGGATTACGGCTGTCGCTGATCGGCATCGCGGTGGGAATCACCGGCGCGTTCGCGCTGAGCCGAATCCTGTCGCGATTCTTGTATGGCGTCGCGGCGAGCGATCCAATTACCTATATCGGCGTTGCCGTGCTGCTGCTCGTGGTGGCGCTGGTCGCTTCTTATATTCCGGCGCGGCGGGCGATTCGGATCGATCCGGTGGCGGCGCTGCGGGCGGAATAATCCGCAACGAGTTGAATTTCAGCGCGATTTCCGAATATGCTTAAGTACAATTGTGAAATTGTGGCTTACGCTCGCGGCTTTCGCGTCGTGCGCTAGCGCGCAAGAGCGTGTCGCGCTGTTCGGACGCGTAGTCAATCGTCTGAACCACGAACCAGTGCGTCGAGCGTTGGTGAAAATCTACCAAGGCAAGCAGGAATGGTTCGAACTTTCCGATGGCGAGGGGCGCTATCGCTTTCCTCCGTTGAAACGCGCTGAATATGAGCTGGCCATCCATCGGGACGGATTCACAGATCGTTTCTACAAAGTCGAGGTATCGGATTTCGACGATCCCAAAGAGCTGTTGGTCGAGTTGATGCCGCAGGGCGTGGTCGCCGGCAAGGTGGTGGATGGGTTGGGCCAGCCAATTGAGCGGGCTGAGATTCAGGCGCTACGCGGCGAACAAATCGTGGGGTCTCAGCAAACGAACGACCTGGGAGAGTACCGGTTGTCCGGACTGGACGCCGGTGCTTATCGCATTCGCGCGAGTTATCGTGGCGGCCGGGAGAGCGAGTTTGATTCGACTCCGATCACGACAGCTAGCGTCACGAAGCCGGGAGAATTTTCTGTCAAACCCGGTGCGATCATTGCGGGAATCGATTTCGAATTGCATCCGGTTCGTCCGGCCACGATTCATGGAATCATTCACACCGAGAGCGGCGAGCCGGTGGACAACGCACGGCTTTGGACCGACAAATTGGGCAATGCGGGAAGCGTGGATCACGGGAAATTTGTGATTTCGGATGTGAGTCCGGGAACTTATGTCATCTCGGCAAGAACGTCAGACAACAATCCACGGACTGGTTCGGTCAAAGTCGACGTTCAAGGCGACGACGTGAATGGTGTAGATCTAACGCTGCGGCCCATGCCGAGGATCGAAGGACTCATTCAGATGGATGGTTCGGAAATCCCCGACTTAAGCGCTCTGCTTGTGATGTTTCAGCCTGCGAACCCCATGGAAATTGCAAGATCGAGCGAATTCGGAAGGCCCGACCGGTCGGGCGCGTTTATCGCAGGATTGAATCCGGGAGAGTACGTTGTGCATGTACAACGGTTGCGTGACCGGTTCGCAGTAAAAAGAATCATTTTGGACGGCGTCTCAGTCGCGAGTCTGAAAGTGAAGGTGGATTCGCAGGCGGTAACGAGAAAACTCGTCATCGTTCTCGACCCGAAAATACAGCCATGAGACGTCGCGCGATTCATCTTTGTCTCCTCGCCGCCTCGGTTATTTCAGCGCAGACCGGCGATGGTTTTGCGTTCCGGGTGCAAGTCGTAAATAGCGTCACCGGCGCGCCGATTCCAAGCGCAAGCATCGTGTTAGAGAAACTAGATATTCCGTCGACATTTGGCACTTCGGATTCCAGCGGCGTCTTCGCTGGACATGTTCCCTCGGCGGGGAAATATCTTCTCGTTGCGAAGCGTCATGGATATCAAATCGCCGGCAACATGCCGATGGGTGTGACGTTTGATATTGAGCCTTCGGCCGAGAACAGCGCAGTGGTAAAGATGCTTCCGTTAGGGGTGATCACGGGGCGCGTGGTCGATCAATACGGCGATCCGCTCCGGCACGCGCTGGTGCATGGGCTAAGAAAGCGCAGCTTACCCGAGCTAGGGGAATATTTTGAAGGATTCAACTCAGGCGAGACGGACGATCGTGGAGAATACCGGATCGCCGGCCTTGAGCCGGGATCGTATTACGTTGCCGCCGAGTACGGCCGGGATATGCTCCGCATCGGAGGGAGCGTGCGGTGGCCCGAGATTGGCGGCATCGTGATCTTCCCCGATGCATCGGATATCGCCGGTGGACAACAGGTAGAAGTGATTGCCGGCTCAACGACGCGAATGAACGATCTGCGGTTGAAGCTGCATCGAAGCGTGACGATTCGCGGTCACGTTAAACCCGCGCCGGCGCGCGGAGATTTGTCCTTAAGCCGCGCTGGTGCTCACCTTGGACTAAATGCATTCGCAATCCAGGGTGGGATGTCGGAGCCCGACGGCAGCTTCTCGTTCGAAGTTCTGCCGGGCAGGTACCTCTTGCGTGCGTCCGATGGGAAGTCCGGCAAAATGTCGAAGGAAATCACTATCGAGGTACGAGACAAGGATGTCGACGGAATTGAATTGAGCCTCGACGCAAGCTACGAGATTAACGGACGCATCATCGCCGAGGGCGCCGACAGCGCCGAGTCTTTGGATTATTCAAAAATCATGCTGCATTTTCTCGGGATGCCCGTGAAGTTTTCCTCCGATGGAACTTTTCACGCAACCGCGTCGCCAACGGCGATTTATTTTTTGCAGCAGATTCCACCCGATTGGTATCTCAAGGAAGTGACCGTGGGTGGGCGGACACTATCGGGCAAGAGATTCGATCTGGAGCCGGGGACCACCGACGTTGTCTTTCATCTGCGGCCGGACGGTGGAAGCGTGGAGTTCACGTCTCCATCCAAAGAGCGTCAGTTTATGGTGTTGTTGCTTCCGGAAAACGGTCCACCGATCGACCTGGAATCGATGCTCCACGGCATGCCTGATCCGGCGTCGGGCAAATTCGTGGTGCATAGCGTCCCGCCCGGGTCCTATCGCGCGTTCGCATTGGATGAGACGAACTTGCTCTATTTGTACAATCCGCAAATGTTGCTGGATAAATATAAGAGCGCGGGAACTCCGATCACTGTGGCGCCGCGTGAACACAAGAGCGTTGTGGTTCCGGCCGCGAAAATTCCGGAGTAGCGGAAAATAGGGAAATGGGTATCCTGTCACCGTATTTTCGGGCGTGCTCGGTGACGGCTCTGGCTGCGATTGCGCTCGGGATCGGCGCAACGACGGCTATCTTTTCTGTGGTCGATGCGGTGATGCTCAAGCCGTTCACGTTTCCGGATCCGGAGAGGATCGTTTCTTTCTTCGTGACTACTCCGAGTGGGCCGTCTTATGGCGGATCGGCTACGCGATTCAATATTTGGCGGAAACAAACGCAGCTTTTTCAGGATGTCGCGGCGTACGAATACGCGGGCTTGACGTTTCTGGAAGAGATCCACGGGATTCGTGTTTCGGGGGACTATTTCCGATTGCTCGGCGCGCCGGTGATTCTTGGACGCACGTTCACCGAGGACGAGGATCGCCCGAACGGCGGGCGCGTGGCGGTTTTGAGTTACGGGCTTTGGCAGCGGCGTTTTGCGGGCGATCCGGGCGTGGTGGGAACGACACTATCTTTGAATGGCGCGCCGTATGTTGTCGCCGGTGTCGTCGGACGCGATTTTAATACTGAGCTGGATACGCCGCCCGACGTTTGGCTTCCGTTTCAGATCGACCCTGCGAGCACGGATCAAGCTCGATATTTCACGGTACTCGGCCGGTTGAAGCCCGGCGTGACGCTGGCGATGGCGCGAGCGCAATTGCAACCTGCGGCCGACGAATTCCGGCGCCAATTTCCGAACATTTTGGGAGCGCGGGATGGCTTCGGCATCGAATCGTATCCGGAAGCGATCGTGAGCGAAGTGCGGCCGTCGCTGTTGATTCTGGCGGCGGCGGTCAGCCTGGTGCTGCTGATCGCATGCGCGAATGTGGCAAATCTTTTGCTTGCGCGCGCTGCGGACAGAAGGCGCGAGATCGCGATTCGTGTGGCGGTGGGAGCGACCCGCTGGCGGATCGTCCGGCAATTGCTTGGCGAGAGCTTGGTGCTCGCGGTGATGGGCGGCGCCTTGGGTTTGTGGTTCGGACTCGCGGGCGCGCGGGTGTTACTGACTATGAGTCCGGGCGATATTCCTCGCATGGGAGAGCATGCGATTGCGCTGGATTGGCGTTTAGCGGTCTTCACAATTGCGGTTTCTCTGGTCACTGGTGTTCTTTTCGGATTAATTCCGGCGCTGGATGTTTCGCGCGCCGAGCTTGGCGATCGCTCCGGGACCGGATTCCGCCGGAACAAGACGCGCGGGCTACTGGTGATCAGCGAAGTCGCGTTGGCATTGGTGCTGCTGGTAGGCGCGGCGCTCCTGATCCGGTCATTCGTGGCGTTGCGGGCGGTGAATCCGGGCTTCGATGTGCACAATGTTCTCACGCTGCAAATGTCGCTGAACGGTCCGCGCTTCGCGAAAACCGCGCCGGTGAACCGGTTGATCGAGGACGCGGTGCAGCGCGTGGAGTCGCTTCCGGGGGTGTCTAGCGCGGCCGCGAGTTACACGCTGCCGCTCGAGGGCGGTTTTGGAATTCCATTCAATATCGTCGGCCGCACACCGGTGAATGGGCGTTACGACGGCAGCGGGTGGACCGGGGTTTCTCCGCATTACTTCGAAGTGTTCAAGATTGCTGTGGTACGCGGGCGTGCTTTCAATCAACAAGACAATGCGGCTGGCGCGCCGGTCGCGGTGGTGAACGAGGCTTTCGTTCGTGAATTTTGGCCGAAGCGCGATCCCAGGGGCGAGCGTGTGTTGCTAGGTAAAGGCTATGGTCCGGAGTTTGAGGAGCCGGAGCGGCAGATTGTCGGCGTGGTGTCGGATGTCCACGATTCGGGATTGAATCATAATCCGGCGCCGATGGTCTATGTTCCGATGGCGCAGGTGACGGACGGAATCACGGCGCTCGTGAATCGCGCTTCGCGCATCGTGTGGATAGCGCGCACGCGCGTCGCGCCAAGCTCTCTGCGAAGTGCAATCTCGAAAGAGTTGGAGCAGGCATCCGGAGGGTTGGCTGTTTCGCGTATGCGCACCATGCAAGAGATCGTTTCGCAATCCACGGCGCGCGAGAATTTCAACATGACGCTGCTGACGGTTTTTGGCGCGTCGGCGCTGGTGCTGGCTGTCATTGGGATTTACGGATTGATGGCGTATTCGGTGCGGCAGCGGACGCGCGAAATCGGGATTCGTCTGGCGTTGGGCGCTGAGTCGCGCGATGTCCGCAATATGGTGGTAAAAGAAGGCATGCGGATGACGGCGATCGGAGTGGCGCTGGGAATCGGCGCCGCCTTCGCGCTCACGCGTTTGCTCTCCACATTTCTGTTCGGAGTGCGGCCGCTCGATCCGGCAGTCTTCATTAGCGTGCCGTTGCTGCTTGCTGTGGCGGCTCTGGCTGCGATCTGGTTTCCGGCATGTCGCGCGGCGGGAATCGATCCGACGGAAGCGCTTCGCGAGACCTGAATGGTGTTCACTCGGATGGCGGCATGGTTGTTGACCGCGAGCGTTGCGTATTGCACGCCGCTTTTTGTGGATTGCAGCCGCGACGAACTGATTCAAGCCGTTCCGGAACTCGGCTCGCTCGAATTCGATTCGTCGCAAAACGCGCTCGATCCGCTGCTGCATGAGACGCAGCTTCAGTTAGCCATCATGTTTGCAGGAATGGTGGACTTTTCCATGGCCGAGGACGCGCATCAAATGCGTTTCGAAAGCGTGCACCTTCGCTGGAGCGAGCAGCGCGATCCGTTCCAATATACGGTTCAGATTCAACCGCTGCGGGAATCGCGTCCAGGGCAGTACCTCGGGATGCTCAACGATTTCAGGCCGGAGAATTCGAGCCGCTTCCGATATCTGGGACGAATGCGCGATGGCAGCCTCGTACTGGCGTTCCTCACGCGCAATGGCGCGCGACAAGGACTGGCATGGGTCGACGCTTCAAACAAGCGGATCGTTCGGTTGCGCACGGATATCCTAAAAGGCCCGGAAGGAGAGACGTTCGAGAGTCTCA
>Ga0070734_10002234_pt1 | contig 24367 bp, 25 predicted proteins | sample Coa_R1_8_FD_66444 | JGI IMG/M metagenome (GOLD analysis project Ga0070734, IMG submission 66444) | Surface soil microbial communities from Centralia Pennsylvania, which are recovering from an underground coalmine fire - Coalmine... | ecosystem: Environmental > Terrestrial > Soil > Unclassified ...
TACGGCCGGACCAGCAGCAGCTTGAGCCCCTTGGCCTCCGGCCACTTCACCGTCGACCAGACGGTCCCCGCCACGCGCCCGAGGAACATCAGCCCGCCCCCTCGACGATGGCGGCCACCGCCGCGTCGCACAGGAGGTCGCGGTTGTCCGGACCCGGCCGCAGCACGTTGCGGGCGCCCGAGCCGAACGCCACGGTCACGTCCTCGCCCGCCCGCGCGTCGAGGACATCGACGGCGACCACCAGCCGGCCGCTGGGCCGCCCCTCGGCGTCCTGGGCAGCCACCAGCAAGAGCGTCTGGCCGTCGAGCCCGCGCGCCTTGCGCGTGGCCCAGACCTGGCCCACCACGGTGCCGCGGATCATCGCGCCGCCCCGCCGGGGAGCGCCACCGAGAGCGGCCGCGAGATCCCGGGGCCGGCGCCGGGCGCCGACATCCGCGCCGCCTCGAAGTCGAGGTGATCGACGACCCCCAGGACCGCGGCGTCGACCGGGGTGTCGTTCCCCCCCACCGACCAGCGCGCCGGCGCGCCGAGGCAGACGATCACCACGTCGCCGACGCCGGCGTGGACGTCGTCGGTGGCCACCAGGTGGCGGCCGCCGAGGCCTCCGAACGCGGGCTCGTAGAGGGCGTGGGGGCGGACCACCAGCAGCTTCGACCGCTGCAGGCGCGCGTCGCGGCGCGTGGCCCAGACCTCGCCGATGACGCGACCCAGGATCACGTCCCGGCCTCGAGGTGGTGTCCGTCGACGATCCCGATGATCACGTCCTTGTCGGCGACGTCGGCGCCGACGGTCAGATCGCGCACCCGGCTGCCGTGGGCGACGATCACCCGATCGCCCGGCCCGGCGTCCAGCCCGTCGACGGCGACGAGGAGGCGCGTGGTCTCGCCGCCGCTCGCCGTCTCGGGCCGCACCAGCAGCAGCTTGCGCCCACCGAGGCTGGGGGCCTGGCGCGCCGCCCAGAGCCGCCCCACCACCCGGCCCAACAGCATCAGCGCACCGGGACCGGCTTACTTCGCCTTCGTCGTCTTCTTGGCGGCCGGCGCCTTCTTGGCGGCCGGCTTCTCGGCCTTTGGCTTCTCGGCCCGGGCCGGCTTCTCGGCCCTCGGCTTGGCCGCGGCGGCCTGCGCGCGCTCGCCCACCGACAGCATGTCGAGCAGCCGCGCGTTCGAGTACTCGCCCAGCTTGGCGACGAAGTCCTTGTCCTTGCCGTGCTTCAGCTTGTCCGCTGCCGCGGCGGCCAGCTTGTCATGGCCTCCCGCCGTCTTGGTGCGGGTGGCGACCGAATGCAGGCGAATCAGCTTGCCGTTGGCGACGCCCAGGAGCCGCTTGCGCAGATCCTCCTTGGACTCGTCCTCGGAGTCGATGATCCCGACGATCTTGTCGACCAGCTTGTCCTTCCCACCGAACTCGTCTTTGACCCGCGCGAGCGGGCTCTTCTTCAATGCCGCGGACATGGTGCACGTTCTCCTTCGAAGGGCGCGTATTTACCCCAAACCGGGCCGCTTGCCTAGGGGTGGTCCGGCGGTTTGTCCACACCCCCGCCCGAGCCCCGCCCAAGGGGCGGCTCGAGCGCCACGGGTGGCGTTCTCGATCGAGGGCCCCAACTTCAGTGAGGAGGGGGCCCTCTGCTGACGCTGGCCATCATCCTTTTCGTCGTCTGGCTGGTCGGGCTGGCGCTGTTCCAGGCGGCGGGAACGATGATCCGACTGCTCATCGTGCTCTCGGTGGTCGCGCTCATCCTGCGCCTCTCCTGGGGCCGTTCGGCGCGCGCCGACCTTGGGCCCGGCGGGTCACGGCCGGGGGACCGGAGCGGTCGCGTCCGATAGATCCCGGCGCTTTCCCGTGGCCACCGTCCGCACGAGCTGCGGCGCCAGCGCGGCCCCTCGCGTCCCGTCGAGCTTTCGCATCAGCGCCGCGTTCGCCCGCGCCGGAGTATCCCCCGGGGACCTCGTCCGTCAGCCGCGCGCCGTCACCGGGCGCGGAAGGTCAGGCACGGGGCCGTAACGGACGGGCTCTGGCCGCATGCGGATCCGGCTGATCGCCGCTGGCACGACCGCTGCAGTTTGCGGAGAGCCACGGAGGAACCATGCGGAAATTTACCTACGGAATTTCTATTGCCGCGGCGCTGGCCGCGACGCTCGCGCTGGGCGGGGTGGCGCGCGCGGGCGACGTCGAGATCGTGAACCCCAACGCGCCCCCGCCGCCTGCGGCCGTGCCGGTCGCACCCGCTCCGGCGGTCGTGCCGGTGCAGCAAGCGCCGGTCGTCGTGCCACCGTCCGAGCAGCGGGTGTTGCACGAGGACGTGCAGCCGCCGCGCAACGTGATGGCGACCATCACCATCAGCGCGCTCATGGGCGGCATAGCGGGCCTTTTGGTCGGCGGCTCGATCTACTACCTGGCCGACCACCAGGAGCACGCCGGGCGGATCGGGATCTGGGCGGCGGGCGGCGTGCTGCTCGGGACCGGCGTGGGGGTCATCCAGGTGGTGGGCGACGAGAGCCGCGCCGATCGCGCGGTGAGCAGCGTCTGGTCGCCCGATCCGGCCCGCACCTACCGGCTGGCGCTGTACCAGGCCCACTTCTAGACGGGCGCCGGCCGCCCGACTGTCGGGCGCCGCCGGGCGCAACTCGCGCTTGATCGGCTCTCGGCCCCGTGCTCGAAGTGAAGGCATGACGGCTGAGCTGGGGGTGCCGATCGCGCGCGGCCCGGCGGCGCCCGCGAACGCGCGGGTACCGGCCGTCGAGCCCTGGCGGCGCAGCGTGCTTCGCGGGATGTTGACGGTGACGGCGGTGGTGACGCCGCTGCTGGCGGCGCTGGGGATCTTCGTCGGCGCCACCCACCGCGATCCGCAGGATCTGGCCGTCATGATCGCGGCCGGGCTGATCCTGCCGGCGCTCCGCTTCATGCCGGGGATCTGCGTGCGACGGCGAGCGCTGGCGGCGATCCTGACCCTGTTCGCGACCGGGATCTTCCTGCTCGCGCGGGCCGGATTCGCCGCCGGGCTGAGCGTGGTCCTCGTGACCACCTGCGTGCTGGGGGTGGTGACGCTGGGGCGCCGACTGGGGTTCACGATGATCGCGCTCTCGGCGGTGGCGCACGTGGTGATCGGCGTCCTCGTCTCGAATGGGGTCCTGCACCTGGCGGCGCGCGAGGTCGATCCGATGCTGATGCGCAACTGGATCCGGATGGCGGCCTCGACCTCTCTGCTGGCGGTGCTACTGGCCAGCGTGATCGACTTCGTGATCCGCCACGTGGAGGCGAACGCGCGCGCCGCGACGCGCGTCCTCGACGAGCTGCGCGTCGCCTACGAGCGGCTCGGGCAGCTGCACGGGCGGCTCGAGGCGGCCAAGGAGGAGGAGCGCCGCTTCCTGGCCCACGAGCTGCACGACGAGCTCGGCCAGTCGCTCACCGCCCTCAAGCTGCGGCTTCAGCTGGGCGGCCAGGCGCTGGCCGTGCCGCCGAGCGAAAACACCCCGCAGGCGCTGGCGCTGATCGATCAGCTGATCGCGCGGGTGCGGAAGATCTCCGTCGACCTGCGCCCGCCGTTGCTCGACGAGGTGGGGCTCGGCCCCGCGCTCCGCCTCTACCTCGAGGGGCAGGCCGCGCTGTCGAAGCTGCCGATCGACCTCGAGGTCCAGGACGCTTGCCAGGGGGCGCGCCTGGCGCCCGACCTGGAGATCGCCTGCTTCCGCGTGGTGCAGGAGTCGATCACCAACGCCCTCCGCCACGCGAGCGCCCACCGGATCGAGGTCCGCATGGTGCGCGCCGCCGATCGCGTCTCGCTGGCGGTCAAGGACGACGGACGAGGCTTCGACACCGGCGCGCTGGCCGCCGTCGACCTGGCCGGACACCTCGGCATCGTCGGCATGCGCGAGCGCGTGCGCGCCCGGGCCGGCAGCTTCCGCCTCACCTCGCGCCCGGGGAGCGGCACCAGCATCGAGGTTGAGCTCCCGGTCTAGTTGGGGACGGCGGGGAGAGACTGGCCGTCGGCGAGGATCTGGATCGGCTCGGCGCCGACGACGACGAGCCGCAGCGGGCCGCTGACGCCCGAGGGCTGCTCGGTGTCCACGCAGAGCGCGCCCACCGCCTCACCCAGCGAGGTCGCCGCCGGCGCCGCGCGGCGCACGAGCACCGCCGGGCACCCTCGCCGCTCGGCCTTCGCCACCACCTCTTCGCGGTAGCGATCCCAGCGGGTCGTCGAGGCCTTGGCGGCCCGGTACGCGCCCATGACCTTCCACGGGATTGCGCCGCCGTCCTTGGTGCAGGTCGCGACGTAGAGCGCCGACGCCGCGCGCGGGCCCCCCGCCTCGTAGTCCTGGCAGTCGATGGCGTAGACCTGCGTCGGCGTCTGGTGGATCTCCTCGGCGCTGGGGTCGAGCTCCTGAAAGCGGATCCAGCCGGTCGATCCACAGCCGAGGGCGCCGCCGCCGAAGAGGCCGGCGACCCACAGGGCCCGGAACGCGCTCGTCCGCCGCATGAGAACACGGTAGCGCCGCCGCGCCGGGGCGGACTATGCGCGGGCGCACGCCCGATGCGCGGACCGTGCCTAGGTCACGGTTTGGGCCACCAGATCGATGAAGCCGCGGATCCAGATCAGGTTGATCTCGTCCGCCAGCGCCGCGGGCGTCTCGGTGGTGGTCTCGATCGCCGCGGTGTAGGGGACGCCGGCGCGGTGGCAACGATCGGTGATGCTGCCGTCGTGGCAGATGATGAAACCCTCCGGATCGGCGCGCACGTCGCTGCCCGGCTCGTGGCCCGAGTCGACGATGCTGCTGCGGAGCACGGGCACCAGCGACCCCGCGCGCGCCATCAGCGGCCGGTAGGTCGCGAGATCGCCGAACACATAGGCGTAGAACAGCGAGCCGTGGATGAAGTTGTCCTGGTGCAGGTCGAGCGCCGCGGCGGGCGCCGGCGCGGCGTCGAGCGCGCGGGACAGCGCCAGCGTCTCCTTGGGGAGACCGTCGCTCTTCGCGGCCGGGATGACGCGCGAGAACTTCTCGCCGTCGCGCAGCTCGCCGCGCCAGACGCCTGGCGCGAGCTCGTAGCGGAGGAAGTCGTTGTTGGGCTTCTCGCCCGACATGTTGTAGCGGATGTGCGCCTCGAAGCCCGAGGGGTTCACGCACGGGTACATCGCCAGCCCCACGCCGCGCGCGGCGGCGTAGTCGACGATCTCGGCGGTGTGCTCGAGCAGCGTCAGCGGCCCGGCCTTCTCGTCGCCGTGGAAGCCTGCCGTCACCAGGACCGTGCGCGCGCCCGGCGAGCGCAGTCCGACCAGCGGGAAGTCACGTCCGTCCTCGCGGACGCTGCCGTAGCTGAACTCCTCGGCCGGGGCCGGGATCGAGCTACGCCAGCGGCTCAGATAATCGGCGAATAACACCCTCAAGTTTGCCACGTTTGCCGCCGGCCTGCGCCCCGCATAGGCTGAGGCGCGCCATGGCCGACCTCGCCCCGGACCGTCCGAGCCCGCGCCCCGACGCGTCAGCGCGCGCCGCCGAGCCCGACCGCCTCGACGCGGCCGAGCTGGCGCCCCCCGCCATCCGCCCGATCTCTCCGGCCGGGCCGCCGTTCAGCCGGCAATGGATCAAGGCGATCGGCCTCGAGCGCGCGCCGTCCAAGGACCTCTACCACTTCATCCTCGCGCGGAGCTGGCTGAGCTTCTTCCTCATCGTCGGGGTGGTGTTCCTGGCGAGCAACTGCGTGTTCGCCTGGCTCTACCTGCGCGAGCCAGGGTCGGTGGCCAACGTGCGCCCCGGGTCGTTCGAGGACGCCTTCTATTTCAGCGTGCAGACGCTGGCCACCATCGGCTACGGCGGGATGTACCCGGCCAGCCGCTACGGTCACATGATCGTCGCGCTGGAGGCGGTCGTCGGCATCCTGATGGCCGCCCTCATCACCGGCATCACCTTCACCCGCTTCGCCCGGCCGACGGCGCGCGTGCTGTTCTCCGACAAGGTGGTCATCTCCCCGCGCGACGGCGTGCCGCACCTGATGTTCCGGATGGCCAACCAGCGCCGCAACCGGATCGTCGAGGCGCGGCTCAGCGTGGTCATGCTGATCACCGAGCGGACGCGCGAGGGGGACGTCATGCGGCGGCAGATCGACCTGTCGCTGGTGCGCGACAAGACGACGGTCTTCTTCCTGACCTGGAGCGCGATGCACCTCATCGACGACAAGAGCCCGTTCTTCGGCCCGGACGCGCTGGCGCGGCTGCGCGCGCAGCAGGCGGAGATCTATCTCGGGCTGACCGGCCTCGACGAGACGATCGGGCAGACGATCCACGTCCGCAAGCAGTACGCGCTGGACGACATCGTCCCCGGCGCCCGGTTCGCCGACGTGCTGTCGACCCGCGAGGACGGCATCCGCGTGATCGACTACCGCAAGTTCCACGACATCGTGACGCTCGATCCCGGCACCGGGGCCAACGGCGGCTAGTGTCCGACGGCGCCGGGAGGAGGCGGCGCCGGGACGGGAATCGGGACGGCGCCGCCCCCGCGCATCAGGGCCAGCAGGCCGCCGAGGCGGGCCAGGAGGTCGTCGAACGCCGCCTCGTTGAGGGTGGCGCGAAGATCGAAGGTGTGGTCCTTGGCGGTGGCGGTCACGCCGTCGAGATAGGGGCCGATCCCCAGCATCAGCACCTGAGGGTTGCGCCTGGCGTCGCGGGTCGCCTCGGTCACCTTCAGCGCCAGCGACTTGGCCTCGGCGGCGGTCGCCAGGTCGGCCAGCAGCTGCGCGTCGAGCCCCTTGCCGAGGTCGATCCCCGCCGAGAGCGTCAGGATCGACGCGGCGTCAGCGAAGCGCGGATCGGCCGAGAGCGACTTGCGCGTCGACTCGGGCACGATGGCCGCCGCCCAGATGGCGTGCGCGCCGGCCGCCCGCTCGACCAGGTTGGTCAGATCGACGTCGGTGGCTGCGCTGTCGACCGGACGCGCGCTCTCGGCGAGATCGGCCATGCGCGGGCCCCAGCCGCCGGCGCCGAGCGCGAACGTCTGCCGGTCGATGAAGAAGGCGACCAGGTCGGGATCACGCTTCGACGACCAGAGCGTGAACCGCCCGTGCGCGGTGGCCACCAGATCGTCGCCCGACTTCTGCAGCTGGTCGCGCGCGTAGGCGACCAGACGGGCCTCGTCGAGGTCGTCGGCGCGCAGGACCAGGCCCATCTCGCCGTGCAGGCGCGCCTCTTCGGGGAAGGCGACGGTGACGCTCCCCAGCTGGCGCAGCGGATCGAAGCCGGTGCGGCGGGCGAACTCGGCGATCTCGCGCGCGTCGCCCTGGTCCTGCTGGGCCTTCTCGGACAGCTTGGCGGCGGCGGGGCTGGCGCGCAGCCTCGCCACGTCGATGGCGGCCACGACCTTGGTGGCCACGGGGAACAGCGCCAGCCGCCCCTCGACGGTGGCGGCGCGGTCCTCGCCGCGCCGGCAACCGCCGCGGCACGATCCCATCGCCAGCACGGCGATCAAGGCTGGAAACAAAACTCGCGTTCGCGTCATAGTGCCTCGGATGTCATCCGGTTGGGCTCGCATGCGGTTCAAGGGACAGGTGGTCTGGGTTCGCGCCGACGACGCCGGCCGTCCGGTGCTGGACGCCGACGGCCGCGCCGAGATGAAGTATCGCGAATCCGACCCCAAGAGCTACCGTCCTTCGCCCACCAACCTCATCCCCGATGCGGGGGGCGGTTCGACGCCCGAATCGCCTTCGCCGGCGCCGCGGCGTCCCCGCCTCGAGCCCGCCCGGAAAAAGGCGCCCTCGACCGGCGGCCCGGCGGTCGAGATCTGGACCGACGGCGCTTGCTCCGGCAACCCGGGGCCGATGGGGATCGGCATGGTCGTCATCGACGGCGGCCAGCGACGCGAGAAGGGCGAGTACCTCGGAATCGGCACCAACAACATCGCCGAGCTGACCGCCATCGAGCGGGGCGTCGACCTGGCCGGCGGCGAGCCGCGCCGGCTGCGCGTCTACACCGACTCCAGCTACGCGATCGGCGTGCTCGACAAGGGGTGGAAGGCCAAGGCCAACCAGGAGCTGATCGCGCGGATCAAGCGCCGCCTGGCGCCGCTGGACATCGAGTTCGTCAAGGTCTCGGGCCACGCCGGTGTCCCCGAGAACGAGCGCTGCGACGAGCTGGCCCGCGGCGCCATCGTCGGCAGGTCACGTTGACGGCGCCCCGGCGGTCGCGGGTCAAGTTGGCGCGGCCGCCGCAGCGTCACCCCGTCGCGTAGTCGCGCAGCGTGACGAAGCTGGCGCCGGCGGCGCGCGCGGCGGACAGCGTCTCGTCGAGCGCGGCCAGCTTGTGCGCCAGCGGCCGCCGCAGGTCGGGCTGGCGGGCGACGAGCGCGGGCGGCAGCTCGTCGGCCCCGGCGTCGGCCAGATCGATGCCGTGCAGCTCGAGGTTGAAAAGGGGCGACCGCAGCGCGACGGCGACCAAATGCCGGCGCAACCACGCGGGCGCCAGGATCAGGCTGGTCCCGATGACGTGCAGCCGGGCCACCGGCGTGACGGCGATCGGCAGCTCCAGGATCCCGTCGCCGCCGTGGCGATAGGGCGCCGCCGGGGCCGGGCGGTACGGGCTGCGCGGGGCCAGCAGCACGCGCGGGTCGTCGAGGAAGCTCCCCGACGGCCGCCCCGTCGCGCGCATCGCCGCCATCACCAGCGCCTTGGCCCCGTAGTACGCCGCCGACGGAAAAACCGACGAGTCGTAGCGGTAACCGCGCGCCGCCAGCAGATCGAGCGCGTCGCCGTTGATGGCGTAGCCGGGCGCCCGGAACCCGATGGGGGCCGCGCCCGCGCAGTCCCCCACCGCCCCGTGCGCGCGGTCGATCTCCTCGGCCATCGCGTCGCGCGGCAGGCGCGCGAAGTCGTAACGGTGGGTGTGGCTGTGGTTGCCGAGCTCGTGCCCGGCGCGCGCCAGGTCGGCCAGCAGCGCCCGCCCCTCGGCGTCCTCTTCCAGATCGGCGCCGACGACGAAGAACGTGGCGCGCAGCCCGTGGCGCGCGAACAGCTCGGCGAACCGCGGAAGGCAGCGGCGCAAGATCGCGTGCCGGGCCGGCCCGGCCGGGGGCTCGCCCAGGGCATGGATCCGGTAGTAACAGGCCACCGCGTCGAGATCGACGGAGACGGCGACCTTGCGCCCGGGCGTTCCGGCCATCCCGCCTCCTTAACACGCGGGGGCTGTAATCCCGAGCCGGCTCGACACCTTTCCCAGCAGATGAGCATCTTTCCCCTGACGAGGTGGTGAATGTCCTCCCGTGTCACGCAAGCCGAGCCGGACTGTGGGTGCGCCGCGCGCGCGCAGAGCGACCCGTTCTTGAGCTGGGTCGGGCGGCTCGTCCATGACCACCGGGGCGGCCTGCTGGCCGTGGCGCGCGCCGAGGGGCTGGGCGCCGAAGACGCCTTCGACGTCGTGCAAGAGGCGTTTGGCACGTTTCTGACGCTGCCGGCGGCGCGGTCTCTGGTCGACGCCAGGGACGACTCGCGCTTCCTCCTGGTAGCCGTGACCCGAAACCTGGCCCGCAACCGGCGGCGCCTGGCCGCGGTGGCCCGGCCGCACGACGGTGACCTCGACCGCCTGGCCGAGCTCCCCGCCCCCGGCCGCACGATCGAGGATCTGCTGGCCGCCGCCGAGGACCAGGTCCGGCTGCGCGGCTGCGTGGCCAGCCTGGGCGAGCTGCAACGCGCCGTCGTGACGCTGCGGATGCTCGACGAGATCGACGGCCAGGACGTCGCCGGCGCCCTGGGGATCACGCCTGGGAACGTGGCCGTCCTGCTCCACCGCGCCAAGGCGAATCTTTTGACCTGCATGACCAACGAAACGGAAAGGAACGCATCATGAGCACGCACGGCAACCTGGTCGAGATCACCGACGCCAACTTCGAGAAGGAGGTGCTGCAGTCGAAGGTCCCGGTTCTGGTCGACTTCACCGCCGCCTGGTGCCCCCCTTGCCGCGCCATCGCGCCGCACGTCGCGGCCATCGCCGATGCCCAGGCCGGCAGCCTGAAGGTCGGGACCTGCGACGTCGACGGCAACAACGAGCTGACCACCAAGCTGGACGTCCGCGCCATGCCGACGCTGATGGTGTTCAAGGACGGCAAGGTGGTGGGCCAGATCGTCGGCGCCGTCCCGCGCGCCAAGATCGAGGCGCTGGTCGCCCGCGCGGCCTGACGCGCCTCCGGCGCCGGTCCAACCTCAGCGCGACGCGGCCGACATTTTTCGGTACGCGTCGCGCAGCACGCCGAACGCCTTCTTCTTGCGGCCGTCGTTGGCGACGAGGCCCTTGCGGTTCCAGCCGTCCTGGACGCCGGGGAGCGGCCGGCGCGGCGAGCGGAAGTCGACCAGGATCCAGGGGGACATTCCGCGCACGGCAGGCACGCGCGCCAGCATGGCCAGCTGGCGGAGGTAGAGATCGGCCTGGTACTCCTCGGAGAAGCGGGTCAGCGCGTCGCCGTGCAGGCCGGCCTTGGCGTCGGCGCCGAACTCGCTGACGACGATCGGCTTGTCGTACCCGGCGCTCCAGGAGAGCCGATCGCACTTGTCGGGGAGGCCGTCGTACCAGCCGACGTACTCGTTCAGCCCCAGCACGTCGAGGTCGGCGCCCAGGGGATCGTCGATGCGCTCCGCCGCGGGCCCGGTCGCGTGGTGCTCCAGCGCCGCGGTCAGCAGGCGCGTCGGGTCGGCGGCGCGGGCGTCGGCGATCAGCGTCCGCAGGAAGCGGGTGCGCGCGTCGCTGACCGGCGTCTCGTTTCCCACCGACCAGAGGATGATCGAGGCGCGGTTGGCGTCGCGCGCGATCTCCTCGCCCAGCTGGGCGCGCGCGTCGGCCAGCGTGGCGGGGTCGTTCCAGGCGATCGTCCAGTAGACCGGGATCTCCGACCAGACCAGCAGGCCCATCCGATCGGCGGCCCGGGTCATCTCCTCGCCGTGCGGGTAATGCGCCAGCCGCACGAAGTTGCAGCCGAGCTGCTTGGCCAGCGCCAGCAGGGCCTCGGCGTCGGCGCGCGAGGTGGCGCGACCGCCGCGGCCCAGCGCCTCCTCGTGCAGCGAGATCCCGCGCAGGAAGATCGGCTTGCCGTCGAGGAGGATCTGCGTGCCCGCGGTCTCGATGGTGCGAAAGCCGACGCGATCGCGGACGACGTCGTCGCCCACCGACACCGCGACCTCGTACAGCCTGGGAGCTTCGGGTGACCACAGGACCGGGCTCGCCCCGAAGCTGGTCGCCGCGCGGCCGGCGGCATCGGTCCTGAGGGCGGCGCGCGCGCCGAGCTCGGGGATCTCGACGACCACGGTGGTCCCCGGGGCCGCGCCGTCGACCTCGACGACGGCGGTGATGCGGCGCGGGTCCCCCTTGGCGCACTGGATCCGGGCGTTGCGGACGAAGACCGGCGGCGTCTCGATCAACCGCACGCCGCGGGTGAGCCCACCGTAGTTCCACCAGTCGGTGTTCATCGCCGGCAGGGCGTCGGGGCGGCGGGTGTTGTTCACCATCACCACCAGCGAGTTGCCGCGCGGCCGCAGCTGCCCCGTCACCTCGAAGGCGAACGGCGTGAAGCCCCCCTCGTGCGCCCCGAGGCGCCGCCCGTTGAGCCAGACCGTGGCCCGCTGCGCCGCCGCGCCGAACTGCACGAACTGCCGCGCGCCGGGGCGCGCCGGCGCGTCGAACCGCCGCTCGTACCAGACCGTCCCCTCGTAGTAGAGCAAGTCCGGCCGCTGCGTGTTCCAGTCGCCCGGGACCTTCAGCGTCGGCGCCCGGGCGAAGTCGTACTCGACGAGCTCGGTCTTGTCCCTGGCCGGCGCGTCCAGGAAGTAGCCGTTCGGCCGCGGCTGGTTGCGGTAGTCGAGGAGACCGTTGTCATACGGGTCGACGATGACGTGCCAGGCGCCGTCCAGGCTCTGCCCGGCACGCGCCTCGGCGAACCCCAGCGCCGTCGGCGCGGCGCCCGCCCGCGCCGACGCGGCCGACGCGGTGAGCGCGAGCAGAATCGAAGCGGCGAGTGGTGAGCGCTTCAAATCGGCCGGACCATCTTGAGCACGCGATTGACCTTGGTCCCCAAATCCTCACTTCTGCCCGCCGTCGGCGCTCTGCGCGCCGGCGTCGGGCTCGGGGGTGCCGACGGAGACGCCGTACGACGACGAGGTCGCCCCCAGGCACGAGGCGCACAGGAGCGCCGCGCCGGCGGCCGCCACCGCCACCCGGTTCATCCGCGGGAAGGCGCGGCCCGCGCAGGGGCCGGAGCAGGGGCGCGGATCGGGGCGGGCCTCCAGCGCTGCGCCGCAGAACGGACACTCCGTCGCTTCCGCCGCCACATGCCGCTGACACGAGGAACAAGGAACCAGCGACCGCATGGGAACCTCCTAGGCTAGGTGTTCACTTCGAGGATAAAGGGAGAGCTTACACCCCGAGCGGCCCTCGGGTCGCGCCCGCGCGTGCGGTTCGATCGTGTAGCCTTGCGGGGCGTGACGGCCCCCGACATCCCCGCCGAGGAGGAGCGGCTGCTCGCGCGCGTGCTGGCCAGCCTGGCGGCGCACGCCCCGGCGGCGCAAAAGGCGACCGACGCCCGCGCGCCCCGCACCGACAACGTCCAGGAGATGATCGCGCTGCGCGACGAGATCGGCGAGGCACGGCTCGAGGACGTTCCGGCGCTGGTGGCGCAGATGGAGCGCTTGCAGAACGTGTCGCTGACCCGCGCCGATCTGCAGACGATGCTGGTCGACCCGGCGGTCCCCTACTTCGGCCACCTGCGCCTGCGCGAGGAGGTGCGGGGCCGCGGTCTCGTCGAGCGGGACGTGCTGGTCGGTCGGGCCACCTTCGTCGACGCCGCCGCGCGCATCAACATCGTCGACTGGCGGCACGCGCCGGTCAGCCAGCTCTTCTATCGTTACGCCGAGGGGAGCGACTACGAGGAGCGGTTCGGCGACCGCGACGCCGAGGGAGAGATCGTCGCCCGGCGCATCCTCACCATCGAGGGGGGCGTCCTGCGGCGGGTGGCCTGCCCGCAGGGGGTCTGGGCGCGCACCAGCGACGGCGGGTGGCAGCGGACCGACCTCCCCACCCCCGAGCTGGGCGGCGGGCAGGAGACGGCGACGCGCCCCGCGCGCGGCGTGCTGGGGGCGGCGCCCGCCGGGCGCCAGGCGCTCGATCGCCACCTCCCCGAGATCGCCGCGCTGATCGACCCGCACCAGTTCGAGGTGATCACCGCGCGCGACGCCGGCGTGGTAGTGATCCAGGGCGGCGCCGGCAGCGGCAAGACCACCGTCGGGCTGCACCGGCTCGGGTATCTGGCCTTCACCTACCCGGACAAGTTCGCGCCCCGCAAGCTGGCGGTGGTGACCGGGGGCGCCGCGCTGGCGGCCTACATCGGCCAGCTGCTGCCGTCGCTGGGCGTGGCCGGCGTCCCGGCGCTCACCTTCGCCGAGCTGGCCGGCCGCGAGCTGCGCGCGGAGATCCCCTGGCTGCGCGTCCCGGTCGTCGACGAGGCCGTCCCGGCCGTCACCCGGGTCAAGAGCCACCCGGCGCTGCTGCACGAGCTGGAGCGCGCCGCGCGCGGCTACGCCGGCAAGAAGACCTCGCGCGCGGTGCTGGAGCTGTGGGCCGACCTCCTGACCGATCGCGCGCGCCTGCTGGCGTTGCTGGCCGGCGCCGCCGAGATGCCGATCGGCGAGCGCGACGTCGTCGAGGCGCACCGGATCATGACCGACCGCGTGGCGGCGGTAATGGCCCGGGATCCGCGCGAGGGCGACGGCAAGAAGCCGCCCAAGAAGCGCGCCAAGAAGCGGGAGGTCGCGCCCGGGCCCGACATGCACTGGACCGCCATGGGGCTCGAGCAAAAGCCCGGACAGCGCACCGTGGACAGCGACCTGCCCGAAGGGATCCGCCGGGTGGAAGGGGGCGGCTTCGAGATCGACACCGGCGACGACGACGATGACGATCAGAACGTCCGCGGCGAGACGGGCATCGACGGCCTGCGCACCGAGGACGACGCCGCCACGCTGGATCTGGACGACGTCGCCTTGCTCCTGCGGGCGAACCAGCTACTGCGCGGGGTGAAGAGCCAGAACCGCTTCGCCCACCTGTTCGTCGACGAGGCGCAGGATCTGTCGCCGATGAAGCTGTCGGTGCTGATCGGCCACGCGCCCAAGCCGTCGATCACGCTGGCCGGCGACACCTCCCAGCGGCTCTACCTCGACAACGGCTTCGGCGACTGGCGCGCCGTGCTGGGACACCTGGGGCTGGGGCACGTGGCGATCGAGCCGCTGCGCATCGCCTACCGCTCGACGCGTGAGATCATGACCGTCGCCCGCGCGGCGATGGGGCCGCTGGCCGATCCCGATCCGCCGCAGGCGCCGCGGTCGGGCGCCCCGGTCGAGACGTTCCGCTTCCCCGGCGTCGGCGCGGCCGTCGCCTTTCTCGCCGAGGCGCTGCGCGACCTGGCGGGGCGCGAGCCGCGCGCCACCGTGGCCCTGCTGGCCCGCCACCCCGAGCAGGCCGACCGCTACTTCGAGGGCCTCCGCCGCGCCGAGGTCCCCTCGCTGCGGCGGGTGCGCGCGCAGGACTTTGCCTTCCGCCCAGGCGTCGAGGTGACCGACGTCCGGCAGGTCAAGGGGCTGGAGTTCGACTACGTCGTCATGCTCGACGCCAACGCCTCGAGCTACGGCCGCGACGACGAGTCCCGCCACCTGTTCCACATCGGCGTCACCCGCGCCGCCTGGCAACTGTGGATCGTCGTCACCGGCGCGCCCAGCCCGCTCGTCCCCGAGAGCGTCGCCGTCGCCTGAGCGCGCTTCAGAGGCTGGGCAGCACGACCAGCGCCAGCGCCTGCTCGTCGGCCTCGGCGGTGGCGTCGCTGACGCCGTCTCCCGACACGGCGATGGAGTAGGCCCAGCACCCCTTGCTGAACGTGAGCAACGGCGTGCCGAGCCCGACAATCTGAGCGTAGCAGGCCAGGTCGCCGACACCGCTCACGGGCGTCACGATGATCCCGGCGTCGGGGTTGCTTACCTCGTCGCAGCCGGTCTCGGTGGCGCGGATGTTCGCCGTGAACTGCACCTGGAAGACGGGGAGGCCGGAGGTGTCGTCCTGCTCCCATTCGCAGGCGTGCCCGTCGTACGACTTGCCTTGCACGACCGTCACGCCGGTCGCGGTGCTGACCTGCGCCGCCGTCAGCTTCGTACACGGGTCGCAGGTGTCGTGGCAGGCGTTGGGCGAGTCGGTGCACGCGCCGCCGTTCCCACCTGCGCCGCCCGCGCCGCCGCTCCCGCCCGAGCCGGGGCTCCCGCCACCGGTGCTCGAGCACCCGGCCGCCGCAGCCAGCGCCATCCAAACGAACAGCTTCTTCATGTGCCGCCTCTCGCTCTGCCTCGGTCCGGGAGACAGTGTCGCACGAGGCTGGCTAGGGCTTCAATTTGCCGCCGCGGCCGAGAGGGGTCTTCCGCAGAAGCGGCTTCTTGCGCGCCAGCGTCTTTCCCGGCTGCGGCGCGGCCCGCCTGAGCGTCGAGGTCGACGTCGTCGGCGGCGCCGCCCCGGGCGCCGGCGCCTCCTGGGCCTCTGCCGCCGGGCGCAGCGGCCGGACGCCCATCAGATCGGTGAGCGCCTCCGACAGCGGGCAAGGGACGGCCAGCGCCGGCGGCGCCGTGCGCGACACCAGCGCCTGCGCGGCGTCGTCACCCAGCGCCGGCGCCGACAGGACCATCTTGAACCCCGGGCAGTGGACCAGGTAGCAATCACCCCGGGTGGAGATCGCCGGCCCGGAGGTGACGCGCACGCCCGGCACCCGCGCCAGCGCGCGCGCCACGTCGACGAGCGCCGAGGTCCGCAGCCCGACCCGGAGGTTGAGCAGGCCGCCCGCCGCGCCGCCGGTCATCCCCGCCCAGGCGAGGCCGTAGCCGGCGACGGTCGCGGTCGCGACGTCATTGGCCACTCTGGCGGGCGGGTTGAAGATCGGAGCGGACATCGTGGGCGCCTCGTTCGTAGACTATACGTCTGTTCAGGTCGAGATCAAAATCGGCCGGCTCAGGCCAGGAGCAACAGCTTGCCGTCCGGGTGCGTCTCGGCGAGCGCGTGGGCGGCCCCCGCCTCGGCGAGCGGGAACCGGCGCGCGATGGGGACGGTCAGCGCCCCGTCGGCGACCGCCTGCGCCAGCTGCCGCAGGCGCTGCGGGTCGGAGTGGGTGAGGAAGGCCTTCACCAGGAAGCCGCGCTCCCTGGCTCCCGCCGGCTCGCCCAGGACGCTGCCGATCTTCCCGCCCGGCTTCAGCCGGGCCAGCAGCTTCTGCGTCGTCTCGCCGCCGACGGTGTCCGCGATCCCGTCGAGCGACGGCAGCTTGGCGATCTCGCCGTCGTCATCGATCGCCACCACGGCGTCGGCGCCCAGTCGGGCGGCCTCGGCCCGGTGCTTGGCGCGCACGCCGGCGAAGACGCGGGCGCCGCGCTGCTTGGCCGCGAACACCGTGACCCGCCCGACGCTGCCGGTGGCGCCGGTCACCAGGATGGTCTCGCCGGGCCGCGCGTCGGTCGCCTCCTCGGCGAGCTGCGCGCCGGTCAGGAGCGCCAGCGGCAGCGCGCCCGCGTCCGCCAGCTCCAGCTTGGCGGGCAGGTGCGCCCAGGCCTCCGCGGGCGCGACGACCAGCTCGGCGTAGCCACCGCCCGGCACCCGCCCCAGCACCCGATCGCCGACCGCGAATCCCGTCACGCCCGGCCCCAGCGCCGCCACCGTCCCCGAGGCGTCGCGCCCCAGCACCGCCGGCAACTTCAACGGCATGAACTCGCGGAGCGCGCCGCTGCGCTGCTTCCAGTCGACGGGGTTCAGGCTGGCGCCGGCGACCTGCACCAGGATCTCGTTCGGCCCCGGCTTGGGGTCGGGGAGCGTCTGCATCTGCAGCGCCGAAGGGGGACCGTAGTCGGGCAGGACGATGGCGCGCACGAGGTTCCTTTCGCTTTGTCGATCTAGGTCCTCCCCGTCGCGGGGGAAGTGCCACTGCAGATGATGCCGGCGGCGCGCCGACGGTCGCACCAGATCCAGGAGGTGCACCCGACGGCGCTGCTCGGCCCCGCCGCCTCAGGGGGTTGGCCGCTCGGCCCGGCCACGCGAGGCCTCCACCGGATAGCGGTCGCGGTTCTTGGACAGCTTGTCGGACATCGCCTGCAACAGATCGACGCCGATCCGATCGCACAGCAAGAGGAGCGCGATCCCCACGTCGCCGATCTCGTCGGTGATGCGCGCCCGCGGCGCCTCGGCGCGCGAGTGCTCGTCGGCGGCGGCGCCGGCGACCCAGCGGTACTCGGCACAGAGCTCGCCGACCTCGGACGACAGCAGCATCGCCAGGTTCTTCGGGTCGTGAAACTGCGCCCAGTCCCGCTCGGCCACGAACCGGCGCAGCTCGGCGATGAACGTCGGGAGATCGGCCGTCGCGCTCGGCATGGCCGACACCCTGCCCTAGTTGTGCTGCAGCGTCGAGTTGGTGATGGTGATGCTCTGGGCGTTGACGCCGACCGCCGACCCGGCGTCCATCACGCTGCCGCTCTTGACGGTGGTCCAGGAGCCGCCGGTGTTGCCGGTCATCGTGGTGTCGGTGATGGTCAGGACGCCCTTGAAGTCGTCGCTGGTGAAGAACAGCCCGCCGCCGAAGGCGTTGAGCCCGGCCGCGTTGTTCAGCACGGCGTCCCCGCACAGCGTGATGTTGAACGAGTTGCCGTCGCCGTAGATCGCGCCGCCGTTGCCGCCCGAGCCGATCTCGTACTGCCCGGCGTTCATCGCGGTGCACATCTTCATCGTGGTGTCGTTGTTGTTGGCGTCGTGGCCGGTGGCGGTGTTGTCCTCGAACAGGCTGTTGTAGATGTCGAGCTCGGACTGGAGCGCGCCGACCGCCCCGGCGTTGGCGCCGCTGTTGTTGGTGAAGGTGCTGCCCACGATCAGCGCGCCGTGCTTGCTCCCCAGGATGTAGATGGCGCCGCCGCCCGTGTCGGGTCCCAGCGGCGCCGCCTGGTTGCCGTCGAACAGGCAGTCGATCACCGTCAGGTTGCCGTCGCGCATGTTGATCGCGCCACCCTGTCCGTCGTCCCACCCTTGCGAGCAGGCCGGCATCGACGGCTGCGGCGGGATCATCTGGGTGGGCGTCGTCTTGCCGTTGACGAGCGCCAGGTGCTGCAACGTCACGCGCGTCTCGAGCGCCTGATAGTTGGCGCTGTAGTAGTTGAAGATCTGCACGGCGTGACGGCCGTCGAGCGTCACCTTGTTGCCCCCGTCGATCACGGTGTTCTTGCTGATCGACAGGTTCATGGTCGCGGCGATGGGGATGGTCACCGCGCCCGGGCCGCAGTTGAAGGTGATGGCGCCCGCCTTGCCGACGGCGGTGTTGAGCGCGGCGAACGTGCAGCTCGCGGGCGTGCCGTTCCCGACGACCGTCGCGCTGGAGACGTCGGCCGGCTGCCCGCCCGCGGGGAGGCCGCCGCTGCAGGAGGCGTTCGGGTTGCCGGTCGGGCCGAAGGTGCCGCCGTCGTCGCTGGTGGCGCCCGCGTCGGTGGCGATCGTCCCGCCGCTCCCCGTCGCGCCGCCGGTGGCGTGGCCGCCGCCGCCCGTCGAGCCGCCCGAAGCGTGGCCGCCGCCGCCCGTCAAGCCGCCCGAGCCGCCGGAAGCGTGGCCACCGGATCCACCGCCCGTCGCGTGACCGCCGGAGCCGCTGCTCACCGTTCCGCCGGAGCCGCTGCTCGCGTGGCCGGCCGCGCCGCCCGTCGAGGTGCCGATCGTTCCCCCGGATGTGCCCCCCGAGTTGCCGCTGGACGCGGAGCCGCCCGAGCCGCCCGTCGACGACGTCGTGCTTCCGGAGCCGCAGCCGAGACCGACGACCAGGGACAACGCCAATGCCCAGGAACCGCGCATGGGGACCTCCCGGCGAGTGGGTGGAGAAGAAAAACGTTACCGCCGGAGAGCGACGCGGTGAAGCCGATCGTGCGCGGCACCCGGAAAAAAGGGCAGTTTCCGGATGCCGGCGCGTTTCCTGACGCCCCGGCCCACCTACAACGTAGGCCGGTCGGCGACGCCGGTCACTGCGTGAGCGGCGTCAGGCTGTCGATGCAGAAGTTGAAGGCGACCGGCGACAGCGTCGACGGGACCTGCCATTGCAGGCCGACGAGACTGTCGGCCGCGCTGGTGGTCAGCCCGATGCCGCCCGTCTGGTAGCAGTTCGAGACGGTGTTGGTGAAGTAGACCGTGTTGGCCCCGGGGTTGAGCTGGGCCACGCAGTACGCCACGTCCGCGGTGCCGTTGTTGACCATGTACGACAGACGGATCTTGTCCGAGGGGTAGGTCGTGTTCGTCAGGTTCATCGAGAACCCCAGCACGTGGTGCTGCGAGGCCACGTACGGCTGCCGGGCCCCACCGTCGCCGCCGGGATCGTGCACGTCGAAGGCGACGGCGGCGCCCCAGTAGGTCGTGTAGTCGTAGGCGGTGCCGCTCGAGTTCAGGCCGACGGCGACGTCCGATCCGTTGACGCAGAACTTGGTGGTCGGCGTCGTCGAGCCGCCGAAGCAGGCCGCGCCGGTGCTGCAGTCGGGCGAGATGGTCGAGCCCACGCTGTCGCCGAAGGTGTAGACCGCGCCCTGAATCCCGAAGCTGTTGCTGCTGGCGGCGACCCAGCCGGCCGTGAACTGCAGCGCCCCGCTGGCGCTCGAACCACCAGAGCCGGTCGTGCCGCCGCTGCCCGTCGTGCCCCCGCTGCCCGTCGTGCCCCCGCTGCCCGTCGTGCCCCCGCTGCCCGTCGCACCGCCGGAGCCCGTCGTGCCGCCGCTGCCCGTCGTGCCCCCGGTACCGGTCGTGCCGCCGGTGCCCGTCGCGCCGCCGCTGCCCGTCGTGCCCCCGCTGCCCGTCGCACCGCCGGAGCCCGTCGTACCGCCGCTGCCCGTCGTGCCGCCGGTACCGGTTGCGCCACCGCTGCCGGTCCCGATGGTCCCGCCGGAGCCGGTCGTGCCACCGCTGCCGGTCGCGCCGCCGTTACCCGTCGAGCCCCCGCTGCCCGTCACGTTCACGCACAGGTGAGAGAGGCAGCTCAGCCCCGCGTTGCAGGTGTCGTTGCCGTAGCAGGCGCAGGTTTCGCTGCCGGTCGGACAGCCGGAGGTGCCGCCCCCGCCGCCGGTTCCGCTGCCGCCGCTGCCGCCCTTCGATCCGCCGCCGCCACAGCCGGCCGAGCTGGCCAGCACCACGGTCAAGATCAGCGCGCCGCCGCCACGCACCAACGCACCCCACAGGCCCCGAGAAAGACTCCGCGCAGTCATCGTCATGCGCGCACGGTATCATCATTTTGCGACTTCCCGGAAGTGGTTTTGGTGCTTTTCCGCCGCTCGAGCTGGCGATTCACGGCGGATTCCCGCCGCGCTGGTCGCGCTATCCTGCGCGTCCCATGCCGCGCGCCGTTTCGTCCGTCTCGCGCTCCAGCTTCAGCGCCCCGATCACCTACCGCGTCGCGATGCCGAACCCGGCGTCGCATGAATACGAAGTCGAGATGTCCGTTCCGGCGCTGCCCGACCGGGCCGAGACGACGATCGCCTTCCCGGCCTGGGCGCCGGGGAGCTACATGGTGCGCGACTTCGTCCGCCACCTGACGGGCCTCACCGTCACCGACGGCGCGGGGCGCGCGCTGCCGCCGGCGCGCGTGGTCCGCCTCGACAAGCAGCGCTGGCGCGTCACCACCGACGGGCGGCCGTTCCGCGTCCGCTACCGGATCTTCGCCTTCGAGGCGACCGTGCGCACCTCGTTCCTCGACGACAGCCACGCCTACTGGAACGGGACCAGCCTGTTCTTCTTCGTGGAGGGCGAGCTCGCGCGCGGCTGCGAGGTGACGGTCGAGCTGCCCGATCGACGCTGGCGCGTGGCCACCGCGCTGCCCGCGATCGCGGGGCGCCGCCAGGCCTACGCGGCGCGCGACTTCGACGAGCTCTGCGACTCGCCGTTCGAGATCGGCACCCACGCGCTGCACGCCTTCACGGTCGGGCGGACGCAGTTCGAGCTGGCGCTCTACGGCCGCACCAACGCCGATCCCGCGCGCCTCTGCGACATCCTCCGCCGGGTGGTGTCGGCGACCGGGAAGATCTTCGGCGGGTTTCCCTTCAAGCGCTACCTCTTCATCGTGCACGCGCTCCCGGTCGGGTCGGGCGGCCTGGAGCACCGCGCCTCGGTGACCATGGACGTGGCCGGCCTGGCGTTCGAGGACGAGACCGGCTACGTCCGGTTCGCCGACCTGGCGGCGCACGAGTTCTTCCACGCCTGGAACGTCAAGCGCATCCACGACGCCGCGCTGGGCCCGTTCGACTACACGCAGGAGAACTACACGCGCCTCCTGTGGTTGTTCGAGGGGTGCACCGACTACCTGGCGCACGTGATCATGCTGCGCGCCGGCGTCACCATCCCGCGGCAGTTCTACAAGATGATCGCCGACGACTGGCCGCGCTACGCCACGCGCCCCGGCCGCAACGAGACGTCGCTGGAGGAGCTCTCGTTCGAGGCCTGGATCAAGCAGTACAAGCCGTCGGAGAACTTCACCAACCGCGCCGTCAGCTACTACGAGAAGGGGCTCTGGACGGCGATGGCGCTGGACCTGGAGCTGCGCCTCATCACCGGCGGCGCGCGCGGGCTGCCCGAGATGTTCCGGCGCCTGTGGGACGACTTCGGCCGGGCCGAGCGTCCGATCACCGACGCCGACGTCCGCGCCGCCGCGGCGGCGATGGCCGGCCGCTCGATGAAGCGCTTCTTCGATCGGTACGTGCGCGGCACCGACGAGCTGCCGTTGCCGGCGCTGCTCGGGCGCGCCGGCCTCGACGTCGTGGCGCGCCCCGACTGGGACGAGAGCGCGCGGCCCCCCGGCGAGCGCGATCCGGTCAAGAGCGCCCGCGCCCGCGCCTGGAGCGGCGTCACGCTACAGCCCGAGCGGACGATCGTCCGCAACGTGGTCCCCGGTTCGCCCGGCTGGCGCGCCGGGCTGACGTTCAACGACGAGATCGTCGCCGTCGACGGCGCGCGCGTCAACGCCACGACGTTCGGCAAGCGGCTCGCCGACCGCTCGCCCGGCGCGCGCGTGCGCATCGCCTACTTCCGCCGCGACGAGCTGCGCGAGGCGCGGGTGACGCTGGCCGAGAGCCCCGAGCGGCGCTTCACCATCTCGGCCGATCCGCAGGCCGGCGCGCGCGCCACCGCCGTCCGGGCCGGCTGGCTGGGCGTCAGGGGGTGAAGGTGATCTGATCCGACGACAGACCGGTCAGCTTCTGCGTGGCGTCGTCGAAACCGACGTCGGTCAGATCGATCCCCGGGATCACCAGCGCCGAGACCGTCAAGGTGTCGGTCCCCGTCGAGGTGGACAGCGGATCGGGCGAGAGGCCCGGCAGCGAGAACGACGCCGTCCCGTCGAAGATGGTGATCGACCAGGTGCGCGCGCCGCTGGTGGGATCCTTGAGCTCCGCGCCGTGCAGCGTGGCCCCGCTGACCGGCACGAAGGAGTAAACCCCGGCCGCGGCGGTGATCGCCGTGGGGGCCGGCAGCCACGCCGGCAGCGTCACCGTCGAGGCGGCGTTCACGCCGTGCATCCAGGCCAGCGTCCCGGGCTCGCCCGCCGTCTTGGTGGCCTGCGCCTGCGCCAGCAGATCGTACGCGCCGCCGGCCAGGCCCACCGTGGTGGCAGCGCCCAGCTTGGGGACAGTGGTCATGGTGACGTTCGCCCCCAGCGTGGGGACGATCGCCGGGATGCGCCCCTGCCCGCCCGGCAGCTCGATCGCCGGGTAGGCGTTGAAGAAGGTCATCCCGGGCGGCAGCGCGGGGAAGGCGGCGGTGAACGCCTGCAGGTCGCCCGCCGCGACCAGGGGCAGCGTCTCGCCCACCTGGGTGGCCCCGGCGGTGAGGTCGAGCCCGGTCAAGAGCGCCCAGCCGACCGGCGTGACGACATCGTCGCTCGTGTCGTTGGGCGTGCCGTTGTCGTAGCTGTCGACGATGATGGCGTAGTGCGCCTGCTCGCCGGTGCGCGCGATCAGCTGCCAGTTGCAGTCGTCGACCAGCGCGTTCCGCACGCAGGCGTTGCCGGGAATCGTGGTGGTGACGGTCGTGCCGGCGACCGACACCGTGCGCGTCGGCTGCTGGATGTTGTTGGCCAGGTCACCCAGGGTGGGTGTCTGCGAGGCCCCGACCAGCGCGATGGTGGCGTGGCCCGAGGCCGGCGCCGCCAGCGTCTCCCACCCGGCGATGGTGCCGCTCACGCTGGCGGTGTCGGGCGCCGGGCGCGTGGTCGCCTGGATGTTGATGGTCATGTTCGCCCCGTTGGCCCCGATCCAGGTGGTGGGCGCGTAGCCGCTGGCCGAGGCGGTGATCGTGACCTTGCCCGCGAGCCCGGGGCAGCTGGTCTTGTCGAACAGCGCCAGGCCGGTCGAGTCGGCCGTCTCCATGCAGGGCGCGGCCGCCGGCGCCGGGCTGAGCAGCACTGCGGCCCCGGCGATCGGCGCGTTGGTGTCGGCGTCGATCACGTAGACGTTGAGGTAACCGTCGATCCCGCCGCCGCCGATCCCGCCGCCGGGGACCAGCATCGGGGCCGGGTGATTGTCCCCCGACACCGACCCGCACCCCAGCGCCGCGGCCGCCGCGGCCAGCGCCCAGATCGCCAGGAGGACCCCTTCACGTTTTCGCATCTCCCCGCTATCGACACATCAGCGGAGAAAAGGAGAAAGGCGCTTCGCTGGTGGGCGCCGGAATTTTGTGTGATCGACGGGGGGGCCTGCCCGCATCGCACGATATGCACCTCCGGAAGGATCGGGTCGGGCGCAGTGCCCGCGTCGGCTGCCTCTGGCTGCTCTCCTGCGTCGCGCTCGGATGCGGCGCCGGGTCGGCGACCCGCGACGGCGGGGACACGGGCGGCTCCCCTGGGAGCGGCGGCGGCGGGGAAGGGGGCGCGTCCACGGCATCTGGCGGCGCGGCGGGCGGTGGGACGGCCGGAGTCACCGGTACGGGGGGCGCCGGGACGGGTGGCGCCGCCAGCGGCGGACACGCCGGTGGGGCGGCCGGCACCGACGGCGGCGCCACCGGCGGAAGCGCGGGCGGCGCCCCGGGCTCGGGCGGCTCGGCCGTCGGGGGGACTGGCGGCGCGGGACAGGCGGGCACGGGCGGCGCGTCCGCCGGGCACGCCGGGTCCGGTGGCTCTGGTGGCGCGGCCGGACACGCGGGCGCCAGCGGCGGAGCGGGGCACGCGGGCGGCGGTGCGGGTGGCGGCGCGCTCCCCAACGTCACGATCTGGATCGCCGGCGACTCGACGGTGATGACCTATCCCGAGCCCAACACCGACGGCGACAACATGGTCAGCCTGTACGGCTGGGGGCAGGAGATCGGCCAGTTCTTCAGCAGCAAGGTCACCATCGA
>Ga0070734_10002236_pt1 | contig 24335 bp, 20 predicted proteins | sample Coa_R1_8_FD_66444 | JGI IMG/M metagenome (GOLD analysis project Ga0070734, IMG submission 66444) | Surface soil microbial communities from Centralia Pennsylvania, which are recovering from an underground coalmine fire - Coalmine... | ecosystem: Environmental > Terrestrial > Soil > Unclassified ...
GTAACTTTGAGCGAGGAAGGAGGCAACTGCTCGATGACCGGATCAACGGTGGCATATTGCCGGCCGCGCTCGGCCAGGAATTCCTTCAGAACGATGGCGGCCCGTTGGACCTTATTGGGATCGTATTGCGATTCCACCGAGAGGCCCACTTTGCGGTCCTTGAAACGATCCAAAATCTCGGAAACCGTGACGGAATGGATGCCCTGGTAGTCGATGGACCGGACCACCCGTCTTTCCGTGACTACGAACGTGACGATCAGGCCTGTGCGGCCGGGCTCGGTTTCCAGCCGAATGTCGTCGAAGCGTTGGGTATTCCAGAGGGCGATGAAGTCGCGGCGGAGCGTCTCCTCGTTGTAGACGTCGCCGGGCTTGCTGACGATGAGGGCGCGAAGCGTATCCTGTGGAACGCGCCGGGCACCCCGGAAGGTGATGCTTTCGATGATTTGACCCGACGGTTGAACCGGCACAGCGGGAGCCGGGGGCGGTTCCAGACGCGGCTGTCCCGGCGTTGGCGGCCGCTGCTGGGGCGGCGCGGGCTGTCCCGGCTGCGGCGGCGCGGGCTCCGGCACATTCTCGAACGGATTCGGGGGCCGCTGAGTTTGACCGGCGGGCGGCTGCGCCGGCGCTTGTCCTTGCCGTGCAGGAGGCGGCGGGGCGGGCTGCTGCTGCGGCTGCTGGGCTCTCGACGGAACCACCAACGATGCGCAGAAAATCAGGAGTCCTAACGCCAGGCGAGGCCGCCTGTGAAGCTTCATCGAAACATGCCTTTCCAGTCTGCGCGCCTATAGTGACAGTCGTACACGGGCGCCGATCCCACTCGGGTACAGATCGATTGCCAAGTTGGTAAGCCATTATTTTACCGGATGTTGGGCGCAATCGACAACGAGCGGCAAGGGCTACACTGTGAACCCTCGTCACAGGGCCCCGCGGCTGCTAGGCGGGCACGGCCGAGCGAATGAACGTAATGATGGAATCGAGCGACGAACCGGGCTGGAAAACCGCCGCCACCCCCTGGCGCTTCAAAGTCTCGGCATCCTCGTCGGGAACGATTCCGCCTACGATCACCTTGACATCGTCCATACCCTTTTCGCGAAGCAAGTCCATCACCCGCGGGACGATCGCGTTATGCGCCCCGGACAGGATCGACAGGCCAATGACCTGCACGTCTTCCTGCAGGGCGGCATTGACAATCATTTCCGGGGTTTGGCGCAAGCCGGTATAAATCACTTCCATGCCGGCGTCTCGCAGCGCCCGGGCAATCACCTTGGCTCCGCGGTCGTGGCCGTCCAGACCCGGCTTGGCCACCAGCACTCGAATGGGTAGCGACATGTTCTAGAGGTGGCTCGTCTCCTGATACGTGCCAAATACGCCGCGGAAGGCATCGCAGATCTCGCCGAGGGTCGCGTAGGCGCGCACGGCATTCAGGATGACCGGCATCGTGTTTTCGCTGCCTTCGGCCGCCCGCCGCAGCGCGTCCAGAGATTTCCCTACCTGCGCATTATCCCGCCGGCGCTTCAATTTCGCGAGTTTATCGGACTGCTGCCGGGCGGCGGTCTCGTCGATCTGGAGCAGCTCGATGGGCTGATCGTCGGACTGGAACCGGTTCACCCCCACGATGACCCGCTCCTCGGCCTCGACTTCACGCTGGTAGCGGTAGCTGGCGGCGGCGATTTCACGCTGCGGAAAACCGGTCTCGATGGCCTTGATCATCCCGCCCATCTCGTCGATGCGGCGGATGTATTGGTTGGCGGCCTGCTCGGTTTCCAGCGTCAGTTTTTCCAAGAAGTAGCTGCCGCCCAGAGGATCGGGGGTTTGCGCGACGCCGGTCTCATAGGCAAGCACTTGCTGGGTCCGGAGCGCGATGGTGACGGCGTGCTCGCTCGGCAGGGCGTAGGCTTCATCGAGCGAATTGGTGTGCAGCGACTGCGCACCGCCCAAGACTGCGGCCATCGCCTGCAGCGCCGTACGCACCACATTATTGTAGGGCTGCTGCCACGTGAGGGAACACCCGGCGGTCTGCGCGTGAAAACGCAGTTTTTGGCTGCGATCGCTGCGCGCGCCGTAGCGGTCGCGCATCACGTAGGCCCAAATCTTGCGCGCGGCGCGGTACTTGGCGATCTCCTCGAAGAAATCGCTGTGCGCGTTGAAGAAAAAGCTTAATCGCGGGGCGAACTCGTCGATGCCGAGCCCGCGCTCGAGCGCCCAATCCACGTATTCGATCCCATCGCGGAGCGTGAACGCGAGCTCCTGGACGGCCGTTGAGCCGGCTTCGCGGATATGATAGCCGCTGATCGAGATCGGGTTGAAGCGCGGCGTGTGGCGGGCGCCGAATTCAATCGTGTCCGTCACCAGCCGCATCGAAGGGCGCGGCGGAAAAATATATTCCTTCTGCGCAATGTATTCTTTCAGGATGTCGTTCTGAATGGTGCCGGAAAGCTGCGTCCAGGCGACGCCCTGCTTCTCGGCAACCGCCAAATACATGGCCCACAGCACCGCCGCCGGCGAATTGATCGTCATCGAAACCGTGACATCGCCCAGAGGAATTCCCTGGAACAGGGTTTCCATATCCTCGAGCGAGCAGATCGAAACACCGCATTTGCCGACCTCGCCTTCGCTCAAAGCGTGATCGGCATCGTAGCCCATCAAGGTGGGCAGGTCGAAGGCGACCGAAAGGCCGGTTTGCCCCTGCTGGAGCAGGTAGCGGTAACGGCGGTTGGTCTCCTCGGGGACGGCGAATCCCGAGAATTGCCGCATGGTCCACAGCTTGCCGCGATACATATCGGGGTGGATGCCGCGGGTGTAAGGAAACCCGCCCGGCTCGCCGAGATCGCGCCGGATATCGAGCTCACGGACCTGCTCGGGGCCGTACACAGGCTCGATGGGCACGCCGCTGATAGTGGTGAACAGCCGCTGTGCGGTCTTCATCCGCTCTTATCGTAGCGCGGATAGCGGCGCACGCGCCCGTCCCGCCGGCGCGCTTAATTCCGCACGCCGATGGTCTCGGTCCGGCCCGCGAGCGGCCGCACAGCCCCGCTGCCGCACACGGCTACTCCCGTCTGAGCCAGCGCGCTGAGGAAATTGAAGAGGAGTGAGTAAAAAATCTGCTCGGTCAACGATTGCTTACCGGGTAGCCGGAAGGTCACGGGCAGTTCTTTGGCAATCGATAGACGCACCTGCTGGGGATATACCCGCCCGCCGCGGTCGCGTTTATTGGCCAGGGACAGAGGCGTCTGCATGACCGCCCCGGTCCGCCCGTCGACATAAAACTGGCAGCGGGAGAACCAACCGAGGTTGGCGGGATCGGCCGCGTCGAACAGGAGCAGCGGAGCGGTGCGGCCGGGTGTACTCAAGTCCAGTTGCATCAGCCGGGGAGTGTCTTTGAGACGGGCTTCGAAACCCGCCTGCCGCGCGATATTGGTCACCATCTCGGGCTCGAGTTCCAGATAGATCAGCTTGTGAGGCCCCGCCTGAAGCACCTGCATGGCAATGCGTTAATTGTAACCGCACCGCCTCTTTGCGTCTACTGCAAGCCGCGGATTGTGATGCCCAGCAAAGCCAGCGTCAACCCGATCATAATCACCACCGTGATCCAGGAAACGAAGTTGAACCATCGGGGATTCACCCATTCCTGCATGAGGTCGCGCTTGTTGATCAGTATGATCATGAAAATGAGAACGAACGGCAGAAGCATGCCGTTCAGCACCTGCGAAAGGAGGATCATGCGGACCAGGGGAAAACCAGGAATGAGGACTACGCCCGCTCCGACCACGATCAGTAGCGTGTACAGGAAATAAAAAATCGGCGCCTCGCTGATGCGGCGGTTCACACCGGCCTCAAAGCCCAGACCTTCGCAGACCGAATAGGCCGTCGACAACGGCAGAATCGACGCCGCGAATAGCGAGGCATTAAACAGCCCCGCGCTGAAGAGCAGAAACGCGTACTGGCCGAACGGCCTCAGGCCCAGGGCGGCCTGCGCGGCATCCTGAATATCCGTTGGCATCACGGTGTAAATCGCTCCGGCGCAGGCCACAATGATGAAGAACGCAATCACGTCCGTCATAATGCAGCCGACGATCACTTCGACACGCGAAGCGGCGTATTCTTTGACGGTAACGCCTTTCTCCACCACCGCCGCCTGCAGATAAAACTGCATCCACGGGGCGATCGTGGTGCCCACCATTCCGATGAGCATGAAAATGTATCCCGGCTCCAGCATCAGCACGGGCTTTACGCTATAAACTGCGGCTTCTTTCCAGTCCGGCTTGACCAGAATTCCGGAAATTACATAAGTAATGTACAGAACGCAGCCGAACAGAAAGATCTTCTCGACGCTCTTGTAGTTCCCTTTTACCACCAGAAACCACACGGCCACGGCGGCCAGCGGCACCGAAATATACCGGCTGATATGGAACAACTCCAGCGAACTGGCTACGCCGGCGAATTCCGCCATCACATTGGTCATGTTGGCGAGCACGAGCAGCGTCATGATCAGGAACGTGATGCGGAGACCGAACTCTTCGCGGATCAGATCCGACAAGCCCTTCCCCGTGACCGCGCCCATGCGCGAGCACATCTCCTGCGTGATGATCAGGACCAGCGTGATTGGGACCAGGGTCCAGAGCGGCAGGTATCCGTAGCGCGCACCGGCCGCCGAGTAGGTAAAGATGCCGCCGGCATCGTTATCGACATTGGCTGTGATGAAGCCCGGCCCGATGACCGCAAAGAAGACCGCGATGTGATAGCGGAACCGGATCAGGAGGTTCCGCATCCGTTACTTGTTCCTCAATACGGAAATCACATCGTCGGCCGTGATGACTCCGGCCAGCTTGCCGTTTTGGTCCACCACCGGCAAGGTCAGGAGGTTGTACTTGTCGAACAGCTCCAGGACGCGGTCCTGGTGCTCGTCGACGGTAACCTGGAGGAGAGTCTCGCTGGACAGCTTCTTCAAGCGCGCTTCGCTCGGGGCGATGAAAAGCCGCGCGAGCGGCACGGCGGCGGAGAGCCGCTCTTCTTCATCGAGCAGGAAGACCGTATTGAGGCTCTCCAGCAGTTCCTCGTTGCCTTTCAGCGCGGACATGGCGTCGGCGACCGTGGCGTTGTCGTGCAGAAACACGTACTCGGTATTCATCATGCCGCCGGCAGTGTCTTCCTCGAACTCGAGCAGCTCCTGAACTTCGGTCTTGGGCTCGGAGTCCATCTCCTCGAGGATGTCTTCGGAAGCCTCTTCCTCCATTTCGGAAAGCGCGTCGGCGGCTTCGTCGGGCGCCATCTCTTCCACGATGTCGGCGGCTTTTTCCGGCTCGAGCGCTTCCAAAATGCTGGCCTGCATTTTGGGATCGACTTCCGAGAGCGTCTCGGCGGCCACTTCGCTGTCGATGGTTTCGAAAATAGCTTCGCGTTCGGCCGGCGCGAGCTCTTCGACAATATCGGCCAGATCGGCGGGGTGGATGGCCTCCAGCTTCTGATACGAAATATTGAGCCGAAGGCGCCGGAGCGGGTCCGGTTCGACCACGTTGCAGAATTCCCACCGGATCGACCGCGGCGCGATCGGCTGCTGCAGCCGGCGAATCCAGCGCGGCGGCAGCACGCCTTGAAACAGCCGCCGCACAATGCTGCGAATACCGATATCGACGTCGCTCACTACCAGGGTGTCGCGCGTGCCGTCATTGCGTATATCCAGGGTGAGATCGGTGACCCGGACGACTTTGCGCCCGGTCACGTCGATGATTTGCTGGTCGAGCAGGTCGCGCGCGAGCCGCAGCATGTACTCGTCGTCATGGTACGGAGTGAGATGTTCATCGCTGAGAGCAATTCCCTTGTCCAGGCTGATGGAACGGATTTGGTCGTAATGGACGGTGAGCCAGGCTTCGCCACCCCCGACCAGATACCGGTCAATGCGGGCGGAGTGGACCAAGGGAACCAGGGCGGCGTCGCGAACGCGGCCGATGCGGCGTCCTTTGACGTCGTAGACCGGCATCGACACCAGTTCGGTAAAGAACAGGAATTGATCCAGCATCGAAAGAGGCCCGGCGCCTGAACATAGCCCCTGTCCCTAGCGGGAACATCTTCCGACCTAGGACCTTCGTTTGCGTTCTACACGGGTTTGGCTTGAGTCAGCGCCCAGTTCCAATATGGCGCATCCTTGGGGGCAGCCGCAAGCAAAAACTGCCGCCGTCGTTGTTGTTCCGCGCGCGCCCCACAGCGGCAAGATCCGGACCGGAGGCGAACCTCGCCGGCGTTACTTCACCACGATCCAATAGGGCATCATCCGGAGCATGCCGCCGTGCATCCAGGCCCGAAACGGAACCCCGCGGAAGGCTTCCGCGAGTTTCGATTCCAACATGTCGGTCTGGGAGCGCCGGAAGAGGAGGTCGAAGACGCTCCGCCGCGGGGGATACGCAACCACGGTCACCGGCTCCGCCGCGGGAATCTTGGCGCGCTTCTTGACCAGGTCAATGGCATCATCCAGACCGCCCAGCTGATCCACGAGCCCGCGCGGCTTGGCTTGCGAGCCGAGCCAAACGCGGCCTTGCGAAACGGGTTCGATCTCGTTAAATTTCCGGTGGCGCGCGTTCGCCACCTTGGTTACAAAATCCTCATAGCTCGCGTCGATGCCTTCTTTCAGTTTTTTCTGCTCATCGGCGCTCAGCGAGGTGTAGTCCGAATCGATGTCGGCGTATTTGCCGCGCTGGATCGCGTCTTTGGTGATCCCCAGCTTGTCGTAAAGGCCGTGCAGATTAGGCTTGCCGAAGACCACCCCGATCGAACCGGTTTCCGTGTCCGGGTATGCCAGAATCGGATCGCCGGTCATCGCAATGTAATATCCGCCGGAAGCCGCGGTGTCCGACATCGAGATCACGACCGGCTTCTTCTTGCTCAGCAGGTTCATTTCGCGCCAGATCTCGTCGGACGCCACCACCTCGCCGCCGGGCGAATCGATGCGCACCACGACTGCTTTGATTGAGGAATCGTTGGCTACCTGCTCGAGCAGCCGGTCGAAGGGGTAGGACGCCAGATTGTTCTCATCGGCGGCATCGTCGTTCGGGCTGCCGCGCACAATATCGCCCGCGCCCACAACCAGGGCGATGCGGCTGCGGCCGCGCAGCGCCGCCGGCGCCTCGGCTTTCGCATACGTGGTAGCTCGAACCCTCTTCAGATCCTTGAGGTGGAGCCGGCCCTTGATGTCGCCCCACATCTCGTCCTCAAATTTCAGGTCGTCCACGAAGCCGGCCTTCTGTGCCTGGTCCGCCAGGAAAACTCCTTGATCGATCGCAGCGCGCACCTGTTCCGGCGTCTTCTTCCGGCTCGCGGCGATGTCGTTAACCATGCTGCCGTACAGGTCGTCGACCACCGAGGTAATCACTTCCCGAGTCTCCGGGCTCATGTCGGAGCGCGTGAACTGATCGCCGAAATCCTTATACTTCCCCGCATGCTCCACGTCCACGGAGACGCCAAGCTTGTCCAGGGTCTTCTTGAAATACATCAGCTCGGCGCGGAGCCCTTTGACGTAGAACTGGTCCGCCGTGCCCATGTAGATCCGGTCGGCGCCGCACGCGACCAGGTATTCACGCGCTTGCGGCGTGCGCAGGTACGCGTACACCGGTTTGCCCGACTTCCGGAACTTTTCAATGTCGCCGCGGATCTCTTCGAGCTTGGCCCAGCCCGTGCTCAGGCCTTCCGGCTCCAAGACCACGGCCTTGATGTGGGAATCCGCGGCGGCATTGCGGAGAACCGTCCAGACGTCCGCCACAGTCAAAACCTGGTCTTCGCTGATGAAGGGGATTTCCACGGGTGCCTTTTCCGGCACGTCGCCTTGGAGGCGCAGCACGACCACGGAATCATCGGCGATATCCGGCGGTCTCTCGCGAAAGCGGAGCGCCGCGAACACCAGCAGCCCGATCGTCAGAATTACCAGCAGAACCCCCGTCACGAGGCCGATCAGAAACTTGACCATAGCTATTTCGAAAGTATCACAGGCGGTCGAGGCCGCCCGCACGTTTGTGATAGGCCTTACGGTTTCACAAAGACGATGGGAGCAGATCCGGCGCCGGCGACCCGTTCGTAGAAATCACGAACCTGCCGGTATTCGGACGCCGGGCGGCCGTCTGCCTACTGACCCGCTGTTGCGTAGACCACTCGCCCCCCGCCGCGGAGATCGCGGCCGTAGATCAGGGTAATCCGAAAGGCGCCGGCTAATCGTACCGATGCTTCCAGACCGGTATCGACCATCCAGTGCCCGAACCGGTCGCGCCGAAAGGTGTCGTTGATGCGGCCGGTGTCCAGGAACGGGCCGCCGGCCAGCGTGAAGATGCCGCGGCGGTACAAATGCTTCTGCAGATCCCAGTTCGCCAAAACGTAGTTTCGGCCGATCGGGGCGCTGCCTTTTTTCCCGTCGATTGTGCCGGCATGGCCGCGCAGCCACAAATTGTTGTCGCGCTCGACGCCCACTTGGAACAGCTCGTCGAAGGGAGCGCCGCCCTGCGTGGTTCCGGCACGCAACCGCGCATTCACTTCGTAATCATCTCCGCGCGCCTGCGGCAGCCACCGCGCCCGCAGCGACGCCTGTCCCTGCGCGTAGAGGTTGTTGGTTCGGGAGAACATTCGTCCGAAGCTCGCAGTAACTCCGGAACTCACGGTCAGCCTGTGTTCCGGAATCCGCAACAGTTCATAGTTGATCGAGGCGCGATATTCCAGCGCCGTGCCGCCGCGGAACCCGGGCAGATTTGCGAAGTGCCGCGACGAGACTTCCGCCCCCATGCGCCATTGCAGGCGCCAGTTCGGAATCGCCTGGATTTCGACTCCGCTCGCCAGCCTTCGCAAACGGAAATCTTCCGGCGCGCCGGCACTCCAGGTTTCGCTGCGCCCATCGGCATACCAGCCATACCGCCATTGGGCATTGTGATGGACGGGTCCGGCGAGCGACACGCCGGCACGCCGTTTCTGCGCGTCCCACCGCAGCAGCGCGTCGGCACTGATTCCCGAGCCGCCGATGTTGCGAACTTGCGGCGTGACCGTCTGATACGGCACTCCGCGAAACGCGGACGCGATTTCCATCCACGCCGGCAACTGGAGCCAATGGATTGTCGCGTCAAACGATTCCTCGGGGTGCGCGGCCAAATCGAAACGGTATGACGGGAATACCTCCAGCGCATCCAGCCGCGCTTCGCTGGTGCGCAATTCATCTGCTGTGAGCACGCTTGCCGGCGAAAAGGTGAGGGCGGAATCGAGGAGCACGGGATCCACCCGCGGCTCCGGAGAGACGGTCACATCCGCGATGCGTGGTTTTCCGATCCGGTTCCAATAGCGGAGGGAAGCTTCCAGATTGCCTTCGAGAAAATAAATGGTGCCGAGAAAATCGTTGCCATAGCGGTCGCCGGGGTCCAGGCGCAGAGCCCGCCGCAAATCGCGCTTGGCTTCGCGGAAATTCTTGAGCCGGTACTCAACCCCGGCGAGTTCGAGCGGAAAACGCTTGTCCCGGGGAGCCGCGCGCTGGCCTTTCAGGAATGCAGCCCGCGCTTCCTCCCAGCGGCCGGCCAGCGCCGATTCAGCGCCGTTTTGGAAATCGTCGGCGGCTGCCGCGCCGGCAATGGCAAGGATCAGGAGGCCGCGCGCGGCACGGGCAGCAGCGTCCAATTTCCGGCAGCCCTCCACTTTCTTTCGAACTCGGCGCGGCCCATCTTCCGTAGTTTGCGATCGGCCGGATCGTTCATCTCGACTGCTTCCGCGTCCACACCCGCGAGCACCACGTAGTGCGATTCCCCGCCACTGCGCAGCGCCACGATCAACGGTCTGCCCTTCCCCAGTTGTTCTCGTAAGTCGTCCCACTGCCCGCGAAACACCAGCGTCTGAAAACCATGGTCTTCCAGGTAACGCTTCATGGCACTGGCCAGAATGCCGTGCCGTCCGGCGGAATACAGTTCGGTCTGGATGCGCCCGGCGTCGGCGGACGGCAGATCGACCGCCGCGCCCGCGCGCGACCAGTATTGGATAGTCATTGACAGCGCCGCCGCGCCGCAGCCGTTTTCCGTTTGCCGGACAAACGGCACATCCAGCCACAAGCCCGCCGCGCGGGCTGCGAACCCGGCCGCGAAGAAAATCGCGAGCGCAGGAGCGGTGCGTTTCACCTTGCCACGATCACCAGAATGATTACGGCGGTAGCCAGTGCGATCAGAATATACGTGATTTGCTGGTTCGTGAGCGCGCCCGCCGCGAAATCGGCTTGCGCCTGTCCGGCGCGAACGGCAAGGCGCGCCAGCTCCTCGTCGCCCAGCAAAGGCAGCGCCGACTTCACCTGATCCCCATCGATCTTGACCGTGCGCAACGCCTGCTGCGCGGAGTCGGACGAGAAGAAATGTTCGAGCTCCGCGAGGTTAGCCTGTCGGCTCTGGGTGGCAGCCGCCGCCTCACGATGCAGCTCGGATAACGGCACAACATGACTTTCCTCGGCGATTGCGCTCATGACCGGAAAAATAACTGCCAACACGAGCGTCGTGAACTGCCGGCTTCGGGCAATGAACATGAACAGTTGGTTCCTCTCTCGGACTGATTTTCATTCGAAGCTTAACATGTGTACCTTTTCTCGATTGCGCTCCAAACGGACATAAGGCGGGCGTTAGTAAATAACCGCACAAAAGCGGAATTTACTAACTTTCGTTGGCGCCGGCGGCGGTGGCAGGCCTGGCTTGCGGCTCGGCTGTTTTGCCCGCCGCGATCATAGGCGGTGGCGCAGGAATTTTGCGTGCGTTATACATAACAGGTATGACTAAACTGGATCACCTCGTACAGGGACAAGCGCGCTGGACGCGCCGCGGGTTCGCGGCGGCGGTGGCCGGCGGAGCCGCGTTCATGAAAGCCTCCGCGCAAGCTCCCATCAGCGGGGTTCCAACGCCGCGCAGCTGGGCGCCCGATCAGCCCGTGCAATACCCGGATCCGGACGTGGTGGCCCTCGACAATCGCTTTCGCCGCTACATCGTCGGCAACACGACCATCCACCGGCTCTACACGGGAACGCTGTGGGCCGAAGGCCCGGCTTGGAATGGCGTGGGGCGCTATCTGGTGTGGAGCGATATTCCGAATAACCGGCAGATGCGCTGGATCGAAGATGACGCCCGCGTCACGGTCTTGCACACGCCTTCCGGGTTCAGCAACGGCAACACTTTCGATTTCGAAGGACGGCAGCTCTCCTGCGAACACGGCAACCGGCGCGTGGCGCGGTATGAATATAACGGCAGCGTAACCGTAATTGCCGATAAATTTCAAGGCAAGCGGCTGAATTCGCCAAACGACATTGTGGTGCACCCGGACGGCAGCATCTGGTTTACTGATCCCATTTACGGCATCCGCGGATACTACGAGGGCTTCAAGGCGGATTCGGAGCTGAAAGAAGCGGTGTACCGCGTCGACCCGAAGACCGGCCAGATCGACAAAGTGACCGATGAACCCAACGAGCCCAACGGAATCTGCTTTTCGCCGGATTATAAGAAGGTGTACATCTGCGATACCGGCACCGGGCGCGAAGTGCGCGTCTACGACCTCGAAGGCAAGGCGCTGCGCAACAGCAAGCGCTTCGTGCAATTATCGGTGCCGGGAAGCGGAGAGCCGGCGGCAGCCGATGGAATTCGCTGCGACATCGATGGCAACTTGTGGTGCGGCGCGCGCCCGGGCGTGCAGGTGGTCGCGCCGGACGGCAAGCCGATCGGCATGATCCGGCTGCCGGAGAATTGCGCCAACATCTGTTTCGGCGGAACGCGGCGCAACCGCCTGTTCATGACCGCCAGCCAGTCGCTGTACGCGGTCTACGTGGACACGGTGGGCGCCCACATCGCGTAACGTCCTGTTAGGACCGTGCCTATCGCACGACGAAGTTCACCAGCTTGTCCGGCACCGGAATTACTTTGACAATCTGCTTGCCTTCGAGGAAGGGCTTCACTTTCTCGTCGGACCGGGCCCGCGATTCGAGCTCCTGCACCGGTGTGCCGAACGGCACGTGAATGCGGCCGCGCAGCTTTCCGTTCACCTGCACCACTACTTCGGCTTCGTCTTCCTTGGCGAGTTCGGGATCGAAAGACGGCCATGCCTGCCGGAAGACCGGGCCCTGATTGCCCAGCTCGTCCCAGATTTCCTGGGATAGATAGGGCGCGAACGGAGCCAGCATAAGGGCCAGCATCTGGATGGCCTCGCACATCGGCTGCGCCGAGATTTTGTCTTCCTCGGCATAGAGCACCTTCACCAGTTCCATCACGGAGGAGATGCAGGTATTGAAGTGCCAGCGGGTTTCGAAATCCTCGGTGATTTTCTTGAGCGTCTGGTGCAGCTTGCGGCGGACCTTGCGGTCGGTGTCGTTCGGAGCCGGAAAATCCACGCGGCCGAGATTGCGCGTGGCGAAACGGTAGACGCGGCCGAGGAAACGATAAATGCCTTCGGCGCCTTCATTGCGCCAGTCGACTTCTTTTTCCGGCGGCGCGGCGAACAGCACAAACATGCGCGCGGTGTCCGCGCCGAATTTTTCCGCGAGGCTATCGGCGCCGATCACGTTGCCCTTGGATTTCGACATCTTGGCGCCCTCGGCAATGACCATGCCTTGCGTGAACAGCCTCCTGGCGGGCTCGCTGTTTCTAATCAGCCCGATATCGCGCATCATCTTCGTAAAAAAGCGCGAGTAGATCAAGTGCAGGATGGCGTGCTCGACGCCGCCGATATATTGATCGATCTCAAACCAATACGCGATCTTCACCGGGTCAAACGGCATGCGGTCGTTGCGCGGATCGCAATAGCGGTAGAAATACCAGGACGAATCGATGAAGGTGTCCATGGTATCGGTCTCGCGCCTGGCGGCTTCGCCGCATTTGGGACAGGGCACATTCACGAAGTTGGGCACGTTTTCGAGCGGAGAGCGGCCCGAGCCGGTGATCTCGATCCGGTCCGGCAGAACCACGGGAAGCTGATTCTCGGGCACCGGCACTATGCCGCACTTCGGGCAGTGAATTACGGGAATGGGCGTGCCCCAGTAGCGCTGGCGCGAGATACCCCAATCCTTGATGCGATAGGTAATCGCGGCCTTGCCGAAACCTTTCTGTGCGGCATAGGCGCTCATTTTGCGGCGGGCTTCGTCGCTGGGGAGGCCCGACCAGGGGCCGGAATTTTCCACGATGCCGTCGTCGGTGAAAGCCTGCTTCGGATTGACGGCGAGCGCGCCATCCACCGCGCGGATCACCGGCCGGATGGGAATGCCGTACTTCGTGCAGAACTCGAAATCGCGCTCGTCATGCGCCGGCACCGCCATGATGGCGCCCGTGCCGTAGCCCATCAGAACGAAGTTGCCGATCCAGACGGGTACTTTTTCGCCGCTGTACGGGTTAAGGGCGTAGTGGCCCGTGAAAAACCCTTCTTTTTCGATGTCGGCGGGGTCGCGGTTGGCGCGCCCGTCCACCATGGCCTTGGCGCGCGCCTTGCCGGCGCCATCGAGCAGGTTCTCGTTGAGCGGGTGCTCGGGGGCGATGATGACGCACGTGGCGCCGTAGATTGTGTCGACGCGCGTGGTGAAAACACGGATGGGCTCACCGGCGCCGGCCAGTTTGAAATCCGCTTCGGTGCCTTCGGAGCGGCCGATCCAGTTGCGCTGCATCGTGAGCACGCGCTCCGGCCAGCCGCCTTCGAGCTGCGCGATATCTTCCAGCAGTTGTTCGGCGTAATCGGTAATCTTGAGAAACCATTGTTCGAGCGCGCGCTGTTCGACCGCCGTGTCTTCATGGCGCCAGCAGCAGCCGTCGACCACTTGCTCGTTGGCCAGCACCGTGGCGCATTTCGGACACCAATTGAGAAGCGCTCTCTTACGGTAGGCGAGCCCGCGCTCCAGCATTTTGAGGAAGAACCACTGGTTCCAGCGATAATACTCGGGTTCGCAGGTCGCCACCTCCCGGTCCCAGTCGTAGCTGAACCCAAACCGGCGATGGGTCTTCTTCATCGCGGCGATGTTCTGCAGCGTCCAATCGCGCGGCGGCCGGTTGTTCTGAATCGCGGCGTTTTCGGCCGGCAGCCCAAAAGCGTCCCAACCCATGGGGTGCAGCACGTTGAAGCCGCGCATCCATTTGTAGCGCGCCAGCGCATCGCCGATTGCATAATTGCGAATGTGGCCGATGTGGAGGGTGCCGCTCGGGTACGGCAGCATTTCGAGCACGTAATACTTCGGCTTGGCGGAATTCTCCTCGGCCTTGTAGAAATCGGCGTTTTGCCAGCGCTCATGCCACTTGAGCTCGATCTGGTTATGGTCGTACGGCTTTTCGGGCATATTGTATTGAGACTTGGGGGCTGAATTCCTATCGTAGCGCGAGCGATTTCAGCGTGTCGAGATTCCGCTGGTCGTCGCCCGGCTCATCGACCGGCGTCTCGAGAATGAACGGTTTGCCGCGCAGCTTGGGGTGTCGGAGGATTCGCTGAAACCCTTCGCGGCCGATGTGGCCGGCGCCGATGTGCGCGTGGCGATCGCGGCGCGAACCGAGCGCGCCTTTGGAATCGTTGGCGTGAATCAGGTGCACATGCGCCAGGCCCAAAACCTGCTCGGCATGGCGCAGCGTCGCACGCAAGCCGGCGGCCGTGGCGACATCAAACCCGGATGCGAGCAGATGACAGGTGTCGAGACAATAACCGATGGGCAGGCGCGTGTGCTTCCGCGCCAGGTCGCGAATCGCGCGCAGCTCTTCGAAGCGGCCGCCGATGTGGGAGCCGGCGCCGACCGTGTTCTCCAGCAGAACCGTCAGCCGCCGGGCGTGGAAGCCTTCGGCGGCTTCGGCCAGGCCGAGCACAAAGGCGGCGATGCCTTCATCCACCGAGCGGCCGCGATAGCTTCCCGGATGCAGCACCAGGTATTCGGCGCCGATGAGCTTGCCGCGCTCCAGCTCGCCGCGAAAGCCCTCGATCGATTTGCGCCGGATCACGGAATCGAACGATGCGAGATTGATCAGGTAGTTCACGTGGATCGCCAGCGGCTTGAGATCGTGACGCTCACGCGCGGCGCGCAGCCGTTTGACGGCATCGCGGTGGGGCAGGCGGGCGCGCCACATACGGGGACTCGCGGAGAAGATCTGAAACGTGTTGGCGCCCAGCTCGGCGGCTTTTAACGCGGCATGTTCGAGTGAAACGGCGATAGAGGTGTGGATGCCAAGGCGCAGAAACGGTAGGCTATCACACCCGGCGCGGCAGATCCGGAACCGACGAGACCGCCGCGGCTTTACGCCGCCAGGTCAAGCTGCGCGGGCACCAGCGCACGCAATTCCAGCCGCGCCCCGTCGAAGATCTTCAGCAACCCTGCCACGTCTACGCTAGCCAGGCCCCAGCGGTACAAGAAAACCCGCGCGTGGACCGACATCAGTCCGAACACGAAGGCGCGCTGGGTACGCACCAGGACCGCCGCCAGGTCCGGGCGGTCGTAGCGGGACTGCACCATGATGATCTTCAACGCCATGCACACGCGTTGAAAATCCGACTGCAGGCAATCCAGATAAGAGCCGAAGATCTGGCAGCGCTGGCGGCGGAACTCCGCGGCATATGTTGAGTCAGAACCCGCACGCGCGTTCAGGAACCGGAAATCGTCCTCTCCCAGCAGACGCAGCATCGGCTGATAGCGGTCCACCGAGAGCTCGTCGATCCAGGCGGCCGTTACCGGCAGGGTGGTGGGAGCGCTGAGGCGGCGGTAGAAAAAGGTCAGACCACCCGCCAAGCCACCCAGGATCGCTACTAAGATCAGAAGTTCCATAGAGTTTCCGCAAGCGCCTCCTGGAACAGGATAGGGCGAATTACGGCCGCTGGCAATTCGGATTTTGGTATTACTAGTACCTTGCCACGAAGGATAGCGGGAACTTTCTGGATGCGCCTACCCTTGCGTAGGGAAAGCACTTCGCTTGTACGAGTCGGCCGAACGTCAGGCGTATGCCTTGACTTTAGTTAGATACAGCCCCTAGAATCTGAGAATCCCGTAAGTTGAGTGGCAAAGTGGGAGCCTTTTCACAGACCGGAGTGACATGTCCCGACCAAGTTTTGGCTCACTGTGGGCTCAAGCCAGCCGGCTCGGCGGTGTTGGAGGCCGCCGCGGAATGAACGAGAAAAAACCGTTTATCGTAAGCCACTGGGACGATTTCTTTCTTACGAATAAGATCCGCTCGCTGGAGCGGAGGAAAAAGACCAACCTGTACCTGGCCACCATGGGATGCCTGGCGTTCGCGCTGTTCGGCGCCATCTTCATGCGCGGCCCGGCCGTGGACAATCCCGCGGTCTCCGCATTAGCGGGACAGCGGGCCATCCTGGCGGCGGTCGTCATCGGGATTGTGCTGCTGGTAACGACGCTCATCGCAACCATGCTCTCGCGCACGCCGCAGGACGTGGCGATTCTGGAATCGGCATTAATGAAGGGGTTCGGGACGGCGCTGGATTCCAGCGATCTGAATCCCAATAAAAAGGACAGCAAGAAATCATCGGAAGTGAGGACCTAATCCAATGGCTACCCCCGCAGTTCCGCGTCCGTCGATTGAAAAAACCATTCAGGCAGCGTACGTCGAGCTGCAGTCCGTGGAATCCCATCCGTTTTCATCCGCCGCTTTTGCGACATTGAAGGACAAGATCAGCGAATACATCGTCCAGCTCATTATGGAATCGATCCAGGTTTCCAAGCGCCACCGCGCGGACACGGTATCGGCCGCGCACGTGGAGCAGGCTACCGACGATCTCGCCGCGGGAGTGAGCCGGCGGTTTTTCCGGTACGTGGGCGCGGGCGGCGGGATCCTGCTCGGCACGGCGCTGGCCCCCTTCCTCTCGGTCGCCGCAACCAACCAGCCGGTGCAGTACAACATCCCGGGAATGGTCGTATCGGGAGCGCTGGCGCTGTTGGGAACGTTCATGATCGCGTTCCATATCGCGCGGGAATAGCGCGGAGTTTTGTTGGCGCGTTGCTAAGCTGCCCTGGCGCCGCCCTCCAGAATCAAAGCCCCGGCGCGAGCCGCAGCCTCGTCAAAACCAAAATCGAAACCGAGCCGTTGCCCGCGCGCTTCCAACAGCTGGCAGGCATGTTCCGCCGCGGGCTCCAGCACATCGCACATTGTCCGGAAACGATGCGCCAGCCCGGCGGGCAGCGAAACGACAGGCCAGCCTGACGGGATTTCACCACCGCACAGCACGCAATTGGTCATGCTTCCTCCCCGGCGCCGCGGGAACATTCGAGGCCGGCTCCGGCGTTTTCCTGCTTTCCGGGTGGCACGCCGGCTGCCACAGGGCGCTCCAGCCCGATAAGGCCCGGTGTTCACCTGAAGGGCCATAGACGGTACTCATACATTTACCGGATCAGCCGTCCTAAAGCAGACAGATTCGGCTCTGGACTGGTGCTAGCGTGGAGTCAGAAAGAAGTCGATGATCCTTTCTCCTCCTAGATTGCAACTGCAACCGGGCCGCTAAAGGGGTATTCGGCGGCCCGGATCTCTGCCCAGGGGAGGGTGTTGGAGACGGCGCAGTGCGCCGCCGCAGAGTGTCGCGCATGCCCAGGAGACGAAGCACAATCCTGATAGTCGACGCGGACCGGGGGGATCGGGAGTTCCTGGGCGCACTTCTGAAACACCATCGCTACGCGGTATTGCAGGCTGGCGACTATTGGGACGCAGTCGACCTCTACCAGCAGTTCCCAGGCCGCATCGATCTGCTGCTGACCGCGCTGGCGTTGCCCGGCGACAACGGATACGAACTGGCGCGGGCGCTGTTCCGGAGAGACGACCGGCTGCGCGCGCTGTTTGTCTCGGCGCCGACCGGCGCAATCGTCAGCCCGTATTATCATATGCCCTCAAACGGCCGCCACATGCTGCAGAAACCTCTGGACGCCGACGCGGTGTTAGAGGGAGTGCGGTTTGCGCTGAGGTCCCGGCGGCGCGAGCTCAAGCACGCGGAAACGGAGCGAGGCGGCCCCCATCTGATCAAGGAATCGCTTACGAATAATAACTGATTGCAATCGGCCTGGCACACGAACAGAATTATTTTAAGTTGGGCATACCCAGGCGGGAACTCGAAGAAGAGTGGCGGGAACGGCTGCGCGCCGCGGAGGAGCAATACCGGTGCGCTTCGGAGGAGTACCGCAAAATTCAAGCCGAATTTCAGGCCCGGTCAATGGCCTCGGTGGATTCCAATTCTGCCGTACAGCGGGCGCTTCGCGCCGAAAACGAGGCGCGCGCCGAATATGTGCGCGTGCTGCAGACCTTCGCGCGACTGATTCTGCGCGGAGAGCCGCCGGCCGACGAGCAGCGCACCGCGTAGATGCTCTAGGCGTTGACCAGGCCGGCACGGATAGCGATCCGTACCACGGAAGCCGTTTCGTGGACGTTTAATTTCTGAAAGATCCGGTACCGATGGCAGACCGCCGTCCGGAATGCGATGCCCAATTCCGCCGCGACTTCCTTGGACGATTTTCCTTCGGCGATGAGGCGCAGGACCTCGATTTCGCGGCGCGTCAGACCCGCGAGAATGGCGTGCGAGGCCGCCTCCGTGCTCGGCGCGGGCTCCGGACGTGCCGGCCAACCGCAAGCGGCGAAAAGGTTTTTCGACTCCTCGAGCGTTGTCCGAAACTGGACTACATTCTGATCGAATATCTCGCGGAGCCGCTGACTTTCCTGGATCAATTCCGGAACCGATGGCCTAGCGGCTTGAGTGCCCATAACAGCGGGATCGCTGTGCAAGTGTATCACGTTGCTCATCCCGGCGGCCGTAAGAAAGCTTACAGAGTTGCCGGAGCACTTTTAAATAGGCTCAAGCGTCGCGTCTCCATACGTTTACGGAGGCGAAGAAAAGCTTGAGACCGAAGATTGGGATATATGATAAGATCTGAAGCCCGAAAGTGCACCCCGCCAAGAACCGCATTCACCGCGTACACGACGTCACCGAGGCCAGCCCGTTGATGTCCGGGGGGGGATTGACGCCCGCGATCTCCGAGGATGACCTGACAGCAATCGGCGCGGCCGTATTGCGCGAGACAAAGCTGGATCTGAGCCATTACCGCCCGGATCTGGTGCAAAGCCTGGTAGCGCGGCGAATGGTGCTGCGGCACTGCGCAAACGCCGCCGAATACGTCCGCCAGATTCGCGCGAATGCTGAAGAGGCGCGGGCCTTACGGCTCGCCTTGCACGGCGGTCCCGGCGGATTCTTCCAGAGGCCGGACACGTTTGAGGCCCTGCGAACCGTCTTGAGCGGCAGCTTGTCGAACGACCGCCGCGACGATGTCACCTTTCGCGCGTGGGCGCCGTGCTGCCGGACCGGAGAAGAAGCCTACTCGGTGGCCATCACTCTCATCGAGATGCTGGAACCACTTGCATCCCGCGGCGCGATTCGGGTGTTTGGAACGGACCTGGAAGACGCGTCTGTGGAAACCGCGCGCGCGGCGCTCTATCCGGAATCCCTGCTGACCGAAATCTCCGGCGAGCGGCTCTCGCGGTTCTTCAGCCGGGAGAGCGAGGGGCGCCGTGTGGCCCTGCAGGTCCGCCAGTCCTGCGTGTTCGCACGGCATGATATTGCCACTGACCCGCCTTTTTCGAAAATGGATCTGATCGTTTTCCGGAATCAGCTCTCGCTGTTGACGGCGGCGGTGCAGAGCCGGATTCTGGAGCGGCTGCACTACAGCCTCAAACCCAGCGGGGTTCTGGTGCTGGGCGGGTCCGAGTCTCCCGAGGCGGCCGCGCCCTGGCTCACGCCGGCTGCCGGCGCGCCCGGTATTTTTCTGCGACGCGCCCGCGAAGAAAGATCGCGGCTCGCCGCCGCCAGAACAAAGCGCCCGGCCGAACGGGCCCAACACAGGACGCGGAAGAGCCGCGCCCCTGCCGGCGGGCACGCCGGCACTTCGCAGCCGGCCGAGCAACTCTCCCGGGCTGTGGTTTTGGGGGGAAAGATGAATGCGACCCAGCATTTCCAGGCATTGCTGGAGGAACAGGCGAGGACCATTGAATCATTGCGGACAGCCAACGAGGAACTGGTCACCGCGAACGAGGAACTACAGGTAAGTAACGAAGAGTTGGTAGCAACGCGCGAAGAGTTGCAGGCCGCCAACCAGGAGCTCGCCACCATCAACGAAGAGATACGCGAACGCAACACACAACTGTCGCGGACCTCGGCCGAGTTGACCGCCTTGATTCGGAACCTTGACGGGGCGGTGCTGACGGTTGACGCCGATTTGCGGATTCGGCACTTCACTCCCCGGGCAGCCCGGTTGTTCAGCCTCGCCGAGACCGATACCGGGCGGCGGATCACCGATCTGCAGCCCAAACTGCAGATCCCGGAACTTGAGAAACTCCTCATGGAAGCTGCCGCAACTCTTGCCGTGTACGAGCGCGAGGCATTGGACGCCGACGGCGAACCCTACCGCATCACCATCCGCGCATACGTCGACGAAAATCATTACGTCGACGGCGCAATCCTGTCCGCGTGGCCAATCGCAAAGACGCGGTAATCGGGGTCGCGCCGGCCGATAACCACCCACCGCGGCGCATACCCGCGCCAAGCGCCGTATAGCGGTATAAATGGTTTACGCTTGAAAAACAAGAAGCCCGCAACCCGGAACGCTGCCAAGATTGCGGGGAAGGCTGCATCCGCCGCACCCGTTCCGGACACGACACCTGAGATGCATTCCCCGTGCCCGGTGGTCGGCTTCGGAGCCTCAGCCGGCGGACTGGAAGCGTTCCAGGAAATTCTCGCCGCGTTGCCCGGCGATACCGGCCTGGCCTTCGTATTCGTTCAGCATCTCGACCCCAACCACAACAGCATCCTCGGCGAACTGCTCGCCAAAAGCACGAACATGCCGGTGCTGCAGGTGAAGGACAAGATGCCGGTGGAGCCGAACAAGGTTTACGTGATTCCTCCCAAAAGGAGCATGCGGCTTTCCGATGGCAGGCTGCTTCTGACGGAACGGGCCAGCGGCACGGGACTCCATCTTCCGATCGACGAATTTTTCCGGTCGCTGGCCGAGGATCGCGGCAGCCGCGCGATCGCCGTGCTTCTGTCGGGCACCGCCTCGGACGGAACGCTTGGGCTGCGGGCGGTGAAAGAATCGGGCGGCATCACGTTCGCGCAGGATCAAAGCGCGAAATTCGATGCCATGCCGCGCAACGCCATCGCCGCCGGCTGGGTAGACGTGGTGATGCCGCCGGCGCAGATCGCGCACGAAATCATGCGCATCTGCCGGCATCCGTACGTAACAGCGCCCCAAGCCGTCGCGACCGAAGAGCCGGCGGCGCCGGAGCCCGCCGCGGCGCAGCCAAAGTTCGACAAAGTCCTGGACCTGCTGCGCACGGCCACCGGCGTGGATTTCACGCTTTATAAACCGGGGACGCTGCAGCGGCGCATTCTACGGCGCATGGCTCTCCACAAAACCGAAACCACCGCCCAGTATGTACGCCTGCTCCGGGAAAACCGCGCGGAGCTGAAGGCCCTATTTCACGACATTCTGATCAGCGTGACCGGGTTCTTCCGCGAGAACGCGACCTTCGAGGCGCTCAAGAAGCAGGTGTTCCCCGCGCTCCTCCGCGGCCGCTCCGCGGAAACGCCGGTGCGGGTATGGGTCGCCGGCTGCTCCACCGGAGAAGAGGCGTACTCGATGGCCATCTGCCTGCTCGAGTACATGCGAGAAAACGATATGGAGGTGCCGGTGCAGATTTTCGGCACGGACCTCAGCGAGCCCGCGCTGGAGCGGGCGCGCGCGGGCGTGTATCCGGAATCCATCGCCAGCGATGTTTCCGCGGAGCGGCTGCGGCGTTTCTTCACGCGCGTCGACGGGCAATTTCAAATCAGCCGGCCGGTGCGCGATCTATGCATCTTCGCGCAGCAAAACCTGACCAAAGATCCGCCGTTTTCCAAACTGGACCTGATCACCTGCCGCAACGTCCTGATCTACCTCGGGCCCCAGCTGCAGGCCAATATAATGCGGCTGTTTCATTATGCCCTCAAGCCCTCCGGATACCTGGTGCTGGGGCTTTCGGAAACGGTGGGAGGATCGAGCGACCAGTTCGTTGCCATCGATCGCCATTTAAAAATTTATAGCCGCAAATCCGGCACGGCTTCCGTCAACCAGCTGGACTTGGGAGCTTACCAAGACGTGCGCGCCGGCACGGTGCAAACGGCGGCCCATCGTCCGGCTGTAGATTCGCAGCGCCGGGTGGATCAATACAGCCTGAACCGGTACTTGCCGCCGGGCGCCCTGATCACCGAAGACGGGACGATTGTGCAGTTCCACGGCCACACCGCGCCGTACCTGGAACATGCCACCGGCGAGGCGGCCTTGAAAATCACGCGGATGCTGCGCCGCGAGTTGCTGGTGGAATTTCGCAAACTCTTTGACGGCGCCAGGAAGCGGCACGCCGCAATGCGCGGCGAGCGGATCCGCTTTTCTCATGCGAACCGCAATTACGCGGTTCGACTCCGCATCACCCCGATCATTTCAGAGGCGGACAGCGACACGCACTTTCTGATCTTGTTCGAGGAGGAGCGGAAGACCAGCGGGACCGGCGGCCGCGAATCGAAAAAAGGAAGGCAAGCCCGGACGCCCGCCGCGGCCCGCAGGCTGCGCGAGCTGGAAGAAGAGCTGGCCTCCACCAAGCAGTACCTCGAGTCGGTAATCGAAGAGCAGCAGGCCACCACCGAGGAGCTGAAATCGGCCAATGAAGAAGTGCAATCGAGCAATGAGGAGCTGCAGTCGACTAACGAGGAGCTGCTCACGGCGAAAGAGGAGCTGCAATCGACCAACGAAGAGCTGACCACGGTCAACGAGGAGATGCACAGCCGCAACGCCGAGTTGAGCCAGATCAACAACGACCTCAATAATCTGCTGAGCAGCGTCAACATTCCGATCGTGATGCTCGGCAATGACCTGCGCATCCGCCGCTTCACCCCGCAGGCCGAGAAGGTGCTGAACCTGCTGCCAACCGACGTGGGGCGGCCCGTGAGCGATTTCAAGCCGAAAATCGACATCCCGGATCTGGAAGGCCTGTTCCAGGATGTGATCGACAACTTGAACGTAAAAGAACGGGAAGTGCAGGACCGGGACGGGCGCTGGTTTTCGATGTGGGTGCGGCCGTACCGCACGGCCGAGAACAAAATTGACGGCGCGGTGATGGTGCTGTTCGACGTCACCGAGCGCAAGCACGCCGCCGAAGCGCGCTACCGGCGACTGTTCGAGGCCGCCAGGGACGGCATCCTGATCGCCGACGCCGAGACGGGAACCATTCTCGACCTCAATCCCTATCTGATGAAAGCGTTCGGCGTCTCGCGCGCGGCCGCGATCGGCGTCAAGTACTGGGAGCTGGACCTGTTCCGCGGAACGGACCTGGATGCGGCTACACTCCACGAGCTTCACGAAAACGACACAATCCAGAAAACCATTGCCACGCGGTCCGCGGGCGGTGGGCGCGCGGACCTGGAAGTGATCGGCAACGTGTATGCGGAAGGAGAGCGGCGCGCGATCCAATTAAATATCCGCGACGTGACTGAACGAGGACGGAATGGAGACGGGGCGCGGCGCGCCGCCGCACCACCGCTGGCATCGCAGCGAGTGGAGGCGCTCGGCCGCGTCGCCGGAGGGGTTGCCGAGGATTTCAGCAGCCTGCTGAGCAAGGTCATCGGGTACATGGATGCGCTGAAGCTGCGGTTCGGCGATGAAGACCCGGTCTCCGGGAAAGTGACGGACATCAGCCGCGCGCTGGAGCGCGCCGGACTGCTGGCGCGGCAACTGATGATGCTGAGCGGCCGGCGGCTCCAGCAGCCGGCGGTTTTGGATTTGAACGATCTCATCTCCGACCTCGAACCGGTGATCCGCCTGGTGCTGCCGGAGAGTGTTCAACTGCGGCTCGATCGCGACGCGCGGCTGCCGCGATTCCATGCAGAGCGCGGCCAGCTGGAACAGGCGATTGTCAACCTGGCTGAACGCGCAGGAATCGATGCCGGGCGGCGGCTCCCTGACGCTCCGCACGTACAGCATGACGGTGGACGAAGCATACGCGCGCGAACATCCCGCGGTGAAACCCGGAGTCTATTCGGTGCTGGAAGTGGCGGACACGGGCGCCGGGCTGCACTACGAGGCGCCGCGAAACGGGGGTGCTACCGAGCCGCACGGATCCGGACTGGTCGACATCGCCGCGATTGCCGACACGGTTCGGCAGTTCGGCGGGCACGTCTGGGCGGCCAGCGAGCTCGGACGCGGAACCACCGTGCGGATCTTCCTGCCGCAAGTGAACGGCTGACTGTAAGTTCCGCGTCACATCAATCGCGCGGAAGCACCGGTCGCGGTGGCGCGCACTCCGGCACAATGGACGCCCAACTGCGGTCTGGAG